>Ga0335072_10000264_pt1 | contig 111956 bp, 94 predicted proteins | sample Lox_Sample_21_FD_206725 | JGI IMG/M metagenome (GOLD analysis project Ga0335072, IMG submission 206725) | Soil microbial communities from Loxahatchee National Wildlife Refuge, Florida, United States - Lox_Sample_2.1 | ecosystem: Environmental > Terrestrial > Soil > Wetlands | place: USA...
GTTTTTTCCGAGGTTTAAATGTAGCGCTGCGGCCTTAAGCGCAGCATCTTCGCCGCCTGCTTTTTGCCGCAGCCATGCGCGCCGTTCGCGTCCGCCGTGGCGGATAGCGGCCACCTTTCAGGTGGGCCGTTTTTTCCGAGGTTTAAATGTAGCGCTGCGGCCTTAAGCGCAGCATCTTCGCCGCCTGCTTTTTGCCGCAGCCATGCGCGCCGTTCGCGTCCGCCGTGGCGGATAGCGGCCACCTTTCAGGTGGGCGATTTTTTCCGAGGTTTAAATGTAGCGCTGCGGCCTTAAGCGCAGCATCTTCGCCGTGCCGGGGACTAATCACTGGAACGCTCTGTGATTCCTCCGACGGTCTTGTACCGGCAATGTAGCTCACCCCGCTTCCCCGGGGTGAGGCCTTGCGCCTTAACCGAACGAACGTGAATCGTTTCACACGATGTGCGGAAAGCCGCGGGGTGCCGCATCCCTTCACGCTTTTTGTGAAGGGCGCGCGAGGCGGAGTCTGAAATCTGAAATCTCAAATCTGAATTCTGGACCCAATCCTCCCAACCCTCGTACGTGACGAAAATCTCCCAGCGCCGTGGGTGCGCCACAATTTAGCCCAGCGCGAAAGCGCTGGGAAAACGCAGGGACCGAATCGCGAGCGCCGTAGGTGCGCCACACGTCCTCACCGCTACAAAGACCGCTCGCCCTCATCGAATCCCCAACTCCGCCGAACCCGATTCACAAACGCCTCCGCTACCTCTCGCGCACGCCTCGGATTCAACGTGAACTCGGCAAACGCGGTTTCGAACCGCGCCAAATCCTCACCCAACACCCTGTCGCAGCTCAGAACATGCCGCCCGATCTCGGCCACCGCCATCGGCTGCAAACATCCAAAGCACCTGGGACGAATCCGCGGGAATTGCGGCGAATCCAGAAGCCCGCCAGCATATTCTTTCTAACTGGACACCACCCGGGCTAACCCGCTGGAGCTTCCCTTCACGAACCAGACGCCGCAAACACTTCACGGGACGGCGTCGGGGCCCGAATCGGCTTTGGCGATCCTCCTCCGTCTGTCATGGACAGAACCATCCTTGTCATATCTGATCGTGACCTTGCCCGCCTGAGTGATATACGCGATGAAGGGCGGCGCATGGATTCTAACCAATGCCTTCATCCGGTCTGCTGCTGCCGTTAGCGCTGCTCCCATCATCGCGCCGCTCATATTTCCATGAGCAAAAACAAACTCTCGAATTTTATAACGTACTATTTTTTGTTGTTCTAAGACGTTGTAGCGAATCCTCTGGTCACAGGTCAGCATTGCCCATTTCTTCCCGCCAATTTCCGGGAGCCATTCCTTATCCGGTAGGCCCGGGGGATAGTAGGCTCCGTGACGCTCAAAACTGATTGACGCGCCCGCGAGAGCGGTAAGGACTGGCTGGCAATTATGTATGGTCTCGTCCAGGAACAAGATAAAGGGATCAGGCTGCGATTGATCTGGACTCCCATCTAATTGCTTCCTCGATTTCTTTGTCCGACCGCCCATATTCCCTTGCTAGTTCTCCGACCGACTCTCTGGCATGGAATCGCGAGGCTATTACGGCAGTCGGAATTCCCGTTCCAGATATAACGGGCCTTCCGAACGAAATGGCCGGACTGATGGCGATGGATTTAGGCTCGTCAACGCTGCGTTTTTCAACAAAAGGGAAAAATACGGGGAATCCATCGTGGTCACGTACAATTCGTTGCAAATGCATTTCGATAAAATCATGGAATTCCAACTGATTGGGATTTTCGAGATTTATTAGCCTCTCACCGTAATGGCGTAGGTAGAGATCGATCTGATTCGTCTCAAACTCCCGGTCGACCAACGGATGGGGGGACGGAGCAATCTTTGCCAAATTCTTCAACGCTTTGCGCACCTTGGGCAGGCGAAGATTGTAATGCGTTCTCATCGAACTTAGCATGTGGCATTCGATCAGATTCATGAACGAAAGTCGCGGTGGAGAATCTTCTGCGAGTTTAATTATGGGCTCAATTGCACCATGTCCCCTAATCCAGTATCTGAGTGTCTGGTAAGGAACGCGAAGGTAGCGAGCTGCATCTACCGCACCGTAGATCGGCACTTCCAAAATATTCTCATGAGCAACTTGCATCGGTTCCTCGATTATCTTGCTCGCACCGACGGATTCCGGTGTCGAAGCCGTTCGCCCGCTGTCCCCTTTATAGCCAATACCGCGCTGCTCCCGTCCTCTATTTTCCGCGCATTGTACCTGAAATCAAACTCGCTTAGGTAACGATGAAGATACTACCCGACCGATCCGCGGTGCCGCCCGCGACTCTAAAACTTCCGCCCCCGCAATCTCCCTCGGCTCCTGAGCCGCTCTATCTCAGACGTCAGCTGCTCCGCCAGTTCCGCCGCTTCCTGATCTTCGTCCACCATTCGAATCTCGCGGAGAAACTTGGCGGCATCGCCCGCTCGCAATTTCCGGCAGAGGCGGCTCATCGTCTCCTGCTCGCGCCCGTCGAGCGTGCGCATCAGTGCCTTCACCACCTTCGAATGGCTCGGCAGGACGCTCCCGATGAACTTCTTCCCCGATTTCGTCAGGCCGATCGCCCGGATTCGCCGCCCCTTCCTCGGTTTGTTGTCCCTGGACCTCGCCAGATGTGCTGGCCCCCACTCCACCGGAGGCACGGCCACAGTCTTTTGCCCCACCCATCCGCGCCTCGCAAGACGCGCGGTCGTCACCTCCACACCCGCCCGATGCACCCCGCGCTTCCGGGCGATGTCCGAGACGAACATAGCTCCCTCGCGATACAGCAACTCCAGCAGCCGGAACTCTCCCATCGCTAAGTCGAACGACATCAATGGCCCACGCAGCTCGCCCTTGATCCAGTCGCCCGCGTCCATCAGGTCCACGTACGCCCGGAACGCCCGCTGGGTCTTCTCCCTGGGTGTCACGTAATCCGTCATAGTGGCAAAACCTCCTGAAATTGGCGTTTTTCGGGCCATATAAGCCCTGTGTAAGCTCCCGACGAGTGCAACATTGTTGTATCTGTTGGAGCAGAAAAAATCGGGCGAGCGAGACGTCCTACTGGCGGAAGATGACCTTCACGCCGCGCCGCCAATTTTCGGCGAGGCCGATGCGCGTCGCCTGAATCTCGGGCGAAAAAAATCGCACCAGCGTCGCCGCCGCCGGATGAAAGTGCAGCCCGGGAGCGACCAGCCACACCAGCGGCGGCTTCGGATCGAATTCCACTCCCGCGAAATAGCCGTAGCGATGAAAATCTCCGTTCAACTGATGGCGCCGGACGCGCAACCAGTAATCGAGAGCCTGAATCGGAAGCTGGATGTCCTCGCTCGCCTTCAGCTCGATCACCGCGAGCCGGCCGCGGCGCGTGATGCCGAGCAGATCGATCACGCCGCGGTCGCCCGCCGCAACCGCGGGAACCTGCGAATACAGGTGAGCCGGATCGAGCTGCGCGTCGAGCCGGTCCGGCTCCTCGAGCACCAGCGTCTCGAGCCATCGCTCGGGCGCCGCGCGATAGAGCGGATGCCTCGCGTCGCTCGCGAGCGGGCTGCGATGCAGCAGGAGTTGCCGCACGAGCTGTTCGAGCGCCGGCGCGGTGGTCGCGGTCAATCGCCGAAGCCGGTCGCCCAGACCGAAGCGGACGCCTTCGCGCGACCACCGCGCAAACTCCAGCCCGTGAAACGACAACGCCACTTCCTTCGCGCCCGGCAGGACGGCGGCGCGCATGCGCGCGGGCCCTTCGATAAGCATCGGCGCGAGCGCCGGGATACGCGCCGCGCTTTCCTGCGCCGTCGCGAGCGCCGATTCCACTTCGCGGCGCATCGTGAGCCTGCTTTCGAGGTTTCCCAGCTCCGCCGCATCCATTTTTTCCACGCGGCCGTCCACGTTGTCGAATTCGTAGACTTCCGTGCGCGCCGCCGTCGATAGCGCCAGGGCTCGCGCGCGCAATGGCCGGCTGGTTCCCTCCGGAACGAACAGGCGCACGCCCTCGACGCCGTGCGTATGCGAGTGCGCCCTCGTCCAGTCGAGCCATAGAATCGCGAAGGCTAGGATTCCTTCGATCGTGGCGGCGCTTTCGCGCGGCGAAACGCCGAGAAAAGCCCATGCGTGCGGGCCTTCCCGCATGCGCCCCCGCACGTAGAGGCCGGAAAAGGAGTGTTCGAGATCGGGAGCCGCGGAAAGCGAATCGATTTCCGCGTCGGGAAATCGCTCGTTGAGAAAGCGTTCGAAGCGCGCGCGGAATTGTTCCCGGGTGATGCGGGCGGCGGGCCGCGGCGAATCGGTTCGCAGGAATTCGAGGCGGCCAGGTTTTGCCCGGCCGAATCGCTGCACTTCGAGGACGATGCGATCCTGGGATTGTTCGCGGACCCGGAGAACGCGGCGAGTCAGATTCCGCTCTTCGGACCACAGGTGAACCAGCGAGTTTTCGCCTTCGACGCGCAGTTCGCAGCGCAGGCCGGTAAGCTCGGCCAGCCATTGGCCGTCTTCGCGAACTTCCGCGCTGCCGGAGGACGCGATGGCGTCCAAAGCCCGATCGAGCTCGGCCCAATCATTCATAGACAAACCGTCCTGCGTTTAGAAAACAGCCCAGCTCTACTGCAAAACGAGACCCGATACGCGAATAGAAGGATACTGCTGATTCCACGTGGATGGAACATGTTGTTCGACCGTGATCTGGAAATCGCGCTGCTGCCCCGGCGGCAGCGGAGCGGCGGTAAGGTCGATCGCCCGCTGCGTCTCGCGCAAGATCACCTGATTGAACTGGTCGTGGAATTCGAGCGTGAGCTCGAGCGCTCGCACGGCGCGCGTGCCGTCGTTCGAGATTTTTCCGGTTGCGTACGTGAATTCCTGATTCAGAAGATTCGAGGCCTGCGAAAACTCGACGCCCTGGAAGTGGATGTTGGCGGCGTAGTTCTGCTCTTCGGCGCCGAAGGGAAGCTTTGCCGCCGCAGCGGTCTTGTGGGGCTGGGTCGAGCGCGTGAGAAGAAGCAGGCCGCCGAAAAGCAGCAGCACGACCGCCGCGCCCACGGCAAACGCTGCGGGAAATTCTCTGCCGCTTTTGCGCTCCTGGTCCGTGGCGGGGTCCATCGCGTTCTCGTCCATCAGCTGCCGAAGGAAAGCCGCAGGATCAAAGGCTCGGGCAGCCCGGCGCGGCTCATGCGCCCCTGCACATCTTCAATGTCGTAAGGTATTCGCCAAAATTCGACCGTGCCTCCGTCGATATCCGCAATCGCAAATCCGGCGCGAGGGTCGCCGTCGCGCGGCTGGCCGATCGAACCGGGATTCAGCAGATAGGTGGTGCCCTGCTCGACAGCGAGCGTCGCGAACTCCTGGCCCCCCGACGGTCTGAAACGCAGAGGCGTGACATCCTCGCCGCGAAGAGAAAATCCGCCCTGCAGATGCGTGTGGCCGAAGAAGGTGACCGGAGTGGGAGCGTCGCGCAACCCGTCGACCGCCAGCGCCGGCGAAAGGACGTATTCGTCTTCGTCGTGCACGGCGCCGTGGACGATCGAGAATCCGTTGACGGTGAGCGGCCCCTTCGGAAGATTTTCGAGATACTGGCGATTTTCGGGGCGCAGCTGCGAGCGAGTCCAGAGAACAGCGTTGCGCGCGATGGGATTGAATTCGTCGGCGTCCTCGAGACCCGCGATGGCTTTGTCGTGATTGCCGCGGATCGTGACGGCCGGAAGCGCGCGGACGCGGTCGATCACTTCGTTGGGGTCGGGCCCGTATCCGACGAGGTCGCCCAGGCACACGGCTTTTTCCCATCGGCCTTTGGCGACGCTCAGCACGGTCTCGAGCGCCGTGAGGTTGGCGTGAATGTCGCTGAGGATCAGATAGCGCATCGTTTCGGCATCACCGCAATCTGCGAATCATATCAGATGAATGGCGCTCCGTTGCATAGCGACATGGCGCGGGGGGGCCTTGGCGAGCCAAGGCAGATTCGCTACCGGATCAGCATGGCGTCGCCGTAACTATAAAAGCGATAGCCCGCGCCGACGGCATGGCGATACGCGCGCAAAACACTCTCGCGGCCCGCGAAGGCGGCGACGAGCGCGAGCAAACTCGACTGCGGCAAATGGAAATTCGTGAGCAACTGATCTACGATGCGGAAAGTCTTGCCGGGGTACAGAAATATTCTGGCTTCCGATTTTGCCGCCGTTACCGGCTCGCTGTGCCCTTCACTTTTTTCGGCGGCGTCCTCGAGGGCCCGCACGACCGTGGTCCCGATAGCGAGCACCGGGCGCTTTTCGCGCTTTGCGCCGGCGATCGCGGCAGCCGTGGCCTCGGGAATTTCATAGGCTTCGGCATGGATCGCGTGGTCTTCGAGGCGTTCGGTGCGGACCGGCTCGAACGTGCCAAGCCCGACATCGAGCGTGATTTCAGCGATCTCGACGCCGCGCGCGCGAATCTTCGCAATGATCTCCGCAGTGAAGTGCAGCCCCGCCGTGGGAGCAGCGACCGCGCTACCCTCTCGCGCGAAAATCGTCTGATAACGCTCGCGATCGGACGGTTCATCAGCGCGCTTGATGTACGGAGGCAAAGGAATGTGGCCGAGATGGTCGACGGCCTGTCGAAAACCGTTGCGCGACGTGAACCGGACCGTGCGCAGGCCATAGTCGCCGCGCCCTTCGACAACGCCTTCGAGTTCTCCATCGCCGAAGACGATTCGTTCGCCGACCGGCACTTTCCTGCCGGGCCTTACGAGGGTCTCCCAAGTGTCCGGTGCCACCTGCCGAACGAGGAGAACCTCGATCGGGGCCTTCAGGAATTCCTGGCGTTCGGGATTATTCCGGCCCGGCGGCTCGGCGTGAATTCCGGCGCGGCGGCCGAAAAGGCGGGCGGGGAGCACACGCGTGTTGTTGACGACGATCAGTTCATCGCCGCGCAGCAGATCGGGGAGTTCGCGGAAACGGCGGTCTTCCCAAGCGCCCGTCGCGCGATCCAGAAGCAGCATGCGCGAGGCGGCGCGGTCTTCGAGCGGGCGCTGAGCGATTTGTCCCGGCGGCAGTTCATAGTCGAAGTCGGTTACGTTCATTGAAGGGTGTTTTGCCTTAGCGGCTGGAACCCCACTGGGCCGGCGAGACGCCGGCGCTACGAATCCAGCGCCCCGTCGAGGCGAAGATGCCGCGCTAAAGGCCGCGGCGCCAAATTTAGATCTTACGAAAGCCCAGTGCCCTACAATTTTCCGGCGCGCTCGGCGAGTTCGGAAACTTCTTTCATTTCTTCGTGAATGAGGCCGTTCGATGCGAGCAATGACGGGCCGCCGAGATGATACGGGCCGCCGTCGATCGCCGTCACGAGACCGCCCGCTTCACGGACGAGCAAAGCGCCCGCAGCCGTATCCCACGAGTTCAGGCGAAACTCCCAATACGCATCAAAGCGCCCGCAGGCTACCGAGCAGAGATCGAGCGCCGCCGATCCATCGCGGCGCACGCCGTGGGAACGCAGCGTGAATTCCCAGTAGTAGTTCATGTTGGCGCTGCGCTTGCGCTGGTGCGTGGGAAATCCGGTGGCGACCAAACTCGTTGCCAGTTTTTCGATCGATGAAACGCGGATGGGCTGTCCATTAAGATAAGCGCCTTCGCCGCGGGCGGCAGTGAAGAATTCGTCGCTGACGGGATTGAACACGACGCCGGCAATCGGCTCGCCATCCTCGCTCAGGCCGATTGAGACCGCGAAGCAGGGATAGCCGTGCGCGAAGTTCGTCGTACCGTCGAGCGGATCGACGTGCCAGCAGTATTTCGCGCCCGCAGCGGCTGCGGATGCGCCCCCACCCTCCTCGGCGATAATCGCGTGATCGGGAAAATGCTCCCTGATTCTTGCGACGATAATCTCTTCCGAGCGCCGGTCTGATTCCGTGACGATATCGACCTCGCCCTTATAGGAAATCTTTTTCGGGCGGTCGAACTCCCGGCGCAGGACTGCGCCCGCCTCGCGCGCGGTGTCGCCGGCTACCTTGAGGAATTCGTTCACTCGTTTCCGCCGGGGGTGAGGTATTCCTTGCGATAGCGCACCACGTAATTCCCCTTCACGGCGAGCTGCACGTGGCGATAGCTCCCGGGAGGAGGCGCGGGCTGCGGATAGTAGCCCAGCAGATATTGCGTGCGCAGCTCGCGGTCGATGCGGCCGAATATCTCATCGAGCTGGCTCATATCGTTGACGATGAACATGGCGCCACCCGTGCTGTCTGTAATCGTGATCAACGCATGCTCTCCAGCGGTATTGCGGCCATTCTCATTGTTCACGGGACGAATGATGATCGAATACAGCAGGGTGCCGGAATCAACGGCCGTCCGGCGCGCGTCTTCGAATTGCGAGACGCTCGTGGTTTCGCCGCCATCCGTGACCAGAACGATCGCGCGCCTTCTTCCCTCGGGACGCCGCCTGAGGGCATTGGAGCCGAGAACGAGCGCATCGTAGATCGACGTTCCCGCACCCATCCGGATTTGATGCACGGCCTCCTGCAGCTTGGGCACATTGTCTGAAAAATCAGAGAGCTGCATCACGGATTCATCGAACTCAAAAACTCCCAGCGTATCGCCGGGCCGCACCACCTGCCGGATAAAGTGCGCGGCGGCCTCCATCTCGACCTTCAAGTCCTTGTAGGCGCTCATGCTCGAATCGACCATGAGCGCGAGATCGAGCGGGCGGTTGGTCTGCGCCTCGAAGCGCTCGATTTTTTGCGGCACGCCTTCTTCGGAAAGAGAGAAGGCATCCTGCGTGAGATCGGGTATGGGCCTTCCGTTGGCGTCTGTGACGCTCGCCAGGATATCGACGAGGTCGGTCTGGACCCTGATTTCGCCGCTGCGCCGCTGCTGCCACGCGCGGACCGGAAACACAAATGCCGCGCCGCCAACCAACGCCACCGCCAATAGAATGCCGCACCGCATCCCGCAAACAGGAGTTCCCCTCATCTAGGAGGTAGATTCACCCGGAGGCGAAATGGCTTCCTGCGAGGGCAGCTCGCCTTCGGCCCAGACGGCTCCGCCGACGAAGTACTCCTTCTTCCAGATCGGCACGGAACGCTTGAGCGTGTCGATGGCGTACCGGCAAGCATCGAAAGCCGCACCGCGATGCGGGGAACTGACGGCGATCAGGACGCTCGTCTCGCCAATCTCGAGGCGGCCCAGGCGGTGAACGATCGCGAGGCGATGAATCCGAAATTTCTCGCGGATTTCAGCGCCGATCTCGCGCATTTTGGAATAGGCCATGGGCTCGTAGGCCTCGTAATCGAGGTAAAGCGTCTGGCGGCCCTTGAAATTATTGCGCACGAAACCATCGAAAACGACGAGCGCCCCGTCCTCGGGGGCTTTCAGGCTTTCGACGATTTCGTTGGGAAGTATCCGATGGCGCACGAGCTGAAAAATGTCTTCCGCGATTGCGGTTTGCTGGCCGCCGCTGACCGGCGGAAGGAAGGCAACTTCGTCTCCGTTTGCGAGAGGGGAGCGCCAGGGAGCGTATTCCTGGTTGACGGATGCAGCAATGGATGCGCGGAAATCGGCGAGCTTGGGAAAGCGGCGGCCGTAGCGCTCGAAAAGATCCTCGACTCGGGCGCCATCGGAGAGATCGGTCTCTTCCTGGGCGACACCGGTGATTTCCTTCAGCTGACCGAAAAAGAGGACTCGGACACGCATCGGCTTATTCTATCGCGGCGCTGTGCGAACGAGAAGCGGCGGTCGGTCGGCGGCATCGTTGTCATTGGGCTGCGGGGCAGATTTCGTCGCCTCACTTAACACAGAGGGCACTGAGGAGGCACAGAGGACACGGAGGAAAGCGGAAGATCACCGCTGCCTTCGCCCCGAGCAGACTCGGGGCAGGGAGACGCAAAGGGCGCAGAGAAGAACTGCCGCGGAGGGCTGCACGGGCGGCGTTTTTGTTTGCATCACGCGATCACGCAGGATAGAATGCGCGCATCCTTAATTTGTTCCGCTCCGGGCGCGCACGGCGTTCCGGATGAAACGGGGGGTTTGGAAGCCATGAAGCTCCTCATCGCAGTCCTTGCGTAGGCCGTAGCCGCGGGCATTTCCCGCGGACTCTTCGCGGCTTTCTCTTTTACAACTTTCTCCAACCTTGGCGTTTCAGCGGCGTTCGCGTTGCAGCGGCATATTCGCAACCGCGCGCAGAAAGCAGCAGATTGCGATGAGTGCAACGGCAGCTCAGCCGGCACAGCAGACTTTGTGGAGCGAGATTCGCGAAGCGATTCGAGGATCGCACCAGGACTTCACGACAGGGAGCTTGAACCGGTCGATCATCCTGCTCGCGATTCCGATGGTGCTGGAGATGGTGCTCGAGTCGCTATTCGCCGTGGTGGACGTCTTCTGGGTGGCACACGTCAGCGCGGATGCGGTGGCGACCGTGGGCCTGACGGAATCGCTGCTCACGCTGGTGTTTGCCGTGGGCATGGGGCTGAGCCTTTCGACGACGGCGATGGTGGCGCGGCGCGTCGGGGAAAAGGATCCAGAGGGCGCGGCCGTGGCGGCGGTGCAGGCAATCTTTCTGGGGCTAACCGTGTCGTTCCTAATTGGGGTGCCCTGCTTCATTTACGCGCCGGAACTGCTGCGGCTGATGGGCGCGTCGCCTGCAATCGTGGCGACCGGAACATGGTACGCGCGGATCGCACTGGGAGGCGGAAGCGGCGCGGTGGTGGTGCTGTTCCTGAATAACGCGATCTTTCGCGGCGCGGGCGATGCGGCGATCGCGATGCGGCTTTTGTGGGTGTCGAACATCATCAACCTGGCGCTCGATCCCTGCCTGATTTTCGGGCTCGGTCCCTTTCCGCGGCTAGGCGTGACGGGAGCGGCGCTCGCGACGTTCACGGGGCGCAGCATCGGCGTGCTGTATCAATTTTACCGGCTGCTCAAAGGCACGGAACGCATCCGCGTGCTCGGCAGACAAATCCGGCTGAATGCGGAAGTGCTGTGGCGATTGCTGCGGGTGTCGTTTACCGGAATCGTTCAGTTTGCGATCGCGAATACGAGCTGGATCGGCCTCGTGCGGATCGTGAGCATTTTCGGCGCGGCGGCGCTGGCGGGGTACACGATCGCGATTCGCGTGGTGATCTTCGTGATTCTGCCTTCGTGGGGGCTGAGCAATGCGGCGGCCACGCTGGTGGGGCAAAATCTGGGCGCCAAGCATCCGGATCGCGCAGAGAAATCCGTGTGGCGCACGGGAATCTACAACATGCTGTTTCTCGGCGGCGTGGGCGTGTTTCTCATCGCGTTTGCCGGGCCGGTCGTGCGGCTATTCACGAGCGATCCGGCGGTCGTTCCGCTGGCGACGTCGTGCCTGCGCATTGTGAGCTGCGGCAACATCGGCTATGCGTACGCGATGGTGATGCTGCAGGCGTTTAATGGCGCCGGGGATACGGTGACGCCGACGATCGTGAATTTCTTCGGATTCTGGCTATTCGAGATTCCGCTGGCGTACTGGCTGGCGATTTCGCGGGGCTTGCATGCGAACGGAGTGTACATGTCGATTGCAATCGCGGAATCGTCGATTGCGCTGGCGAGCGTGATTCTGTTTCGACGGGGAAAGTGGAAGACGCGGCAGATTTGAAGGGGCGCGTTTTGGTTCCGGGGCAGATTCGTTCGTCCGACTAAACAAAGAGTGCGCGGAGGAAGACCAAGATCGGAGGCCGTTGTTCGCAGGATGATTGATTACCGCTGCTAGTGGCCTTCGGGCGCGGGGCTCGGCGTGCCGCGGGCCAGGCGCGCGATCTCGTCGAGCCGGGCGGATGCGCGCAGCAGTGCCGCTGAAAGCGAATCGGCTTCCTTGCGGAGCGTGACAAGATCGTCGCGGTCGAGGGCTTCGGTGACGCCGGGCATTACTTCCGCAGCGTAGCCCGCATAGGACCCGGGCGCAAAGACCGTGTGCTTGAACCAGGGGCGACCGGCGAGGCCATCCGGCGCCAGCAGGGCCTGTTCGACTTCGGGGAGCGCCTCGTTGATTTTCTCCGCGTTCGCAGGATCGACGGACGCCGTGGAAATTCCGCGCAGCGCGTCGGCAGCGCGCTCGGCGGATGCGGTGAATTGCTCGGAAGCACGCTCTACAGGCTTCAAGAGGGCGGCTTCATCCTGCTGGCGGGCGGCGCGTGCCGCGAGATCCGCCGCGTTTCGCTCGATTGCCGAGGCATAGGCAGGGTAATCAAACGGCAGAATGTCCGCCTCGTCGAGCCGGAGAGCGATCGTGCCCAAAATTCGCGCCAGGGCGACGTGATAGCCGAACGTCGGATCGCCGAAATGCTTCATCCAGTAAAAATCATCGTAGATCGAGTGGTAGACGCCGTAGTCGCCGCCAAATCCCATGTCGATGGATGGAATGCCGGCGTAGTCGAAAAAGGGTGAAAAGTCCGATCCGGCTCCCAAATTCCCAACCGGGGCTTTGACCGATACCTCGACCTTCATCTCTTGCCGCCCTGTGCCGGAAGGCTTGTCTTTCTCCCGGACGCTCTGCGCGCTCTGCGCCCAGGAGTCGTAAACGCTGGCGCCGGTATCGGGATCGGCCACCTCCCGCGTCGCTGCGCGAATCAAGTCCTTTAGGGAAGGCGTGGCAGACGCGGCAAATTCCGGGCCGGAGACGCCGACATCGGTATTGATGTAGGCGACCGCCTTCGCCTGAAGCTCGGCGCGATTCGCTTCGACCCATTCGGTCGAGCCGAGCAGACCGGGCTCTTCGCCGTCCCAATGGCAGATGACGATGGTGCGGCGCGGCCTCCATCCGGAGCGCACGAGTTCGCCGAGCGCGCGGCCCATCTCGAGCATCGCGGCGGTGCCGCTGCCGGGATCGGCGGCGCCGAAAACCCACGCATCGTGATGGTTGCCGAGGACCACCCATTGATCGTCGGAGGTGCCGCGCAAGGTGGCGATCACGTCGTAGAGCGGACGCTCGGCATAATCCATCACCAGTTTCATGTGGACCTGCGCATCGCGCGAGCCGCCCACGTGGTACGCAAACGGAAGGCCGCCCTGCCAGCCGCGCGGGACATGTTTGCCTCGAAGGCTTTCGAGAATGACGGCGGCATCCTGTGCGTTGATCGGCATCGTGGGGATGTGAGGCAGATCGGAAGCTGCGTCTGGGGCGAGGCGCTGAGCGTCGGCGACGGCTGCGACGCCGGGCGTCAACGGATCGCCCGGATAGATTTGGGTATAGAGAATCGAACCGCGCTGAATGCCGCTCATCGGCCGCCACGGCCCTTGGGGATACGTGTCGCCGGCCGCGTAGCCATCCTCTTCCGGATCGGAGTAGATAATCAGCGCGGCGGCATGATGCTCCTCGGCAAGTTTCGCTTTAATGCCTCGATAGCCCTCGCCGTAACGCGCGAGAACAACTTTTCCTTCGACGCTTACGCCGAGTGCGGCCAGTTTGCGGTAGTCATCTGGAGCGCCATAATTGACGTATACGACAGGAGCTGTGACTTCTCCCGAAGGCGAATAAATGTTGAAACCGCGGACGGCGCGCTGGTCGTATGTATCGGGATCGCCGTCGAAGGGCGCCTCGGGCGTGGCCAGTTCCTGGCGTATGGGCTTCACCAATTCGAGTTCGACGTCGCGCGGCTGCGGGAGCCACGCGCTGTAGGTGATGATTTGGGCGTCGAAACCGAAGCTCTCGTACTGGTCGCGCAACCACTCGGCCACCTGGTGGCTTGCCTCCGTGCCGGCCAGGTGAGGCTGGCTTGTAAGGTGGCGCAGGTCGGCCTCGGCGCGCGCGGCATCGGGAATGAGCCGAAACTTGCGCTCGAGCTGCCGCTCCGCCTCGACATGCGATGGCAGGAAACCCGAAATATAGCCGGGAGCCTGCGCGCGGCTCGACGTCACGACCGAAAGCAGGAGCAAGCCCGCAGCCAGCACGACAAAACGGATTTGTCGCTTTGAAACTTTCATCTCAAATCCCCGCACTCGAGCTTGATTCTATCGCACCGCGACGTGGGCCGGCGCACTGAGAGCGATTTTGTGCGCGAAGGAACAGCGGGCTGGCCGCAGGACCTTTTGTATACTTGACGGGCTGAACGCAGGTCCGTACGTTAGATAGCCGCGTGGGCGCGGCGCTCGAACTGCAATCGAACAATACAATGAAAATCCTGATCTCGGGTTCCTCCGGGCTTGTCGGCAAAGCGCTTTCGAAGACTCTTCGCGCGGAGGGGCATGCGGTTGGGCGGCTCGTTCGCCCCGGCGGCGAGATGTCTCCCGGTGACGTGTTGTGGGACCCGATGGCGGCGACCATGGACACGGCAGCGATGGAAGGGACGGATGCCGTGGTGCACCTGAGCGGCGCGAGCATCGCGGACGGCCGATGGACGCCTGCGCGAAAGGCCGTGCTTCGCAGCAGCCGCATCGATACTACGCGCGTGCTCGTCGATTCCCTTTTGAATCTGCGCACGAGGCCTTCCGTGCTGGTGTGCGCTTCAGCGACTGGTTACTACGGAGACCGTGGCGACGAAATTCTGACGGAATCGAGCAGCCCCGGCACGGATTTTCTTGCGCTGCTTGCCCGCGACTGGGAGGCCGAAGCTGCGCGAGCGGAAATGAATGGCATCCGCACGGCGATCCTTCGCTTTGGCTTGATACTGGCGGCGGATGGCGGAGCGCTTCCGCAGATGCTGCTGCCCTTCCGGCTCGGCCTGGGTGGACGGTTCGCTACGGGCGCGCAGTGGATGCCGTGGATCGCGCTCGAGGATGCGATCGCGATTGTCCGATTAGCGATTGCAGACGCACGGTTCTGCGGGGCGTGGAACACCGTGGCGCCGAATCCCGTGCGCAACTCCGAATTCGCGCGCATTTTGGCCGGCGCTCTACATCGCCCGGCGATTTTGCCCGTGCCTGCCTTCGCGTTGAGGCTCGCCCTCGGCGAAATGGGCGAGGCGCTGCTGCTGGCGAGTCAGCGAGCTGTGCCGGCGCGACTGCTCGGCATGCAACATCGGTTTCGCCTCGAGACGCTCGATGCTGCGCTGGAATCGGCCCTCGCGAAAGCATGACGCGCCCAATCCGGCACTGGCAGGTTCCGTTGTGGCACAGGAATTCGGCGCATGCGCAAATCGAAACGGGATTTTCGATGCGTCCTCGCGGTACCTGCAAATGAACTAACTTCCGATCAAGATAGAACTTAGCTTTAGCCAGCACAGCCGAGCAGGTCTGCTAAGGCGCTGTTCTGGCGTGCTGAACCGCTCTGGCACATCTCTTGCCTCGCTGTCTGCATGCGAGGGGCAAATAATCGAGAAGCAACCGGCCGAGCGGCTGCGCGCCGAGCGACGCGAAACTGGGTGCCAACCTTATGCTTCGCGGTGCTGTGTGTCTCGGCGATCTTCGAATCAGCCTGCGCCGGGACCGCAGGGTCGGCATCCTCGCCACCGCCACCGCCAAATATTGTGATGAATGTCTCGCCGACCGCGCCTAGCGTGCCGACCAGCGGCGCGCAAGTATTCACGGCGACGGTAACCGGGGCGGATGGCGCGTCGGGAAACGTCGCCTGGAGCGTGAACAACACCGAAGGCGGCAATTCAACAGTAGGCACAATCGTGGCGACGAGCGCGACGACGGCGCTGTACACGGCCCCTGCCGCAGTTCCCTCACCCCCCAGCGTCACAGTGACAGCTACCAGCACAACCGACACTTCGGCGCATGGGAGCGCGAGCGTCACGATCACCTGTGCCGCGACGAACGCGATCTCGCCTCCATCGGCAAGCCTGGCGCTCGGCCAACCGCAATCATTTACGGCATCTTTCTGCCTCAGCGCCGGCGCAAGCGTGGCGTGGGACGTGGATGGAATTGCGAACGGCAGCTTGAGCCTCGGCACGGTGAATGTGACGGGCGACGAGACCGCGATTTACACGGCGCCGGCAAGCCTGCCCGCAACAAATCCCGTGACGATCCACGCTACGGCGAGTTCCGTGACCAGTGGAGCAACCACCGAGTCGGCGGCGGTGACCATCACGAGCAATGTCTCGGTGGCGGTTTCGCCTCCCTTCGCAACGGTGCCGACGGGCCAGCGCCTTTCGTTTACCGCAAGCGTAGCGAATGCGTCCGACAACACCGTCACCTGGTCGGTGAATGGCGTGCCGAACGGCGATGCGAGTATCGGCGAGATTTGCGTCTTCGGAACGAATCCGTGCGCCGCGCCCGCAGGGCCTGCGGCAGGCAGCATCGACTACCTCGCGCCCACGGCCGTGCCATCTTCGAATCCTGTCTCTCTCGTGGCTACCAGCCACGCCGATCCTTCCCGAATGGGAATGTCGGCGATCACAGTTTCCGCACCCTCGGGAAACGTGGGCGTCACTGTCTCGCCCACCTATGCGTTCGTACCGGCTTCCGGCGGCTCTGCCAGCACGTGGCAGTTTTTCGCCGGAGTCAGCGGCACGGGCAACACGAGTGTGACGTGGAGCGTGCGGAGCGCCGTGCCGGGCCAGGGTTGCGCAGGATCGGCATGCGGCTCGGTGAGCGCCACAGGTCTTTACTCCGCCCCGAGTGTCGCTCCATCTCCGAATGCGATCTCCGTCGTCGCAACGAGTGCGGCCGACCCCACGAAATCCGGCTCCGCAAGCGTCGCCATCAGCAGCGGGCCCACGATCGAGGTGATCCTGCCATCGAGCGCGATGGCCGGCGCGATCGAAGGCTTTCCGCTTTCGGTACAAGGCACCCATTTCGTCGCGGGCAGCGGCAGTGCCGCGTCTACGATTTTGGTCAATGGCGCAGCGCGGGGCACGACGTGCGCGACGACATCGGCCTGCACTACTGTGTTGAATCCGTCCGACGTAGCAGCCTCCGGCACGTTCACGGTACAAATCCAAAACCCCGGCAATCCGCCCGCGCTTTCGAATCTCGTCCCGTTCGTTGTCGTGCCATTCGATGTCTCGATCGGGTCCATCGCGCTGACATCGGGTCAGCCTGCCGCAGCCGGGAACGATATTGTCGTCGTCGAACCAACGACCGCTGCCGCCTCCTCGCCGATCAACGTGGACTTCATCGGTTTGCTCACCGGCGGAAACACGTGCGGCGTGGAGGGCTCGCCCCTGACTGTAACGCGGCCTTCCTCGGGCACAGCAACGGTCAGCATTTGCGTTCATGGCACGGGGCTCGATCCGACGTTCACCTACGCATTCAGCGGACCCAGCTCGCCTCCGAATGCCAGCGACATCGGCATCACCGCTTCCGCAATCACGGGGCTATTTCCGAACATCATCGGACTCAACTTGCAACTCTCGAGCACAACCGCGCCCGGTGTCCGCACGCTATTCATCACGACGCCCAACAACGACCGGGCTGTGGCGACGGGCATGCTTGAAGTGAAATGAAAGCAAATCTCGAGTGAAATTTGGAGATGACTCAATATGCGCAACTCGCGACAACCCTTTACCGAAAGTTTCCGCTGGATTCTCGCACCATTCATCCTGTTGCTCGTCTCGGGCGCAAGTCTTTCCGCGGGCGCCACGACTCTCATGCGAATGTCCCTCGCTGAAATCTCACAGGCAGCCGAGGTGATCGTGCGCGCACGCTGCACCGGCAACTCGACTGGCTGGGACGCGGGCGAAATCTGGACGTTCACATCTTTCGATCTCGAGGAAACATGGCGCGGCTCGGCGCCGGCGCAGATTTCGGTGCGACTGCTGGGCGGCCGCATCGGAAATATCACGTCCAGCGTCTCCGGCGTTCCGCGATTCTCCTCGGGCGAAGAAGTGATTCTATTTCTCGTGCGCACACCGCGCGGCGATTTTTCGATCGTAAGCTGGGAGCAGGGCACTTTCCGCATTCGCCGTGACGCCCGCACCGGTGAAAAGATCGTCGCGCAGGACACCGCTGCCTTTCCTGTCTTCGATCCAGGCACGCGGCGCTTCGAGACCGGCGGAATTCGCGATCTTCCGGTGGCAGAGTTTCGATCGCGCGTGGAGGCGGCCATGCGCGATGAAACAAGGAGGCAGCCGTGAAACGCGGACTCGCAATCGCCACGACGGCTCTTTTCTTGCTGAGCGTGCTTGCCGCGCCTGCCGCGGACGCCTACCTGATGGATTCGACCGTGCCTGAATCCGGCGGATGCCCCGCGCTCGACCGCTGGAATCTCTCCGTATCATCTCCGCTCGACCGCCGGTGGAGCACCTCGCTGCCATCTTCGCCGCAAACAATTCTGACCGTTGCCGCCGCCGGATCGAACGCCCAGCTCACCGAGATCGAGCAGGCAATTTCGGATTCGTTCGCGGCATGGTCCGGCGTTACCGGCACGATGTTTAATTCCACGGCCTATCCGGGATTGATCGGTCCGCTCGGGCGCGTGGCCGCCGCCAATTCGTGCACGAATGACTCGGAAACCAACGTCGATGGGCTGAATACCATTTGCTTCAACCAATCGAGCTTGGCTTTCACGAGCGGCGTCCTCGCATTCACAAGGGTAATCACAGCTAACGCGCCGGGCGCTTCGATCGGCGCCGGCCCGCCCGCCTTATTTGCCGGGCAGATCCTCGACGCGGACACGCTCTTTCGCAACGACGGGCAGGCGACTTTCGCCACTCCCGCCGCGCTCGCAACCTCACCGGGCCAGGGCGCGTACGATCTCGAATCGCTGCTGATCCACGAAATCGGCCATTGGTTCGGCTTCGATCACTCAGCGGTCTGGCGAGCCATCATGTTTCCGTTCGCTCCCCCACCCGGACAGTTTCTGGGTGACCGGCCGAGCATGCAGGTTCCCGACGGCCCGCTTTCCGACGACGATCGCACCGGGATTCGCTCGCTGTATCCGGACCCGAACGACACCGTCAACGTCGGCGCTATCAGAGGGCGAATTGTTCCTGCGAATCCATTCGCGCTTGCCGCTCTGGCCCCGGCCGCGCCGGGATCGTTTGTGACGGGAATCTTCGGGGCGCACGTCGTGGCCGTCGACAGCGAGACGGGAGCCGTGATCGCCGGGACGCTCGGGGGCTGGACGTGCAACTCGTCGACCGCCTCGCTGCAATTTGACGGATCGTACGACATCGAACGCTTGCCTATCGGTCACAACTATCTGATCTACGCTGAACCGCTTGTGGGGCTCGCGGTGCCCGCCGATTTCAGCATCGCGCTGGGTGATCTGTGCGAATCCGCCACGACGTCGGCCTGCACCACACCCGCCGTGGATACGAATTTCAACCCGCTGATTCTGCCGTCGGATCCGTAAGACAATTTCCATCGCGCATAAAAAAGCGGCTCCCGGGAGGGTTCGGGAGCCGCTCTGCGTTGCACGTGCGAACCGACCGCTGCTATTGAGTGGGCAGGAGCTCTTGCGTGAAGCCGACCGTGTTAATCGAGCGCAGCGTCGGCGTTCGCGGCGGCAGCCACTGCGGACCTTGCGAGAAGTCCGCGTCGAAGCTGTATCCGCGGCTGGGTGCGCCATACACCGTGTTGCAGCACTTGTATTCGCCGATGGCCTGCCGGTTGGCGTAGAAGCTGACGAGCGAGCCCTTGTAATAAAGGGTTCCGTTCCAGCTTTCCAAGAACCGCAGGAAGTTGTGCAATCCGCCGTCCGTCCCGAAGTCGGGGCCCGAGTTGCTGATATTTCCCTGGGCAAATGGAATTCCCTTGCCCGCGATGATGGCGACGCGATAAGCCGTCGTCGTGCCCGTCCGGCTGCCCGGGCTGTAGGGAGAGATGAACGAGTTTACGTCGTTCCAACTATCCGACAGCATCGTGACAGCGTCGGCCATCACCGAGGCAGCCACGCCTACAGGATTCCAGCTGCCGTTATTGGGCGCGTTGTAATCTCCCTGGATGTAGACAGGGTTTTCGCTGGCGATCGTCAATCCGCATGGCGGATTGGGAGATGCGCCGTAGCACGCCGTCCCGAGACTGAAGGATGTGCCATCGACGAGCTTGAGAGCTCGGCGGAAAAAGACCGGCGGATTCTCTCTCGCTTCCTGAGTGTAGGTGTAGACATAGTTTGGCCCTGGGGGTGCCCCGGCTGGCTGGGTCGCGGCAGCGCAGTTCGGATTCTTGACGAGGTTCGGCGTGCCTGTCAGGAACCCAGGCAATGGTGGATCGTCGGTAACTGCGGGACCCGCCGAAAGGGGCCGGCCGCCATAGGTGCGAAATACTGCGTCACCTTCCAGATCCTCGCCGCCATCCATCACGTTGTTCGGGCAGCCGTTCGTGGCGTCACTCGGATTTACGATATCGTTAAATCCGAACGAACCGGTTTTGATGTTGATGCCCGCGGTTGGGTCGATCTGGTTGCCGCGCCGGTCGGAGAAATAAATGGAATATCCGCCGACGTTATCGGCGTTGGTACCGCTGGAACCAATGTTTCCCATAAACCAGCGTGCCAGATTGTTAACGTCGAGTTCGATGTAGTCCACCACTCCCTTGGACGTAATGTACGGATTGCTGTTCGCGTTGCTCGCGTCGTTCCCGAGCGCGACATCGCGGTTGATTCCTTCGCGGGTATCATAGAGAGCCAACGGCCAGTAATCGTAGCCGTTCGCCGTTGCCGAGCCACAGCCGCCGCTCGTGGCGTTGGACGGATTATCCCGCAACCGCGCGAGACGAATGATCGCGTTGGGGTTGGGATCGGGGCCGCACAGCCCGTTTCCTGGAGGGCCTTGTGCACCCACCGCCGTGCCGGAAACCGGCAATGCGACCAGGCTCGGCGCCACGGTGTTGGTGCAATGCTTGGTCGTGCACGCCGCCTGCGGATAAATGTTCCGGCCGATGAAGCCTTCTTTGAGGATTTCCTCCGTCACATCAGTCCACGCAGTGCCGGCGTTATTCTGGTATTCGATCTTGATGCATCCGGTGATGATCGGTTTCCCGCTCGAGAGCCAGTAGCCGTTCACGTTGGAATAGGTCGTTCCGCCGCCCGATGTGGGCAGGGGGTAGAAAGTCGCCGCTGTTCCCCACCAGGTGGGTTTGGAGGTGAGGGTAGTGAGATCGATGGGATTGGTTCCCGTTGTAACGGTGTCGAGGGCCATCATGTCAGAGCTTTGGCAAGTGCCATCCTTGCCGTAATCATCGAGCAGGATTCGAAGGCTCGCCTCCGAGAACTGCCGCTGGTTGAATTGCGCCGGATTGGCGGCTTGTTCGCCGACCACCGGCCTTCGGATGATGTTAATGGGCGATTGCAGGCCCCCTAACGCGGTGGCCACGAGGTTCAAAGGTTGCACGCCGTTTTGGAGCATGCCCTGGTAGGCAGGCACCACCGTATTGGACCAGGTCGGATTGTTGAGCGAGGTGCTGACGGCGCCATATACGCTGTTACCGGTGACGCTGCCCTCATTCAAGCCCAGGGCCCGCCACTGAGTATTCGTGTAGCTCGGTGACGGAGGATAAGCCGTCGTAGTGGGCAGCTCGGCCGGGTCTGCAATCGTGACGGCGCCGCCGTAGGATCCGCTGTTGACCGCGACCCCGTTCTCCAGATTCGTGCGGATCACCTGTCCGGAAACGGTTACCTTGTCTCGCATGTAGAGCGGGCCGGAATTCGCGGCCAGCCAGAGGTTCCCGTTGGTGTGGACGCGCCCGCCAAAGTCAAACGGAGGGCCGGCAAAGAAAGCGAGGTCGGTCTGGGAGAAGATTCCGAATTGGAAGACGGGAATCGCGACGACTTGAACGGACCGCTCGAGCTTCACTTCCGAGCCCGTACTGGTGAGCGCCGAAACGCTTAGCGTGAACGGAGTGATGAGTCCGCTCATTCCCGCGTACGGGCTAGGCGGCAGGATCGTCGCACTTGCCGACGGCGACGGACACGCTCCGCCGCCAGTACAGACGACCTGGTAGGTCGATTGACCGAGAGAGTTTACATACGAAATGCCGGGAAGCACCGGTGGGTCCCCTTCGATGGTCGCGATATTGGCGGCGGTGAGGGATCCCTGGGTCGCGAAGGTGTTGCCCATCTCGGCCGTCATCCGTTCCATGCCCGCTTCGGCCCCGTAGAAGGCGGTCTCGCGGGACATGTTGTTGCCGCCGAGATGCTGGTCGGTCATGACCATCCAGGACATGCCCACCACCATCGCAGAAACCAGCAGCAGCACCAACAAGGCGGTGATTAGGGCCACTCCGTTTTCGCGTTTGCTTCTCACAGCGGTTCTCCTTGTGAAAGTCCGGGCGGAATCGTGATTCCTCATTGCGTGGCCGAGGTCGGGAATTGATTGACGAAGGCCAGGCCTCGAATACTCACTTGCGTGCTCAAGTTATTGCGGAAATACGTGGGCGTAGCCGTTGAATGGAACGGCTGTTCGGATCTCCCGGCGAGCGTGACGTTGACAGCCCGAATGTTAAAGGGCGTGTCTGGCGCGAGCGGCTGAGCCGCGTCTCCCGGTCCGACAGCCCCATAATTGCCGGGAGTATTTGTGATCACATCGTAGCTAAACGAGAGGTTCTCGATACAGTCGGCAACCTGCTGCGGCGGGTTGTAGGCGTTCGCGACCGACGGGAAATTCGGATAGTTCACCTGCCGGATCAACTGAGGATCGAGGGCATTGGTGGAGTTGATATAGTAAGTGACCATCCATACGCGCGTGATAGTGGTTGGCGTTGCCGCTACGTTCAACTGGGCGACGGTGCCGCCCGGCAGGCCGGTTTGATTCAGGCCCGCCGGGTCGCCGGCGGCAAATGTGATCACATTGCCCGCGACGCCAGTGACGTATTCGAGAGCCGTTCCGTTGCTGTTTTGAAACATGATCAGGTTGCCTTGCGCAATGGGCACCGGCCCTCCCGGCATGGTGAAGCAGGTAGGATCCATGGTCACGGTGAGCCCCGTCGCATTGATCACGCCCTTGCAGACCGGGGTTGCCGGGAGTGCTTGGGCAACAGGAAGACCGCTGAGCGCGCAGGCGCTCGCAGGGCCCAGGGCGCAAGCAGCGCTCGATATCAGGCTGTTGTCGGCATAAAGTATGTTAATCACGTCGGTCTGCAAGCCGCCGCTTAGAACCGCTCCGGTAAGCGGATTCACAGTGAGGGCAATCTGTCCAATTTCCCAGCCGGGAGTGACTTGAGGAAGCACTGTGTAAGTTGTTGGGAACGTGCCGGTGATGCCCGGGCGATTGATCGTGGAGGCCCCTCCGGCGGTCACGGGAATGCTGATTCCGGCTTGCGGAATTCCCTCTCCCGCCTGGGTGAGGTCGCGGACCAGGAAGTGCATTCCGGCGCGGAGGTTTTCCTGCGTGTTCGCCTGCAGCGAGATGCCATCGGACACGCGCTGTGCCTGCATCAGGGCGCTCGTCACTGCCGCCACGACGATCAGCAGGATCACAAGAGAAACCAGCAATTCAATCAATGAGAATCCGTTGTCCCGCTTCATGCGGTGCTCCTCGCCTCGTTCTAGTTGAATGCCGAAATGTCCGTGTTCAGCACGTACGAGCGGGTGAAGCGCCCGACCGTGTAATTGATCGTTATCTTGATCGTGCGCAGGTTCGAATCGTTCGGATCGTTCTCGATGTCGATGGTGCGCGTGTAGTTCGTGAGCGGAATCTTAATGTCGTCAGGCGTTCCCAATTTGCCGTCGGGTCCGGGAAGTAACGTGTACTCGGGGCTGGAACCCGTGTCGTTGATCGAGCCGACGAGACCATCGGGGCCAGGCTCCAGAAGGGGCTGCGGTCCCGTCATAAAAAGTCCATTGGGATTCGGGCCGGTATTGTTCGATATCTGCGCCCAGTTGTTCGGGTTGTTGTATTTTGCTGTGAAGATCGCTTCGGCGGCCTCTTGTGCTTTCTGCTGGGCGATGAAATCTGCCTGCGATCCCTGCATGTAGCTCAGCGAATCGGCGAGCATGGCCGCGAGACCCAGCACTCCGATGGCGAGCACCATCAGCGCAATCATCGTTTCGATCAGGGTGAAGCCCTTTACCGAATGCTGTCGTCGTTTTGCTTGAGGCATCGCTTCTGGCTCCATTAGAATTGAACCCAACCGGTCTTGGACGGCGCTTTCCAACCACGCACTCGTCCCGTGGTTCCCAGCACGGTTACCGCGCGCGATGCATACGGCTCGCCCACCACTCCCAAAAAGACGGTTCCATTGATGGGAGATAGAGTCGCGAGGTCGACAAGCTCACCGTCACTCTGAAATCCCATGCCGGCAACCGGGCCACCGGCTATGCCTTCGAACTCGATCTTGTTGGCGTTCCCATACCCGTCAGGCGTGTCCGGCAGCGTAGGGTAAACATAAAATGTCATCGGCGACTGGATCGGTACCGCGGGCATCACGACGTTTGCACCACCCGGCCCAAGCGGCGCCGCGTTTAGCTCTGTCATCTGCACCTGATATTGCGTCTGACCGCCGACCACCTTCACGGGAAACGTGACCTGAATGTATCGACGATTCGAGATCGCGTACTCGCGAGCCTGGCGAAGTTGATCGACCACTTCCTTCATCGCCGAGTCGGCTCGAGCGTTCGCCAGTGCCGGCTGTATCTGGGTGATCGCCATCGCTGTGATAATTATGCTCACGGCCACGACGATCAGCATTTCCACGGTCGAGAAGCCTCGCCCGCGACCGTGCGCATTGATTGAGTTCACTTTCTGCTCTTTCACGCTGACACCCTCATTTGCTGGCCCGAGAAGCCGGTGGCCGGCGCTTTGTCTAGCCCTGTTTGTGCATTTGACAGGCCAGCGTCGGAGCGAGCTAAGTTATTAACGCAGAGGTAGTTGGGGGCGATGACGCGGATTGTCCATGCGACTGGCCAGCCGGATGGGGTAGAAACGTAACCGATCCAAACTTCGTGTACAGGTTTCTCCCGATCGGACCAGACGATGCAAATGGGCGGGGTTTTACTCCCTGCTCAACCTCCCTGCGAACAGGGGTTGCCGCCTACCGGCTGGCGGCATACTATTCGCAGCTAGCGAATCGTGATCGTTCGCGGCTTTATGACGTCCCTTCCCACGCGCGAGAATCGCCGCAACCCGCGAACCGAGGTTTCGAAAGGGATCTGGGTTTCCTGGCAAACGGCGGGCGCGAACGCGAGCAGCGTTTCTCGCGTGCGCGATCTCAGCATTGGCGGGGTCTTCGTCTCAACGCCTTCACCGCCGCCCGTTGGTACCAGTGTGAAATTGTTGTTCGCTCTGCCGGAGGGAGAGGTTCGCGTCGAGGGCGTGGTGCGCTACGCCGATTCAAAAAAAGGCATGGGAGTTGAATTCACGCGCATGGGAACCGGAGACAGCGCGCGATTCCGCGAACTTCTCCGCCGCCTCAATAGCTGACTCTGATTCGCGCCTACTTCAGCGATTTATTCAGGAATGCAACGCTGCGCGCCCACGCATCGGCCGCCGCTTCGGGCCGATAGCCCGTCACGTTTGTTGAATTCTCAAACGCATGACCCGCACCGTCGTAAATCTTGACGTCGACGCGCTTATCGAGGCCGGTCATCGTCTTCTCGAACGATTTCACGTCGTCGGGCGTGATGCCGCGATCCAGCGCGCCGAAATTGCCAAGCACCGGCGCAGTGATTTGCTGAAGCTCCGTGGGATCGGTGGGCAGCGCGCCGTAGTTCACGACGCAGGCCGCCAGCCGCGGCTCGTGAATCGCAAGCTGCAACGAAAATCCTCCGCCCATGCACCAGCCGATCGAGCCGATGTGCCCGCGTTCGACGTCCTTGCGCGTATTCAAGTAATTGAAAGCAGCCTTCAAATCGCCGATCGCGCGGTCGTCCGGCAATCCGCGCATCAGCTCATGCGCTTCCTCAGGATCGTTCGTCACCTTTCCGCGATAGAGATCGACGGCCAGAGCGACGTATCCCTGCTGGGCAAGCTTTTGCGTTTCGTCCTTTACCCAATCGGTGAGCCCCCACCATTCGTGGACAACAACGAGCGCGGGATATTGACCCGGCTTTTCCGGCGTGGCGAGATACCCGCTCAACGCCTCCGGGCCGTTCGGAATCTGGATCATTTCGGTTTTGGGCGCGTCGCCTTGCACGGTCAGGAGGGCCGCCGCAACCAAGGCAAGCAGCATCGCTCCCGCGACGATTCTCAGTCCCTGCCTCATAATTCCTCCCTCCGCGGAAAAAGCCCGCTTCTAGGCCGCGCGCTCCACCTGAACCGCCGTCCCATATGCGATCACCTCGGTGACTCCCTGCATCACCTCGGTGGCGTCGTACCGCATACCGATCACCGCATTCGCGCCGCGCTCGAGCGCGTGCTGCATCATCAGCTCCAGCGCTTGCTCCCGCGCCTTCTCGCACATCTCCTCGAAGAGCGTGATATTGCCGCCGACAATCGTCTGTAGCGATGCTCCCATCGTTCCCAGGACGCTGCGTGACCGCACCGTGATTCCACGGACGAGTCCCAGAGTTTTTACGATGCGATATCCGGGCAAGTCGAACGCCGTCGTCACCATCCCCGCGTTCACGCTCCCATTCATTCAGGCCCGCCTCGTTTCTATCGCGCCGACGCGCTCTGCTGCTGCACGGGCGCCTTCTGCCGCAAAATCTTGATGAACTCGCGCATCCACGCCGGATGGTCCGGCCACGCGCGGGCCGAAACCATTTGCCCGTCGATCACCGCCTCCGAGTTGACGAACTCCGCGCCGCCCGCCCGCACATCCGGCTCGAGGGCAGGATACGCCGCCGTCCGCTTCCCTTTCAGCGTGCCCGCCGCCAGCAACGCAAGCGCTGCATGGCATATCTGCGCCACCGGCTTATCCTGCTGAAAAAAATGCTGGATGATCCGCTTGCAATCCGCATCGTTGCGAATGTATTCGGGCGCTCTGCCGCCCGGGATCACAATCGCCGCGTAGTCGGCGGGGTTCACGTCCTCGAAAGCGAGGTCTGCATCCCAGCTGTAGCCGGGCTTTTCGGTATAGGTGTCATATCCCGGCTCGAAATCATGCACCACGAAATGCAGCTTCTTTTTCTTGGGCGCAGCAATCTTTACGTCGTAGCCCTCTTCAATGAGGCGCTGATACGGATACATCACTTCGAGCGATTCCGCCGCGTCCCCCGTCAAAATCAGTATCTTTGGCGCCGCCATGATCCACCTCCCATCGAGTCCAAGCGGCGAGGATATCACACCTGCCTCTGACGATCGTGATACCGCTGCTATACTCGGCGGCGCCGATCCCAGGAGAAGAAACGCCATGGCGGAACTCGCGCACAGTGTCACGTCCACGCTCGCGTCTTATTACGAAGAGGTTCGCGACAGCGTCCACGAGTGGGTCGCACCGATTTCGACCGAGCAACTCTGGGAGCGGCCTTATCCCTACGGCAATAGCATCGGCCACTTGCTGCTGCATATTACCGGCAATCTGAGCCACTACATCGGCGCGCGCATCGCGGCCACCGGATATATTCGCAATCGACCGCTCGAGTTCAGCGACACATCACGCCGGCCCAAGGAAAAGGTGCTCGCCGATTTCGATCGCGCCATCGACATGGTCGCCGCGACAATCCGAAAGCAAAGCGCCGACGATCTCGTCGCACCATATTTCGACGAGACGCAGCCGGATTGTCCCGACCGCTTCAGCGCCTTCATGCGCATGGCGGCTCATGCATACCACCATACCGGCCAAATAATCTATCTGGTGAAGGAACTTACGAAGGCCGCGTAGGGAGAGCTATCTTCGAAGAAGAAATAGCAGCAGAGGCGTCAGCAACACCACATCCGCGGTGACTCTCACAGCGTAAGACGAAATCTTCCGCCACTTCCAGCCGAGCATGCCGAGCCCCAGCGCGCTGATTCCCTCGGCCAAAAGAATCGTCCGCGCCAAAGGAAACCACCGGGTGGCTATCGCACCGAACGCCAGCACAGCCACGCCAGCGCCGAATGCCGCCAGGTGGCGGCCCACAAGAATCGTCGACTCGTGCGGGCGATCCGTATCGCGGCCCCGCAGCGTAATCCATTCCGAGTATTCAATGATCAGGGTGTTCATCCACAGCACAAGAAAAAATAACAAGAAAGGCAGGAGGAACCTGAGATGGAGCTGTTGCACACGCACGCCGACCGGCATGAACGTCCCTAGGCCAAACAGAATTGCCACGGCGATCTCTTTCGGGAACCACTTCTGCGCCCGGCCCCCCGACAGGTGAACAACCGCAAAATATCCGCCCACGATGGCCGCCAGCACGCACCCATCGCGCCACGTTCTTAGTCCGAGATCGGAATGTGCCATCCAACCCGTGACGAGGAGAACGGTGAAAAATGCCGGAAGGAACGCCATGCGGTGAGCCCGATAAAATCGATGGCGCAGCGCTTCCCCCGGCCCCTCCTCTGACTGATAGCTATCCAGAATCCGATCGCCGACGTAGATCAGCCAGATCACCAAGGCCGTGATGAGGGTTACGGCCGGCGCTAGACGCACGCGCAGTGCCTTCGCAAAGAGCAGCTGCCACAAGATGCCGACCAGGGGCGCATCCATGCTCAGCAAGTGAAGCCAAGCCCAGGAATTCCTGGCCAAATGCCAGAGGAAGTGAGCGGGGGAAACGCGCTTTTCTACCCAAGCCTGGATCTGCCCCGATGAGCTTTCGCTCCATCCCGTGACTGCCGGCGGGCCCGCCTTTACCATTTTCCCAGCGATGTCGACTTGTTCCACCTTACAGAATACCGCATTTCACCCGCGCGCCCACACGCGACGTCTCCAGGAGCCGGTTCATTTATGGCCGAAATCTCCAGGTAAATTTCCCGTACGCGCTGCGTTTGACCTGGCCGGACTGCATGCTGCCGAAGTTGTCTTCGAACTCGAGATGGTGATCGCTCTGGAGGTTCTGCCCAAAAGCGCCCAGCGTGATTCCTTCCCGGATTTGCCAGTTGAGTCCGGTATCGACGCGAGTGTAGGCGGGGATCGGCTGGTCCGCGTATCCCTGGTTGGTCAAGCGATCGACGAAATAGACCGATGCCTCCCACGCCAGCCCCGGACGAAACTCGAAATGAGATCGAAGCTGCGCGCTTTGGTGGGGCGCGGCGCCCTGAACGAAAGGAACCGTGTCGGCGTCCTGGCTGGCCGGGTCGAGATGCATGTGAAGACGTTCAAAGGCATATCCGGCCTTCAGTGTCCAGCGATCGGTAAGCTTCCAGTCGGCAGCGATTTCGATTCCGTGCGTCTCGCCATACATCATGTTCTCGTATTGGAAAGGCTGAACTTCATGAGGCGGAGCCGGGCTCGTCTCGGAGAACGGAACGCCGGGTTCGATGGTCTCCAGATTGTCGTAATCGTTGTAATAAGCGGCGACGTCGATCGAAACCCGGTCCGAAATCATGTTGCGATAGCCCCATTCGTAGGCTATGAGCTGTTCGTCTTGAAAATCAGGATCCGCGACGAGCCGATAAAGAATCGGAACATCGCCAGGTCCAGGCGCAGATCCGAAATTCACGACCAGGTTGGTATCATTGCGCGAGGGCGTGCGCAGCGCGCGCGACACGGCGCCCCATAGCGTGCTCCGGTCGTCCAACATCCAGGCCAGGCGTGCGCTCGGCATCACCCCGAAACCTGTGTAATCGTTGTGTTCGAGTTTGGTGCCAATTGTGAGATAAAGCTTGTCGGGCGCGAGAGCGATTTCGTCCTGCACGAACGAGCTGAAAAGTTGCAAAGCGCGGCTGGGAGGATCGAAGGATACGGTGAAGCTTCCCCCGAACCGGTCGGTCGTGTAACGGTATCCCAAGCCCCAGACGATGTCGTTTCGCTCGCCCCATGCAATGTGATTCTGAAAATCGAGATCGAAAGTATCGCGTGTCTCGGGCTCCAGCGGGTCGTCGCGCTCGTAACGCGTGAAAGCTGCCTGGAGATTGAAGTCCGATCGCGGCGAAGAAATGTGGTTCCACGTCGATTGGACGAACCCGCCGCCCATATCGATCTGTTCGCCGATCGGAACCAATTCCGGGGAAGTGACTGACGGCAGCTCATACCCGAATTCGCCTTCCCGGCCCGCATACAGGTTCCCCTGGACTGTGAGCGTATCGTTCGATGAGAGAGCGCTGTCCGATCGGAATCCTCCGCGGAGCATATGCCAGCCGTCGGCTCCGGTTTGCTGGCCCGTAATATCGAATATCGGATTCTGATCGAAATACTTTGTGAATACGCGGTAGTCCGTTTTCTTGCCGAGCGTTCCGCCGTACTGAATGGTGCCGGTTGCCGCATCCACGTTGCCCGCACTTGCCTCGACCATTGCTCCTTTTGTTTCCGATGCCTTCTTCGTGAAGATGCTGATGACGCCGTTCACCGCGTTCGCGCCCCAAATCGTGCCGCCGGGGCCGCGAATCACCTCGATGCGGTCGATATCCTCGAGAGGAAGATCGAGGGTGTCCCAATACACCCCCGCAAAATTCGGCGTATACACAATCCTCCCGTCGATCATCACCAGCAGCTTGTTACTGAACTGGCCGTTGAATCCGCGGGCGCTGATCGCCCAGGTGCTGCCATTGATCTCGCCGACATCCAGGCCGGGGACCATCCGCAGGAGGTCTGGAATATTCGTTGCGCCAGACCGGACGATATCTTCCTGCGTGATTACGAAGATGGCTGCAGCCACTCGCGATAGCTTTTGTTCTTTTTTGGAAACGGAAGTCACCTCAATATTCATCAGGTCTTCGAGGCTTCGGGTGGTGAGGTCGTCTGCTTTTTGCTGCGACGGCGCGGGAATCGCCAGAAACGCCGCGATTGCCGCGGCGAGATAGGCTCGCTTCAGGAGCCGCAGACTCTCGCGGTGCGTGAATACGTTCGCAATCCGAACGGTCGAGACGACCGGGAGCTTCGAGGAGTTCATCCGATACCTCTGAAATAGGATTTTGCGGTCTCGTTTTCGCGCACCGGTGCCGAACGAGGCCGCTTTTGGTGCTTCAGTGGAAGGGGCAGCTTGAATCGAGATCCGGTCGTCAGTTCAAGCCAAAGCGGCCGAATCGAGAGGGACTTCCTTGCCTAACACCACACTATCATTCTTCGGCATAAGCTTCCTTAGGATCAGCCTGCCGTTGCTTCATGAGCTACCGTCTGGCCGGGCATTCTATGCGAGCCTGATATAGCCGAATGAAAAGGCGCGAAATCGAGTTCGCCTCAGAGAGTTCCGCGCGATTACCCTCTTGCGCGACCGCGCGCAACGTGCCAGCCTGAAACAAGTGCCGGTTCCCAACTGCGAGGGATGCGGCCGCTGCGCGAGAAATGACGCCCGACGCAGTTTGGGCGCATCCAACGTTGGGTCTGTGAATATGCACTCTCGTGATTGGAAAGGGCTGGAATTCATAGCAGGCAGCAAGGCCGGTGACCATTCTAATCGACATCGTAAAGGGGGCTGCGGAGTCGTCCACGATTCTTCGCCCCATCACCTCCCGAGATGCCGCATTCGGTCTCGCGGAGCAGGTCGGAACAGGGTAAACTTCCTGTCTCGAACCCCGCAAAGGAGCCATCCCGATGAGCGTTACTTCCACCGCAGGACCATCGGCTTCCACGATCGATGCCATCAAGGAAAAAGCGCGAAGGCTCGCGATCCTTTCGATGATGTCCACCACGGCAGCAGGATCGGGCCATCCCACTTCGTGTCTTTCCGCCGCCGAGCTGATGGCCGGAATTTTCTTTTACGCGATGAAAATCGATCCGAAGAACCCCAATTCAAACGATTCGGATCGCTTCGTGATGTCCAAGGGGCACGCCGCTCCCATTCTTTATGCGGCGCTGGCTGATGCGGGCGTTTTCCCCGAATCGCGCGTGATGACGCTGCGGCAATTCTCAAGCGAGCTCGAAGGGCATCCGACGCCGCGCATTCCCGGCGTTGACGCCGCTACGGGCTCTCTCGGACAGGGAATGTCGGTTGGCGCAGGGCTTGCGATCGGCGCGCGCATGGACAAGAGCCCGACGCGCGTCTACGTGATGCTCGGCGACGGCGAGATGGCCGAGGGCCAAGTCTGGGAAGCCGCCGAATTCGCCGGGTACTACAAGCTCGACAACCTGACCGTCTTTGCGGACGTGAATGCGCTTGGCCAGAGCCAGCCCACCATGTATCAGCACGATATGGAGGTCTATCGCAAGAAGTTTGAAGCGGAGGGATTTGCCGCGGAGGTGGTCGACGGGCATGATGTGGCTGCGGTGCTCGCCGCCATCGACCGCGCCAAAGCGACGAAGGGGCGCCCGCAGGCGATTCTCGCGCGCACCATCAAGGGCCACGGCGTGAGCTTTGCAGCCGGCAAAGAGCACTGGCACGGAAAAGCATTCTCGAAGGACGAACTGGCGATCGCCCTCAAGGAAATCGGCGAGACCATCAACGTGCCGCCCGACCCGGGAAAATCCTACGCCAGGACTTCGCTGCCTCAGCCGCCGGACTTCCCCGCGCCCGCGGCGCCGGACTACGCGGACGGGAAGCCGATCGCCACGCGCGAGGCATACGGGTATGCCCTCAAGCGGCTGGGCGCCGTGAATCCGCATCTGGTGGCGATTTCGGCCGATGTGAAAAACTCGACATTTTCCGAGATTTTCCAGAATGCCTTTCCCGATCACTTCTATCAAGGCTATATCGCCGAACAGAACATGGTCAGCGTCGCGGTCGGGCTGGCGGCGCGCGGCAAGGTTCCGTTCGCCGACACCTTCGCCTGCTTCCTGTCGCGCGCCTACGACCAGGTGCGGATGGCGGCGATCAGCCGGGCCAACATCAACCTTTGCGGGTCGCACTGCGGTGTTTCGATCGGCGAAGATGGACCGTCGCAGATGGCGCTCGAGGATTTGGCGATGTTTCGAGCCGTTCATAGCTCGGCCGTCTTGTATCCGAGCGACGCCATCTCCGCCGAGCGCCTCACCGAAGCGATGGCCCGGCGGCCGGGAATCAACTACATGCGCACCTCGCGACCTAAAACGCCGATCCTCTATTCGAAAGACGAAAAGTTTCCGATACCCGGATTCAAGGTCCTGCGGCAAACCGCGCAGGATAAAGTGACGGTGATTGGCGCCGGGATCACATTGCACGAGGCTTTGAAGGCCGCCGAGGAATTGAAATCGCAGGGCACGGCCATCCGCGTGATCGACCTCTACTGCGTGAAACCGATCGACGGCAAGGCGCTGGCGCGGGAAATCGGCGCCACCAACGGAAAGCTGGTCACGGTGGAAGACCACTGGCCCGAGGGCGGGCTGGGCGAGGCTGTGCTTTCGGCTCTGGCGCAAGCCGGTGTGGCGCCCTCGAAATCGAAACTGCTTGCCGTCAACGGCATGCCGCATTCCGGCAAACCCGAGGAGCTCGTCGACGCATTTGGAATCTCGGCCCGGCACATCACCGCCGCGGTGCGAGAAATCGCCTGAGGTTCAAGACAGGAAAAATGAGTGGCCGCTGAAAAAATCGTGATGGTAGGGGTGATTCCTGAAGTAGTGGCGCTCGACGCGGGCGATCAGGTGACTTGGTTTTCGAACGCGGGAAACATCAAGATCGAATTCGATCCGCAGCGCTGCCCTTTCGCTTCGAACGTATTCCAGGCGCCCCCGGGCGTCCGGCTTTCGAGCGGCACGCCGCGCGCAGGACTGAACCCCGGTTCCTACAAATATCGGCTTTCACTCAACGATGTAGTTGTGGGCCACGGCGAAGTTCTGCTACGCAGCAAATGAAGAGTAGCCGATTGCAAGGCAATCAGTCGCCAGCAAGCGCGGCCCGGTCGTGGAAGTGAACCGGCCGCTCGTCCGCGACGGAATCCGCGAGAGTACGGCGCAACGAAGCAAGAACCGAGGCAGGCACCGCTCGGCCGCGAGCGACGCTAAGCTCGGCCATCTTGCGCGGAAACTCGCGGCGGCGATCCAGCCATAAGCCGGACTCCTGCAGCAGGTCCCCCGCGACGTTCGGATCGTCGCTGCGCTCAATGCTCCAGAAGCGCAGGCGCTCTTCATTCTTCTGCAGAAGTTGGAGCGATTCTTCAAGCTTCTTCATCGCCGCATTGAAAGACGAGGCGAGGAAGTAGAGCGCGATCGTCCACTCGCCCTGGCCCCCGAAAACCGCCCGGATGCGCACGTTATACTTGCCGTTTTGGTTCCGCTCGATGGCACACCAGTAATCACTCGTTCCGGCCGGGCTCTTCATAGATATCGTGCTCCTCACCTTAACGCTACCCCCCGAGACCCCAGACGCGGCCCTGCGAGACCGGCGCCGAGCACCCTCTGATACGGGCAAAATTTGCAGCCTGCGCGATTTTGATCTCTTCACCGGCATCGAAGTTCTCCTCAGGAAAGGGCTGCTCTTGTGCGGCCAAGTATTCAACAGGTCGGGGAGGGCTCCGGCCTTGCGCATCAGAACCCCGCTGGCTTCGGGGCAGGCTCTGCGGAAAGGTCAATTCTAGCTGAGTTGGCGGAGGCGGGCAATACCGTACTTAAGTGCTTATCTTGCAGTATATTACGAGATCGGAAGCGGCTAGCTTGCGTGAACGATGCGGTTCATCGCATCGGTATTGATGATGAGCTTCCCTTCCTTCTCAAGGCGATTGACGAGAGCCGTGTGGAAGGCTTCGAACGCGGCGTTCTGTTTCGTTTGCAAGAGCTGCTGCTCGATGGTGGTTTCCTGCTTTGCGAGTTCCGCGGGATCGGGCGCATCGTGCGACGCGACACGATAGACGACCCAGTTGTCCTCAATCTTTGATGCGGGACTTACCTGCCCCACCGACATGGCGAAGGCGGCCTCCAGCTGCTTACCGGTGCCCACGTCTGGAATCGAACCGGAGCGGGCGAACGGATCGGAAGTCTTAACAGTCAAACCGAGGGCTTTGGCTGCCTGGTCTAAGTTTTCCCCGCCTTGCGTGCGCTTGGCCAGTTCCTGCGCCCGCTGCTCCGCGAGTTCGACCGATTTTTCGTGCTGATAGTCGGCGAGAACCCGGTCGTGCACCTCGGCGAGGCTGGCCTGATGCGCTGGAAGGATGCTCTTTACAGTAACAATTACAAAGCCTTTATCGACCTGAATGGGTTCGCTAATTTCGCCAGGGTTCATCTCGAAAAGCGCCTGGTCCACTGCCGGCGCGCTGCCGAGTGGGCCCACCGGCTCGGTTGAAGCGATGGGAGGAATGTCTCCGGTTTCGAGATTGAACTTCTTTGCCAGATCATCGAGGGGTTGGCGGTCGGACTGGCGGACGGCAGCAGCCATCTGATCGGAGATATTATTCGCCTCGTTGTTCACCTTCTCATCGAGCAGCGGCTGCAGGATCGAGTCGCGGACCTCTTCGAAACTCTTCGTGTGGGCATTCTCGTGATCGAGAACCTTGATGATATGGAAGCCATACTGCGTCTTTACGAGATCCGAGATCGCGCCTTTGGGCAGGCTGAAGGCGGCCTGCTGAAACTCCGGAACGGTCTGCCCTTCGACGATCCAGCCCAAATCGCCGCCTTTGGCTTTGGTTGCGTCGTCTTCCGAGTATTTCTTGGCAAGATCCTCGAAATTGGCGCCGTGCTTGGCCTGTTTCAGCACGTCTTCCGCTTTCTTTCGCACCTCGGCCACTTCGGCATCCGTCATGCCGACGGTCTTGAACAGGATATGCTCGACATGGACGCGGTTTTCGACCTTGTACTGGCTAATGTTTGCATTGTAATACGCGCGCAGGGTATCGTCGCTTACCTGTGTGTTTGCGCGAAGCTTCGCAAGATCCAGCAGAGCGTAGCTTCCCGAGCGCTTTTCGGGAATCTGGTAATGCGAGGCGTTTTTTGCGAACCAAGCCGAAAGATCGGCGTCGGACGGGTGGATCGTCCCGGCAAGATCGGACGGCTTGACTACCACGTAGTCGATCGCCACTTTTTCGTTGCGCCAGCGAAATTCCTGCGCGACCTCGGCGGGGCTGACGGTAATGCCGTCGGTGATCAGCTGACGGAATTTCTGCTGCAGCATATCGTCGCGAATCGCGTTTTCGAACTGCGGCACGGACATCCCGGTCCGCTGTTCGACTTCATCAACGTAGCGATCCTTTTGCCAAACGCCTCCCACCCAAGCGGTGGGCAGGATTTCCTTCAGACGTTCGGTTTGCTCTTCGGGAGTGACCTGGAGGCCCAGACGCGTCGCCTCATAATCCAGGGCCTGCTGGAAAATCATCTGATCGAGAATCTGTTGCGCATAGATGCCGCGCATCATCGTGGGGACGGACTGGTTCTGGGTGGCCTGCGCAAACTCACGCTGGAAATCGTCCACCGTAATGGAGTGGCCGCCGATCGAAGCAACCGCATCCGGGCTCGCGCCACCAACAGGGCCACTCATCAATCCCGGGATCAGATAGGTCAACATGCTGAGGCAGATCAGACCGAGAAAGATGGTCATGGCGATCTTTACCCAACGCTTCCCATCCTTGTCCCGTTGCTGAATCGTTTTCAACATGTCGATACCGGTGGAATCCCTTCACACCTGCCAAACGCTCAATTATAGAAGAGTCCCGGCGGATTCCAAAATCAATCAGGCGCCGGCCCGCGAAGTCTCCTTGCCTGTGATTTGCGAGGGATCCGCTCCGACGCGGCCCGAATGATCTTTGGCCGAGGCTCTGGCAAGATGGAAATCATATCGGATGCTGGGCAGATTCGGAAACGGTGAAGAGGGGTCATTCTTATTGACCGAAGTAATGAGCGAATCGCTCACGCCAAATACGGTGTCGGAATCGATGTGTTCGTCGCCACTTATGTATAGGGCGGTGACCAGCTCCCGATATCCGGGAGCGCCGATCACAAAGTGAATGTGGGCGGGGCGATATCCATGACGTTTTTGCGCGCGAATCATATCTCCCACGGGACCATCCATCGGAATCATGTAGCCTGTCGGGCAGACACCACGCAGGTAGTAACGGCCTTCGGAGTCCGCATGGAAACAGCCGCGCAAATCCATCACGGACGGATCGTGTTTCTGCAGGTCGTAGTTGCCGGTCTCATCCGGCTCCCAAATCTGCACGAGGGCGTTGGGAACGCCCTGGCCAGCCGCGTTGCGGACATATCCATGAATGACGACTTCGGAGCCGCTGCCCTGCGAAACTATCGAAGAACCCAAGTCCATCATCGGAGCGTCCTGGCGATAGAAAGGTCCGAGAAGGCTTGACTTGGTCGCAGGCTCGGCGCCGCGCTTGTCGTGGAGCGCGTTGACCAGAGAACTCAGTCCAAGCGTATCCGAAAGGAGAATGAATTCCTGGCGGTGCGCCGTGCACTTCTGTCCGACCGCGGTGAGAAAGCGGATTCCTTCGAGCCACTCCTCAGGAGTGAGATCCACCTCGCGCGTGAATGCGTGAAGGTGGCGCACCAAAGAGGACATGATTTCCTTGAGTCGTGGATTCGGAGTCGACGACATTTGGTCGAGCGCGGCATCTGTGATCGTATTTTCGTCGATGAGTCTCATGATTCCCCCTAGTCGTTTGCGCTTGGAGCGAAGCGTTTGACCCCGTGTAGTCCAGAGTCACATTCGTGTCCAGAATAATAGACCTTGAGGGTAGAACTGTTCCAGCGGCAAGAAGGAAGCTAGATGAGCTCGCGATGGCGACGGGGGAATGATGCCGCATCAATTGGTGCTTGGAGATCCTGAGAGAATCTTGCGAATGTCACCGGCCTGGGGGTAATTCGGATTGATCTGAAGTGTGTATTCGAGCTGCTTTTTTGCCTCCGTGTAGTTGTCTGACTTTTCATAAGCCATGCCGAGGTGATAGTGATAATCGGGATTTTTCGGCTCGGCCTTTGCGGCCTGTTGAAGCATATCGATTGCGGCATTGTAGACGCCCTGGTGGTAGTAAGCCCATCCCAGTGTATCGGCGGTGCTGGGCGAATTCGGCAAGCCGCGGCGCCCCGTCTGGGCAAGCGAGAGCGCGACATTGATATTGCCTCCGTGGTTGAGCATGAGATAGGCGAGATTGTTCGCCGCCGCGGGATAATCCGGCTGGATTTGCAACGCTTGCTGATACAGATCCTGCGCCTTCTGCCATTCGCCCCGAGTTTCCAACAGGATGGCTTCCGCGACATAGATCTGGACCGCGCGAGGATTGGAAGCAATCGCATGCTGGTAATTGGCGATCGCCTGGTCCACCGATCCACGGGAAACCTGGACCTGGGCCAGCAGCGCGAAGGCGCCCACATTATTCTTGTCAAGATCGACAGCCCTCTGGAGCGCCTCTTCGGCCTTGGCGGAATCCTGATTGCGAAGCTCAACCTGCGCGAGAAGGAAATCGAGACCGCTATTTGGTGAGACGCGAGCGATCTGTTCCTGGACAAGTTTCAAGGCTTGCTCGGGCTGTTTCTGCATCAAGTCGATATTGACGAGCCCCGTAAGAGCGGCATTCGAGGAAGGATTGAGGGTCAAGGCCTGGTTGTAGAGCTTTGTAGCTTCTGCAAACTGCTTTTCCGCAGAGCGCAGGTCGCCCATACGCTCGTAAACGATCGAGTTCTGCGGGGCAATTTCCATGGCCTTCATCAAATCCTGTTCCGCGCCGGCTTTGTCGCCTTTCGAATAAAGGGCACTCGCGTGGTAGAGATAGCCCTCCGGAGAACGGGGTTCAATCTTGATTAACTGCTCGCTGCTATCGAGCAAAAGATTCAGATTGCCGGATTGCGCTGCGTAAGCGGCGATGGCGCGTTCCGGTTCAGGCATACCGGGACGAAGCCGCTCTGCCTCCAGCCAATGGTATTGAGCCTGTCCGAAGTTCGAAGCCGCGGCATAGGCAAGACCCAGGTAATAGTGACCCATCGCATTGTCCGGGGCGGATTTCACGGCGGTCTCCAGGACAGGGATCGCGTCGTTCGGTTTGCCCTGGCGCGTCAATATCTCGCCGTGGAGAATCTGAGCGTCATAATCGGCCGGAAGGTTTTTCAGAATTGCATCATCGATCTTGGCTGCGTCGTCGGGGCGGTTTTGCAAGAGCAGAATTGCGGCGTAGGCCCGTGCGATCGACATGTCGGCCGGATGCGCGGAATATAGCGAAGCATACTCGGCCGAGGCTTTGCCGAGGTCCCCTTGCGACAAATAAAAGTCACCGAGCAGGCGATACGCCGCAGGGTTGTTTTTCAGACCGGGAGAGTCTTTGGCATTCTGCAGCGATTGCTCGGCAAGATCTTTTCGTCCTTCGGCCAGATAAAAGTGGGCGAGCGTGGCGCGTAGCGTCGGATTATTGGGTTCGAGAGCGATGGCCGCATGAAACTGCTGCTCAGCCTCTGGCCAGCGCTTTTGCGATTCGTAGAATTCACCGGCCGCGACGGCAGCAGGCATGGATTTCGGATCCAGCGAGAGAGCTCTCTTGAGGTTCTGCTCGGCATCGGAGACGTCATTATTGCGCGCCTGGAGCAACCCTAGATTTACATAGGACGCCGATCGATTGGCGTCCATCTGAATCGCCTTCTGCGCTTCGTCGATCGCCTTGGCGAGGTCCCCCTGCGACGCGTCGGCCTCCGAAATAAGAACCTGGGCCTGCGCGTTTTTCGGATCGCCCTTCAGGACGATCTCCGCATGATCGCGCGCGTCCGAGACCTTGCGGCCGGCGAGAAGCAGATTCGCCAGCTCGAGTTGCGCATTCAGATCGCCGGGCGCGATTTGCACGGCTCGCGTGAGTTCGATGTAGGCGCGCTGCAGGACGCCCTGTTTCAGATAACAAAGCGCCAGTTCGTAGTGTGCGGGCTCGAATTGCGAATCGATCTGAATGGCATTTTGAAACTCGATTTCCGCTTCGTTGTACTTGCCCTTTTGAGCGTATGCCTTGCCCTTGTCGAGGTATTTCTGCTTGGCGACCTGAGGATTTCTAGAGCAGCCGCCAAGACCAGCGGCCATGCAGGCCACAAGCGTCCAGGCAAGCAGAATGGTGAGCGAGCGGCTTTCATTGTTGTTTGCGCGTGTGTTTGGCGTCTGGGTCATTTCCGACACTTCTTTCGGCCGCAACGTCGCTACGCCGCGGGCATTATGCAACACGGGGACCTAGCAATCTAGCGTCCGTACGCAGCGCGTTGGATAAATGGGGATACGGCATCAGGTGCCTTGAAAGAGGCAATCACTTTCCACTTTGTACCCAAGAAATTAGCACAAAATGCCCAATACCTGTGGCGGACCAAGCGTTTCGAGAGGGAGCACATGCCGGTAAGTCTTTTAGTTTTAGCTACTTGAGTCGACAGTGGAAGAGCTTTACCCCTAGATGGAAGATGCTCAGGACTCTGGGGGCTTGCCCGGCTGGCCCTCTCGGTCCCCTCGTTTTTTCAAACAGCTGATTATACGGAGCTTATGATTGAAGCTCGCCTGGCAAGGATAAATCCATGGTGGCCACCATATTGCACCAATGGCGAGCGCACGGATGTGGATGGGGACCTCTACGGGGCGAGACAAGGTTGATGAGTTCGAAGCTCGAGGACATACGAACATACGGCTTGGGTAGGCCGAGTGGGCAGGGAGAGGCCTTCGTTCGAGGGCTGAGCCCTGCGATGTTGACCCTCGAGAGCGTGACCGGCGACATAGCACGAACCAATATTCCGGTGCTGGTGGTAGGAGAGAGCGGCAGCGGGAAGCAGATGTTCGCGCAAAGGATTCATCTTTTGTCCTTACGCGCTGACGAGGAAATGGCGAAGGTATCGTGCGCGTCAATGAAGATCGAGGAATTTGCCGCCGAGATTGAAAGCCACGGCGCAAGGGGCGTGGGAACGGTGCTTTTCGACGAGGTCAGCGAACTCGATCCGGCCTGCCAGCGCTACCTGCTGCACTCGCTGCCGGATGGAGACGAGCATCCGCGTCCCAAAACGCTGACGGCGCGGGTGATTTCGACCACCAGCCGAAACCTGGACGAGGAAATGTGCGCTGGGAGATTCCGCAGCGAGCTCTTCTACCGAATGAATGGGGTGTGCCTGCGCCTGCCTCCGCTGCGCGAGCGCAAGAAGGATATCCCGACTCTCGCGGAATTTTTCGTGCTCAAGCACGCGACGCTCTTCGGGCGACCTCGGCGAGCACTGAGTACGCGGACGCTGCAGATTTTCTCGGAATACAACTGGCCCGGGAATATCAGACAGCTCGAGAATGTCGTGAAGAACATCGTAGCCCTCGGCGACGAAGATTTGTCAGTAGCGGAACTGGCGATCGGACCATCAGAGAAGCGTATGGTCACGAACAGCCCGCGCCCGGATTCCCTGAAAGCGGCAGCCAGAGCCGCGTCGCGCGAAGCCGAGCGCGAACTGATCCTGAGGGCGCTTGAACGGACTCGCTGGAACCGCAAGCGAGCCGCCCGCGAGCTGCAGATCAGTTACAAATCCTTGCTATACAAACTCAAGCAGATTGGATTGCAAGATGCGGAAGCAAATTAAGAAAATCAGTCAAAGAGCGATGCTAGGAAAACTCGGTTTGTGCGCCGCGCTGGTCCTGTCGCTTACGGCAGTGCAAACGCGAGCACAGGAGCCGCAACAACAATCAGCGACGCAAGCAAAAACCAAGGCGGCGGCAACGGCCGATCCGAATTACATGATTGGGCCGCAGGACGTGCTCGATATCGACGTATGGAAGGAAGCCGAGCTGACAAGGTCGGTGCCAGTGAGGCCGGACGGCAAGATATCGCTGCCACTGCTGAACGACGTTCAAGCCGCCGGATTAACACCGACGCAGCTTTCAGAAGAGATCACAACGGAGCTGAAGAAATTCATCACCGACCCGCAAGTGACCGTGATTGTGACTCAAATCAATAGCCAGCGCGTGTACATCCTGGGAGAAATGACGCGCCCGGGAGCCTATCCGCTCTTGCCGGGCATGACCGTGTTGCAGGCTCTCTCCAGTGCGGGAGGGTTCACGCCATTCGCCAACACGAAGAAAATCTACGTGCTGCGCAACGAAGGCGGGAAGCAAGAAAAGTTCCCTTTCAACTATAAGGACGTCGTCAAGGGAAAGAACGCCAGCGAAAACATCGTATTGAAAGCGGGCGATCAGATCGTGGTGCCATAGGGACGCGAATGAATATGCTACGTCATACTTCGCTCGCGGTAGCCCTATGCAGTCTGGCCTTTGGGATTCTGGCCGGAAGCGCTCGGGGCCAGCAAGCCGATCAGCAGAACCAAGGACAACAGGGTCAGGGCCAAACACCGCAGGGCCAGCAGAACGAGGAGCAGCCCACGGCGCCTATACCGGCATATCATTCGCCGCTCGCATCGCAAGCCGGGAACGATGACTCGGATGAAGGGGAAACGCAGCCGATGACGCCAGACACGACGGCGCTTTCGGGAGCGCAGAATCTCTCTTTGGGCAACATCGAGAATGATCATAGCTACTGGCAGCCCCACATCGATATTTCGGGGTCAGTCGATTCGAATCCGCAGGAAGGCCCCAACAGCAGCGACTGGGGCACATGGGCTTCGTTCTCAGGCGGGGTTGATCTTCATCGGGTTTCGGGCGGCTCCGATCTGACGCTGAGCTATCTGGGCGGAGGAATGATATCGAGCGGTGCGAATCAAGAAGGCAATGGAGTCGTGCAGCAGCTGGGAGTAGTACAGAAACTCGCGCTCCGCCGTTGGACTCTCACATTCATGGATCAGATGAGCTACCTGCCGGGCTCCGCTTTCGGCTTCGGGGGATTGGGATACACCGGCCTCCCGGCTACGGGTTCCATTGGATCAGGAACGGGCTTTGGGCTCCCGGGACAAACAGCTCTGACTGGAATCGGTCAAAGCATCGCAAACGCATTCAATACGGAAGCGGACGTCAATTTAACGCCGCGAGCCTCGCTCACGTTCGTCGGCGGTTACTCATTGCTCGACTATATTGACAGCGATTTGCTCGATTACAACAGCGCGAGTTTTCGAGGCGGCTACAACTACTTGTTGACGCGCAAAGACACGATCGCGGCCTCGTATACCTACACGGCCCTCCGCTACAGCAACTACGATCAATCGATCGATGAGCATACGATCCAGGCGGCATATGCGAGGCGCGTCACTGGACGGCTTGCTTTCCAGATCGCGGCGGGCCCTCAGATCGCGCTATTCCGCACGCCGATTCCGGCAGGGACCGGCTCGGGTGGAAGCGATACGCCGACGGGCCCGACCAGTTCCTCGACGCAATTGTATTGGTCGCTGAATTCCAATTTGCAATACCAATGGCAGCGCACGGGACTGAATCTGTCTTACGACCACGGCGTAACCGGGGGATCGGGCCTGCTTGGCGGAGCGGTAAGCGACATCGCTTCTGGTTCTATAACGCGACAGATGTCGCGAACGTTCTCGAGCGGCTTGATTGCCGGATACTCTCGCAACCACGGCTTGGTTTTCAACTCGACTACGCCGGCCGGGCAAACCTACGATTATTGGTTTGCAGGCGCGAACTTCAGCCACCCGATAGGGAGAACGCTGGGGCTGACGTTTTCCTACGAGATGCAATATCAAGACTCGAACAATCCCTTTTGCATCGGGTCGACGTGCGGCACGAGTGTGATACGGCACCTGATTTCCTTTGGAATTGGATGGCATGAAAAACCGCTTTCGTTTTAGCCGGGCTATAAGAAGCGGCGGGATTGCGGCGGAAGGTAACGCGGCAAGCGAGGAGAAAGCTTCATGACAGGGCGCGAATTGACACCCGCGGATTACATCGCGATGCTGCGACGACGGTGGATCTTGATTGCGATACTAACTGTCGCCGGCGCGCCATTGGCCTACGGTGCCGCGAAGCTTCTCCCTCCGAAGTACAAGTCGGAGACTCTGGTGCTCGTGCAGCCACCTACCGTGTCGAAAAAGATCGTCGAACCGCTAGACACGATCGACATCAGCGAACGACTGGCAAGCATGAAACAACAGATCCTGAGTCGAACCCGCCTGGAACCGATCATCCGGCAATTCGGGCTCTATCCCCAGGACGTCAATCGCGTTTCGATGGATACCCTGGTTGGAAGACTGCAGAGCGCGGTCGAAGTCACGCCGGTGCAGCCGATGGCGGAAACCAGCGCGAACAACCTGCCGGGATTTTTCATCAACGTGACTTTCGACGACCCGCGACTGGCGCAACAGATTTGCACCGCTGTGACGTCGATGTTCATCGAGGAAAATCTCCGGGTTTCGCAGCAAAACTCGCAAGTAACGACCGATTTCCTGTCGCAGCAGCTGGACGACGCGAGAAAAAATCTCAACGATCAAGACAGCAAATTGGCGGCCTTCAAAAGCCGGTATCTCAATTCTCTTCCGGACGAAGAGCAAACGAATCTGAACCTTTTGACTGGGCTGACTTCCCAACTCGACGCTGCAACGCAGGCGCTTTCGCGCGCGCAACAAGACAAGAGTTTTGCTGAATCGCTCCTGACGCAACAGATCGGAGCCTGGCAGGCCTCGCAGAATGGAACGGGAGCCAGCCCGGATACCCTTGAGCAGCAACTGGCCCTGCTCGAAAGTCAATTGACGGCGCTCCAGGCAAAGTACACCGATGATTACCCGGACGTGATCAAGACGAAGAATGACATTGCGCTATTGCGAAAGAGGATTGCGGAAAACGCGTCCCAAAAACCACCCGCCGATCCCGACAAAGTGAGGGCCGGCGCGATTGAGCCCGTTCAGATCACGCAACTTCGAGCCCAGGTGCATTCCTACGAGCAAGAGATCGCGGAAAAATCGAAGGAGCAGGAGACCATCAAGCAGCAGATCAAGGTCTATGAAGATCGAGTCCAATCGAGTCCTGTTGTCGAAGAGCAGTACAAGGAATTAACGCGCGGATACCAGACTGCTCTGGATTCCTACAACGATCTGCTGAAGAAACAATCCGACGCGAAGATGGCTCAGGCCTTGCAGATCGAGCAGGCAGGAGAACAGTTCCGCGTTCTCGATCCGGCGAATTTGCCGACCAAGCCGTCCTTTCCCAATCCGCCCCTTTTTGCGGGGGGCGGCGCCGCGGGAGGATTGGCATTGGGACTTGGTTTAGCTTTTCTTTTCGAAATGCGGGATACCTCGCTTCGATCCGAGCGGGACGTCGAATTCGCGCTTCGGTTGCCGGTTCTTGCGGTGGTTCCCAGCATCGAGCCGGTTTCCAGCAAGAGGCCAAAGCAATTCGCGGGGCAATTGCCGCCCGATCCGAACGTGGGATTGGGCGTGAGGGCTTAAGGAAAACATGTATCAACGATTCTTTGGGCTGCGGGAAAGCCCGTTTAACGTCAACCCGGATCCGCGCTACCTCTTCCTGACGAATCAGATTCAGGAAGCGCTGGCGGGGCTAACCTACGGCATTCAAAACCGCAAGGGGTTCATCCTGCTGACCGGCGAGGTCGGAACCGGAAAGACCACGCTGCTCAACCGCCTCTTGAATTGGCTGCACGGGCAACGAGTAGCCACTGCCTACATTTTCAATTCGCGCCTGGACGTAAATCATCTGTTCGATTTCATCATGGCCGATTTCGAAATTCCGTGCGAGTCGCGAGAGAAGAGCCAGGTTCTCTTGCGGCTCAACCAGTGGCTTCTCGAGCGCTACCGTGCAGGTGAAACCGCAGTCCTGATCGTCGACGAAGCGCAGAATCTCTCGCCGGAAGTGCTCGAGGAAATCCGTCTGCTGACGAATCTGGAGACCTCCACGGAGAAGCTGCTGCAAATCGTGCTCACGGGCCAGCCCGAGCTGGAAGAAAAGCTGAAGATTCCGTCGCTCAGACAGCTTCGGCAGCGGATCACGCTGCGGTGCCGCACGGCTCCGCTTTCCCTCGAAGAGACGTTCGGTTATGTAGCCGAGCGTCTGCGGATAGCGGGTGCGAATGGCGAGCCGGTGTTCTCCAAGGAAGCCATCCAAACGGTGCACCTGTATTCTCGGGGAATTCCACGCGTCGTGAACTTGCTGTGCGAGCATGCAATGATCAACGCTTACGTTGACAGTCTGCGCCCGATACCGGCGCACCTGGTGGAGGAAGTGGCGCGGGAGTTTCAGCTCGATGAGATCGCGCCTATTGTATCGGAGGGATTCTCCCCGGCGGCGCAGACCGCTAGCACTCAGGCACTGCTTGAGAATCTCGACGACCTTCTTGGGCGTCTGCGCCAGGTGAACACCGTGCCGTTTCGCGAAAGGAAATCATGAGTCGCATCCACGAAGCCCTGAAAAAGGCCGAACAGGAACGATCGGCGCCGACCGAAATGGGCACTCCCCTGCAAGAGCGCGTCACGATTCCGGCGCCAACTTGGAAGAACAGCTCGCCGGCGCTCGCGACCGAAACGCTGTCCGTTCCAGAAGCGTCGAAGGCCATCGCAGAATCGGGTGAGTACCTGCGCTTCGACGATCTGCGGGCGCGATGCGCGCACCCGCAATGGACGCCGGAACCCAACCTGAACGTCTTCTTGAACCCGGCGCTCAGCCCGCATGGCGCGGAACAGTTCCGCACACTTCGATCCCGACTTTATCAACTGAGAAGCAACCAGCCATTACGTACGGTTCTGATCACAAGCTCTGTGCCGGCAGAAGGAAAGACGTTTGTGACGAACAATCTGGCCCAGGCGATCGTTCGTCAACCGGATCGGCGGGCGCTGATTATTGATGGGGACCTTCGCTGCGCCCGCTTGCACGTGCCGCTTGGCGCGCCGGCCGCCCCGGGCTTGACTGACTATCTGCGCGGTGAAGCGGATGAAATGTCGATCATTCAGCACGGCATGGAGGGAAACCTCTGTTTCATTCCGGGAGGAAATGAAGTCACCAATCCGAGCGAGTTGCTATCGAATGGTCTCCTGAAGAAGCTGCTCGAGCGACTGGCACCGGTCTTCGATTGGGTACTTCTTGACTCGCCGCCCTGCGTTCCGGTTGCAGATGCCAGCATTCTTGCTGACATGTGTGACGGGGTGCTTTTAGTCGTGAAGGCAGGCTCGACACCCTTGGAAGTGGCTCAAAGGGCTTGCCAGGAAATGGCCGGGAGGAACGTTGTCGGAGTTGTCCTTAACGCTGCGGACGAGTCCTCTATGTACGGCTCGAGCTACTACTATGGCTACGGTCGCCCTTATATCCAGGCGGGCTCTTCAGGGGGCCGATAGGGCTGTCGAGTGATGCGCAGGACTCTCAATCGTCTGGGCTGCTACTAACTCCGCTTCTTCCCGAAGCACGTCTCAGTTTGAGAAGTCGCCGTGCCGTTGATGCTCGCCTCGCATCTGAAAATCGATCGGTCAGCACATCTGTCTTCATCTCCCTTCAATATACTGTAAACATTGTAGATACGCTATATCTAGGCATACTGACCGGTGACAGTTTTCGCCCGGGGGCAATGCGGAAAGACGTTGGCAAATGGTGGCAAGAGTTTTCACTCAATTGACCTCTGGCGAGACGTGTTCCCGGTCGACTTGAGTCTATTGCGAATCGAGCTTCAAGTAAGGCTAGTTATATCAACTACTTACGAGAAGACCGCCTTGGGTGACCCTGAGGGGCAAGTGTGGCAGGCGGCTTGCGACGTATTTGTTGCCCGTACGTGGGGTTTATGGCGGTAGCCTAGACGAGGCATCTGCAGGGACTTACGGACGGCCGAGGAGAGAGAAAACCGATCATGAGCTTTGACGCAGATTGCCAGAGGTGGTTTGCGCTCCAAGTCAGGACCCGGTGGGAGAGCTCCACAGCCGTGCTGCTTTCTGGGAAGGGCTACCAGACGCTCCTCCCTACTTTCAAAGCGAGAAAGCGTTGGAATGGCAAGCTGCGAGAGGTGAGCACTCCTCTCTTCCCAGGGTACGTCTTCTGTCAGTTCGACCCACAGAAGCGCCTGCCTATTCTCATTACGCCGGGTGTCCTCTCCGTTGTAGGGCGAGGCAGGATTCCGATTCCGGTTGACGACGCTGAAATGGCGTCGATTCAGACGGTTGTCTCGTCGGGCTTTCACGCCGAACCCTGGCCTTACCTGGAAATCGGACAGAAGATTCGAATCGAAAGCGACGTCCTAAGCGGCCTCGAAGGGATCTTGATCAACTTCAAGGGGAACCATCGCATCGTCGTATCAGTTTCGCTTCTTCGCCGCTCGGTTGCCTTGGAAATTGACCGGTCCTGCGTGAAGCCAGTGGGCTCGCTTCGGAATCCCGGTCTCAAGCCGGCTAGCCATCCGTTACTGCAGGGCGTTTAGGGGACATAGGGACGCGAATGGGAAACAGCGACTTAAGAGTGCCGCAGCTCAGAGAGCAAGCAGTCCGACCTGGGTATGGGCGCAAGACGTTGGCGCACGCGAGCCATGTGCCCACCGGGCGCGACGCTATTCTCAAAGAAGAAACCTTTCACGCGATGCTGACGCTCGAACGTCGCCGGGCAGAGCGCTCCCGCAAGCCATTCGTCCTGATGCTGCTTGATAGCCATCTGGTTCGTAAGGACGAAAGCAACGCCGAGTTTTCTGCGCGACTGGCGTCGGTGGTGAAAGATGCGACTAGAGAGACGGACCTTGTCGGCTGGTACGATGACGGCACAATCCTCGCGGTGATCTTCACCGAGATCAATGTTGAGGGAACGAATCCGATTACGGAGGTCCTGCACTCGAAGGTAGTGAGGGCCTTGCGCGAGAATCTTAATCCCAAGCTCGCATCGAAACTGACAATTACGATTCACGTCTTCCCGGAAAGTTGGGATGCGGGCCGGCCCGAGCGAGTGGCCGATGTGAAACTCTATCCGGATTTGTCGCAGAAAACATCGAGGAAGCGCTTTCCGACCGTAGTCAAACGAGGCATCGACGTCCTTGCCAGTGCACTGCTTCTCTTGATTCTGTCGCCCATCTTGGCCGCCATCGCGCTGGCGATCAAGCTATCGTCTAAGGGACCGGTGATTTTCGAGCAGGAGCGATTGGGGCAATTTGGACGGCGATTCAAGTGCCTGAAGTTTCGGACCATGCACACAGACAATGATCCGACGATCCATCGCGACTATGTACAGAGCTTCATCGCCGGCAAAGGCCAGGAAAAGCAAGAAGATGAAGCTGAGCCAGTCGTCTACAAGATCAAGAACGATCCTCGAATCACCGCGATTGGAAGGCTTCTTCGCAGAACGAGCCTCGATGAATTCCCCCAGCTTTGGAATGTCTTGCGCGGTGAAATGTCGCTGGTGGGACCTCGCCCTCCGCTGCCTTACGAGTTCGAGGTATACGATTTCTGGCACCGGCGCAGGGTTTTAGAGGTGAGACCAGGTGTCACAGGATTATGGCAGGTGAGCGGGCGCAGCCGTACTTGCTTCGACGACATGGTGCGGCTGGACCTGCGATACGCGCAAAGATGGTCGCTCTGGTTGGATCTGAAAATTCTTCTGGCCACACCACGTGCAGTCTTTACAGGTGACGGTGCCTTTTGATGCCTAAACGCGACACCGCTTCGCTCGAATAGAACGTTCAGCATCTGCCGGCCGGGTGGAATCAATCTCTTCCCGGACGATCCGCGCTTTGATCTCTGAGGGAGCTCGCGACGGATTCCATCACCGGCATCGGTCCGCACGCATCAGTTAGTTGAAAGAACATCCTTCAATTCTCTCCGCGGAATTTCAGAGGAGCCATGATCAGAATCGGTGTGATTGGTTACGGATATTGGGGACCCAACATCGTTCGGAACCTGCACGGGTTGGATTCCACGCGGGTGGAAATGGTCTGCGACAAGAATCCGGCCGCTTTGGCCCGGGCGCGAAAGGCGTATCCGAGCATTCGTGCCGTTTCGGATCCTGCTGAAGTTTTGCGTTCGCCGGACGTGGATGCGGTGGCGGTGGTTACGCCGGTTTGGACCCATTATCAGCTCGCAAAGACGGCGCTTGAAAACGGAAAGCACGTTTTCATCGAGAAACCGTTCACCTCGAGTTCCGCTCAAGCCGAAGAGTTGATCGAGCTGGCGGCTCGCAAAAATCTCTTAATCATGGTGGACCATACGTTCTTGTTCACGGGAGCGGTGCGCAAGATCCGTGAGCTCACTGAGAGCGGGTCCCTCGGGGATCTCTATTACTACGATTCGCTGCGCGTGAACCTGGGACTCTTTCAGCATGACGTTAGCGTGATCTGGGATCTGGCGCCCCACGATCTTTCGATCATGGACCACATCATTAAGGGTGAACCCGAGGCTGTGGTTGCGACGGGTGAAAGGCACCTGAATGGCGTGGAAGATGTGGCGTTCATGACGATCTACTTTCCCCGGAACGTAATCGCGCACATCAACGTGAATTGGCTCTCTCCGGTGAAGATCCGGACAACTCTGATTGGCGGCCAAAAGAAGATGTTGGTCTGGAATGACCTGGTGCGGGACGAGAAGATTCGCGTCTACGACAAAGGCGTTACGATCAGCTCCGGCGATGATATCCGAGATCTGCTCGTGAGTTACCGCTCGGGCGATATGTGGGCTCCTCAGCTGGAGGAGCCGGAAGCCCTGCGCGTCGAGCTGGACTATTTTGCCAACTGCATCGCGAATAACAAGACGCCGTTTAACGACGGCCACGCGGGATTGCGCGTGGTGCGGATGCTCGAAGCAGCCGAGGCTTCGATTCAGAAACGAGGGGAGCTGGTCCGACTGTGAGCGAACGTGAATTCTGCTCGATTGCCCCGAGCGTAAGGCTGGGCCAATCGGTCAAGCTCGGGAAATTCATCAACCTGTATGGCTGCGAGATCGGCGACGAAACGAAAATTGGCGCGTTCGTCGAGATCCAAAAGAATGCGAGTGTCGGACGGCGCTGCAAGATCTCGAGCCACACATTTGTCTGTGAAGGCGTGACCATCGAGGACAACGTTTTCGTCGGGCACGGCGTCACGTTCGTCAACGACACATATCCCCGAGCGACCGCGGCGACCGGCGAGCTCCAGACCGAGAGTGATTGGAAAGTCGAAACGACTCTCGTCAAACGGGGCGCCTCGATCGGTTCCGGCGCGACGATTCTTTCCAACGTGGTTATCGGTGAAAACGCGATCGTGGGTGCGGGCAGCGTTGTGACTCGCGATGTGCCCGCGGACACGATTGTTGTAGGCAATCCAGCGAAAGTCTTGCGATTCATCACAACTCCATCCAAGGTGAGCGAATGACCCAGAATGCGAAAGTCCCTTTTGTAGATTTGGTGGCCCTCCACCGAGAGCTTGAATCCGAACTCCTCGAAGTGTGCAAGAGAGTTATCGAAACGGCCGGTTTCATTGGCGGGCCGGAGGTGGAAGGCCTCGAGAAAGAGTTCGCGGACTATTGCGGGACCAAGCATTGCGTCGGCGTGAATAGCGGGACAGATGCGCTGCGGTTTGCTTTGATTGCCGCGGGAATCGAAGCCGGCGACATCGTGCTAACCGTCCCGAATACGTTCATCGCGACGACGGAAGCGATTTCGCAGGCCGGAGCGCGCCCCGATCTCGTCGATATCGATCCGGTGACTTTCAACATGGATCCTGAAAAACTCCGGGAGTACTTGGAGACGCGGTGCGCCCTGAATCCAAAGACCGGGAAATATGTACACAAGACCTTGGGGAAGCCCGTGACGGCGGTCGTGCCGGTCCACCTATTCGGCCAAATGGCCGATATGGATGCAATCATGGAGTTGGCGGAACGCTACAACCTGATTGTCGTGGAAGACGCATGCCAGGCGCACGGCGCGGAGTATTTCTCGAAGAAACAGAACCGCTGGTTGAAAGCGGGTTCAGTGGGGCGCGCTGCGGCGTTCAGCTTTTATCCGGGCAAGAACTTGGGCGCGTGCGGCGAAGGCGGCGCCATCACTACGAACGATCCGGAATTGGCGCGCAAAAGTATGGTCCTGCGCGATCATGGCTCCGCCAAGAAGTACTACCACGATGTCGAAGGCTACAACGGCCGGCTCGATTCCATTCAGGCGGGCATGCTGCGCGTGAAACTAAAGCATTTGACGCGATGGAACGACCACCGCCGTGAATGTGCACGTGTGTACGACGACCTGCTCGCCCCAATGAGTGGAAGCGTTACATCGCCCGCACAGGTGGATTATTCCAAGCCGGTGTACCATCTCTACGTCGTGCGTACTCCTTTTCGCGATGAATTGCAGAAACACCTGACCGAAGCGGGAATCGGAACCGGCATTCATTATCCGGTCCCCGTCCACTTGCAGCGCGCGTACACAGCGATGGGTTGGAAGAAAGGCGATTTTCCGATCTCGGAACAAGCCGCCGATCAAATCCTGTCGCTTCCAATGTTCGCGGGATTGACCTCGGATCAACAAAAGCGCGTAGTTGAAAGCATCGCGCAATTTGCGACTTCCTTCGCCGCTCGCTGAGATCACGGGTCTTCGTCCACAGGCTTTCTCCGACCGAGTCGCCTTGACGCACCAATTTCTGCCCGGAATGGGACCGTCCCGTACATTTCTCGGAAAAGCATCTGGCCGAGAGTACGGGGAGGTCTGTTCCGATCCCAAGGCAGGGATAGACATCCCCGAACTGAATTCTCTTGCATTGCAGTCTCTCATTTCACTCTACGGCGAGAAAGAACGGCTCTTCTCTCATTGTATTACCCTGGCAGATCGCGAGTTCCATAAAGACCGGCCTTCACCCAAGCGCACAGTGATTGCTCTGCTGGGCTTGCACCGGTTAGAGGAATCCGGAGGAATAACCCCGTTTGACAGCGCCGCAATTCGGGAAGCTGTTCTCAATGACAAAAGTTGGGTAAATGGCGTGGAAGAGTTGGGGCTGTTAACCTGGTTTGTGGCCCTTTGCGCTCCAAACCTTATGGAGTCGCTGCTCGACGAATTCGATTTCGAGAAGGCTATAGCCGTGTATCCGGACGGTCGCCAAGCCCAAACTAAAGCACTCGCATGGTTTCTCGCCGGAATCTCGCATGCCAGGCTCGCGTGTCCGGATATGCCTGCCGATCTGACGGATGTGGCGGTGGACGTCTACCGTTTGCTGCGAGACAACCAGAGCGAAGACGGTCTTTTGGGACATGCCACTCGTACCCGATATCCGCGCAGGATTTTCCATACCCGCCTCGGGACATTCTCCGATCAAGTTTGTGCGATATATGCGCTGTCTACGTTTGCACGAGCCTTTCAGATCGAGGAACCTCTCGAGTCGGCGCTCAACTGCGCCAACTCGATCTGCGCCCTGCAAGGGGAAATGGGGCAGTGGTGGTTCCTCTACGACAAGCGAGCCGGGCGCGTTGTAAGCCGATATCCGGTGTTTTCTTCGCAACAGGACGGCATGGCGCCATGCGCCCTGCTCGCCCTGGAAGAAGCGACCGGCCAGAGTTTTCAGAAGGCGATACTAAAGGGGCTGGCGTGGATCACCGGAGCGAACGAGCTTGGACAGGATCTGCGGAATCCAGAGGACGGCCTTATTTGGGATTCCCTCAAGCCACTAGGAAGATGGGCGAAATACCGGCGGGGTGCGTTCGACTTCGTGGGCCGCTCGGGAGCAAGCGGCAGCGATGGTCTGGGAATTCAATACGAGGCGCGGCCTGACCATTTCGGATGGCTGCTCTACGCTTTCGGCAAGCTCGGATTGCCCAAGCCATTGGCTGCCGCCAAAGCGGCCGCGACACGTTGAGAATATAAGTACGAGTAGCGCTTGAGCATCATCAGCGCGCGGCTCGCACAATTGGGATTTTGTGGAGCAAGAGACAGGCAAGAGTGAGAGTTATCAAATTACGAACGAGGAAAAGGTGATGGACACACATTCGACGTCGGCGAATCTGAGTGCGCATGAAAACCACGGTTCGAAAGGGAATGCTGTTGTTGTGGTCGGACTCGGAGAAGTCGGCCGACCCTTGCTCGCCCTGCTTTCAGACCACTTGAATGTCACTGGAATCGATATCGAGCCGCCCAGTGGGGAGATTGGAAAGGTCGACGTTCTGCACGTCTGCTACCCTTTCGAAATCAAGGATTTTATTGGCGAGACCGCTCGTTACATCGACCTTTTCAAGCCTGCGCTGACGATTATCAACAGCACTGTCGCGGTTGGAACCACGCGGGCAGTCGCAGAGCGAACGGGCGCCGCGATTGCACACAGCCCTGTCCGCGGCAAGCATATCCGCATGCTCGATGAGCTCCGCACATATACGAAGTTTGTGGGAGGCATGAATCCTGCGGACGGCAAGAATGCAGCAAGGCATTTTGAATCGGCGGGATTAAAAACCAAGGTTTTGTCGAGTCCAGAGGCAAGTGAACTGGCAAAACTGACAGAAACCACCTATTTCGGCCTCATGATCGCCTGGGCGCAGGAACTCGAAAGGTATTGCGATCAGGGGAATGTGGGCTATGAGGAAATCATCTCGTTCTATGACGAGATCGCGTTCTTCCCGAAAACCAAATACTTCCCGGGCGTTATCGGCGGCCATTGCGTAATGCCCAACATCGAGATTCTTCGGAAGTTCAATGATTCGTCGCTGCTGAACGCAATCCGGGAATCCAATCGGGCCAAAATCGAACGGGACTCGAGCGGAAAATCGGGCGCCCAACATGCGGAAGCGGCCGGATTAAAGCGCTGAGGATGAATTGAATCGGCGCTTGATGTGTACGGCTTCGTCCTAATCACAAAATGATCGGTTCTCCGACAACCCAATCTAACCATCCCGTTGCGGACGACCGCGGCGCAGACCTCGCGAATAAGAATAGATTTGCCGGAAAGCGTGTGGGAATGGTCACGTTTTCGCCATATCCCGGCGACCCCAGGCCGCGTCGTGCTGTCGACGCGCTTATAGCGGAAGGAGCCCGGGTGGAATTGATCTGCCTGGGAGACGAGACCGCCCCGAAACGCGAGCGGCTGGAAGGAATCGATGTTCTCCGCATTCCCCTCAGGCGCCTGCGCAAGGGCAAGTTCGAATACGCATATCAGTACAGCGCCTTCATTCTGATTTCATCAGCGATTTTTGCGCTCCGCTCGTTGACGCGCCGCTATGACCTAGTATACGTGCACAACATGCCCGACATTCTTGTGGTGAGCGCTCTAACGCCGAAAGTGTTCGGCGCAAAGGTCGTTCTCGACTTGCATGACCCGATGCCGGAACTCATGATGACGATCTTCAATCTCGCCAAGGATAGCCGCGGCGTTCGGTTGATTCGCAGAATCGAGAAGTGGAGCATCGCGCGGGCCAATTCTGTGCTTACCGTTAATCTGGCGATGAAGCAGCTCATCAGCTCCCGCAGTTGCCGTCCCGAGAAAATCGGGGTGGTGATGAATTCGCCGGACGGCGGGATTTTTCCGCTGCGCGCGCCGGCGCAAGACGCGGCTGCAAATCAGGCCGATAACAGGCGTTTCGCGATCATGTACCACGGATCGATCGTTGAACGGAATGGATTGGATATCGCAGTCGAAGCGCTCGCCCGGATACGCCAAAGAATCCCTACGGCGGAACTGCGGATTTTCGGTCCTAAAACCCCGTTCCTTGAACGCGTGATGGAAAGCGTCCAAAGCAAGAATCTGCAGGATGCGGTTCGTTACCTGGGGCCCCGGTCTCTCGAGGCTCTGGTTCCGGAGATTGAGAACTGCGATATTGGCGTGATACCAAATCACCGGAATACATTCACGGCGATCAACACTCCCACACGCATATTCGAGTATCTGGCCCTCGGGAAGCCCGTGATCGCACCATCCACGCCGGGAATTCTGGATTATTTCGACAGCGAATCTCTGCTCTTCTTCGAGCCGGGGAACGCCGAAGACCTCGCGCGACAGATTGATTACGCTTTCTCCCACCCCGGCGAAGTTCTCGAGATCGCGCGAAAAGGGCAGAAGATCTATCTGGATCATATCTGGGAGAGAGAGAGAGAAACGCTGCTCGGGCGTTTGAACGATACCCTTCATACGAACTATCCCAATTAGGGATCGATCTCGATTTGACCGGCGGAACTGACGATCGTAAATCGAACTGCCAGCTTGCGTTTCCGATATTGTTCCTCCCGAGAGTTATCAGCGAAAGGGCCTAGTAAGTTTGATGACGAAAATTGCATTGGTGACGGGGGCCGAAGGGTTTATCGGATCGCACATGATCCAGTTCCTGGGGGATAAGGGCTGGACCGTGATTGGATCTTATCTCTCGGAAGGCTCTGTTGCTCGTCCGAAGATTCCGAACGCGCGTCTCGTGCAATGCGATTTGCGAAATGGTCAGCGCGTTGGACGAATCCTTGCCGAGCATCAACCGACGCATATCTTTCACTTCGGCGCACAGAGTTTACCCACTGCTTCATGGGCGGATCCGGTTACGACATTTGAATCAAACATCATGGGCTCTTTGAACCTTTTTGAAGCCGTGCGCTATATGAAGCGGCGGCCCGTAGTCGTTTCGGCCTGTTCGAGCGCCGAATACGGCCGCGTGCCGGCTTCGGCCATCCCTGTCGACGAAGAACAACCACTCCGACCCTTGCATCCCTATGGCATCAGCAAGGTGTGCCTCGATCTGCTGGCACGGCAATACTTTTTGGACTACAAGATTCCGACGGTCAACGTGCGGTTGTTTAACACTACCGGGCCAGGCAAGCGGGGGGACGCCCCGTCGGACTTCATCAGGCAATTAGCCGCCATCAAGAAGGGCCAGCAGGCGCCGCTGATCGAGGTCGGAAACCTGAAGCCGCGTCGATCATTCCTGGATGTGAGCGATGCCTTGCGCGGTTTTTATCTCGCCGCGATGAAAGGCAGGCGAGGCGAATCATATAATCTATGTGCGACCAAGACTTATGAGATTGGAGAGCTGTTGCATACTGCCGTCCGTCTATCTGGCGTAAGAGCGGAAATCCGGCCTGTTTCGCGCTTGATGCGCCCGTCTGATGAGCGAATCATTTTTGGCGCCACCCGCAAGATTCGGAAGGACACCGGTTGGAAGCCTCTGATTTCGATCGAACAAACGCTGAGTTCCATGCTGGACTACTGGAACGGCGCGGTGTGACGCCAATGGCCGCGAGGGGCATCGGTATGGAATCGAATGAATTTCGCGCATGAGAGTAAGCCGATGCGATCAGACACCGCCCGCGAGGATATACCGGCCGTTCTGCTAGTGGGTGGACGAGGCACGCGCCTGCAGCCGGTTTTGCCGTCAACGCCCAAACCGCTCGCTCCCGTCGGAGACGCACCGTTCCTTCAGCTGCTTGTCCTGCAGCTGCGATCGCAGGGAATCCGCCGGATTGTGATGTGCACGGGACATCTCGCCGATCAAATCGAAGAAGAGTTTGGCGATGGCCGCAAGTGGGATGTGGCCATTGATTATTCGAAGGAGTCGCGGCCGCTCGGCACGGCAGGAGCCCTTAAATTCGCGGAAAATCACCTCCGGCAATATCCGCATTTCCTGGTCATGAATGGTGATTCGTTTCTGGAATTCGATTTCCACCAGCTCATTTGCTTTCATAAGGAACATGGGGGATTGGCGACCATGGCAGTGAGGAAAGTTTCCGACACGGCCCGCTATGGAACGGTTCAAATCGGCGCAAACAATCAAGTCGTCGGTTTTGTGGAGAAATCGGGCGCCCCGACTGCGGGCCTGATCAACGGCGGCGTGTATCTCTTCGACCGCTCCGTTCTCAAACACATCCCGCAGGGACAAGTCAGTCTTGAAAAGGAAGTATTCCCTGCCTTGCTCAACGACGGGGTGTACGCACTCGAACAGAATGGAATGTTCATCGACATTGGAACGCCCGAAGATTATGCGCGAGCACAGACGCTTCGAGCTATTCTGAATCAGGCGGCTCTTCCTGAGTGAAAACGATATCCAGACGATCGATGAAGTGGGGTGCCGAATGAGGGCGGTGTTTTTGGATCGCGACGGAGTAATAAATCGCAAGCCTCCAACGGGCCAATACGTGACGAAATGGGAGGACTTCCACATTCTTCCCGGTGTGGTCGAAGGCGTCAGTCAGCTAAATCGCGGCGGTTTTGCCGTTATCGTGGTGACGAACCAGCGCTGTATCGCGAAAGGCCTTATCACGATCGCCGATCTGGAGAAAATACATCAGCGAATGCGTGATTCTCTCGCGCGTGCCGGAGCGATCATCGATGGAATCTATTGCTGTCCGCACGAAATAGAACCTTCCTGTGATTGTCGCAAACCGGCGCCTGGCATGTTGCTCGAAGCGGCGCGCTCTCGTGGCATCGAATTGTCGGCATCGTGGATGATCGGCGACTCGAACATCGACGTGGAAGCTGGCAAAAACGCGGGATGCAGGTCCGCGCGATTATCGGTGCGAAACGACGACGCCGATGAATCAGGAAGTCGAGGCGACGCGTCGAATGCCGCGGACATCGTCGCCGCTTCGTTACTCGATGCCGTTCGTCAGATACTGCAATTGGAAACAGCGGCTCTCGACTCGTCCAGGGCAGCTTCAGTCAGAGAAGTTCGATAGATAGCAACCGCGCGATCTGCTCCTCTTCTTCGTTTCTATCGCAGAACTAGTTGCTTGGAGCCAAAGGAAGCCAAGGCATGATAATCACTCGCACCCCACTTCGCATTTCGTTTTTCGGCGGCGGCACCGATTACCCGATCTGGTACCGTCAATTCGGCGGCTCTGTTCTCTCGACCGCAATCGACAAGTGTTGCTATATCACGTGCCGCCGGCTGCCTCCATTTTTCGAGTATCACAGCCGTATCTCGTATTCGAGAATCGAAAACGTAAATGAGAACGGTGCAATCGACCACCCGTCGGTCAAGGGTTGCCTACAGTATCTGGGTATCGACGAAGGGGTTGAGATTCACCACGTCGCCGACCTGCCTGCCAGGACCGGCCTGGGCACGAGCTCGGCATTTACAGTTGGTCTTTTGCTGGGTCTCTATGCGCTCCGGGACCAAATGCGCAATAAGCATGCGCTTGCTGCGGATGCAATCCATGTCGAACAGGAAGTGATCAAGGAAGCCGTGGGTTCGCAAGATCAGATCAGCGCTGCCTACGGGGGTTTCAATCGTATCAACTTTAACCGCGACGGGAGTTTCGAGGTAAAACCGGTCATCGCGTCGCCTGATAGATTGACGGCGCTCCAACAACACTGCGCGCTTTTCTTCACCGGATTTTCCCGGACCGCTTCGGAGATCGCCAAAGAGCAGATCCGGATGACTCCTCACCGGAAGCATGAGCTCGAAACGATGTTTCAGATGGTAAACGAAGCTGAGTCGATCGTTACGGACCCGAACCGTTCGTTGGATGAGTTTGGCCACCTGCTTCATGAGAGCTGGCAGCTAAAGAGGAAGCTGACGCAGAACATCACAAATACAAGCCTCGACGAAATCTATGAGGCTGGCCGCAGCGCAGGAGCTCTTGGGGGCAAGCTTCTTGGAGCGGGTGGCGGGGGTTTCATGCTTTTCTTCGTGCCACCGGAACGCCGGCAAGCGCTTCGAATGCGGCTCAAGAACCTATTGTGCGTCCCGTTCGAGATTTCGAATCGGGGCAGCCATGTCGTCGTATGCGAACCGGAGCAAATATACGACAAGACGCTCACTGCGGAGCGCTCGGAGGTTTACGCACAGCAGCCATCGCGGAGCGCGGATTAGGGAAGCAGTCTCCGAAGTGTTAGGAGGAGTCATATGAGTCCACAAATCTCCCTTCCGCCCTACGTGTTGATCACGCCGGCCCGCAATGAAGAGGCATTCATCGAGAAGACGATCGAGTCGATGATCCATCAGACTTTCTTGCCTCTGAAGTGGGTAATCGTCAACGACGGCTCGACGGATGCGACTCAAGCGATTGCAGAACGATACGCCTCGAATCACGAATGGATTGAGGTGGTGAATCGCCCAGCGCGCCAGGAGCGCAACTTTGCGGCAAAGGTACACGCGTTCAATGCCGGCTTAGAGTGGGTCAAGAACCTCGACTATGAAGTCGTCGGAAACCTGGATTCGGACATTTCATTTGACGCGGATCACTTCGAATTCCTGTTGAGCAAGTTCAAAGAAGATCCTCTCCTTGGGGTTGCGGGCACCGTTTTCAAGGAGCAGGGCTACAGTTCGGAAACGGACAGCTTCGAAGGACAGAATCACGTTTCCGGCCAATGCCAATTATTCCGACGCCAATGCTTTGAGCAAATCGGGGGATATTTCGCGAACAAGAACGGCGGCATTGATTGGATCGCCGTGACAACGGCGCGCATGGAAGGATGGAAAACGCGGTCATTTCGAGAGAAGTGCTTTTATCACTACAGGCCGATGGGGACCGCCGGCCGCAGCGAATTTGGGGCAGCATTTCTCTACGGGCACAAGGATTACTGCATGGGCGCACATCCGCTCTGGCAGTTGTTCCGGGTAACATACCGGATGGTGAAACGCCCCTATCTGATCGCAGGGTTTGGACTTGGTTTGGGTTATGCATGGGCAGTATTGCAGAGAGCCGAACATCCCATTTCCCGGAAACTCATCAAGTTCTACCGGCGAGAGCAGATGCAGAAACTCGGAGTTATTCTCAGATCTCTCGTGACGTTCAAGAAACTTGATAAGTTTAATGTTCTGCACGATCAAAGATCCTGAGATCGCTGAGCGCATAATCATGAACGGACCACAAGTCACTGCAATCAGGAATGCCGTCGATCGGTTTACGAAGTGGCTCGAAGGCTACGGAGAGATTTCATACGATCACCAGAGTTTTTTTGCCGGCGATGTGGGCCGAAGCGCGAAGGCTCTCTATTATCGCAGCCGGTTGGCTGGAACATTCGCGGTAGCTCCAATGATATTTTGCGAGGCTTTCGTGCCATCGGCACGAAGGTTATTCTGGAAGGCACAGCGCTTCCCGATAGCCGACGCACACTATGCGATGGGGTTCACTCTCCTGGCGGGGATTTCGGGAGACGGTCGATACCACAGGCGAGCCGTCCATTTCCTCGATGTTCTTCAGCAAACGCGCTGCCCGAACTACGACGACTACTGCTGGGGATATCCATTCGACTGGGTGACTCGAGGCGGCACAATCAAGGAAGGGACTCCCCTCATTACAACCCTGCCCTATATTTACGAAGCGTTCTCGACGGCTTACGCATTAGACGGGGACCCGAGGTGGCTTCGAATCATGCGATCAATCGCCGAGCACGGCTTTAGTGCTTATCGCGATCTCGAGACAGCTCCGGACAGCGCCAGCTGTGGCTACACAACGGCGGCCGACGATCCGTGCGGCGTCGTCAATGCAAGCGCCTATCGGGCGTTTCTCTTGACAAAGGCGGGAATCGAGCTCTGCGAATCGGGGTACCTGGACGTCGCGAGAAAAAATCTGAATTTCGTTTTGGCGTCGCAAAACGCCGATGGCTCTTGGTACTACTCCATGGACGGCGCGAGAGACTTCGTCGACCACTTCCACACTTGTTTTGTTTTGAAGGCTCTGACCAAAATTGAACAGCTGACGCCGTCGGCTCGCACTTCGAGCGCCATCGAACGCGGCGTCAACTACTACGTGAACAATCTGGTGGACGCAGATCGTCTGCCGCTGCCATTCTCCAAGCGGCCGCGGCTTACGGTTTATCGCAGAGAACTGTATGACTATGCTGAGTGCATAAACCTGGGCGCGCTCCTGCTCGGGCGCTTCAAGCAGATGGACAATGTCCTGTCGGCGGTAATTGCGGATCTGCTTACGCGATGGCAAAAAGCCGACGGATCGTTTCGAGCTCGTGAACTTCTCGTGGGCTGGGACAACGTTCCGATGCATCGCTGGGCGCAGTCTCAGGTTTTTCGAAGCCTTTGTTTCCTCCTTTCTCGGCTGAATCAGCCTCAGGGCAACACGGCTCGCGATTCGGCGCACGCGCTCGGCTCAAACGCCGCAAACTAGGGGATTTCTATGTGCGGAATTTGCGGACAATTTAACTTCGGAACCCAAGCGCCCGTCCAGCGCCGGGATATCGAGGCGATGACAAAGTCGATCACGCATCGTGGTCCCGACGATGAGGGCTATTACGTTTCCGGAGGCCTGGGGCTCGGGTTTCGCAGGCTTTCAATCATCGATCTTTCGGGCGGGCATCAGCCCATGTCGGACCAGGACGAGACGGTATGGGTCGTCTTCAATGGTGAAATCTACAACTTCCTCGAACTCAAACGCGAATTGGAGGGATACGGCCACGTTTTCCGCACGAAGTCGGACACCGAGGTAATCATCCACGGTTATAAGCAGTGGGGCGACGAAGTACTGAACCGCCTCAACGGCATGTTCGGGCTTGCAATCTGGGATGTAAGAAAAAAGAGATTGATCATTGCGCGCGACCCATTCGGAATAAAGCTTATCTATTACAGAGTGGATGGTGGCCGCCTGTTCTTTGGCTCGGAGATGCGTGCGGTCCGAGCAGCAATGCCGGATAAGGCAGAGATCGACCCAACCTCACTGAACCTTTTTCTTCGCAATCGTTTTACGCCGTCTCCCTATACGATTCTGAAAGGCGTGCACAAACTTGCCCCGGGAACGAAGCTCACGGTTCAAGACGGTTCGTACGAGGTGTCCCGGTGGTATCGATTTAAGCCGGTTCCCTTTGCACCGCCAAAGACGGTCGACGAAGCTCGGGAAGAACTGCTGGAGCTGTATAAGCGAGCGATACGACGGCAGCTCATCAGCGACGTGCCTGTCGGCCTGCTTCTGAGCGGCGGCCTTGACTCGGGACTCTTGCTCGCTCTGATGAACCTAAACGGAAGTTCGTGGCCAACCTATACGGTCGGTTATGGATCGAGCTACGCCGATGACGAACTAGCAGATGCCGCAGAAACGGCTCGGATACTGGGAGCCAAACACAGCAGTATCACGATAACGAAATCGATCTTCGAGGAAGCGCTCCCAAAGATTGTCTCTTCGCTGGAAGAGCCGATCGCGGCATCTTCGATCGTGCCGATGTATTTCGTATGCCAGCGGGCTCGTCAGGACGTTAAAGTGGCCTTGGTAGGACAAGGTCCGGACGAACTGTTTGGCGGTTACAAGCGGCATCTGGGCGTTCGCTATGGCGCGTTGTGGGCCCGGCTGCCGAGCTGGATGCGCGCGCCGATCTCGTCGAGTGTTGCTGCATTGCCCAGAAACGAAATGCTAAAGCGAGGAGTACAGTCTCTGGCGATCACCGATCGGATGCGCCGATACCAGAATGTTCTCTCTCTTCTTCCTGGAGCCCAGGTGGACGAGCTGTTCCAGGACGGTTTGCTCGCTCCTGACTCGGGCGATAGCATACTGGGATGTTGGGAAGATCTCACTGACCTCATGAGTGAAACGGACGAGCTCGGGGGATTGCAATTCATTGAGGTGCGTTCAACTCTTCCGGATGAGCTTTTGATGTATGCGGACAAACTCTCCATGGCTCATGGGCTCGAGCTTCGCGTGCCGTATGTCGACAAAGAGATCGTCGAATATGTCGAGCGGCTGCCGGCAAATCTCAAAGTCAGGAATGGCTCGCGAAAATGGCTGCATCGCCAGGTATGCCAGACCTACCTGCCTGAGTCGATTTTGAAGCGACCGAAGCGAGGATTTGGGGTGAACGTCGTGGATGACTGGTTCCGCGGCGCGATCGATGGCAAGATGGCCGAAACCCTCCTCGATGGCGGATCGAGAATCTATCAATACCTTCGCCCCGGCCCCGTGCGCGAGCTTTTCGAGCATCACGCGTCGGGCCGGCAGGACAATCACAAGATCCTGTTCAGTCTTGTCCTCTTCGAGGAATGGCTCCGGACAAACGATCAGCCGGTTGCCACCTTGAGCTGAGCCCGCCCTGTAATGATAGGCGTCATAGCAAATCCTGCGGATCGCGAAGTCGTCCACGAGTTTTTCGAGCTATTGAAAACTCCATGGGAGTTCTGCGACCCGAATCAGCACTATGACGTCCTGATAAATGCTGGCGAAACTGAGTCGCAGGTACGCGCAAAGCTCACTATTGTCTATTCCGGAAGAGCGATAGACGCCGGCGATCGGCGGGGGATCCAGGCCACTGCTGAGGGGGTAGCGCCCGGCGTTCTCGTATACCAGGGCAACCGGATTCCAATTTACGGGGACCTCGTCACTTTCGCGGGGAAAGAAAGTGGCCTGTTGTTGCATGAGAGATCTCAGGAATGCGCCGCGTATCTCACAGAGGTCGGCGGAAGTTCGCGAGCGCGGGTTGGTTACGATCTGTTCAACGAAATTCGGAAGCTTCTGACGCTGGGGCAGCCGCGTGAAAATGCGGACATTCCCGCGTTAGAGCTGCATATCGCGTTCCTGAGAGATATGATCACCGGATGCGGTGTCTCGCTCGTGGAGATTCCGCCCATACCGGAAGGCTATGAATTCATCGCCTGTCTAACCCACGATGTCGATCATCCTTCGATCCGCCAGCACAAACTGGATCACACGATCCTCGGTTTCCTGGTTCGAGCGCTCTTCGGTTCACTGGTAGATACGTTCTTCGGGCGGATGTCGATTCGAGACGCGGCAACGAATTGGGCAGCAGCCCTTAAGCTTCCTCTGGTCTATATGGGGCTCGCGAAGGATTTCTGGCGCGACTTCGACGAACGATACCTCGCGGTGGAACAGGATCTACCATCCACTTTTTTCCTAATCCCTCGAAAAGGTGATCCGGGAAAGGGCGTGGATAGCAGGGCAACGGCGCTACGCGCGTCGCCCTATGCCGCCCGGGAGCTGGCGGACACGATTTCGAAGCTGCGGGCCAAGGGCCGTGAGGTCGGGCTGCATGGAATCGATGCTTGGATCGACAGTTCGGCGGGCCGAGAAGAACTGGAAGAGATTCGCCGCTTGGCCGGGACCGCGGAAATCGGCGTACGGATGCACTGGCTCTGCTACAACGAAGATTCGCCGCAAACGCTTGAGCGTGCCGGCGCAGCCTACGATTCAACGAGCGGCTACAACGAGACTGTGGGATATCGTGCCGGCACTACACAAGCCTACAAGCCGCTCGGAGCAAAGAATCTCCTCGAACTGCCATTGCATGCGATGGATACAGCTCTCTTCTACCTAAGCTATCTCGGATTGTCCCCACAGAAAGCGAGCATCCGCCTCCGCCAAATGGCTGACAATGTCGCCCAATATGGCGGCTGCTTGACCATCAATTGGCATGATCGGAGCCTTGCTCCCGAGAGATTATGGGGGGGCTGCTATCGCGATCTCATTCAGGATCTGAAGTCACGGGGTGCGTGGTTCGCCACTGCAAGTCAGGCCACGGCTTGGTTCAGGAAGCGGCGGGCGATAGCGTTTGAGAAGGACGGGTCAGTGAGGGCCAAGCTTGCTGTCGATTCCGGCGAGAATCTTCCGGGGCTGCGCATGCGGATCCATGAAGCGGGAAAGCCGGGCGGCATCGGGACGTCTCGTCCCCGTAAGTATAGGGACACGGTCATTGGCCCGCCCGCCGACGCTCGTGTTCCCGCCGAGACGAGTACAATGCGCATTCCCAATTTCCCGATAAGCGCGCGTGCAGGGGCTAACGGAGGATCGATTCAGTAATGAGCGAAGTGCGCGCAGCGGAAAACCAATCGGCAATCGCAGGGAGTTTAAAGGCAGGTCGCATCCCCGCATTCGACTTCACGAAAGGAGCACTCGTTTTGTTCATGGTGCTCTATCATTGGCTCAATTACTTTATCGGCGCAACGGGCGATGTCTACAAATATCTCAGATTTCTAACGCCATCGTTCATTTTCATCACCGGATTCCTAATTTCCTACGTACACTTCTCCAAATATGGAGCGGACAATCCCCTCCTTTCCAAACGACTTTTTGTCCGTGGCCTAAAACTGATCGGCCTATTCGTCCTATTGAACGCATGTATCTGTCTTTTGCTGCCGAACTCGCCCGTCGTCAGAGTACTCCGTGGAAATACTTGGCTCGATGACATGCAGAATGTATTCATCAGCGGCAATACCGTTTCTGATGGGATTAGTAAGACGGCGTCCTTTATTATCTTGGTCCCGATCGGGTACCTGCTTATGATCTCGGCGCTATTGCTGGTGGTTGGCAGGCGCTATCGATACGCGTTCCACGTCGCGTGTGGACTGTCATTGCTCGTTAGCATTTTTAGTCCTTTCGGTATTCAAAGCGTGAACCTGAACATGCTCGCCATCGGTTTGCTCGGTGTCGTCTTCGGCTATGTGTCCCCGAACGAAATCGCCCGGTTTGCGCGCCATCCTTATGTGATTGGCTTTGCATACTGTGTTTATCTGATCGCCGTCACAGTTTGGGATGTTCCGTTCCCACTACGCATCATCGGGGTAATTCTTACGACGGCGCTTATTTACATTGCGGGCAACGCTCAAGGCGAACCCGGGATTCTGCGCAAGCATGTCATTCTCCTCGGCAGCTACTCGTTGTTCGGCTACATCTCGCAGATTGCGTTCCTTCAAATGCTTCGGAGGGGTTTGAGCCATGTTGATCTGAGTGTAGGTGTGATGGGCATTTCGTTGATTGCCGGTTTCGCCCTGACCATGCTCGGCGTAGAGATTGTAGATTGGGCGAGGAAAAAATCGCCAGTTGTGAATAAGGTTTATCGGGTTGTATTCGCATGATGCGACGCCCCGTGAAAGCCAGCGCATGAATGCATTGATCGCAACAGCGATATTTGGCGTCGGAATTTCCGGCCTTTTCTGGCTTAACTACGATTCGAGTGTTCGAACTTCCAAAGCACTCTGGATCCCTGTCTTATGGATGTTGATTGGCGGGTCGCGCGCCCCATCCACGTGGTTTCAGGCCCCATCGAGCAGCGCGGACATGTACTTGGATGGAAACCCATTTGAACGAAATCTGTTTTCCTTAATCTTGTTGGTTGCACTTATTGTCGCCTTTACAAGGGGATCGAGGATTGTGAAGGTTTTGAAGGGCAATTGGCCTCTTTTACTTTTTATAGGTTACTGTGCAGTAAGTCTGACTTGGTCTGACTATCCATCTGTGGGTTTCAAGCGTTGGACGAAACTAGTCGGGGATCTATTGATGGTCCTTATTGTCGTGACGGACGTCGATCCTTCAGGCGCATTCGACCGTCTTATGTCTCGGACGGCTTACGTCATCGTTCCGGTTTCCATTCTGTTCATTAGATATTACCCCGAGCTCGGACGAGGTTACGATCCCTGGACGGGAACCGCTCATTGGACCGGCGTAACGCAAAACAAGAACAGCCTCGGAATGATCTGTATGATTGTCGGTCTCGCGGAACTATGGCGAGTTATCCGGGAGCTGCGTAAGGAAAAGGCCGATCGACGAAAAGGGGTACTCCTAGCAAACGGCGTAATAGTTGTGTTTGTTGTCTATCTGCTTCACATGGCCAATTCTGCGACTTCAACGACCTGTTTCCTCCTTGCGGGCTCTCTGATGGTCGCGATGAGTTTCTCCAGCGTGGCTCGAAAGCCCGTGATGACCCACCTCCTGACGGCGGGCATGATATCGCTCGCCGCGTGTGCAGCCTTTTTCGATTTCGCTGGCCTCGTCCAGGACCTTGGGCGGAAGGCGGATCTGACTGGCCGGACGCTCGTGTGGTCTGCCGCGCTCAGCCAACCCGTGAGCCGCTTGCTTGGAGCCGGCTACGAGAGTTTCTGGCTGGGAGACCGGCTAGCAAATGTCGAGAAGATAACTGGGGTCTTTCTGAATGAAGCCCATAATGGTTATATTGAGATTCTCGTAAACTTGGGTTGGGTAGGAGTAACTCTCCTAGCGTTGCTCATATTGACAGGATACTGGCGGATATCACGGGCGATCCTGCGAAATCCGATGGCGGACTATCGAGGCCTGGCCTTTTTCGTGGCGGCCGTAATTTATAACTATACGGAAGCCGCATTCAAAATGACCGTGCCGGTCTGGATTTGCTTCGTTTGGGCAATCGTGTCTGCTTCGCCCGCGGCCGCGCTAGCGTATTCCGGCGTCACAAGTACTGAATTGACCAGTGATGTTCCTGGGACCCAATTCCGCCCCGGCGGTCTGTCTGCGCGAGGATTATATCCGGCTACCGACTTGAAGCCCGCGGTCTCACGGGGTGTTCGACGGCCCTCCCCGAGTTCTGGAAACAACGACGAGCCGAATAGGTTACAGCCAGGAGCAAAGAGGGGCTATGTTAAGAGTTAACGGCAAGGAAATCCGAGTTAAAGGAAAGCTCGTACGAATTGCTTTCCTCGACGGAGAAGGCTATCAGTTTCTCGACGATCCGCAGGCCGCGCTGAAGGTCATCCGTGATTCCGGGAAACGGATTGATCTTTTCACATTCATTCAAAAACTCCCTCAGACGAATCCCCTATATAGCTACCCGATGGAATGGGACAACATGGCTGCGCTCCCCGTTTCGACCTATGAACATTGGATGAAAAATCAAATCGATTTCAAGGTCAGAAACAAGGTTCGGAAGGCAGCGAAAAATGGCGTAGTCGTTAGGGAGGTACCGTTCGACGATGCTCTGGTTAGTGGAATCCAAGGCATCTACAACGAGTCTCCGATCCGACAAGGCAGGCGATTTTGGCATTATGGAAAGGACCTTGGGACTGTGCGCAAGATTAATAGCACCTTCCTGGACAGAAGCATTTTCATAGGCGCGTTCTTGGCCGACAGAATGATCGGTTTCATAAAGCTTGTGGCGGACGAGGATCGAAATCAGGCAGGTTTGATGCAAGTTGTTTCTATGATTAGCCAGCGAGATAAGGCTGTGCAGAACGCCTTGATTGCGCAGGCTGTTCGATCCTGCGCCGATCGAGGCGTCGCCTACCTGTGGTATGCCAGCATATCGTACGGAAAAAAACAGCGCGACAGTCTTGCGGAGTTTAAACTCCACAACGGATTCCAGAAAATCGAACTGCCTCGGTATTACATTCCGCTCACGGCGGCAGGGCGCGTGGCCCTCCGCATCGGTTTGCACCGAAATATGCTCGATTGGGTTCCCGAACCCGTAATCGCGACCTTTCGCAAAGTCCGCGGCTTTTGGTATCAGAGGCGATTCTCCGGTCTGCAAGGCGCTTAGGCGGACCTAGAAAGAGTTGCGGCTCCCTCAAAAATGCCAGGAATCGTAGGATTCATAAGTCCGATGCCCCGCGAAAGGGCGGAGCGTGAGCTCTGCCGCATGGTCGACGCCCTTCGTTATGAGAACTCTTACGTTACCGGCACGTGGGTGAACGAACCACTCGGCGTGTACGTCGGATGGGTTGCGCGCAAAGACTCGTTTTCCGACGGAATGCCATTGCGGAATGAGCGTGGTGAGGTCACCCTTATTTTTTCAGGAGAAGAGTTTCCGGAGCCGGGCACAGCACAGCACTTGAAAGAGCTGGGACATGCGCTTGACGCTGCCGGGCCTTCTTATCTTGTTCATCTCTATGAAGAGGATCCCTCGTTTCCGCTGGGACTGAATGGCAGATTCCACGGGTTGTTGATCGACGAGAATCGCAGAAAGGTAATGCTCTTCAACGACAGATGGGGCGTCCACCGAATCTATTGCCATCAATCGAAGGATGCGTTTTATTTCGGCGCCGAGGCCAAGGCGATTCTTGCAGTGTGCCCCGAACTTCGAAATCTGGATCCTACAGCACTGGGCGAGTTCATCGCTTGCGGTTGCACGCTGGAGGGCCGCACGCTCTTCAAGGACATTTCCCAATTACCGGGCGGATCGAAGTGGATATTGAGCAGCGGCAACCCGGTCAAGAAGGAATCGTATTTCAAACCCGAGGAATGGGAGCAGCAAGAGCCATTGGAGCCGGAGAGATACTATTCCGAGTTCCGAGAAGTTTTCTCGCGGAATCTTCCCCGATATTTCGATGGACCCGAGCGAATTGCAATGTCGCTGACCGGCGGATTGGATACGAGGATGATTATGGCCTGGCGGAAACCCGCTCCTGGGTCCCTTCCGTGCTACACATTCGGCGGGCCCCTCCGCGATTGCCAGGACGTCGTGATCTCACGGCAGATAGCGGGTCTTTACGGGCAGTCACATCAGGTGATCCCGGCGGACCAGGAGTTCCTCTCGCGATTTCCCTATTACGCGGAGAGAGCGGTCTACCTTACTGACGGATGTCTCGACGTCAGCCGCGCGCCCGATGTCCACTGGAATGCGAGAGCACGAGAAATTGCACCCGTGCGAATGACGGGAAACTATGGCGGAGAGCTCTTGCGCGGCATCCGCACATTCAAGCCAGTGGCGCCCCCGCCGGGATTGTTCGCTCCTGAATTCGGCTCGAGCTTCGGTCAAACGAAAGAGATTTATTCACAGTGTCTTCAGGGAAATCCAATTTCGTTTGCAATGTTCAAACAAGCTCCATGGAATCATTACGGTATGCTCGCTCTGGAGGAGACACAGGTCTCCCTTCGGGCCCCGTTTTTCGATAACGATCTCGTGCGCACCGTATTTCGCGCACCAAAATCATCGCTTATTGCAGATCCTTCGATTCGATTGATTGGTGATGGAGATCCAAGGCTCCTGCGGATACGGACTGACCGAGGCCTACTCGGAGAGAGGCGAGGGCTTTCGGCGAAGGCCCTGCACTCTTCTCTCGAGTTCCTGTTCAAAGCGGAATACGCGTATGACATGGGAATGCCTCAGCGGTTGGCGCGGATCGACCACGCCTTCCGCGGCTTGCATCTGGAACGACTTTTTCTCGGAAGACACAAGATATCGCATTTCAGGATCTGGTACAGGGACCAGCTCTCATCATACGTCAGGCAGATATTGCTGGATTCACGCAGCTTGGCCAGACCCTACCTTGAACGCAAGGCCGTGGAAGCGATCGTGAAGCGCCACATCGACGGGGTTGGGAATTACACCAACGAGATCCACAAATTGCTCACGCTTGAGCTGCTGAATCGCCGCTTCATCGACGCTCCAGATGCAGCCGGGCCTCGAACATCAACGGCGAGCCCAGTCGCGGTAGGCGCGGACTGACGCTCCAGCAAGCACTGACAATCGTCCTTCGGCCCCAATCACCCGGAGCATATTTCAGATGATCAGGTATCACCTCTCAGCCCTCGCTTTGAAGGGCTTCTCCTGTTGCGAGCCTGCTCGTAAGTTCTATAGGGGAATCGGCAACCGATTCGGTGGGCAGAAGCGCACCGCCGGCGCCATGCCGGCCTATTACTACGACCGGGCGGAACGGAACGTCAGTTGGTGTCTTAAGTACGGGCCGCCGGAGGCAGGCGATACCATCCTCGAACTCGGCACGGGATGGGTACATTGGGAAGCGATCACGCTGCGGCTTTTCTTCGACTTCCAGGCTGTATTGTACGACGTCTGGGATAATCGCCAGCTGGGCGCACTCAAAAGCTTCGTCCGGCAACTCGGAGAGAAGTTCGGACAAAACGGATTCCTGGACGGCTGTGATTTCGATCGAGCCAGATATCTGATCGGAAAAATCGAGAGTGCTGAAACGTTTGACGATCTCTACAAAACCCTTGGATTTCGTTACGTGCTGGACCCAACTGGCCTCATGGAATGCCTGCCTCGAAACACTTTCCGTTTGGCCATCAGCGCAGGCGTGATGGAGCACATTCAGGCAAAAACTGCGCCTCAGTTCGTGTTGAATATGGCTTCCCTATTGTCGAAGGGAGGTCTCGGAATCCACAGTATTGCCATCATGGATCACCTCGCTTTTTACGATCACTCGGCGAGCCCCAAGCAATACTTGACCTATTCTGATTCACAGTGGAAATTTTGGTGCGAAAACAGCGTGCAATACATCAATCGAATCCAGCGCTCGGACTGGTTACGGATGTTCGCCGACGCCGGCCTTGCGGTCCTCGAGGATCGGACCGCCCGCGTGGATGTGACCGGACTGCGAGTTCACCCGCAGTATCAAGGGATGAGTCGAGAAGATATCGAATGCACCAATCTTGTCGTGGTCGCTCAGAAGGCATAGGAATGAGTTCCAAAATGGACATATCTTACTTGAGAAACCGAGACCCCCTTCGGAGGTTTCTTGGCCGATTTGGCGTCTATGAGCGCGTGAAAGTGTCATGCATTTACGACTTCTATTGGGCGCTGGCAGATAAGCGGATTATTAATGATCGGCAAAAGCAGATCGATTTCTATCACAGCGTACTGAGTGGATTCGGCGAAGGGGATTTGATCTTTGATATAGGCGCTAACTTGGGCTACAAGGCAGATATTTTCCTGAAAATGGGCGCCGTCGTCGTTGCGGTCGAGCCGGACGAACTCAACCAAGAGATCCTGAGACAGAAATTTCTCAAATACAGATTGAAAAAGAAGCCGTTGGTGATCGTCGGCAAAGCCGCGAGTGAGAAGAACTCAATCGAAAAGATGTGGATCGACAAGCCAGGATCTGCGTTAAACACTCTCAGTAATAAATGGGCTGAAGCGCTGAGAGACGACCACAATCGATTTGGCCAGAGCCTTACCTTCGGTCAGTCAAAAGAGATCGAAACGGTTTCCATCAATGACCTAATCGCCAAGTACGGTGAGCCATTTTTCGTCAAGATCGATGTCGAGGGCCATGAACTTAGCGTACTTCGCGGTATGCGACGACCCGTGCCTTACCTTTCGTTCGAGGTCAATCTCCCTGAATTCCGACGCGAAGGACTAGAGTGCCTTGACGTGCTGGCGAGCTTGGCTGTCAACGGTCAATTCAATTACACGTCGGACTGCCGCCAGGGTCTGACATTGTGTCAGTGGATTCCGAAAGGTGATATGGCAGCTATATTGGATTCATGCAGTGAAGAGAGCATCGAGATTTTCTGGCGAACAGAGACACGAGGCAGCCGTTGAGGGGCCTCTCCTCGCTCCAGCACATGCCAACGAGAGCAATGTTGCAGTATCGAGCTGATATCGACGGGCTTAGAGCCATTGCCGTTCTGAGTGTGCTCGCGTTCCATATTCAAATCAGCGACACTCCCGGTGGTTTCGTCGGCGTTGATGTTTTCTTTGTGATCTCTGGCTATTTGATCAGCGCCATCATCTTTTCCGAAATCGCCGCCTCACGGTTTTCGGTGATTGCGTTCTATGAGCGGCGCATTCGCCGGATCCTCCCTGCCCTCTTCGCAATGCTGGCTGTGTCCACTGTATTCGCCTGCATTTATCTACTCCCTGTCGAGCTCGTTGCCTACAGCAAGTCAATGCTGACGGCCACCGTGTCTTCTTCCAATTTCTATTTCTGGCGACACTCTGGTTACTTTGATTCACCGATTTCCCAACCGCTGCTGCATACATGGTCGCTCGCGGTGGAGGAACAGTTCTACATCACCTTCCCACTGTTCTTGGTACTGATTCGTAGATTTTTTCCGCGACAGCTTCGAGTTTCGGTGGTGATTCTGTTTTTTGCCTCCCTATTTGCTAGCTCCGTCGTCGTATTTCACAACTCGAATACCGCGTTCTACATGCCATACACGCGGGCTTGGGAGCTCCTACTTGGAACCATTTTGTCTCTCAATATACTCCCCCTTCTGCGATCAGCATGGCTGAGAAATCTTGCCGCGTTAGCGGGAATTGGAATGATCGCAACTTCGGTCATCTTTTATACGCAGGCGACAATCTTTCCCGGTTTCTCCGCCCTCCTTCCTTGCGCAGGATCAGCTCTCGTTATCTGGGCCGGAGAAGGCGGTTCGTCTTTAGTGGGCCTGGTGCTGTCCTGGCGTCCGCTAGTATTCATCGGCCTTATTTCCTACTCGCTATATCTTTGGCACTGGCCAGTCGTCGTTTTGAGAGGTATGGGCGTACTTATTGGTGCAAGTGCCTTGACTTCCCACTATCAGTTCCTCTCAGCCAGACGATTCGACATGCTTATTGAAGCTGGACTCTCGTTCATACTCGGGGTTCTTTCGTGGAAATTTGTGGAGCGACCGTTCCGTAATGGTCGCTTTCGCTTGACCGGATGGCCCCTCTTCATGACGGCAGGGGCAATCGCGTTCGTCTTGTTGGGCGTTTCCTCATGGACCATACTCAATGGAGGATTCAAAGGGCGTTTTCCTGTTGACGCTGTCCAAATCGCATCTGGTCTTCGCGACGCGGGCGACGAAAATGGCTCTATGCGTACGGGCGTCTGTTTCATTACATCTGACTACCATTTTGACCAATACGACCGGAGCATTTGCCTACATGAGGTTCCGGACAAGAGAAACTATCTCCTTCTCGGTGATAGTCACTCCGCGATGCTTTGGGCCGCGCTGTCGTCCTCGCTTCAAAATGTGAACGTTATGCAGGCAAGCACTAACGGTTGCGAACCATTGCTTGATCCATCGGGTTCCGCCGACTGTAGGAGAATGATGACCTATATCTTTCAGACCTACTTGCCAACGCATTCAGTTCAGGGGATGTTTCTGGCAGCACGATGGATAGGGAAGGATATGGATAAACTTACAAACACGATCGCATGGGCCAAACAGCATCGGGTACCGGTCGTGGTATTCGGTCCCGTGCCTGAATACGATGGGCCTTTGCCCCGACTTCTGGCATACTCCATCGCTTGGCGCGAACCAAACCTACCGAGTCAACACCGGGTCTCCAGTAGCGGGGCCCTCGATGCGGAGATGCTGCGCCTGGCTACGAACACATGGCACGTGCCCTACATTTCGCTGTACCGGGAGATATGCACGCCGACAGATTGTGCCGAATATGCTGATCGGGCCCACAAGATCCCCCTGATGTATGATACGAATCATCTCAATCAATTTGGCGCATCATTTGTGGTTCGTCGACTTGTCGAGCAGGGCGAGTTGCACTGATCAAACGGGCAGTGTCACTCGGATCACCCTACGGATTCTCGAAATGGGAACTCATTATTGAATCGCAGCTGTAAGATTTGTCGGGGCGGCCGGCAGATCTGACGTCTGGCTGCCGCTAACCAACGGGTGCGGATAGACATACGGAGTGTAATAGGCTATCCAAACATTGCCCGCTTGGCATTGATAAAGAACATTCTGGTCGATGGCCCAGTAGGCCACCATGGCGGTGCAAACCGATGGTCGTGATGCCAGCGTTCCGGTTCCGGTGCCGCCGGAACCAGTGAAGGGATTCACCGGTGCGTAATAATCACGATTGGCCTGTATGTTATTGTTAGGGCTGTACACCGAAACGAGTGACATTGAACCATTGAACGTTTCGTCCCAAATATAAACTGGTTCTGAAGCTTGATGCGGCCACATGCCTGTCAACAATGCCGGAACGAGGGTATCTGACCTAGACGGGAAAACCCCGCTCAGCAGATCGCTCTTGCCACGACCAATCTGGTCGAGACAAGGCCAACCGTTGGAGCCATTGGAATTTACGTTCCCATCCCAACTGCTGGCCGACCCCGTCTGCGTCGTGCCGCAGTATCCCCAGCCGTTTGGCGGCGCAGACTGGGGGTATGTGAAGTTGCCGTCGCGATCTTCCACTAATGAGATATCGTGCGGAAATCCCGTAATCTCATTGCCCCATTGCAAACCAGTTCCGGAAGTCTGGAAGCTGGTGGCAAACGACCCGTTACTGCTGCCGCTGAAAACATTCTGGTAAACTTCCCACGCGCGGCAACCGCGATAGGGCGGGGCTGACCCAGTTGCATGGCTCTGCACCGAACCCGGACCACTTGTAATGAACACGTTGTAGCGAAAGACGTACCTGCCGCCGACATTGCAATCGTTCACGTATCCGTTGTTGAAGGTGTTATTTTCGATGAAGAAGAAATTTGCCGATCCAAATGCCGTTGAAGCAGCGAAAGCGTTGTCTCCATTGTTTGAAGTCGAAGACCACACCTGGATCCCATTCCCGGAGCCGGAAGCGTCGAACACGTTGTGATCAGCGACGCCATAGGCTGGATTTCCCTCACGGATGGCCGTCGTGGTGTAGCCCGAAAAATGGTTATGATCGATGCGAAATTGGGGCCCGCTGACCGAAGCAGCCCCGTTCGCAATAATGTTCCCGTTATACGCTGTTCCGATGATCGTCAATCCGGTGATACGCACTTCTTGAGAAGAGCCTCCCGTGAGGGTAATGTTCAAAGCTCCACCGCAGCCATTCGACGCATCGCAAGTGATTACCGTGTTGTCGGTTGCGGTACAGGCGGTCGGGTAACATGAGCCAGATACCGTGGTCGAGCCTTGAATGGTAAGGGAAACGGAAGTGTTGAAAGACGTAATTCCCGTTGCCCACGTCACTCCGCCGGGGCAAGCTGGAATCACAATCACATCGCCATTCGCCGGGCTGGCCTGCTCGGCTGTAAATTTCTCTTGGACATCACTCTGACTACAAGAGCTGGCGGTGTAAGTCGCAGCATGCGAATTGAGGGCACCCGTCAGAATCAAGAACGTCAAGAAACATAATTTCCTAAGATTTGAATGCAAAATCGGCCTCCATATCGTCAGGTGCCGCTGTGCCAAAGGCAACAGTCGCCTGGTAACTGTAACCTGCTCTCAGGCGTTCCGGCAGACCCTATGTTCCTCGGAAACCGAAGCAAGGTCCACTGTACCGACGGACAGTCTTAGGACAGCGTCCTTCGATACACTAGGTAGACTTGCCCATCCGTCAAGGGTTGGGCTGTCAGAAAGAGGTCGCGAGCTTCCGGGCATACTAGGTTGCTCGTGCGTCGTAAGAACGAGAGCAGCGTCTATTCAATGTTATCGCTATCGTTGCAGATGATCTGGACATCGAGAATCGTCGGACACAATCAAGCGAACTTGGTTGAGGAGCCTTCTTGAGACCGCTGGTCTCGATTTTGATGCCTGCGTACAACGCAGAGGAGTGGATATCAAGTGCGATCCAGTCTGCGATTGCGCAAACGTGGCCACGCAAAGAGATCATCATCGTTGACGATGGTTCTCGAGATAGGACGACGGAGGTGGCGCGGCGATTTAGCTCGAAGGAGGTGGCCGTCATAACCATCGAGAATCAGGGGGCCGCGGCCGCCCGGAACCACGCCCTTAACCTCAGCCAAGGCGACTACATCCAATGGTTGGATGCGGACGATCTTCTGGGGCCCGACAAAATCGAGCTGCAACTCTCGTCGGCGCGGGATGGCTATGATGACCGTGTGCTCCTATCCGGGTCTTGGGCGTTTTTCAATTTCCGAGCGGATCGGGCGCGATTTGAAGCAACGTCGCTATGGCAGGATTTATCTCCCGTCGAATGGCTGCTGCGGAAGATGAGCGAAAACCTCCATATGCAGACGGCCACCTGGCTCACGAGCCGGGAGTTGACTGAAGCCGCGGGACCCTGGGACAGCCGCCTTGTGAGCGATGATGACGGTGAATACTTTTGTCGTGTGCTTCGGGCGTCTGAGGGCACTCGCTTTGTCGCAGCTGCTAAGGTCTTTTACAGAAACACGCCGGCCTCAAACCGCGTGAGCTATATCGGTACGTCAGACAGGAAGAAAGACGCGATGCTGCTTTCGATGAAGGCACACATTCAGTGCCTGCGATCGCTTGAAGAAAGCGAGCGCGTCCGAAGAGCATGTTTAACCTACATGCAAAACTGGCTCGAACATTTCTATCCAGAGCGGCCAGACATTGTCGAGGAGCTGCAAGTGCTCGCGACACAACTCGGTGGCAATCTCGAGGAGCCGCGCTTGCGCTGGAAATACGCGTGGATGAAGCCACTGTTTGGATGGCAAGCGGCGAAGCAGGCCCAGTTCGCCTTACCCAGAATGAAAGCTTCTCTCATTCGCTCCTGGGACAAGACGCTATATCGGCTGGAAAACCAAAAAGTGAAGACGAGAAATAGAACTACCGCTGTGAACGCCGCTCGACCAGAGTCGGGCGGATTGGAGTAGCTTCGTGCGAACCGAGAAGATTCATACACTGATTCTAGGCGCCGGGCCATCCGGCCTTGCGGCTGGCTATTCGCTCGCCAAGGCCGGCCTAAAGCCGGTGGTCCTGGAGAAGGACAAGACTCCCGGTGGCCTGATGCGTTGCATCCATCGCGGAGATTTCGTGGTCGACGTCGGCCGCAAGGAACTGTACAACCGCCTCGCAAAAGTGGATGAGTTCTGGAACAAGCTACTCGGTTCCGACTATCGCACTTACCCGCATCGTGGCGGCATTCTTTACGATGGTCACATTATCGACATGTCGCCATCATTCCAGGGTTTTCGCCGCGGCATGCCTTGGGGGATGTTCCTGACATGTGCGTCTGAATTCGTATGGCGTCGTCTTGGGCCTGGCCGCCGCACTCCGCGCAACGTGGAGGAGTATTTCTATCAAACGCGGGGGCGTGGCCTGACCCGGATATTCGCGCAGGGATTTCAGGAGAAACTTACGGGCAAGAGATGGGCTGACGTCAGGTTGGCCGAGAATCAAGATAACGGAACTCAGGCCGGCTCAGCGACGCTGAAAGAAGCATTGGTTCGCGCCTTTTCAAAGAAAGAGGTTAACACTTTCAAAGGGATCTGGCGCCACCCCGCCAAAGGCACCGGCCAAATCTGCGATTCCATCGCGCAGGGCATTCTAGAGGCAGGCGGAACCATTCACTATCAGGCTCGCCTGACAGCCATTGCTCCCGCGGCCGGAAAGATCGGCAGCGTAACCGCAGAATTGGGAAACGAAACGGTGACTTTCGAGCCCGAACATGTGGTATCGAGCGTCCCGCTGGAAATGTTGCGGAGCTATTTGTTCTCGAACTCCGCTGTTGCCCGGCCAAACAAGCCGCTGACCTCCGTTTTGCCGCAACGAACCGTGATCCTTGTATACCTGTTTCTCGACGAAGAACCGCGATTCCCGCAGGCGTGGTTGCAGGTCACTTGTCCGAAAACTCGAATCGGCCGTATTACCAACTACACCGCTTTCAATGGAGACATGGTCCCCAAAGGCAAAACCTGCTTGTGCTGCGAATACTACTGCTTCGGTCCCGACGCTCTCGTCGACATGGATCCCGCCGGCATTGCGAAAATGACCCTCGACGACTGCGCCCGGTTCAAACTGGTCGATCCTTCGAAGTGTTTCGATCAGATGGTCTTGAAGCTCCCTGGCGCCGACGCGTCGCAGAACCGCGATAACTGGATGATGCAAAGCCGCCTTAAGCTCATCGAGGAACTGGCGCAATTCCGAAATCTGTACTGTGTAAATCGGACTGAAACCGACATCGCGACTCTAGCGGGCATGGAGGCGGCCGAAGCTATCCTATCCGGAGAACGAGCTGATTTTGATCGCCGCATCGATCCATCTGAATTGGGGATTCGCAGTGAATCCAAGGCGTTCGAATTCAGCCTGCCCGCTGGAATTCAAGCCTGAGCCTGAGGCTGCGTACTCCGCCGTATTCCACCGTAAATCGCTGTAATTGGGTAACAGTCGAAAGTAACTGCGCTCATGCTGAACGCAAACGCGAAAGCGCAGGAGCCCCTATGCTGACCAACGAATCCTCAAAGCAACTGACATTGGAAAGCACCCACCCCTTCCATCCGCGTGATTTCCGCGATGCCTTAGGAAGATTCGCCACGGGCGTGAGTGTGGTCACCACACAGCACGAAGATCGTGTGTGTGGCATGACGGCAAACAGCTTTGTCTCGGTTTCGCTCGATCCTCCTCTCGTTTTGCTCTCGCTGGACAATCGTTCGCACATGCATCGGATCCTTCCCGCCACCGGACGCTATGGGGTGAGCGTGCTAGCGGAGGGGCAGGAGGAACTAAGCAACCACTTCGCGGGACGGACCGTTGACGGCCTGCAAGTCAAGTTCACGTCGCGCCGTAACGTGCCACTGCTGGAGGGGGCCGTCGCGTACTTCGTGGCACAGGTAATCGACGTCCACTCCGCCGGAGACCATACACTCTACATTGGCCGGGTCGAGCACTTTGAGCGGCGTGATGGCAGGCCTCTCCTCTTCTACGCAGGACGCTATACGCAGATTCACGACAAAAAGGCAAAAACGCGCAACAAACTGAAGATGACTTCGCGCTGATTCCGTCGGTCTCTTCGATTTACCGGCCGTGTCGTCTGATGCGCACCGAGTCAATTGGACGATAGAGGGATATGAGAGTGTCGAGCCCAACCCAACAGATTGACAAGATTCTGGCCATCTGGAATGAGCATCTGGAAGTTGCTAGGGTGCTTCCTTCCCTGGCACCCGCCGTATCAAAGGCCGTGGATATCATTTTTTCATCGCTCGCCGCGGGCGGCCAGCTGCTCATTGCGGGGAACGGAGGATCGGCAGCCGACGCGCAACACATTGCAGCCGAACTTACGGGCCGATTCCTGCGCGAGCGGCAGCCCTTTCGGGCCTTGGCGCTGCATGTCAACACATCGGCTCTTACGGCGATAGGAAACGATTACGGGTATGAACACGTATTCGCCCGAGAGCTATCCGCGCATGCTCGGCCAGGAGACGCGTTTCTGGCCATCACAACCAGCGGCAACAGCAAGAATATCTTGCGCGCAATCGAGGCGGCTCGTAAGAGCAAGATCATGGTCATTGGACTCACCGGTGAGTCGGGCGGTCAGTTACGAACGGCTTGTGACCTGTGTCTATGCGTCCCATCGAAATCGACGGCGCGAATTCAAGAAATGCACATTACGATTGGTCACGCAATCTGCGAGCTGCTTGAGGAGAGGCTGACGGAGGCATGATACAGAACTTGCAGAATCCGGAGCCGGAAGTCGCCGACGCCGCGAAGCGGAAGGATTTCGTTATGGACCGCCAAAGTGCGGCGGGATCGACTGATTCGGAAGCATCCGGCTCAGATCGCAAAATCGCGATTGCGCTTCTTACCGGCGGCAGCGATCGCCCTTATGTGCTCGGTCTGACGACGGAGATCGTCCCAAAAGGGGTAGCTGTAGACCTCATTGGAAGCGACGAGCTTGACCTTCCGGAGTTCCGCGATCAGCCTGGCATAAACTTTCTTAACCTAAGGGGCGACCAGCGGACGGAGGCAGGTTTCCTGAGCAAGTTGTTCAGAATTTCAAGATACTACGCCGCGCTCATTCGGTATGCAGCGACAGCCAAACCCAAAATCTTCCATATTTTGTGGAATAACAAGTTCGAGACCCTGGATAGAACCCTGCTCATGCTTTACTACCGGTTTCTGGGAAAGAAAATCGTTCTGACAGCTCACAACGTAAACACGAACCGGAGAGATTCCAAGGACACGCCCTTAAATCGGCTCACGTTGCGAATTCAACACCGGCTCGCGGATCATATTTTCGTTCATACGGAGGGAATGAGGGCTGAGCTCGTCAAGGAATTCGGCGTGCACGAATCCCGGATCACTGTCATACCCTTTGGGATCAATAATACCGTCCCGAACACGGATCTCACACCGGGCGAGGCCAAGCGTCGACTCGGCATCCGGGAGAATGAAAAGGCGATTTTGTTTTTCGGCAGGATTAAGCCATACAAAGGACTTGAGTATCTCGTTTCCGCGATTCATCAGCACCTCGCGCGCCCAAATGACTATCGGCTGATTATCGCCGGCATGCCGGATACATACGGCTCCAACGAATATTGGACCAATATGCAGGAAGTGATCCGCGAGCATGTGCTGAACGGAAGCGTGCTGCTTGAGGCAAACTTCATTTCGGACGAAGAGACTGAGGTCTATTTCAAGGCCGCCGATGTTCTCGTGCTACCTTACAGGAGCATCTACCAGAGCGGCGTCTTGTTCCTGGGTTACAGCTTCGGTCTGCCGGTTCTAGTGGCTGACGTTGGTGCACTCAAAGACGAGGTGATCGAGGGTGAAACGGGATTCGTCTTCGCGCCTGAGGATCCGGTTGACCTGGCGAAGGCAATCGAACGCTATTTCACAAGCGACTTGTTTGCAAACCTGGGCGCTCGGCGACAGAGGATACGGGATTTCGCCGCACAAACTCATTCGTGGGACCTCGTCGGCGAAAGGACGATAAAGATATATTCCAATTTGCTTGAACTTACGCCGCCGAAGGAACCGCGGAAGCGAAAATCATCAACAACGCCGGTTGAAGAGAAAGTTCCTGACTGAAGAACCAGCACCGAGGCGCGAGTCCGTCCGCCCTTCTTCTTTCCGATGACTCTGTATCCCAAGGACTCAGCATGCCCGCGCCAGAACAGCCGGTGACTGATGCACTCAGCACAGAACATCTGCGATCGGACCTTAAAGGGCGCTCTGTTCGCGGTGGCTTGCTGACCCTCACGTCGCAGGGCACACAGTTTCTGATTCAATCCGTCTCAACGATTGTATTGGCGCGATTGCTGACGCCAGCCGACTTCGGCTTGGTAGCGATGGTCAGCACTATTACGGGTTTGGGACAGGCCTTTGCGGATCTCGGCCTTTCCGAAGCCACGATTCAACGAAAAGAAATCACTCGAGATCAAGTAGATTTCCTATTTTGGGTGAATGTTGCCGTCGGATTTACCCTTACATTCATTACAGCTTCTTCGGCATCCATACTGGCCAAGTTCTACCATGATCCCCGGCTCGTAGGTATTACCCTCGTGATGTCTCTTACGTTCTTGATCGGGGGTTTGCGCGTACAGCCGGATGCTCTCCTGAAGCGGCAAATGCGCTTTTCGTTGTTGGCCATTCGCGACATAGCAGCGTACGTGATTGGCGTCACCGTAGCTATCGTAATGGCCGTCCGAGGATGGGGTTATTGGGCATTGGTCGCTCTTCCCCTCACCTTGAATTCGACACAGATGGCGCTTTCATGGGTGATGGTCAACTGGAGGCCGGGCTTGCCGCGGCGAAATGCCAAAGCGCGCTCCATGATCGCCTTCGGCGGCAACGTCGCGGCTTCTTATCTGCTGATCACCGTGAATCGTAGCGCGGATAATGTGTTGATCGGCTGGCATTCGGGAGCCGGTCCGCTGGGCCTGTATTCCAGAGCGTACAATTTGCTTATGCTGCCTGTGCGCCAGCTGAGCGTGCCGGCCGCGAGTGTTACGGTTCCCGCGTTCAGTAGAATCCAAGGCGACTCCGAACGCTTCGCCCGCTATTATCTCCGGGCGGTTAATTTGATTATTTGGATCAGTGCTCCAGTATTCGGCTTTCTCTTCGTTGCCGCACAGCCCGTTATTCTCCTGATGCTGGGGCAGCAATGGCGGGCGGCTACGCCTGTCTTTCAAATCCTCGTCGTCTCTGCACTGGGACAGCTGCTTCTTGAATCGGTCGTCTGGCTGTTCGTAAGCCGCGGTCAATCGGGGCTGCTTCTCAAATCGTTGCTATTGATTTCTCCCATCATAATCGCGAGTTTTGCGGTTGGCCTGCCTTTCGGGATAAAAGGAGTGGCCGTTTCCGGATCAGCAGGTCTGCTGGGCGTTCTCCCGTGGTTACTTCGATTCGCCTTTCGCGGGACGGACCTGACCTTGCGACGCTTGGGGAACGCCCTTCTTTGCCCTCTCGCAACATCTCTTATAGGGGTGCTGCTTACAGAAGTGCTTCTGCACGTGACCCGTCCAGAGCGAATACTAGCACAGCTTTTTACAGCTGCTCTCGGTTTTGCGGCGTCTCTATTGGCATCGGCACTCATTCCTCCCGTACGAAATGAGATCATTTCGTTCAGAGAATTGTTGAGGGAGCTACGGTTCCCCAACCGCGCGACTGAAGCCGCTACCTAGAGGGCTTCTTCAGCGAGCAATATCCAAGATTCAGGCCGGTAGCAACGAATCCAAAAGGAACAAAAGGAAAAGAGAGAACAATTATGCAGCAAAATACAACGCAGCAACTCGAGCAAATCAATGAGAAGTTCTTCGAAGAATACGTTTCGGAGGATGCCGTACGCAAATACACCACGAACACAGCAGGGTTCGGAATCAATTACTTGCTGCGCCACGATTACGCCAAGGTGTATCTGAACGCCGTCGATGCCTATTTGCGTCCGTCACCGCAACGCCCTCTCCGTTTGCTCGAATTCGGCTGCGGGGCAGGGATGAACATCATCACTCTAGTTGCCATGCTGGAGCAGAAAGGGATCCCGGTCGAATGTGCTTACGGCACCGACTTCTCTCCCCGTCTAGTGGAATCCGCGCAGGGAGAGGCTAAGGCCGCTCTTGCGCCGAGTCTCGCGAAAAAGCTGAGCTTTCATGTTGCTCGCAACGAAAAGCTGGTCGAAGACCTCGCTGCGGCCTCCGGGAAGGCACCGGCAGATCTGGCTGGTTTCTTCGATCTAATCATCGGGGTCAACACGTTTAGGTATTGCCACCGTCTCGGAAAATCACAGGACTGTGCCGCGGATATCTATCGCATGCTTCGACCGGGAGCTGTCTGCGTGAATATCGATATGAACAATCGCTTTCCCGCGTTTCGGAGCAATCTGAGGCGGACAGTCGAAGATCCAACAGAGTGCTATCTGCCCACACTCGATGAGTATGCGTCTCCCTTCAGCATGGCTGGCTTCGAGATGATCAAGAAGCAAAACTTCTGCTGGATTCCCCATTCGGCTGGGCGCGCTTTGACTGCCAGTTGCCGTCTTGCGAGCCCGTTCCTCAATCTCGTGGCTCGTAGCCGTGCGATGCGTTCGCTCGTTGTGGCTCGGAAACCTGCCTAGGCTGCTCAACGGCGAGGTTGGAATCGACAGGAATCTCTCCTTGGCAAAACGGGCAATCATCCTGCATGAAGGTAGCCTCGAAACGAGGGAACTGCGGCTGGCGCGCATCCTCGATTTCTTCGGCATACCTTGGCAGCCGGTCAAAATCTCCGGCGTGGAGAGCATGCAGGATGGTCTTGACTGTGTCGCATTCGGATCGGTGCGCGCAGTCGCCGCAGCGCTAAATCATCAAGAGGCGGCCGGATCGCCGGTTTCGCAACTGGCCGCCTTCTACGCCTATGCAACCGGCGAGAGGGGCCAGTGCTTAGACTCTCTTCGGGGGGATTTGAATCTCTCACTCGAAGATGCCCCCCAGGGAAAAATCTCCCTTCGTATCTCGGAAAAACTGCCCGAGATAGCTGGGCCGATGGCTGGCCTCGAAATCTCGCTGCGATTGCAGAGCGATGACGCGATTCTGGCCGGCATCCCCTCCGGCAAGGAGTCGGCATTTGCGGCCATCATCTCCACCGGTTCCACTCCAGTGTTTCTGCGATTCGCACGGAAGGGCGCTCCTATTTTCTTCTGCGCGAGTTCGGGGATGGTCGATATCGATCAGCCGGTGAAACGAGGTTTCTACGACGTTAAAGAGCACTTCTGCTCAGCCGTTCCCCTTCTGATGTTCATCCGGTGCATGTTTCCAGAAACGGGCTGGCTGCCTCAGGAGCTTGGAGCATGCCTGATCATTGATGATCCGCTTTTGAGGCCTCGGTACGGGTTCTGCAATTTTCCGAAATTGCGCGATTTGATGAGACAACACCGATTTACGACAAACATCGCCTTCATTCCCTGGAATTGGCGCCGGACGTCACCTTCGGCAAGCGCTTTCTTCAGGAATGAATCAGAACTCTTCTCCGTGTCCATCCACGGTTGCGACCATACTGCCCGCGAGTTTGGCACCACCTCGCTCGAAACCTTGCACACTACTGCCCGGCTGGCGCAGTCTAGAATGCGAAATCATCGAGCCCGGACGGGGGTACAACACGATTCCGTAATGGTTTTCCCACAGGGCGTTTTCTCGTCCGCGTGTCCCGCAGTTCTTCAGCGCCACGATTTTCTCGCAGCGGTCAATACCGAGATCCTGCCGGTCGACTCCCAGAATGATCGAACGCGAATCAGGGATGTCTGGGACGTCGCCATCATGGCATACGGCGGCTTTCCGGTTTTCACCAGAAGGTACGCTTCCCACGGCTTGGAGAACTTTGCTTTCGACCTCTTGCTAGGGAAGCCTTGCCTGATTGTGGCCCATCACGATTCTTTCAGGGACGGCGGCATGGAACTGATCGAACTGATCGGGAAGATCGAGTCTTGGAATTACCCAGTACGCTGGCGGCCGCTTGGCGACGTGCTCCGAAGAGCTTGCCGCCGCCGCGTCACGGAAACCGGCGCAGAGGAAATCGACATGTACGGGACCGAGCTTGTCGCGACGAATCCTACCAATCAAATGATTGAGATCAAGGTCCGCAGGAGAAGCAACCAAGAAGACCCGATCTCGCAAATACTGTGCGATGACAAGCCGATCGATTGGGCTTGCGAGGCAGGATACCTTTCCTTCAGCGAAAAAATCGCGCCACATGGCGAAAGACGATTTCGTTTGGTGTATGGAAATCAGAATCATGCCGAAACATTGCGTCGATCGTTGCGCTTCGAACTATCCGTGGCAGCCAGACGAATCCTGTGTGAGCTCAGAGACGAATATGTCGTCACGAGTCCTCTGTTGAACGCATCCACGCATAGGTTGAGGCAGGTGCTGCGGAAAGCGGCGGTTTAGCCCGCCCAGATGGTCTGGAACTCACCGGACAAGACGTAGCCCGCAATCCCCTCGACACTCGAACAAATGAGCGACCTATCACCAACTGCGAGTCCCCACTCTTACTGCTGCCAACTGGATCCAACGAAGGACCCGAGGTGGGCCCAACTCGTGGAGCGGCATGCGAAGGCGTCGGTATTTCACACGGTCGGTTGGTTGGAAGCGCTCAAGCGGACGTATGGTTACGAGCCAGTTGCATTCACTACCTCACCTCCAACCAGTGAACTAAAGAATGGGCTGGTGTTCTGTCGCGTGAAAAGCTGGCTCACGGGATCCCGCCTCGTGTCGCTGCCATTTTCAGACCACTGCGAGCCCCTCTGCGATTCACCAGACGACCTGCAGTTCCTGGTTCGATACTTGCAGACTACCTTGGAACACGAGGACTGGCGGTATCTGGAGGTTCGTTCGATCAGTCGTAATTTGAGCCAACCGGGCGACAGAAATGGATCACGGCCTCCCGTCGGTTACTTTCTGCACGTTCTAGATCTTCGTCCGGAACTTGACGATGTGCTGCGAAGCCTAAACAAAGACTCCGTTCAACGGCGTATTGGCCGTGCAAAACGAGCAGGCTTGATTGAGAAATCAGGCAGATCCCAGGATCTGCTTAGGCACTTTTACGACCTCTTTCGAACTACACGCGGCAGACAGCAGTTGCCTCCGACGCCGTACGCGTGGTTCGAAAACCTAATTCAGTCCATGGGTGATGCCGCTGAGATTCGGGTGGCCTATCAGGACAAGAAACCGATCGCCGCTATTTTGACTCTGCGATTCCGGCAAACTCTTTACTACAAGTACGGATGCTCGGACAAGACTTTTAACCATCTCGGTCCAATGCCCTGGCTTTTGTGGAGTGCCATCGCTTCGGCGAAAGCAGCCGGCGCGACGGCATTCGACATGGGTCGAACACGCGAGGATCATGCGGGACTGCTGACATTCAAGAATCACTGGGTTAGCCAACCGCAGCCCCTGGTGTATTGGTCCTTCCCAGGTGTTTCCACTCTTGATTCAGTCGAAGGATGGCCCCTCAAAGTCGCAAAGCGGGCTTTTTCCCACATGCCGGAGAAGCTGCTGGCCCTCACGGGGAGGATTATCTACCGACACATCGGCTAGACCCGGGTCGCCGACATTCGCGGCGATTGTCATTGTTCGACGAGGGGAAGAGTCAAGCTATCCCAAGGTATAGTTTATGCTACCGCCCAATTGATTGGTACGGAGCAACGGGAAAACTTACTTCGCGAGACTCCGTCCGAACTCGATACTCTTCGGGATAAAACGACGGGGCCTACAGAACTGTGATCCGATCCTTATCCGATTACTATCGTCTTCCCGACTGCCCGCTCGGACAGATTCTAGAACCACAACTGTCTGGAAGCGTTGGATACTTTCGGTTTGGCCCCACAATCGCCTGTTACGGGCAGTGCGAGTCCGGTGTCGCAACGACAATCGGGATGTCAGATCTGTACGATGCCAGCAAGAATTTGCGCATCGACGGGCTACAGATTCACCTTCCTTTCAGCCCATCGCAGGTGATTGACAACCTCCGTCGCGAGCGATACGTGGAGCACCTGACGCCTGGCAGAGAGAGGGCAGTAACGCAGGAATGGGTTCTCAAGTCCTATTATTCTCTTCGGAGGTTGATACCCGTCTCGATTCGGCGTCGACTCCAGAGAGCTTATTTCAGCGATTGGCGGAGTAGACCGTTCCCCGCCTGGCCGGTTGATTGCACCGTGGATACGCTGCATCGGGAACTCTTGAAGCTGTCCCTGCAAGCCGCCGGCCTTGGGAAAGCGCCATTCATCTGGTTCTGGCCGGAAGGTGCGCCGGGTTGCGTCATCATGACCCACGACGTCGAGACATCCGTCGGACGAGACTTCACGCCGCAGTTGATGGATATCGACCAAGCCTACGGGATCGCGGCGTCCTTCCAAGTAATTCCCGAGAAGCGTTATGAGGTTTCGGATACTTACGTGGAAGAAATTCGGCATCGCGGCTTCGAATTCAATATTCACGATCTCAACCATGATGGGCGCTTGTATCAGGAACGCGGAGAATTTCTAAGGCGGGCCGCAACCATCAACGAGTACGCACGCAAATATCGAGCCCGTGGTTTTCGCGCCGGAGCGATGTATCGTAACCTCGATTGGTATGATGTGTTTGAATTTTCCTATGACATGTCGCTGCCGAATGTTGCCCACCTGGAGCCGAAACGCGGCGGCTGTTGCACGGTGATGCCTTTTTTTATAGGAAGGATTCTCGAACTGCCGCTGACTACCATCCAGGACTACTCTCTATTTCACATCCTGGATGAGTATTCAATCGAGCTATGGAAGAAACAGATCAACATAATTCGCCAGGAGAACGGCCTCATAAGCTTCATCGCACATCCGGATTACTTGATCGACCGTCGCGCCAGAAGGGCATACGAGTCTCTCCTCGACTACCTGACGGGAACAATTGCGAGAGACAAACTCTGGGCGGCCCTGCCAAGAGAAGTCGATCAATGGTGGAGAGCCAGGGCGCAAATGAACCTTGTTCGGAGGGGCTCCGGCTGGGAGATCGAGGGGCCGCAAAAGGAAAGGGCGCGAATTGCATATGCGATTTCGGACGGAGACCGGCTACGATACGAATTAGCTGATTCCCTTGTCCCCAAAGAAGCGCACCCTTAGTTCGCTCATTTCTCGCATGGCCGAGAGGATCCTGAAGCAGCCGGCATGAGATTTCACGATACCAAAATAGAGGGAGTGTTCGAAATCCGCCCCGAACTCATTCATGATGAGCGAGGCTTTTTTGCGCGCACTTGGTGCAGGAAAGAATTCGAAGCGCATGGGTTAAGTCCTCATGTTGTCCAATGCAACGTTTCGTTCAATCGGCAAAAAGGAACCCTGCGTGGAATGCACTACCAGGTTGGGGAGCATGCGGAAGCAAAACTGGTGCGCTGCACGAAGGGGTCGATTTGGGATGTTGCGATCGATATCCGCCCCGAATCATCGACCTTCAAAAGCTGGGTGGCCGTTGTCTTGACGGCCGCCGCGCACAATATGCTCTACATCCCCGAGGGATGCGCTCATGGTTTTCTGACCTTGGAAGATGAGACCGAAATCTTCTACCAAATGTCCCAATTCTATAGCCCGGAGTCGGGCCGCGGAATTCGATGGGATGACCCGGCATTCCGGATCACCTGGCCGGCGAGCGTGGAAGTGATCTCCGAACGTGACCGCACGTACCCGGACTTTGAATGAAATGAAAGATCTTGTTGATGCGTCCGATCTGGGGCACCTCGGAAACGAGTTGCACGCATTCGCGGCGCAACTTTACCCGATCTGCCGCAGCATCACGGGCGAAGGAATCCGCCGGACGCTGGCTGAGATCAACGAGCGGCTTCCTCTGCAGATATTCAATGTCCCTACCGGAACGCCTGTATTCGACTGGACGGTGCCGAAGGAATGGAATATCCGGGACGCCTATATCCGCAAACCTGGCGGCGAACGAATCGTGGACTTTCGCAAATCGAATTTGCACGTCTTAAACTACAGCGCTCCCGTCCAGGCGAAAATGACGCTTGGCCAACTGAAGACCCATCTTTTCACGATTCCCGATCACCCGGATTGGATCCCTTACCGAACATCCTATTACAAAGAAGACTGGGGATTCTGTCTCACTCATAATCAGATGCTGGCGATGGACGAAGGCGAATATGAAGTTTGCATCGATTCAACATTGAAAAACGGAAGCCTGACATATGGCGAATGCTACTTGCCCGGCAAGACGAACGACGAGGTGCTGATTTCCTCCCACGCATGCCATCCGTCGCTCGCGAATGACAATCTCTCGGGATTAGCCGTCGCGACCTTCCTGGCAAAATTGCTTTCACAATGCGACAGACGCTACTCATACAGATTCCTGTTCATTCCGGGAACGATCGGCGCAATTACGTGGCTTGCGCAAAACCGAGAAGCCGTCGGACGGATTCGGCACGGGTTGGTGCTGACGTGCATTGGAGATTCGGGCGGATTTCACTACAAGAAAAGTCGGCGCGGGGATACTGAAACCGACCGCGTCGCTGCGCATGTTCTGAAGCACCAGAGCGAGCCCTCCGAAATTATCGGATTTTCTCCCTACGGCTATGATGAGCGGCAATATTGCTCGCCCGGCTTCAACCTGCCTGTCGGCTGCTTGATGAGGAGCGTCTGGGGCACATTTCCGGAATATCATACGTCGGCTGACAACCTGGACTTTATTCGACCGGAACGGTTGGCTCGTTCACTCGACGTATGCGGTAGAATCATCGACGTTCTCGAGAATAACCGGATATATCGCAATCTGAATCCTTACTGCGAACCACAACTAGGGCGTCGAAACCTCTATCGCAGCGCCGGTGGCAATGCGATCGGGGAGGAAACCAACGCGCTCCTCTGGGTGCTCAACCTCTCTGACGGAGAGCATTCCCTTCTCGATGTAGCGGAGCGCTCCGGTATCGCGTTCTCGATGATTAAGGCAGCTGCGGCGCGGCTTGAAGGTGCCGGGCTCTTGGCTGTGGTCCAATAACCGGACGAAATTGAATCCATTTCCAAGGGAGACCGAATGAAAGTTCTTCTCACAGGCCACAAAGGATACATCGGCGCCGTCGCTGGCCCCATGCTTCGTTCTGCGGGTCACGAGGTGGTAGGCCTCGACTCGGATTTTTTTGCTGGATGCGATTTCGGCAGCCTCGCCGCAGATATTCCAGAAATCCGCATGGATCTTCGCGACCTGACGCAAACGGACTTGGCCGGCTTCGATGCAGTTATACATTTTGCGGCTCTCTCCAACGATCCGTTGGGCGACCTTGATCCTCAACTGACGTACGACATAAACCATCGCGCCTCCGTTCGGTTGGCGGAACTTGCAAAAGCCGCAGGCGTGAGGCGATTTGTCTTTTCGTCATCCTGCAGCACGTATGGCGCGGCTGGCGATGACCTTTTGGACGAAACGGCCCAGCTGAATCCTGTCACTCCCTACGGTGACTCGAAAGTGCTCGCTGAACGAGATATTTCCCTGCTTGCAGACTCTAATTTCAGCCCCACCTTCATGAGAAATGCGACCGCATACGGTGCGTCTCCACGCTTACGTTTGGACATCGTGCTGAATGACTTTGTCGCTGCTGCGTATACGACTGGAAGAATCTATATCAAGAGCGATGGCACTCCCTGGCGCCCGATCACCCATATACGCGATATCATTGGGGCGGCAATCGCCGCGCTCAACGCTCCGCGCGAAGCAATTCACAACGAAACTTTCAATGTTGGCCGCACCGATGAAAATTACCGGATTCGCGAGCTCGCCGACATCGTCTCTGAAACAGTCCCCGGGTGTCGCGTGGAATATGCGCCCGGAGGCGGCCCCGATAAGCGCTGCTACCGCGTCACGTGCGAAAAGATTCGTGGCGCCTTGCCCGGTTTCCAGCCGCAGTGGAACGCCCGCAAAGGAGCGCAAGAGCTTTATGATTCCTATCGTGCCATCGGCTTGAAATCGCAGGACGTCGAAGGCGGCCGTTACATCCGGATGCGCCGAATCCAGGATCTCCTGAAAACGGGCGAACTCGAGAGTTCCCTGCGTTGGGCACATAGTGGAAGTGTTTTTCTCTCAAAAGCACGCTAGGAACGCTTGAAACCCGGGGGCACGGCGCGGCCCAATCGCGATAGATCTCTTCTAAGTCATGTAATTACAGTTGATTACAGAGATTCCCCGCAGCGCCCTTCCTCTCTGAATGTGGAGGTCTTTGGCAGATCAATTGCGATATTCAGACAAGGTGTGTGATAAGTCCTTTCGTTTGCTTATGGCGGTAGCCCGTTTATTTCGCTTGGCAAGTGGCTTAAGTCCCCGATGATCCGGCAGATTCCAGACCAATCGGCAGCGGGTAACAACGCAATCGTATTGTCTCAAGAGCGAAAATAGCCATGGCCACAATGACTATGACCGCCGGCACGCGGCAAGAAACAGATCAAAAGCGATGCCGCTTTTGCGGCACTCGCCTCGATCGCACCTTCATCGATCTCGGCATGTCGCCGCTATGCGAAACATATCCTTCAGCGTCCGATCTCAATCAGGGCGAAACTTACTACCCGCTTCACGTCTACGTCTGCGATGCCTGCTTGCTCGTGCAGCTTGAAGAATACGAGCGCCCCGAAAAAATCTTTGGCGATTATCCGTATTTTTCGTCTTATTCAGTTTCGTGGCTCAAGCATGCCGAAAACTATTGCGACAAGATGATTGCCAAGCTCGGCCTCACGGAGAAAAGTCTCGTTGTTGAAGCGGCCAGCAACGACGGCTACTTGTTGCAATACTTCGTGAGACGAAACATCCCAGTTTTGGGAATCGAGCCCGCGGGGAACGTGGCAAAGGTTGCGGTCGAAAGGGGCGTGCCCACTCTCGTACGGTTTCTCGGAGAGCGGACGGCCGCGAGTCTTGCCACGGAAGGGCGCCGCGCGGATCTGGTGCTTGGCAACAACGTGCTGGCTCAGGTTCCCGATCTGAACGATTTCGTCGAAGGGCTGAATATCTTGCTGAAGCCTCTCGGGGTCCTGACTCTGGAGTTTCCGCACTTGCTGCGCCTCATCGAACGCAACGAGTTCGATACGATCTATCACGAACACTTTTCGTATTTCTCGATGATCACGGTGATGCGCATTCTCGAAGCGCATGGGCTGAAGGTGTTCGATGTCGAGGAACTATCGACGCATGGCGGCTCACTGCGCGTGTATGCGTGCCGGGCGGAAAATCAAGCATGGAAAATCGAGGCCGGCGTTGAGCACATAATCGGACTGGAAAAGACCGCAGGACTCGATTCGCCGGCTGGCTATGCGGGGTTCGCGAAGCAGGTCCTACAGACCAAGCTCGCGCTCGTTGAGTTTCTTCTGGCGGCGGCGCGGCAGGGCAAGACTGTCGCTGGGTACGGTGCGCCGGGCAAGAGCGCAACACTTCTGCATTATTGCGGTATCGGCAAGGACCTCATTGCGTACACCGTGGATCGCAGCCCTCACAAGCAAGGCCGATACCTCCCTGGCACTCACATTCCAATCTATCATCCGGACCGGATTCGGGAGACGAAGCCGGACTACGTCGTGATCCTGCCCTGGAATCTGAAAGATGAAATCATCGAGCAATTGCAATTCATCCGACAGTGGGGCGGCCGGTTTGTCGTGCCGATTCCCGAAGTAACGGTTTGCTGAGTTACGAGCGGAGGGAACAATCATGAAGGTCGTATTGTTCTGCGGCGGTGCCGGTATGAGGCTGAGGGGCTATTCGGAAGACGTTCCCAAGCCCATGGTCACGATCGGCTCGCGGCCAGTGCTTTGGCACGTGATGAAGTACTACGCGCACTTCGGTCATAAGGATTTCATCCTCTGCCTTGGTTACAAGGCAAATGCCATCAAGAACTACTTTCTCGAGTATGAGGAATCTGTTTCGAACGATTTCGTATTTTCCCAGGGCGGCAGAAAGCTGGAGTTCACGCAGAGGGATATCGACGATTGGACGATCACCTTCGTCGACACGGGACTGCGCTCCACGATCGCCGATCGGTTGCGTGCGGTTGAGCCGTATCTGGATGGCGAGGATATGTTTCTCGCGAACTACAGCGACGGGCTCACGGATTTCTATCTCCCGAATATGATCGAGGAATTCTCACGGCGTGACAGCTACGCTTCCTTTCTTTCCGTACAGCCCCGATCGAGCAGCCTCGATACCGTGCACATGGACAACGACGGCTCCGTCCGCGCCATCAAGTGCATGAAGGACTCGAATGTGTGGATTAACGGGGGTTACTTCGTACTCCGGAAGGATGTCTTTCGCTATATCAAGCCGGGAGAAGAATTGGTCTACGAGCCGTTTGGGCGGTTGATCGCCGACAGCAAAGTCTGGTCATATCGCTACGACGGCTTTTGGCAGTGCATGGACACCTTCAGGGACAAGCAGATTCTGGACGAACTCGAGGCTGCTGGCACAGCCCCATGGCGGTTGTGGAAAAACGGCAACGGAATCCAGCGAGTGGCTTCTTTATAGCGTGAGGGTGTCCGGAACGGCGTCTCGAGGCCGCGGTAAGGAGCTTTACGATGAATATCTTCGTTGATTCTAAAATGAGAGATGACGAGCGCAGGCAGGAATTATATCGCGGCTCCGTGTTCTTCCACGCGCCGCGCACGAGTGCTGGAAAGCTATGCGATTTGGCTCGGGAGCTTGTCGAAGAGGCTTTTCATCCGCTCGATCCGCGCAAAGTGCAGGACGCGATGCCGGCGGAACGAGTTGCGGAGATTCTCTCGGCCGTAAAGCCGAAGTTCATCCATCATCCGAAAGCCAAGGAATGCATTCAGGGGATGCTCGCCGAGCTGGGATGCGACCTCGAGAAGACATATTTCGATGTGCCGCGATTGAGGACCGCTTTCCCAGGCGATTATCTGAAGTCAGGAATCGCGTACGCATTTCATCCTCATCGGGACACGTGGTATTCAGCGCCGTTTAATCAGATTAATTGGTGGATGCCCGTCTACCCCATCAGTTCCGAAAACTGCATGGCCATTCATCCTCGCTATTGGAGCGATCCTGTCCGAAATAGCTCGCGCGACTACAACTACCACAAGTGGAATATGGAAAGCCGTCACAACGCTGCTCAACACGTCAAGAACGATACGCGCGTTCAACCAAAGCCGGAGGAGACCGTCGAGCTCGACCCTCAGTTCCGACTGATTTGCGAGCCTGGCGCGCTTTACCAGTTCTCGGCTGCGCAGCTGCATTCGACCGTGCCGAATACATCGATCCTTACTCGCTATAGCATCGACTTCCGAACGGTGCATCTGGACGATGTGCGAAGCCAAACCGGCGCGCGGAATGTCGATTCCGCCTGCACCGGCACATCAATGAGCGATTTTTTGAAAGGGACCGACTTCTCTCGCCTTCCAGCCGATGCGCTTGCGTTGTATCAGGATGGAACGGAACTGCAGTTCAGCTCACCATCGCACGTTGGCTGAGAAGATCAAGCCATCTCGGCCCCCGAGGCTCTGCGGGCCGACGAAAAACTCCAGATCATCAACGGATGCTCACTCTTAATGTAGGTAAGCAGGCTACCGAAGGACTAACGGTCCTTTGCCTTGGTGCGCATAGCGACGACATCGAAATAGGGTGCGGCGGCACTCTGCTGCAGCTCGCGGCGGCCTTTCCAAAATTGAAATTTCACTGGGTCGTCTTCAGTGCATCCGGAGGTCGGAAAAAAGAAGCGGTGAAAGCAGCGGAGCTGTTTACTTCCGGCTGCGAGAAGCAGGTCATTCTCAAAGACTATCGAGACGGATTCCTGCCCTACAGCGGAGCTGACGTGAAGGACTTCTTCGAGGAAACAAAGGCTCAAGTGAATCCGGATCTGATCTTTACGCACTGGCATCGCGATGCGCATCAGGACCATAGATTGATCTCTGAATTGAGCTGGAACACCTTCAGGGATCACTTAATTCTCGAGTACGAGATCCCGAAATACGACGGGGACATGGGTCGGCCAAATCTCTTCGTGCCTCTTGAAGCGCCTTTATTCGAAAAGAAGATCGATTACCTATTTCAGGCTTTCGAATCCCAACACGCGAAGCGCTGGTTTGACCGCAATACGTTTCTCGGCCTGATGCGAATTCGAGGCATGGAATCAAATGCACTCAGCGGTTACGCTGAAGCATTCCACGCGCGAAAAGCTGTGCTTCACGCGGCGATTTGAAAGCGAGCCCCAATGATCTCTTCCGGCAAGGATAAACCGACGGGCCTCGAAGTCGCGGGCGGCAAGAGCAAGGACTTCTCCAAATCCCGCGCGCTGCGGCCAAAGGCGCACCACCTAATTCCGGGAGGCGCTCACACCTATGCGAAAGGTGACGACCAATATCCTGAGCAAGCTCCGGCATTTATTGCTCACGGAAAAGGATGCCACGTGTGGGACGTCGATGGAAACGAGTTCATCGAATACGGAATGGGACTGAGGGCGGTTACGCTCGGACACGCTTTTGAACCGGTCGTCGAGGCTGCCTATCAGCAGATGCAACAGGGAATCAATTTCAACCGGCCGGCGGCGATCGAGGTGGATCTCGCTGAAGTGATGCTGAACATCGTCGATGGGGCCGACATGGTGAAGTTCGCCAAGAATGGCTCCGATGTCACCACGGCCGCGATCAAACTGGCCAGGGCCTACACGGGCCGCGATGTAGTTGCGATTTGCGGCGACCAGCCCTTTTTCTCGACGGACGACTGGTTCATTGGCAGCACTGACATGAACGCCGGCATTCCCCAGGCTGTCATCGACATGACACTGAAATTCCGTTACAACGATCTCGCCAGCTTGCGGGAGTTGTTCGACCGGCACCCGGGCCGGATCGCATGTGTCTTGATGGAAGCGGAAGCAGCTACTCCTCCCGATCCCGGCTACCTGCAGGCAGTGAAGGCGCTCTGCGAGGCGCGCGGCGCGATTCTGATTTTCGACGAGATGATCACGGGGTTCCGCTGGCACTTGGGAGGAGCCCAGAGATTCCACGGTGTAGTTCCGCACTTGTCCACCTTCGGCAAAGCCATGGGAAACGGTTTTGCGATTTCAGCGCTGGCTGGCAATCGCGAAATAATGAGGCTCGGAGGTTTGGATCACGATAAGGAGCGGGTTTTCCTCCTGTCCACCACGCACGGCGCCGAGACTCACGCTTTGGCGGCCTCCCTCGAGACCATCCGGATTTACCGCGAGCAAGACGTGATTGAGTATCTTTGGAGGCAAGGCGAGCGCCTGCGAACTGGGGTTGATCAGGCCATAGCGCGCCACGGCATTTCCGCCCATTTCGAGGTAATCGGGCGCCCGTGCAACCTCATCTATCGAACAACCGACCAAACAGGGCAGCCTTCGCAAGCGTTTCGCGCCTTGTTCCTTCAGGAGCTGATTCGTGGCGGAATTCTGGCTCCCTCGTTCGTTGTGAGCTTTTCACACTCCGACGATGATATCGACCGTACCGTCGATGCGGTCGACCAAGCTCTCGAGGTGTATGCGAGAGCGCTTGAGGATGGAGTTGAGAAGCACCTGGTTGGGCGCCCGATTAAGCCGGTCAATCGAAAATACAATTGAGCGCTCTGCCTCGCTTCGTTTTTGCATAAAGGTCGAACGGCAAAACGCTATCCATCATGTCATCGAATACCCCAATCCTTGATCCGTCGCGAGAGATGGACGAGAAAAGCTGGTGGGACCTATGGAACACGTCCTATCGGATTAAGGACAATAATGACGATATTTCGAGCGAGCTTTTCGAAAGGGCGGCAACAGTCATTAACGGGATGGCGCAAGAGCTAGGCGGCCGCCTCCTTGAAGTGGCCTGCGGCAGCGGTTCACTCTCGCGGCGTTTGCTCACCTATTCAACCTACTACGGCCTCGACATTTCCCCCGCAGCCATCGATATCGCCCGCGAGAAAAGCAAGCATCTTACGCCGCGGCCAGGCGCGAGTTTGCCGCTGTATGAAGCGGCTGACTTCCATGATTGGCCTCTGCCTGCTGGGCCTTTTGACTTGGTCGTCTGCGTCGACGCAATTGCCTGTTTTCGCGATCAACAGTTTATGCTTAGCAAGATCGCGAGGAGTTTGCGCGAAGGCGGCAGACTCGTCCTTACGACAATCAACCCGTTTGTCTATTGGCGCATTAAGAGCACATGGCAAAACGGTCCAGTGAGCCGCTGGCTCTCGCGCAGCGAGCTTCACGCCATGATCAGATCGGCCGGCTTTAGGATCGAACACTCGCATACGATCATGCCGAGGGGACGCCTCGGAATCCTTTGGCTGCTCAATTCTCCGAGACTGAATGAGGGATTGGGTCCGCGGGCCGCTGCGATTCTTCGTCGACTCAAAGAACAAGCCGGTTTGGGCCAGTATCGTTTCGTGGTCGCTAAGAAAGTTTCCACGAGTTGAAATCGCGGCTCGTCCGGGCCGCACCTTCCGTCGCCCATCGTTTTCCCCCTCTCGACGGCAGACGCGCCTGACCGTCCGTTCGTTTATTCTTCGAAGAATCTCAAGCGAAATCAGATTCGCACCATGGCGAAATCATCACTCCTTGCCGGATGCTACCTTGAACTCTAAAGAAGACGGGCTCGCAGGTACGGGCGTGATCGTTCCCACGCAAGATTCGACGACACAACCAGGCCCTTCCTCCGTTCCGGCTCCGGCTGAGTTCAAAGGCAAAGCGGTTCGGGGCGGCGCGGCCACCGTGTTCGGACAAGGCGTCGACATGACGCTACAGGTGGGCACCACGATTATCCTGGCCCGCCTGCTCTCGCCGACTGACTACGGGCTCCAGGCCATGGTTCTGACGCTGACCAACTTTCTCAGCCTGTTTAAGGACGCAGGCTTGAGCGCCGCCTCGATCCAACGCGAAAATCTCACCCATGAAGAAATATCGACCCTTTTCTGGATCAATGTCGGTGTCGGCACGCTTCTGGCAATTCTAGTGGCCTGCCTGGCCCCGCTACTGGCTCATTTCTACAAAGACCCCCGGCTGCTTGCGATCACGCTCGCGTCGGCACCGATATTCCTGTTTAACAGCCTTTCCGTCCAGCACAACGCATTGCTGAACCGGGCGATGCGGTTCGGCGCCACCGTAAAGATCGACGTTTTTGCCAATATGATCGGCACCGCCGTCGCTATCGGAATGGCGGCGCTCGGATTCGGATATTGGTCCCTCATTTGCCAAAACATCAGTATCCCCATAGCAGTGATGATGGGAGCATGGATCGCGATGCCGTGGTTTCCGGGGAGACCTCGGTGGACGCCTACGTTGCGGTCTATGGTGCGTTTTGGCGGAACAGTGACCACCAACGGCGTGGTTTCGTACGTCTCCTACAATACGGAGAAAGTGCTCCTGGGCCGTTTTTGGGGCGCCGCGCCCCTCGGAATATACGGCCGCGCCTATCAGCTTATTAACCTTCCGATGCAACAATTGATGCAAGCGGTCGGCGCCGTCGCCTTCCCGGTATTGTCTCGTATGCAAAACGACGTGGAACGTCTCCGCCGATCCTACCTGAAAGCTCACTCCATGGTCGTCTCGATCACGGTGCCGGTGGTGATAGGCTGCACGCTATTCGCAGATGAGATCGTTCGCATTCTGCTCGGGCCGAAGTGGATGGCGGTTTCGCTGATTCTTCGCCTTCTCGCTCCTACCATCATGGTCTGGGCGCTGATCAATCCGTTTTCGTGGCTCCTAAAAGCGACGGATCGCGTTCTTCGAAGCCTCAAAATCGCCTTGTTCATCGCTCCAGTAGTGATCTTTGGTGTAGCGGCAGGTCTCGGGCATGGGGCGCCGGGAGTGGCGGTTGGTTATTCCACGGCGATGGTGCTTCTCGCTTTTCCAGCCGTGGCGTGGGCGAAACACGGAACCGGAATCACGAACCGCGATTACTTCGATTGCATCAAGCGGCCGTTGGCTGCGGGCGTTGTGGGCGGTGCTGCCGGATGGGTTTTCAGATCCGCATTCCAAAATACGCTTCCCGCGATCCCTCTGCTCTTCACCGAATCGGCGGTAGTGTTCTCGGTGTATGCGTGCCTTTTGCTATTCGTCATGAAGCAGAAGGACATGTACATCGACGTCTGGACCCATCTGATTCAGCGCGGCGGCCAGGCAGCGGCGAAAAGCTAACCTGACAATGAACAAACTACACGTGGGCGACTGGGTGGAGATTCGCAGCAAAGAGGAAATCCTCCGCACCCTCGATGGCAACGCCCGACTCGACGGCATGCCCTTCATGCCCGAGATGTTCGCTTTCTGCGGTCGGAAATTCCGCGTTTACAAGCGAGCGCACAAAACCTGCGACACGGTTTTCCCGGTGCGCGGACGCCGGGTCGATGACGCAGTCCACCTGGAAACTCGCTGCGATGGAAGCGCACACGATGGATGCCAGGCCGGTTGCCTGATCTTCTGGAAAGAGGCATGGCTAAAGCGAGTCGACAAAGGCTCATCCCGCGCACCGGAGGCTCCGAGGTCCGCACAGGTGAACGAAACTTCTTCGATCGCGGCATGCCTTGAATCCACCGTATACGATCGGACTCGCCAGGATGATCCCACTGGCGGCCCTCGGCGATATAGCTGCCAGGCGACGCAGCTGCCCTACGCAACGACGCGCCTTGAATGGTGGGACCCCAGGCAATATCTCGAGGACTACTTCTCCGGCAACGTAAGCTTTCGGCAGATAATTTCCGGCGCAGCGTATTTTTTCTTTTACGCCGTGAGCCGCGCGGGCATAGGCGCCGGCCGGCCGATTCGCTGGCTCTGGGATAAATTCTATCCGCTTTGGCGCGGCGCTCCGTATCCTCGAAGAAGCGGCACAATTCCGGCCGGCCAGCCGACGCCGACGCAGGCTCTCGATCTCCAGCCCGGAGAGCTCGTACGAATCAAGCCGTACGCCGAGATTTTGAAGACGTTGGACACTCGGGGCAGAAATCGCGGCCTCTATTTCGATGCGGAAGAGGTTCCCTATTGCGAGAGGACCTATCGCGTGCTCCGCCGCGTCACGAAGATCATTCACGACAAAACGGGCTTGATGAGAGACATGAACACGCCAAGCGTGATCCTGGATAACGTCATCTGCCAGTCGCGCTACAGCGAATGCCGGCTCTTCTGTCCCAGGAGCATTTATCCCTACTGGCGCGAAATTTGGCTCGAGCGCGCGGAAAAGGCGCCTCACCTCGGGGATTCGCGCACGATCGGTGAGATCGAATCACCTCGCGAACCCGCATCTGTGCGCCGGTGATTTCTCGTGAGCGAGCCCTTCATTAGCGTCGTAACACCCTTTCACAACACGGCCGCCTATTTGGCCGAATGCATCGAGAGCGTACTCGCACAAACCCACACGTACTTCGAATACGTCCTCGTGGACAATTGCAGCACGGACGGGTCGAGCGAGATTGCCGAGACGTATCAGCGCCGCGATAAGCGGATTCGCCTGGTTCGGCGGTCGCAATTGCTCTCGCAGGTCGAAAACTACAATCGAGCGCTCGAGGAGATTTCGAAAGCAAGCTCTTACTGCAAGGTCGTCCAGGCCGATGACTTCCTATTTCCAGATTGTCTCCGGCTGATGGCTCAGAGATTCCAGCAATCGGAATCAATCGGCCTCGTAAGCTCCTATTGGCTGAAGGGCAAGCAACTGCGCGGCTCCGGTTTCCCTTTTCCGGCGACGGTGCTCCCCGGCAAGGAAATGGCGCGCTTGTATCTGCGCACGGGGCTCTGGGTTTTCGGCTCGCCCTCCGCGGTCATGTACCGGTCCTGCATGATCAAGAAGGACCAGCCGTTTTATGACGAGTCCCGGTTACATGAGGACAGCGAGAAATGCATGCAAATACTGGAGCACTGGGATTTCGGCTTTGTTCACCAGGTTCTTTCATTCTCGCGCGCGGACAACGAATCGATCTCCTCCGCCGTCCGCACTTTTGAGCCTAACGCATTAGATCGCTATATCATCGTGCAACGCTATGCCCGGGCATTCCTGGAAGCGAACGAAGCCGCGGCCCTTGTCAAAAAGACCAAGCGCGAATACTATGGTGTTCTCGCAGAAGCGGTGCTCCGTGGTCGAGAATCCGCATTCTGGCAATATCACGCGAGAGGACTGAACACGCTGGGAGAGGCGCTCGATCGGCCGTACCTGGCGCTTCAAGTCGTCCGGGACTTGCTCTGGAAGGGGGCAAATCCAGGCACCACGCTATTCAGTGGGCTGCGCTATTTCAAGCGCAGGACATTCCGAAAAAAACACGACAGAAAACGAACCAGTTCTGCGGAAAAGAAGACGCCTCGGTAGGGTCTCCCCGCCGGAGCTGCGGCCGAAAGAGGGGGCGAACCAGTGTTTGAGAAATTGGTTAACGCGCCAGCAAGCGGCCCGTCAGACGGAAAAAACGCGCGGTCGGAAGCCCACTGATCTCGTCGGGCGTCGACCGGCGCCAAATTCGTCGTGTCCGGGGCCGGAGAGCATGCAATGCACAAGCTTAATTCACCAAACTCGGGAGGAAACATGAAGATTCTGGTACTCGGAGGGGATGGTTATTGCGGTTGGCCAACTGCTCTGTATCTGTCGAAACGAGGGCATCACGTTGCCATCGCCGACAATTTCTGCCGCCGCTTGTGGGATCACGAACTCGGCGCGCAGACGCTTACGCCGATTCGTCCCCTGCCCGAGCGCCTGCGAGCTTGGTTTCAGGTCACCGGGAACGAGATCAAATCCTTTGTGGGCGATGTGACGGATTTTGAGTTTCTTTCTGCAATCATAGGGGAGTTCGAGCCCGACGCGGTGGTCCATTTTGCCGAGCAGCGCGCCGCGCCTTACTCGATGATCGACCGCCAGCACGCCGTGTTCACGCAAGTGAACAACGTTGTCGGCACACTGAACGTTCTCTTCGCCCTGAAGGAATTGCGGCCCGACTGCCATTTAGTGAAACTGGGCACCATGGGCGAGTATGGCACACCCAACATTGACATCGAAGAAGGATACATAAAAATCCGCCACAATGGCCGTGAGGATCTTCTGCCGTTCCCCAAGCAGCCCGGGTCCTTCTATCATTTGTCAAAGGTTCATGACAGCCACAACATCGCGTTCTGCTGCAAGATCTGGGGGCTGCGCGCGACGGACCTGAACCAGGGTGTAGTGTATGGAACTGTGACAGACGAAGTCCAGATGCACGAGGCTCTCGTCAACCGCTTCGATTACGATGAGGTTTTTGGAACAGCCTTGAATCGATTCTGCGTGCAAGCGGCGATCAAACACCCTTTGACAGTCTATGGCAGAGGGGGACAGACCCGTGGCTTCCTCGATATTCGGGATACAGTTCGATGTATCGAACTCGCCTGTCTGCATCCGGCTGCACAGGGAGAGTTCCGCGTTTTCAACCAATTCACAGAACAATTCACGGTTCTTCAGTTGGCGCAGATGGTTGGGGTTGCTGCAGGTAAACTTGGCCTGGACGTGACGATCAATCATTTGCCCGATCCTCGGGTTGAAGCGGAAGAACACTATTACAATGCGAAACACTCGAAGCTCGTCGACCTGGGCCTCAAGCCGCATTTTCTCTCCGATTCTCTACTTGACTCATTGGTGAATATCGCCGTTCAGTACCGCGACAGCATTGACACTGCGATTCTCATGCCCCGGGTGAATTGGAGGAATAGCCGGAACGAACGTCGTTCGCCGGCATCGGACGGGACAAGGTAAAAAAACGGACAGCTGGAGAGCACTCCGGCGTCTCGCGGGATATGAAAGAACAAGGTCTCGGGCCGATTAGAATGTCTGCAGGGAACGCTTCAGCTGGTCGCGCGCCTTTCCAGATTTTGACGAAGATCTCTACTAGAACTACTGCTGCGCCGGGTTGGGATGGCCTAGCCTTAATGGCGGACTGTTTCGTTCTGGGTTATAGAGTGACAGATAGGTTAATCTGTTGTCGAGTATAACAAGACCTTGAAACTCAGCCTGGCAAAGGCCCTGAGCAGCGTTGCAGCCTCCGTTCTGCCTGATCCGGTGGAATGGGAGGTGCTCTATATTCGTGCCGGGGCAGTGAATGGCGCAATTCCGTTTCGGACATAGGATTCCGAACAAATGAACAAACCGTTGGTATCAGTCGTCATGCCGGTATGCAATGTGGATCGTTTTCTCGCTGAAGCGATCGAGAGCATCTTGGGTCAAACTTATCGGGAGTTCGAGTTTATCATCGTCGACTTCGGCTCGACCGACGAGTCTGAAAAAATCGCTACGACATATGCAGCAAACGACACTCGAATTAAATTCCACAAGATCCCGCCTTGCAGCTTGCCTAAAGCTCGGAATGCGGGTTGTTTTCTCGCACACGGGCAATATATCGCAGTCATGGACGCTGACGACGTCTCAGTCCCGGAGCGTCTGATGTGGCAGGTCGAATTCATGGAGAAACACCCCGAGGTCGGCGTCCTCGGTGGTGCAGTCGATTGGATCGATACGAACGGGAAGGTGCTAGTAACCTGGCCCAATCCAATTGGCGACCGAGAGATTCGGGCAGCTCTCGTTGAACGCTGCCCGCTGTGGCAACCAACCGTGACGATGCGACGTGAAGCCTTCATGAAAGTTGGCGGATATTGGCCATTTGCAGCCGAAGACTATGAATTGTGGCTGAGGATGATAGAACACTTCCAGATCGCCAATCTGAGCCAGGTTGTTCTCAAATATAGAGTTCATCCTTACCAAAATTCCGTGCGCAAGCGCAAAAGGCAAACGCTGTGCATTCTTGCCGCCAGACTTTCGGCTGCGGCACGAAGAAGTGGGAATGCCGATCCCTTAAGTTCAGTTGAAGAAATAACACCCGAATTACTCGCAACATTGGGGGTACGCGAAGAAGTACAACAAGTTGCTCTGGCTGGCGCATACCTGCAATGGGTCCGTAACCTATGCACCGCTGGTGAACGTTTCGCCGCTCTCAGCACTGCTCTTGAAATGTTGGAGTCGTCCAAGTGGGAATACGCAGGCAGAGCAGTCACCGAAGTACGGCTCGTCGTTGCCAAGATTTACTGGAAGCAGGGTGATTTGTGGAAGAGTGCGCGCGTCGCCTGGCCAGCGATAAGAACGCGGCCTATTGTGTTGGGGCGACCCTTAATGCGCTGGGTTGGTCTGGGCTGGTGTAACGCCGACGGTAGGACTCGGTCTGAGATAAGAGTTGGCGAGCAGTCGACGGGCTAATGAAACCGCGCAAGACGATGAAGATTAGTGTCATTGTGTGCACCTATAATCGCTGCCGGACTCTGGGAACGGCGCTCGAGAGTGTCGCGCTATCCGTAATGCCTCCTTGGACGGAGTGGGAAGTCCTAGTGGTGGACAATAATTCAAACGATCAGACACCCCAAGTAGTGGCGGACATGTCCCGTAGGCATCCGGGGCGCTTTCGCTATACCTTCGAATCCCATCCAGGTAAATCATATGCCCTCAACAGCGGAATTCGAGAAGCTCGTGGCGAAGTGCTGGCCTTCATGGATGACGATGTGATAGTTGAACCGACATGGCTTCGAAACCTGACCGCTCCTTTGCGCGACGGTCAGTGGGCGGGGGTTGGGGGGCGCATTCTCCCTCAGTGGAGTTGTCCGCCGCCGTCTTGGGTTCCGACTGAAGACCCCCACGCTCTGGCGCTGCTGGCGATGTTCGACCTCGGAGTCAAAGCTGGTCCTCTCCTGGAGCCCCCCTTCGGAACCAACATGGCCTTTCGAAAGTCTGCGTTCGCAAAATATGAAGGTTTTCGATCCGACCTAGGCCCGCAGCCCGGCAGCGAAATCCGCGGCGAAGACACTGAGTTCGGTCGGCGAGTATTGGAAGCGGGTGAACACTTGTGGTACGAGCCGTCAGCGATCGTGCATCACCCCGTGCCAGCTCACCGCCTGCGGCGACAGTATTTCTTACGGTGGTGGTTCGATAAGGGGCGATCGGACGTTCGAGAATTCGGGGTTCCGAAAGATACCAAGTGGTTCTTCGCTGGGATTCCCTTGTTCATGTTTCGCAGGTTGACCGCCTGGACGCTTCGATGGATGCTCGCGGCTCAGGTTTCACGAAGATTTTCCTGCAAGCTTAAGGTTTGGACGATGGCCGGTGGGATTTATGAGGCATATCAACGGTCAAGCGGCGCGAAGGCAAAAGTCCGAGGGGCTACAGTTGAATTCTGAACCGCGAGGCTTAGACATCGAGAGCCCCGCCGATTTCGCCAAAGTCAGTAAGTACAGGACCCGGACATGGGAGCGGTTGCGCGGAAGCTGGGTGGGCGAGTTCGTAAGAGGATGCAGAGGCTCTCGCCGCGAGTTCGTTGCTTGGCTGCGCGCGCCGTCGGTTGAACTGCCGGACGTGGGCCGCCTCGCCGAATCCTTGGCGGCATTGCACGGTCAGGGCTCCGCCGGAACTGCGGCCGAGAACGACGCGCCGATTTTCCTGCTCTCCACGGGCTGGAGAGCCGGTTCCACGCTCCTCCAGCGCATCCTGGTGACCGACCGGCGACTGCTTCTTTGGGGCGAGCCGCTCGGCGAGATGACGATTGTCTCGAGGATCGCCGAGATGATCAGCCATTCGATCAGCTCGCGAAACCTGAAGCTTTGGAGGGACCAGCCGGACCCGGCTTCGCCGGGATTATCCACCTCGTGGGTGGCCAATTTGTATCCTCCGAGCGAAGATTTCCGTTCAGGATTGCGCAGTCTCTTCGATCAATGGCTTCGCGAACCCGCCCGGCAGCGCGGCTTCACGCGATGGGGCTTCAAGGAGGTGCGGCTGGGCGCAATGGAAGCAAGCTTCCTGCATTGGCTATATCCCAAGGCCAAATTCGTCATCATCTCGCGCCACCCGTACGACTCGTATCGCTCATTGGCGGACGCCGGCTGGGGCCAGGTCTATTACCGCTATCCAGACGTTAGCGCTGACTCCGCGACGGAGTTCGCGAGGCACTGGAACCGCCTCGCCGTGAGCTGGTCGCGTCTGCCGGCAGAATTCCCTGCGGTGCACATCAAATACGAAGATCTGATTGGCGGCAAAGTGGATTTCCGCAAGCTGGAAAGCTGGCTGGAGATGGAGATCCGCGAAAACGTCGCACTCTCCGTCGCCGTGGGCGGCACCGCCAAACGCGCCCGGCTTGCCTGGTACGAACGCATGGCGATCGATCGAGAGGCCTCCGAGGGGATGCGGGCCCTCGGCTACAAATAGTCTGCCTGATGATGGAAAGATCGAAGCCCGCGAACTCGAGGGCGCTGCTGCTGGCATTGGCCGTACTCATCGCCCTTGCACTTTCGGCCGCGTACTTCCGGCATGTGGCCTCGGGACCGCGCCGTACTGACCTTCTGACGACACCTTCGATTGAGAGAACGCGACCTATTGTAAGTGCGGCTGGGCAGTTTATGACTCTCGATCCCACAGGAAGATTTCTCGTCAATTCGATCACGAACAAGCCTGTCTTCATAACCGGGGATGCTGCATGGTCCCTGATCACTCAGTTGGATGATGCGGATGTGGATCTTTATTTGTCCGACCGCGCGTCGCGAGGATTCAACTATATCTGGTGCGCAGCGGCGGACAACTACTATCAGTCAAATGCGCCCAAGGATTACTACGGAGATTCGCCATTCGATGGCCCCGACTTCACTAACGAGGACGCGAAATACTGGAAGCACGTCGACCGCGTCATCCGTAGAGCCGCAGCTTACGGCATCACGGTTGCCCTAGATCCGGGGTTTGTGGGCCTGAGCTCTCCGGGAGGTTATCTCGCAAGCTATCAGAACAGTTCGGATGATGTCGTCACTGCTTACGGCTCCTTCCTCGGGGATCGCTACAAAGGCTCTCCAAATGTGATTTGGGCGCTCGGCGGAGACGTTGATCCCCAGACCGGTGTAGTCCCGAAGCTGACCGATCTTGCCATGGGAATCAGAGCAAAGGACAAGATTCACCTGATCGTCGCCGAAGGTCATCCACAGGCGACCGCCACAAGCACTTTCATGGGCACCACCTGGATGGATCTTGATTGGCTCTATTTCCACACATCCAATGTGCTCGCCGAGGCCTCGAGCGATGACGATACTCGATCTCTGCCGCTTTTTTTCGGAGAGGGATGGTACGAGAACGAGCACCACACTACTGCACTGCAACTTCGGGAACAGGAATACTGGGCGGTCCTCGGAGGCGCCTACCTCGGAAACGGAGGATTCGGCAACCGTCCCATTTGGTATTTCAACGGCGGGCCGAACGTTGAGCCGGGTGAGCCCTCCTGGCAGAGCCAGCTGGCTTCTCCAGGGTCGCTGGCACAGATGTATCTTGGCAGACTGTTTCGCTCGCGGGAGCACTGGAAAATGGTGCCGGACAAGGATCACTCGGTCATGACCGCAGGCTACGATTCACGCGGTCCGCTAAATTCGGCTGGAGAATCCCTGCGAAGCCTGCGGCGCGGAGTTCCCTACCGCCTAGGCGAGGCGTCCTCGCTGGCAGCACGAACCTCCGACGGACAAACGATCATCGCCTACATTCCGAACGGCGACTCGACAAGCGTTGCAATCGATCTGAAAACAATTATCGATCCTCAGGCCAAGGCGAATGCATGGTGGTTCAATCCCTCGAATGGCTCGGCTTCTCGGATTGGCGTATTTCCGGCGACAGAGTCGCGAAGATTCACTCCGCCCGACGCGAATGATTGGGTTTTGGTGATCGACAGCGCGAGCGCAGGCCTTGGCGCTCCGGGAAGCAAGGATCTGTGAGATGAGCGCGCGAGCTGACTTGGAGACTGTGCTGCAAGAACCAGCGGCAAACGAATCGGACCTGAATTATTCGAAAGGCCGGGCGCATCGAATTTTTCTGCTGATTTCCGTCCTTATTGTTTTGCTTGCCGCATCTCTCCGCGTTTACCACATTGCCAAACGGAGTCTTTGGCTCGACGAAGCGATCGCGGCAAACATCTCGCGAGGGACATTGAGCCAGACGCTTACTCTCACGCGTGATCTGCACAGTGCCCCGATCGTCGATCCGCTAATCCTCTACGCCGTCGAAAGGGTGGCGAACGGGCCACTGGCCGTGCGAACCGCGTCGCTCCTGGCCAGCATTCTCGCGGTGATCTTGATGCTCTGCTTCGTCACGATTCCTTCGATCGACTACAAAACAGCCGGACTCTCGGCGTTGATGCTGAGCGTCTCCGCCGCACAAATTCGTTACGCCCAGGAGGTGCGGGAGTACTCGCTGTCTGTCCTCTATGCAGGCCTGCTCTTGTACGTTTTTCTGTCGTACGTTTCAAAAAAAGATAACGAACACCGACGTTCGCCGATCCTGTTGTACGTGAGTTTGTTCTTTGCCCCACTGATCCAATATGGATTGGTCTTGTTCAGCTTCGGAGTTCTCGCCGCCCTTTTGGCTTCGGCTTTCGCCGAGGGGAAGCTCAAGCGTCAGATTGCGCACATTTTCATGGCATCGGGGTTCCTCGCCCTCGGCGGAGTTCTGTCGTTGTTCCTGACTCTCCGCTATCAATTCGGAGACGATGCGTGGTACCTGAAAGACTATTTCCTGGAGCCGGGTTCTAATGTGTTGCGCTTCGTCTTGTCTAACACTCATCACCTCATCACGTTCCTTTTGCCCGGCCTTGCGGCTGCTCTGATCTCAGTGCTCGCGATATTGGTTTATCTCGTGTCTTCTATACGTCGACGCACGGTCCCTCCCCTGGTCATGTTGGCGTGCGCGTCATGCGGTATCGTTCTCGCGTGTTCGATTTTGCGCGTCTACCCCTATGGCGGTATCAGGCAGTGTCTGTTCCTGGCCCCTGTTCTGTGCCTGTTGGCCTCCGTGAGTCTGGTCCATGTTGCGAGAATGTTTGCGGGCCGTGGTAATGCAATCGTGTTTGCCGCAATTGCGGGCATTATCGTCGTGTCAGGCGTTTTCCAGATTCGCGACTTGAAGCCTTATGCAGAAATCGAAAACATTCAGCAGGTTCTACTAACTCTGCACAATCACATCCAGCCCGGCGACGCCGTTTACATTTACCCGGGAGCGGTATTCGCCGTCGACTTTTATGTGAAAGACCGGGATCCGCGCTTTATCTACGGCAGTTATCACCAGCAAGCCCCGGGAAGGTATGTTCCTGAAATGATGGGTGGCCTTAACCCCAACGCGAATCGGCTTTGGCTTGTGTTCAGTCACGTCTATCGAAATGAAGATCAAGTCATCCTGAATGGCTTGAGCAAGGATTGGCAGGTTGAGCCCGTGGTCTCCGTCACCGGATCATCTCTATATCTCGCGACTCGCACCATCGCGCCCTCCCGGGCGAGCAATGGCGCGATCGGCACTTCCAGAACGCCGCTTTTGGCCGATCACACGCACGACACCTTCTGGGACTGGAACATCCGCAATTCGCGTTACCCAAATCAGTAGATTCTCACGTGATTCATCGGAGGGTCGGAGGCCGACCGTGATGTCGTCTCACAAATTTCCGGTTGTCGTTCTCGGGGGAGGAATCTCCGGTCTAACCGCTGCCCGGATTCTCCAGGATCAGGAACGTGACTATGTCCTGCTCGAACGATGCCCCACGCTCGGCGGACTGACCCGCACTGTGGAAGTTGGCGAATTCTGCTTTGACTACACCGGCCATTTCTTGCATCTCTGCCGCTATTCTTCGCCGGGAAGTATTCCGTATGCAAATCTGAAAGACCACGAGTGGGAACAGGTCAGCCGGCGTTCCTGCTGTTTTGTGGGGGGGAAGCTCATCACTGCGCCCATCCAATACAATCTCGCCGAGTTGCCATCTCCTCTCTTCAAACAATGCGTGGATTCGTATAACACTCGACCGACCCTCTCGGAAAACGAAAGCGCCACCTTCCGCGACTATGTCGTTAGTGGCTTTGGACAAACGCTGTCGGATCTCTTTTTGATCCCACAAAATGAAAAGACGATGGCCATTCCGCTCGACCGGCTGTCCAAACATGCGGTCAGGCGGTTCTTTCCTGCCCCAGATGAGAAGCTGGTGCGAGCGGGAATGACGGCAGGCGCGGGACTAAACGTGAAGAGCTATAACTCGACTTTCTGGTATCCCAAAGCGGGAGGCATTGGGCGGTTGGTGCATGGATTGCGATCCGAAATCAGAAACAGCAGCGTGAATCAGGATGTCGTTGCCATAGATCTGCGCGAGAAAACGCTTCGCACCAGTACTCAGGATACTTTCCATTGGGACACGATGTTTTCGAGTATCCCGTTGAAGTCACTCTGCGAGATGACAAATGATGACGAGCTGAAGCACGCTTCAGCAGACCTGTCGCATAGCTCGACAATCAGCTTCAACATCGGCTTGCGATGCCCGGTGCGTCCGGAATTTGCCGATGTACATTGGCTCTACGTGCCCGATCGTTCGATTCCTTTCTATCGGGTAGGCTTCTATTCCAACATAGGCACCGGCATGTCTACCCCGGGCAGCAGCGCCCTCTATGTGGAAGTGGGAATGCCTCCCGAGGAAATCGATGAAACAAATCTTGCGCGCGATCTGCAGCCCAAAATCATAAAGCACTTGGAAGACCTCGGTTGGGTGAACAGCCGTGACATTGTCTGTGTCGTCATTCACGTGATGCGTCACGCTTACGTCCACCACACGCCTCACCGAGATAAAACTCTCGAGAGCATCTTCGCCCGGTTGCGAGAAAACCGTGTCGTTCCGATCGGGCGCTACGGGCTTTGGGACTATATCAGCATGGAAGATTCGATGGAGTCGGCGCGCGCTGCGGTTCTGGGGCTAGATTAATGGAATGGACTTGCGTCATCCCGGTCCACAACGAGGCTCCGAATCTCGAGGTCTCTGTCACGCAGTTTGTCCAGTCGCTTCCGAACGGCGTGGCCGAAGTCCTAAAGGAGATTATTCTCGTCGAGAATGGCTCGACGGACGGAACCTTGGATTCTTGCCATCGAATTCAGGAAACATTTCCGAAATTAATTCGCGTTGTCACCATCCCCCGCGGCAGTTACGGCGAAGCAATCAAGAAGGGCATGCTCGAAAGCCGGGGAACCCATCTCTCGATCCTCGAGTGCGACTTCTTGGATCCGACCTTCGTCTCTGCATCTATAGCCGTCTTCCGCGCAAACCGCGCGCCTTTCGTCGTCGGCTCTAAGCGGCATCCTGAATCAGTGGATCGGCGCCCTCTCAAGCGTCGCGTTTTGACTGCGCTTTACAATTTCGTTTTCCTCCGCCTTTGTATCGGATATCCGGGAACGGACACGCACGGCCTCAAGAGCTTGGAGACGCCTCTCGCGAAGAAGCTTTGCGAAATGGCGATCACGACCGATGAGATCTTCCAGACGGAAATCGTCTTGATAGCGTGGCGGCTGGGACTGCCCATTGAGGAAGTTCCCCTTCAGATTCGAGAAATGAGATTCCCGTCGGTCAGTATCGTCCGTCGCCTTCCCAAGGTCCTAAATACGGTGAAATCCCTTCGTGGCTCACTCATACGTTTTCCCAAGTTTTCCGCGCGAACTGCCGAGTCGATCGTGAAATGAGTCTCCGCAGCTCGGGCTTCGGGCGCGGAGTGCGTCAAAATAAAAGCCATCGGATGTTTTTAGCGCTGGATTATTAGCCCGCCGCGCAAGCTTTCCGGTTGGTGAATCAGTTGGCGCTGGAGCCAGGGGCGGGGAGGTTGGCGCTGGCGTCGTCAAGAACCAAGACCCAGTCGTTGGAGTCGGGCGGGGTGAAATTCTGCGCTCCGCTGTTTGAGAATGTCCCGATGCTCGTC
>Ga0335072_10000265_pt1 | contig 111756 bp, 112 predicted proteins | sample Lox_Sample_21_FD_206725 | JGI IMG/M metagenome (GOLD analysis project Ga0335072, IMG submission 206725) | Soil microbial communities from Loxahatchee National Wildlife Refuge, Florida, United States - Lox_Sample_2.1 | ecosystem: Environmental > Terrestrial > Soil > Wetlands | place: USA...
ACTCGCGCCCGCCGTCAGAGAACAGCCCTTTTCAGCGGCACGATGAAATGAATTCCCGGGATCACCTTGCTCTTGAGATGGTCGTCGTTGGTGATGAAAAGATCGATTTGCGCCTGAGCCGCACACGCAAGCTGGATCGCGTCAGGGGGCTTGACGCTCCGGTCCTTTCGGATCGCGGCATACTGCACCGCCGCTTCCCGATCGAAAGGCAACAACGTCGCCGTCTGCGTCAACACATCCCAATACGAACGTCGAAGCTCCTCGTCGCGGCGTTCCATCGGCTTCACGAGGACCTCGCCTAGTGTCATGGTTGACGCAAACAATTGATCTCCACGAGTCAGCATGCGACGTCGCAGGGCGTCGACTTCTTTCGAAAGGCCGCCGTAATCCTCGAACAAATAGACGAATAAATTGGTATCCCAGAAGATGCGGCTCACTCCCAGCCCTCGCGCAGTCTGCGGACGTACTCGTCCGCATGCTCGTCCGCCCATAGTTTCTTGCCCGAGCCGCGCAGCGCGAGCAGGGGATCATTCTCAGCGGTAGTGCGGCCCCTTGGGACATATTCTCGCTGGTACCAGTCGAGCAGCGATCGATACTTGGCGGGCACGTCTTCGCCCTCTGGAGTTACTTTTGAGCCTTCGCGTCTCGCGTCATACGCGTCGCCCGGACGGAATAGCCGTCGGTGGTTCTTCCTCGTCTCGAAAAGCATTCGGTAACGCCCGGGGTTCGGCGCTCGATTCGCGACGCAATGCTGGACAATGTGGACGTACACACCAGGGCGCAGCTTGTCAGCGATGGATTCGTGCTTCGCGCGCTCCAAGATTTCTGTGACAGTGAAATCACTCCGGTCGGGATGCTCGCGGTGGAGCAGGGCAGTGGCGAGCCAGACTTCGTCGGCGACGAGGATCTTTGCCGCGGTTTCAGTGACCATGTCTTCCTCCATTTTACCTAGTATACTTGGTAAAATGGAATTGTCAATGACTGCTCTTGAGGCCAGGCTCGGGGGGAATCGGGCTACTTAAGGAGATAAAATGGATTCGGAAGCTTGAAGACGCGCTCGGAGCAGCAGCCGGCCAAGTCGCTCGCCTGGTCGCCGATATTCAGCACGATCCGGTAACCTTCATCGACAATCTGCTGCCGGTCCTTCGGCTTGAAGACGCCCGCGGGCAGCTTATTTCCATCCGGCTGCATGATCAGCTCGGTCCAGTCGGAGTATCCCGCCTCGTTCAGATTTTTGATCGTCATGGCGCGCTCGGACTCCTGTCTTCCCGTGACGAAGAAAACCTTCACGCCTTTCGCTTTCGCGAAATTGTATAGCCCCAGCACCGGAGCGATCGCGGGGTCGTGATCTTCGGTGTAAAGTTTCCGTTCGACGGAATACGAGCAGAACCCGCAGCCGGCCATCGCCTCCCAATTCGAGAGCGAGGTTTCGTCGATATCGAAAACCGCGGCCAGTTTCTCGCCGTTCGGCGCAGACTTCACCACCGCCGCCAGATACTCCCGCGCCGAATCCGCCACCACCTGGATTTCACGGTCGTACTCGCCGTAATCGTGGTAGCGCATCAGCCGCTCCACCACAAGCGCGTGATTCTCCGGCTCCTGCGGAAACTCCTGCGCCGCCATCGGCACCGCGCCGACCAGCGCAACAAGCAGAGATAACAGTGCGAATCGCTTCATCGGTTCCTTTCACCTTGCGAGTCCGGTCGAATCGCAAGAACTCCCATTAGGAACTGCAATCGTCGGTGATATCTTAATCCAGCCGAACCATCGGCCTATCGCCTAGGAGGATAAACGAGATGAGCGGAACCAGGAATGCCATATTCGCCGCCGCGCTCTTCCTGACATTGTGCGCCGGCAGCGCGAGGGCCCAGCAAACAACCTCGAGTGCGGCCGATCCGCAGGCCGGCGCGCCGCACCTTGAATTTGTATTCGAGGAATTCGTGACGCTTGGCGCCGCCGTTCATCCCGGCGAGACTCCGTTCGGCGACCGCAATATCGTTCCGATCACCGGCGGAGTTTTCTCCGGCCCCAATATCCGCGGCAAAGTGATGCCGGGCGGGTGGGACTGGCAGCTTTCGACCAAAACCGGTTGCCATTCGCTCCATGCCGACTACATGATCCAAACCGACGACGGCACGATCATCAACGTCGTTAACCAGGGAATGATCTGCGCCGCTCCCGGAGCCAACGCGCGCCTCTTCACCGCGCCCACCTTCGAAGCGCCGCTCGGCCCGCACGCCTGGCTGAATGGCGGCGCATTCATCGGCACCCTCGAAGTCACGAAGTACGACGGAAAGCCGGCAGTCCACATTCGCTTCTATCAGGCGAAGTAGATCTCCAACGACAGTGTGGTGCGGAAGAAGGGACTCGAACCCCTACGGCCTTTCGGCCACCAGCTCCTAAGGCTGGCGCGTCTGCCAATTCCGCCACTTCCGCGCGGAGCGTCAGTATACCATCGGCTATGCCGCGCACAGCTCCGTCGGCCACGCTGCGTGTGTAGACTTTCTGCAAGTTGACGCGAGCGCCACCCTCGCGGCCCGGCCCAGCGCTATACCTTTATTGGGCTTGCCCGCGCAATTCGCTTCTGATAGGCTCCGCCGCAAAAGGGGAGTCCCAGGAGGCACCATGGCACATTGCACGAAGTGTGGCGCGGCAATCGCGGACAATGCAGCTTTCTGTGGTTCGTGCGGCTCGGCTCAGTCGGCGGCTCCGAGCGCGGTTCCGACGGCGTCGCCTGCCGCCGCTGCGCCCGCGCAATCGCAGATGTCGGAAAATGTGGCCGGTCTCCTCTGCTACCTCGTCGGATGGATCACCGGGCTCATCTTCTATTTCATCGACAAGCGTCCGTATGTGCGCTTCCATGCCGCGCAATCGATCGTAGTTTTCGGCGGATTGCACATCATCAATATCGCCCTTGGCGTGATGTTTGGGATGAGCCTGATGATGGGAGGCCTCGGCGGATTCTCGGCCGGCATGCTGCTCTATTGGCTCGTCGGTCTTGTGAGCTTCATCCTCTGGGTGCTCCTGATGATCAAGGCGTATCAGGGCGAGCGATTCCGCGTGCCGGTCGCCGCCGATCTTGCCGAGAAGATTTTCGGCAAAGCCTAGAAGCGCTTTCAGGTCTATCTAAATGCGGCGCCGGGTTCTTTGGCCCCGCATCTTAGCTCCGGCTGGGCGCTGGCACGGGCCCCCACGATGCGTCTTCGTTTTCTCCGCCAGCCACGCCCTTGCCTTCAGCACGCCCTCAGCGTAGGATGAAGTTTCGGTGGTTGCCGCAAGAGCCCTCCTGTAGTGTTTAACGTGTAGAAGTGAGAGCAGGGCCGATGTGATTCGTGTGGTTGCGGGGTGCCGGAAGTGGCGGAGAAGGTCAGGGCCAAAGCGATCGCCGTAGTCGGCGCCCAATGGGGCGACGAAGGCAAAGGGAAGGTCGTCGACTATCTCGCCTCTTCCTTCGATTACACCGCGCGTTACGCCGGCGGCCACAACGCCGGCCACACGGTCATCTTCAATAGCCATCGCTACGTGCTGCAGCTCGTCCCCAGCGGCATTCTGCGTCCCGAAAAGAAAGCCGTCATCGGCCCCGGCACTGTGGTCGATCCGGCCGCGCTCGTGGCCGAGCTCGAAAATCTGAAGAAATCGGGCGTGGACGTACGCGGCCGCCTCTTCCTCAGCAATCGCGCGCACCTGATCTTCCCCTATCATCGCGAAATGGACAAAGCCGCCGAATCGGCGCGCGGTGCCGCCAAGATCGGCACCACTTCACGCGGCATCGGCCCGGCCTACGAAGACAAAATGGCGCGCCGAGGCATTCGCGTATGCGATCTGCTCGAGCCGGATTGCTTTCGCCAGAAACTCGAGCGCGTGATCGCCGAGAAAGATGCGATCAGCCGCGCCGCTTACGGCCATCCGCTCGAGACCGCGGGCCTCGCTGACGAATATCTCGAGCTCGCCGCGCACATTCGCGGGCTGGTGACCGACACAACCGTACTGCTCAACCGTGCGCTCGATGGCGGCGAATCCGTCCTCTTCGAGGGCGCGCAGGGTACGATGCTCGATATCGACCACGGAACATATCCCTACGTCACGTCATCGAATGCGATCTCGGGTGGCGCCTGCACGGGGCTCGGAGTCGCCCCCACGCGCCTCGCGGGAATCGTGGGCGTCACGAAGGCTTACACCACGCGCGTTGGCAGCGGGCCTTTTCCTACCGAAATGCCCGATCTCGACGCCGAGGCGGTCCGCGCGCGCGGCAATGAATTCGGTGCGGTCACAGGACGCCCGCGGCGCTGCGGCTGGCTCGATCTCGTTGTCTTGCGCTATGCCAAGATGCTCAGCGGAATCGATTCGCTCGTCGTGACGAAGCTCGATGTCTTCGACGCGCAGCCGGAAATCAAAGTGTGCACGGGCTATCGCTACAAGAGCAAGCCGATGGCGGAGATGCCTCCTGATGTCGAGACGCTCGCGCAGATCGAGCCAGAATATCGCACGCTGCCCGGCTGGCAGAAGCCCACGCCCGGCATCCGCGAAGTGCGCGAGCTCCCCATCGCCGCGCGCGATTATCTGAATTTTATCTCCGACGAGCTCGAAGTCGAGATCGGAATGATTTCGACTGGCCCCGAGCGCGATGCCACGATCGTCCCGCGAGGCACGAAACTCGCCTCGTGGCTCTAGCCGGCCATGATCTCCTTTGAAACTGCGCGCGACAAGGTGATCGAGGTGCTCGCCAAGCATGCCGAAGCAGCCGGCGCGCGAGACCTTCCATCCGAAACGATCGATCTCAGTCGCGAACCCTCTCGCGCCCTCGGCCGCATTCTCACGCAAGACATCGCCGCCGACCGCAACTACCCGCCCTTCAACCGCTCGATTCGCGATGGATTTGCCCTGCGCGCCGCCGACGCAGCCGAGCCCGGCGCGCGCCTGCGTGTGATTGGCGAAAGCCGCGCCGGCGTCGCATTCGATGGCACGCTGGGCGCGGGCGAATGCGTGCACATCTTCACGGGCGCTCCCGTGCCGCGCGGAGCGAATGCCGTGGTGATGCAGGAATACACGCGTGCGGATGGGGACTTCATCGTCCTGGAAAATACCGTTCGGCCTGGGCAGCACTACGTCTTGGCGGGCGCCGAGGCGCGCGTCGGCGAAGTGATGGTCACGCGTGGCACGCGCCTCAGCTATGCGGAGCTTGCCATGGCGGCCGAAGTCGGGCAGGCGAAGTTGCAGGTCACGCGCAAGCCGCGCGTCGCCATTATTTCCACCGGCGACGAACTCGTCGCGCTTGGCGATCCTGTGGGTCCTTTTCAGATACGCAACAGCAACAGCATATCTCTCGCCGCGCAGGTGACGCACGCCGGGGGCGAGCCCATCGTATTGGGCAAAGCGCCTGACGATGTCGAACACCTCCGCGTTCAGATCGAAAGCGCTCTCGATTCATCGGACGTCCTCGTGCTCAGCGGCGGAGTTTCAGTCGGCAAATACGATCTTGTCGAGCAGGTGCTGCGCGATCTCGGGACGGAGGTTTTCTTCGACGCGGTGGCGATCCGCCCCGGCAAACCGGCGGTTTTCGGCATGTGCCGCAACAAGCCCGTTTTCGGGCTGCCCGGAAATCCCGTTTCGACGATGGTGACGTTCGAGCTGTTTGTCTTGCCGGCGATCGAGATTCTCAGCGGCTCGCGCCAGCCGCGCCACCTGCCGTTCTTCCGCGCGCGGTTGAAGCATCCCGTGCATGAAAAGGGAATCGTCGCGCATTTTCTTCCGGCGCGCGTCAGCCTGCTCGACGAAAAGCCGGAGGAGCCGGCGCTTCCCGTCGTCGAGACATTGTTGTGGGAAGGATCGGGCGATATCGGCGCGGTGGTGCGCGGCAACTGTTTTCTCGTCGTGCGCGAAACGCGCCTCACGCTCGAGGCCGGCGAGTGGGTCGACGTGATGCCCCGCCGCGGCAAGTTCTAGCTATCCGTCTTTTTTCGGCGTAATGTAGACGTCCGTTCCAGACGACACTGCCAGTGATTCCTAGGAGGACTGCGTGAGAAAACTCATGGGGCTTCTTGCGGTTTTCTTGCTTGCGGTTGCGCTTCCCGTTTTCGCTCAACAGAAATCACAATCACAACATGGTGGCGGCAGGCCCGAAGTCGGCGGCGGCCACATTCCCGCTCACGGTCCTGTTCCGTCCAAAGGCGCCAAGCCAATGGGCCATCCTGCCGAACCCTCCGGCCATCCCGGCGCTCCGCCACCTAAACAGCCCGAGCAGCACCCCAACTATAGCGAGAAGCCGGGGCATCCGAACGCTCCGCACGTCGATGTTAAGACCGACCATTGGGTCGGCCACGACACGGGTCCCAACGATCCTCACTATCATCTCGATCAACCGTGGCAGCACGGCCATTTTCCGGGCGAGATCGGCCGCAGCCACGTCTGGCACCTCGAGGGCGGCGGTCCGAGCCGCTTTTGGTTTGGTGGCTATTACTTCAGCGTCGCCCCGTACGATGTCAGCTTCTGCGATGGCTGGCTGTGGAATTCTGACGACATCGTAATCTACGCCGATCCCGATCACGTTGGCTGGTACTTGGCCTACAACGTTCGCCTCGGCACCTACGTGCACGTGATGTTCCTCGGCTCGTAACCCGGTCGGGGTTCGAAATGGCCTTGGCGGCCGCCTGAGCCCGCGGGAAATTTGCGGGCAAGGCGGCCGCCCTATTTTTCGGGGAGTTCCTGGATTCTCTACTTGGCTGTTTGCGCGCTGGCACTCATTTCCTGTTGGTCTTCGTCTTTATGCCAGGTCGCGTCGGGATTGTATTCCTTCATGGCCTTGCCGATTGCTTCCGTTTGCGTGCCGAGGTCCTTGCGGTAGACGATGCCATCTTCATCGACGATGAAAGTCATCACGCCGGAGCTTCTGTACCCAGCCGGGTATGCGACAAACGCGAAGCCTCGAGTCATTTTGCCGTCGACGATGTAGCTTTCCGCGCCGCCCGGCGCGCTCGGGCCCTGCCTCGTCAGAATGTGATACAGGTACCCGCGGTAGGGAGTCGGAGGGCCGTTACGTCCCTTGACGTACCCCTCGGCGACCGCCGAGGCCACCAGCGGACCAATCGGACTTTCGGGCTGGCCGCTCGACGCTTTCCAATAGAGGCCGTTGTGCTTTCCTTCATCACTGAAAATTTGCTGAGCGTATTCGTGTTGCGTCGAATAGTAGTCTTTTTGCGCCGCCACGAGCCCCTGGCACACACGAATCGTTGATAACTCGTTCTTGCCCACTCGCCGGTACAGAATTTCCATCTTCCCGGCTTTGGTGTCGAAGAACCATACTTTGCCTTTGTTCTCGAGCGGTATGGGCAGCGGCCAATTCTCGGCGCCCACATACAACGTCGTGGTTCCGTCGGGCTCCCTCCTCAGCCGGTGCATTTGCTGATATCTCTCCGCGAAATTGGCGCGATTCTGCGCATCCTGGGTTGCATCGCCCGACGAGACGATTTGCTTTCCGTCGGAGCCGAGAATATCGAGCATCGCCTTTTCGTCGTTATTTTGCGCCGCCGTCGCTAGCGCCTTGGTTGCATCTTCCGCCGACGAAAAGGTCTTCTGGCCCGGCTGTTGCGCCGTCGCAAGCGCGGGCAGGCAAGCGGCCACAAGAATGGCCACGCCGGCTAATTTAGGAAGCTCCGTCCAACGGAATTTGCGGAAGTTCAGCTTCGTGTGCTGCATCTCTCTCTCCATTCTCTTTCTCGTCTCGACGATCCAGCCTGAGCCATCGCACGAACTTCCATCACCGCCGTCGGCCGCCACCGCCGCCACCTCCGCCGTGGAAGCCGCCACCGCCGCCGAAACTGGAGCGCCCGCGTTCCGAAAAGCCCATCGACTCTCCGCCGCGCCCGTATCCGCTGAATGCGCCGGAACGGGTCCCACTTTCGCCCCGCGGCTCTGCGTATCCGCGCGCGGCCCGATTGTCGCCGTTGAAAGGCCGGCTGACGGCGCCGGGACGGTTGTCGAACCCGCCGCGTCCTTGGAAGCCACCGTTGGCGTGAAATTGGTTGCGTCCCGCGCCGCGATAGAAATAGTTACGGTTGTAGAACGTATTGCTCCGCGAGAAGTATCTCTCGTGGTTGTAAATCGGATAGTGGTGGTGCCAGTCGAATCCCCAGTGACCCCATCCCCATCCGAAACCGCCGAAGAATCCCACGCCGAACCCAATTCCAAAAGAGAGGTACGGGCCGCCATACCAAATTCCGGGGTAGTCGTACCAGCCCGGCCACGGCGGCAGAGGTTCTCCGTAAACGATCCACGGGTCGTAGGCGGGGACGTAAACTACGTCGGGATTCGCCGGTTCGATGACGATTGTGGAGCCTTGCGTCGTCACCACCTGCTGGGGCGTGGTCTTCAGATCGCCCGCTGCCTGCGCGCGCTGGCGCATCACTTGCACCGCATCCATTACATCCTGCTGCTGATTGTAGTAGGCGTCGCCGAGAGAGGACGTCCACGAAAGATTTTTGTCCATGTTTCCGAGGACCGACGGAAACGCCGTGAGCGCCTTGACGCTCGGGTCCCACGGCTGTTGATCGACCGCCTGAGCCAACGCCTCGCCCTTCAGATCGGGATGCGCCTGCACCCATCGGTCGGCTTCCACCACTTCTTCCGGATAAGTGGATGCCGCCAGAATCTGCGCTACCAGAGAATCGGGATACAGCGCGATAGGCGCCACCAACTGTTGCAACTGCTCGGGCGTCTGCTGCGTATAAGGCGGCGCCTGGCCGTTGGAGGGCGGCGCTTGTTGCGTAGCCTGTTCGGGAGGTGCGGCTTGCGCGCCCTGATCGGCGGCCAGGCTCCCAGGCCATGTCGCAAACAAGAGCGCCAGCGATACCACGAAAGTCAAAATCTGCTTGCCTAATCGAGGCCCTGAGAGTGCGGCAGCATTTTCGAAAGTGTTCATGTGAACCTCCTCTGCACCTTCCTGGCTTGAGGCCTCCATCCTTAGAGATGACCGAAAAGCCATTTTAGTTTCGTGAAAATGTTTTCATCTCTAGTCCTCTCAGGCAGAAGGACGAAAACTGAGATGCGGGAGATTTTGAAATGTCTTACAGTAAGGATGCCAGGTCGGACGGTGTTGGTTCGACGGGCAGACACAGCGAGGGGGAATCCCATGCGTGATTTTTTCGTTTCACGGCGCTACTGGTTCGGACTGATGGTCTTGCTTGCGTTGGCGCTCACTTCGGCGCGCGCGGTCGATCTCGATTCGACTGCCGTTGTCTACCAGCAGCCGAATCAAATCAAGTGGACCGGCATGCCCGGCGTGGCGGAAACGGCCGTGCTGCACGGCGATCCGATGAAGCCCGGACTCTATATCGAGCTGGTGAAGTGGTATCCGCACCACATGAGCCATCCTCACTACCATCCCAACGACCGCTACATCACGGTTCTTTCGGGCACGTGGTGGGTCGGCACGGGAACGAAATTCGATCCGGACAGCACCGTTCCAATGCCCGCCGGAAGCTACGTCACGGATATTGCGAAGGGAATTCACTACGACGGCGCAAAGGATGAAACGGCGGTGATCGAAATCGTCGGGGAAGGCCCCGCGACGATGACGCCCGCCGAGGTGAAATAGCGCCGGAGCGAGGAATTTCGGAATCGGGCGTTGCACTATTTTGGTGCAATATTTTCTGCTGTAAGTGGGGGATCAATGATCCCCCTAGCGGGGGCTTATACGGCCGAAAAAACGCCCCTAAAATCCATTTTTGGCCGCCTTTTGCCGTCCGAACGCCCCCAGGGTCAAAGAATCACGCGGCCGGCTTTGCGCGGCGGTTCGCCCGGATCAGGACGATCACGCCGAGCACGAACGCGATTCCGCCGTTGATCGACCAGCGGATCTGGCCGTTCATGAAGCTGTGACCGGGGAACATGTTCAAGCCCTGCAGGAACCAGACCGCGCCAAATAGGACGAGCAGCACGCCGACGATGTTGAGCGCGATTTTCATATCGCCTCCCGAAGTGATTTCTGATCCGAGGCCGATGGCCGACTGCTTCGAGGTCAATTCCGGGGCCTGTGCCGATTCTGTACTGGTGTACAGCTGACACGTCTGTCGTATTCTGCCACTCTGGTCGCGACGATGATACATCGTCCGCTCTCCTGGCGGGAGCCGGCCGCTCTTTGAAAACTCAATCGGTGGAAGCAGCTCAGGACGATGCGTGCGCCGTCCCTGAGTGGGTCCAAGGCAAATCCACCGGGACTCGTGCTTGCGCATGTCCCCCAGATTGTGGCAGCGTTGTTCTACAGCCCAAAATCTAATCGACAATTGGCGATTAGAAATGGCTCCAACTTGCTGAAAACATTCCATCGAGGGTCAGTCTAATCGACATGATTATAGAGGGTCGATGAAGGCGCTTTCACACTACGACAAGGCAGGGCGCGTGCGCATGGTGGACGTGACGGAAAAGCCCGCGACGTCGCGCACCGCTGTCGCGCATGCATTCGTCCGCATGAAACGCGCGACCGTGCAGAATTTGCGGCGATTGAAATCGCCGAAGGGCAACCCGCTCGAGATCGCGCGGATCGCCGGAATCACGGCGGCGAAGCGCACATCGGAGCTGATTCCGCTTTGTCACCCCCTCTCGTTGACGCACGTGGATGTGCAGGCGAAGCTATGCCAGAATGGAATTGAGATCACGTCCGAAGCGACGGCTACGGGACCTACGGGTGTGGAAATGGAAGCCCTCGTGGGCGCGTCGGTGGCGGCCCTGACGATCTACGATATGTGCAAGGCCCTCGAGCGCGGGATGGAGATCACCGAGTTGTACCTGCTGAAGAAATCCGGCGGCCGGAGTGGAACGTACGTTCGCGGCGCATCATCTAACGGGCGAGCCGGAAAGAACGGAAAGTAATGGCGGCGATGAACGACGTCAAAGTCCTGGTCGTGGACGATAACGCTCTGGTCCTCGACTTGTTGATGAAGGGGCTTGGGCCGCACTGCGCCGCATTTGCCGCGGCGGACGGCGCCGACGCGCTGCTGAAGATTGTCGACGATCCTCCCGACCTGATCGTGTGCGATTACCGCATGCCGGGCCTCGACGGGCGCCAGCTCTACGAGAAGTTGCGGTCGCGCCAGCAGACGAAACAGATTCCGTTCATTTTCCTCGCGAGCCGCGGCGACATCGAAGAGAAGCTTCGCCCGATGGTGGACGGCGTCGAGGAGTTCATCGCCAAGCCGTTTTTCGTGAAGAATCTGGTGCGCAGCGCGAAAAAAGTGATCGACCGGCTGCGCCTCGAGAAATTGCAGAACCGGGCGGTGCGGCCCGGCGTGATTCAAGGGCGCCTCGAGGAGATGAGCATTCTCGACCTGATGCAGTCGCTCGAGATGGGGCAGAAGTCGTGCCAGCTCACGATCCGGCACGATGGCCAGGCCTGCGAAATGTTTTTCTCCGCCGGGCAGTGCGCCGATGCGAAGCTCGGCTCGACAGAGGGCGAGGCCGCCGTCTACGAGGCGGTGCGCTGGCCGGCCGGCGAATTCGAGATTGATTTCAACGCGGCGCCGTCGCGCTCGACGATTTCGCGCACGACAACCGGTCTCTTGATGGAAGCGCTGCGCCTGGTGGACGAATCGCAACGCGATGCGGCCGGCGAAAGCGTCGAAGCCACCAATCAGAGCTAGATTCGCCTTCCGAAGAATTCATGCGCGTATCCGTCCTTACAATCAGCGATTCCGTGGCCGCCGGGAAAAACGAAGATCGCTCGGGGCCGGCCGTCGTCGCGCGATGCCGCGAGCTTGGCTGGGAAATCGCATCATCGGGAGTGCGCGCAGACGATCGCGCCGCGATCGAAGCCTTCCTGAAGGAGACAGCGGACGCGAATGCGGCGGACGCGATTCTGACCACGGGCGGAACCGGGCTCGGCCCGCGCGACGTGACTCCGGAGGCGACTGAGGCCGTCGTCGAGCGGCTGATTCCGGGATTTCCGGAGCAGATGCGCGCGGCGGGGATGCAGAAAACGCGGAGGTCGATTTTATCGCGCGCGACCGCCGGGATTCGCGGCAGGACCATCATTATTAATTTGCCGGGGAGCCCGAAGGGCGCGGTTGAATCGCTCGACGCTGTCGCTGATTTGCTGCCGCATGCGGTGGATATATTGCATGGCGCGCGGCACGATTAGAATCTGGCCTAAGCAAGCCAGCGATCCTCGTATTGGTCTTGTGTGTGTCGCGCCTACGGCGCTTGGTTTTTTGGCGGTTCAGTTCCCAGGCCTTCCGGCCTGGGCTAAATTGTGTCGCGCGTACCGCGCTGGTGCGAGTTTCATTTGCGGACGCACGGCGAATGGTCTTGCCCGCGAGGCCTCATTTTCACAAATCGAGGATGGGGCACTCGGACCTCAAAGCGAATCAAAGGCGCCCGCTTGAAAAGCGAGGTGGGCGCTACAAAGGCCCACCCTCACAAACCGAGGATGGGACACCCGGAAGGTCAAAGGCGCGCAAGGCAAGAGTGCCGGCGAGGCGGCCGCTACGAAAGCTTGCCGAATTGCGGTGCCCAGCTCGCGATCGGAAGAGCCGGCGGGACGCCCTTCATTTGACTTAGGGCAGGCCGGCGCTACGCACGGCGACACCTTCGCCAGGTCTCCCGTTGCGGATGCAATTTCCGTTCGTTCTGCGATACACTCCACCGCGGTTTGGGGTTCCTACTTCCGTAAAAATTCGTGACGCGAGAATGAGGGGGCTTCGATGAGTCCGAAGCGCAAGGCTGGATCGAGCAAGGGAAAAACGAAACCGAAAAGGAAATCGTACCGGCGAATCGCGACGGAAGAGGCGTTTTCGATTCCGGAACAGATGGACGCGCAGCGAGAGCTGCTGGCGAAGCAGCAGGAATACGATCCCGACCTTTTCCTTTGGCGGTTTCAGACCGATCCCGCGGGGCCGATTCACAACAACCTGCTCGATCTCTTCGATCGGCGGCTGCGCACGATGGACGAGTACGACGTCGATATGCACGTTCTAGGGCTCACTTCGACCGGCGTGCAGATGCTGGATGCGGATAAGGGCACGGCGCTCGCGACGCTCGCGAACGACCGGCTGCATGAAGCCGTGCAGAAATATCCGAAGCGCTTCGCGGGGCTCGGGACTTTCGCGCCGCAGGACCCGGCGCGGTCCGTGAAAGAAATCGAGCGCGCGATGACCAAGCTCAAGTTGAGCGGCCTGATCATCAATTCGCATACGAACGGCGAGTTTCTGAGCGAGCGGAAATACTGGCCGATCCTCGAAGCGCTGGCCGGATTGAACGCGCCGCTCTACATTCACCCGCGCTCGCCGAATCCCTTGATGGCGAAGGCGTTTCGGACGGATCATCTGGAACATGCGATCTGGGGCTATGCGGCCGAGACCGGGCTGCACGGGCTGCGCATCATCACGAGCGGCGTGCTCGATCAGTTTCCGAAGCTGCAGATCGTCCTCGGACATATGGGCGAGGGAATTCCTTATTGGTTTTACCGGCTCGATTACATGCACTCGCTGGGGCCGGTGGACTTCGAGCGGCCGAAGCTGAAACTGCTGCCGAGCGAGTATTTCAAACGGAATTTCTACATCACCACGAGCGGAATGAATTGGGATCCGACGCTGCGATTTTGCATCGAGGTGATGGGCGCCGACCGGATCATGTGGGCGGTCGACTATCCCTATCAGCATCATCCGGATGCGGTCGATTTCATGGATGCGGCCACGATTTCGGAGAAGGACAAGCAGAAGATTTACCACGAGAACGCGGAGAGGCTCTTCAAGATCAAGAAGGCTTGAAGAGCGGGGAGCGGGCGCGTGGTTGTGGCGAGCAGGCTGTGTCGCGCCTACGGCGCTCGGTTTTTTCCGGGTTCGTTTCCCAGGCCTTTCGGCCTGGGCTAACTTGTGCCGCGCCTACGGCGCTTGTGTCCGCGCATGGTGGAGATACTTCACGGCGTGCGAGACGGCGGCTGCATCCGGGTACAATGGATTGAAGGCAGGAGACGCGGTGGGATCGAACGATCCATCATCCCGAAAAATTCCGCCGGGAGCGATGAAAGCGGCGGCGGTGGCATGGACGCTGCCGTTTGAATTGATCGTGCCGGCGCTTGTGGCGGGCGGGCTCGGCTACCTGCTGGACCGGTGGCTGCACACCAAGCCGCTTTTCATGCTGGTGCTGGGCCTCGCAGGCATGGTGATCGGCATCATCAACGCGGTGAAGACGGCGAGCTTGCTGGACAAGAATGGAAACTGAATCCGATTTCGCCGCGATCGAGCGGCGGCTGGAATATTTCCTGGTCGGCGCCGGCGCGGCCATGAGCCTAGGCGCGGCGGTGGGCTGGGGCCTGCGCGCGGGTATAGGGGCCGCGGCCGGGACGCTGGTCTGCTGGCTGAATTTCAGGTGGTTGCGGCAGGGAGCGGCGGCGCTGGTGCGGCTGGGTCTCGCCCAGGCGGGCGTCGAGCAAGTGCACGTGCCGAAGACCGTGCATGCCAAATTCCTGGGACGGGCCATGTTGTTGCTGGTGGCCGCCTATGCTATGCTCGTTTGGCTGCACCTGCCTGCGATCGCAGTTTTGTGCGGGCTGGTGGCGGTGGTGCCGGCGATTCTGCTCGAGGTTGGCTACGAATTAGCGCACGGACACCACCGTTGGAATGCGCAGTAACTCCGACCTGAAAACAAGAAACTGACCGCCTCTTTCTCGGGAGAACCATGGGCGAAGAGCAAGTGCTCGGTGTGACAAAGGCTGTGAACCTGCTGCTGGGCAAGCCGGCGGCGGCGCTGCTGGCGCTGCTCCACCTGCACCCGGCAAATCCGGAATATCCCATTCCGAATTTCTTCGCGATGGAGCTGGTGGTTTTTCTTTTCGCCGTGATTTTCTTTTTGTGGCTCAAGGGACGCATTTCCGCCGATCGCCCGGGCGCGACGCAACAGGTGATGGAGTTCGTGCTGACGAACCCGATGGGCGTAGGCGTGAAGGACCTGCTCGACGACATCGTGGGCCAAGACACGGCCCGGCACGTCGCGCTGATGGGCACGATCGGAATCTTCATTCTGCTGTGCAATCTGGCGGCTTTGGTGCCGGGGGCGATGTCGCCCACGGCCGAGGTGACGGTTCCGCTGGCCTGCGCCACCGTGGTTTTCCTCTACTACAACCGGTTTGGCATCGGGCATCACGGACCCGTCGGATACGCGAAGACGCTGATGGGTCCGGTGCTGCTGATTTCTCCGTTGATGGTGGTGATCGAAACGTTCAGCCACTTCGCGCGCATCCTTTCGCTCACCGTGCGGCTTTGGGCCAACATGCTGGTGAGCGAGCTGATTTTCGTGTCGTTTCTGGGACTCTCGATCGGGCTTTTCACCTTTCTGGGCCATCTGAATCCCGCGGGATATATTTCGGCGATCGCGCCAGTGGGGATTCCGCTCGGGCTGAGCCTGTTTCACGTATTCGAAGCGATCCTGCAAGCTTTCATTTTCACGATTTTGGCGATCATTTATCTCGGCCTGGCGGTTGCCGAGGAACACTAGCGAAATGCGGAAAATGGAAAACGGAAACAAGAAGGTAGAGACAAAAGGCCGGCGAGACGCCGGCGCTACGAACCGAGCTTATCCGGCATAAAGAGGCCGCTGCAGCGTGAGCCCACCGTCCCCCAGGGCGGATGGGAACCACCTCCTGGCGGTATTTCATAGCGAAGGAGAAGACATGACGAGAAAAGCAGTGTGGTTTTTGACGGCTCTGGCGATGATGCTGGTGATGGCGCCGGTTACGTTCGCGCAAGCGGCGGCAACGGTGGCCAAGCCTTACGACTGGATCGACTTTGCGGCGGCGCTGGCTCTCGGTGTGGCGGCCGCGGGTTGCGGGCTCGGCCAAGGGAAAGCGACGGCCGCAGCTTGCGAAAGCTCGGCGCGCAATCCGGGCGCGAGCGGACCGATTCGAATCGCGTTCTTCGTCGGCGTGGCGCTGATCGAATCGCTGACCTTGTATGTGTTCGTCGTCGTTCTGATCAAGTAGATACGGATTGGAGAATTTTCCGGCCCGGAGACGCGAGTCTCCGGGCCTTTCTTTTTTGCGGTACATTATCGAGCGCGATTGCGGAGGTGGACGGCGATGAGTGTGGACGCGGCGGGGCTGGGGATTGCGCGGCTGGGGCAGGTGGCCATCAACGCTTACGATGTGGACCGGGCGACGGCGTTTTATCGCGACGTGCTCGGGCTGAAGTTTTTATTCGCCGCGGGGCAATTGGCGTTTTTCGATTGCGGCGGCGTGCGGCTGATGCTCGATAAGGCGGAGGACCCCGAGTTCGTTCATCGAAGCTCGATTCTTTATTTTTTGGTGCCCGACATCCAGGCGGCGCACGCGAAACTCGTCGATGCCGGGGCAAAGATCGTGGCCGATCCGCGGCTGGTTGCCGCGATGCCGGACCATGATTTGTGGATGAGTTTTTTTCGCGACACGGAAGACAACGTGATGGCGCTGATGTGCGAGGTTGGGCGGGCGGCGTAGCACGCCCGGGCAAGCCCGGGCGGCAAACAGCGGCGGCGAGCCGCCGCACTCCACGAGGTCGTTCTTTCGACGGGCGTCTTTGTGGCAAAGGCGCCACCCTCACAAACCGAGGATGGGGCACAAGGAAAGCTAGAGGCCGAGAACCCGATTAGTGGAGGGGGAGGGAATTGGCGGCGGCGATGGCGAGCGAGCGGACGTGGTCGGGGAAGAGGCCGAGATAGAGGGTGCCGGCGGCGGCGAGGAAAAGCGCGACGCTGAGAGCGGGCGCGACGGCGGTGGGCGTATATTCCTTCGAGGGCGCCCAGAAATACATGGCGACGATCACGCGCAAGTAGTAGTAGGCGCCGATCACGCTATTGATCGCGGCAATCACCACGAGCCAGACGATGGCGCTGCCAAATGCAGGCGCGGCGTGAGCGTCGAGCGCCGCCTGGAACGCGAAAAACTTCCCGAGGAAGCCCGCCGTGGCAGGCAAGCCGAGCAGCGAAAGCAGAAACAGCGAAAAGCAGACGGCCAGGACGGGCTGCGTCTGGCCGAGACCCGCGTAATCGCGAATCGAGAGATGCTCTTCGCCTTTTTGGCCGAGATGCGCGAGGACGAGGAATGCGCCGACCTTCATGAGCACGTAGGCCGCGAGATAGAAAAGAACGGCGGCGACGCCGAGCTCGCTGGACGCCGCGAACGCGACGAGAATGTAGCCCGCGTGAGCGATCGAGGAGTAGGCGAGCATGCGCTTCACGTTGGTCTGCACGAGCGCGGCGAGATTGCCGATGAACATCGTGAGGATTGCGGAAATCCAGATCATCCAGAACCAGGTGCCGCCGGCCGCGCCGAATGCGACGTAGAAAATGCGCAGCATGACGGCGAACGTGGCCGCTTTGGGCGCCGAAGCGAGCAGCGCCGTGACGGGCGTGGGCGCGCCTTCGTAAACATCGGGCGCGTAGATCTGGAACGGCGCGGCGACCACTTTAAAGCCGAGGCCGACGAACATCAGGCCGAGGCCGAGGATCGCGAGCGCCGGAAGCGAGTGGCCGGCGTCTTCGAGGCTCCCCAGAAAATTCTGGATCCGGTCGATGTGCGTGGTGCCGGTGGCGCCGTACGTCATGGCGATGCCATAGAGGAAGAAGGCGGTGGCGAACGAGCCGAGCAGGAAATATTTCATCGAGGCTTCGTTCGAAGGAAGCGCGCGGCGGCGGAAGCCCGCGAGGATGTAGCTCGCGATCGAACTCATCTCGAGGCCGACGAAGGCGGTGACGAGCTCGTTGGCGCCCGCGAGGATGCACATGCCCGCGGTGGCAAACAGGATGAGGGCGTAGTATTCGCCGCGCTGGATGCCTTCCCGATCGAGATAGTCGATCGAACCGAGGATCGCGAGAGCGGCGGCCGAAATGACGACCGCGTGCAGGAAGACGCTGAACGCGTCGTTGCTGATCAGATCGCTATACGCCATGCCCGGGTGGTGCGCCGGGACCCAGACAGCCGCGAGGCCGGCCAGCGCGCCAACAAAGCCAAGCCAGCCAAGAATGCGCTGGCGCGCGGCGCTGACGAACGGGTCGACAACCATAATCAGAAGGCCGAACAGGCAAAGCACGACTTCGGGGAAGAGGCGGCCGATGTTGGCGTACTGCTCGTGGGACAGATGGATCATCACTGCCGCACCTGCCTTCCTGCAGGCGCTGCGCCGGGGGCGATCGCGCTGACGGCGCGGATCGCGGCGTGCGGCGCCGGACAACAGAGACGGGGCGAGTGCGACGATGAGGCTTCGCGAGCGGTGGACGTTTGATCGAGGATGTTATCGACCGAAGCCTCCATGCGCCGGGTGAAGAGCGGGGAAGCGATGCCCATGAAGAGGATAGCGAGCGCCATGGTGATGAGGATCACGCGCTCGCGTTTTGAAGCGTCGGGCAGCGCGCGATTCTTCTCGACGGTGACTTCGCCGAGGGCGACGCGCTGGTAGGCCCACAACAAATAGATGGCGGAAAGGACGGCGCCGCTGGTGGCCCAGGAAGCCCATTGATGATGGCCCACGGCGAAGGTGCCGATGAGAATCAGGAACTCGCCGATGAATCCATTGAGCGGCGGCAGCGCGAGCGAAGAGAGCGCGACGAACAGGAAGAAGGACATCAGGACGGGCATGGGCGTGGCGAGGCCGCCGTATTCCTTGATTTCGTGCGTGTGGCGGCGGTCGTAGAGCATGCCGACCGCAAGGAAGAGCGCGCCGGTGGAGACGCCGTGATTGAGCATCTGATAGATCGCGCCCTGAATCGCCGTGGTGCTGAAGGCGAAAATTCCGAGGACGACGAAGCCCAGGTGGCTGACGGATGTGTAGGCGACGAGACGCTTCAAATCGTGCTGCATCGTCGCGACGAGCGCGCCGTAGACGATGCCGATAATCGCGAGAACGGCGATCGGCGTGGCCATGCGGTGCGCCGCTTCCGGAAAGAGCGGGAGGCAGAAGCGCAGGATGCCGTAGGTGCCGAGCTTCAGCATCACGCCCGCGAGGATCACGGAGCCGGCCGTGGGGGCCTCGGTGTGCGCGTCGGGAAGCCAGGTGTGCAGCGGGAAGAGCGGCACCTTGATCGCGAACGCCAGGAAGAACGCGCCGAAGAGCAGCAGTTCCGTGGTGGAAGAGAAGCGTATCTGGCCCGAGTGGATGAAATTGAGAATGTCGGGGAGATCGAACGTGTTGGCTTCGTTGTAGAGCCACAGGATCGCGACCAGCATCAGGATCGAGCCGAACATCGTGTACAGAATGAATTTCACGGCGGCGTAGATGCGGCGCTCGTGCCCCCACATGCCGATCATGAAATACATGGGGATCAGCGTGAGTTCCCAGAAGACGAAGAAGAGGAATAGATCGAGCGAGACGAATACGCCGATCATGGCCGTTTCGATCACGAGCAGGGAGATGAAGAAGCCCTTCACATTTTCGTGGATCGATTCCCAGGAGCACAGGATGGCGATCGGCGTGAGGAACGTGGTCAGAATGACGAGAAAGAGGCTGATGCCGTCGACGCCGATATCGTAGTGAATGGCCTGGCCGATCCATTCGTATTTTTCACGCATTTGAAACGAGGCATTGCCGATCTCGAAACCGCGAAGCAGCCAGAGCGAAATGAGGAACTCGGCGATCGAAGCCGCGAGGGCGATGCGGCGAATCCACGTGTGGTCGTCCGAGCGGAGGACGAGGAGCGCCGCGACGCTGAAGAGCGGCAGGAAAGTGATCACCGACAGAAGATGTGGTTGTGTGCCCACGCTAGCGCATCCCCAGGACGAGCAACAGCAAGAAAGTGAAACCGACAGCGCCGATGATGACCCATGCCGCGTAGCTGCGCGTATTGCCCGATTGGAGCTTGCGCACTTCGCCGCCGGATTCGCGCGCGGCGGTGGCGACGCCGTTGACCGTGCCGTCGATTACACGCTCATCGACCACGTGCCAGAGCAGGTTGGCCGAGATCCAGAGAAGCGGGCGGACGATGAGAGCGGCGTAGATTTCGTCGACGTAATACTTATGGAAAATCAGCGTGTACAGGCCGTGCAGGCTCTGCGCGAGACGCTTCGGCGTTTCCGGGCTCTTGATGTAGAACCACCAGGCGACCAGCAGGCCGAGAATACCGACGATGACGGGCCAGCCGGTGAGCGCGTGGAAGAGCGCAAGGCCGGGGCTGGCTGTGGATTCTGAGGCGACGGCGGCGGCCGTGGGCGCGTACATCGTGAAAACGGGCTGCAAGAATTCTCCGAAGCGATCGATCCCGCCGATGAGTTTCGGCGCGGCAACCCAGCCCCCGAAGATCGAAAGGAAGGCGAGGATCATGAGCGGAATCGTCATGTTTTTGGGCGATTCGTGGACGTGGACTTCATGCTCGTCGTAGCGCGGGGCGCCGAAGAACGTGAGGAAGATGAGGCGGAACATATAGAAGGACGTGAGAGCCGCGCCCGCGACGCCGAGGAGCCAGAGAGCAAGATTCGCATGGGGGCCGGACTGCGCCGCTTCGAGAATTTCGTCCTTGCTGAAGAATCCGGCGAAGCCGGGGATGCCTGCGATCGCGAGCGTGGCGATCAGCATCGTCCAATAAGTGACGGGAATCTTTTTGCGCAGGCCGCCCATTTTCATCATGTCCTGCTCGCCGCCCATGGCGTGGATCACGCTGCCGGCGCAGAGGAAGAGCAGGCCTTTGAAGAAGGCGTGCGTCATCAGATGGAAAATGCCGGCCGCGTAAGCGCCCACGCCGCAGCCGAGGAACATGTAGCCGAGCTGCGAAACGGTGGAATAGGCGAGCACTTTCTTGATGTCGGTCTGCATCAGGCCGATCGTGGCGGAATAGAAGGCGGTGATCGCGCCGACGATGGCGACGACGAGCATCGCGACGGGCGCGCGGGAAAAAAGCGGGTTCATGCGCGCAACCATGTAGACGCCGGCGGTGACCATGGTGGCGGCGTGGATCAAGGCGCTGACGGGCGTGGGACCTTCCATCGCGTCCGGGAGCCAGACGTAGAGCGGCAACTGCGCCGACTTGCCGACGGCGCCGGTAAAAAGCAGGATGCAGATGGTGGTCAAGGTGCCTTCGGCGACCGGGGTTGCGGCGATGCTCTTGAAGATCGTCTGAAAATCGACCGAGGAGAACGTGGCGAAGACGAAGAGGATGCCCACCGTGAAGCCGAAGTCGCCGATGCGCGTGGTGATAAAGGCTTTCTTGCCCGCATCGGCCGCGGACTTCTTCAGGAACCAGAAGCCGATCAGCAGGTAGCTGCAGAGGCCCACGCCTTCCCATCCGACGAACATCACGATGAGGTTCGCGGCGAGCACCAGCGTGAGCATGAAGAACATGAAGAGGTTGAGATAGCTGAAGAAGCGGTAGTAGCCGCCCTCGTGCGCCATGTAGCCGGTGGAATAGATGTGGATCAGCATGCCCACGAAGGAGACCGTCAGCAGCATGACGACCGTGAGCTGGTCGACTTGCAAAGAGAAATCGACGCGGAACGGGCCGGCGACGATCCAGGTGAAATAGTCGCCGACGTAAGGAATCTGGCCCGGGGAGAGCTGCCAAAACTCGCGGACGAGCTCCGCGACGGCGAGAAAGGCGAGCGATACGGAGCCGATGGCGACCGAATTGACGGCGGACTTCGGCCAATGCTTGCCCAAGAGGCCGTTGATCGCCGCCCCGGCAAGCGGCAACGCGAGAATGATCCAGAGATGGCTGAGTATAGGCATCAGAACTTGAGCAGATTCACGCGTTCGACGTTGAGCGATTCACGGTTGCGCGCGAGCATGATGATGATGGCCAGGCCCACGGCCGCTTCGGCGGCCGCGACCACAATCACGAAAAAGACGAAGACCAGGCCGTCGAGCTGATTGTGCGCGCGCGCGAAGGCGACGAACGCCAGATTCACGGCGTTGAGCATCAGCTCGATCGACATGAAAACCGTGATGACGTTGCGCTTGAACACGAACGCGACGACGCCCAGACCGAACAGAATGGCGCTCAGCACCAGATAGTACGAAACGGGAACGATCACTCTTCTTTCCTCGCAAGAACCAGCGCGCCCAGGATCGCGATCAGAATCAGGATCGAGGTCGCTTCAAACGGGAGCAGGTACGGCCTGAAAAGCTGCTTCGACAACTCGACAGTCGAAAAGGCGGTTGCCGGCTCAGGGCCATTGGCAATCGCCGCGCCAATCTGGGAGTGGAACATCCAGTGGGCGATTTCGAGCAAGAGAACGAATCCAAGCGGCATGCCGGCATATTTCGCGAGCTTGCTGAAATCGGTGCGTTCCTCGAGGCCCATATTGAGCAGCATGATGACGAAGACGAACAGAACCATGACCGCGCCCGCGTAGACGATGATCTGGACGGCAGCGATGAATTCGGCGCCGAGCAGGAGATAAATGACGGCGAGCGAGATCATCACGAGGATCAAGGCGAGCGCGCTGTGAATCGGCTCGCGCGCGAGAATCAGCATCACCGCGCCCGCCACCGCGAGCAGGGCGAAGACGAAAAAGAGAATGAAGGGAAGGTTCATCCGGGACCCTTCATCATAAAGTAAAGAACGACGGCGCTTGTGACGACCAGATTCGCGAGCGACACCGGGAGCAAGAGTTTCCAGCCGAAAGACATCAGCTGATCGTAGCGGAAGCGGGGCAGCGTGCCGCGCATCCAGATGTAAAAGAACAGAATTGCCAAAATTTTCGTGGTGAACCAGAAAACGCCCTGAATTCCAGCGTTCACCGTGGCGATCCACGGCGCCGCGCCGTGCAACGAAGCGGCCGCCGGGGCGAGCACGAGCAGGCCGCCGCCGAGGCAGAGCAGCGTGACCACGGCGAATTGCAGCCGGGCGATGCCGCGCATCGTGGTGACCGTATCAACCAGGCAATAGATGCCGAGCGCGACCAAGCCCACGCCGGGCAGGAAAAGCTGCCACTTCCAGCTATCGGGGAAGGGCGAGAGCCAGCCGCCGAGAAAGAGGATGGTCGCCAGGCAGGAGACGGTGATCATGTTCGCGTATTCGGCCATGAAGAACATCGCGAACTTGAAGCTCGAATATTCGGTGTGGAAACCGGCGACGAGTTCTGTTTCGGCTTCCGGCAGATCGAAGGGGATGCGGTTCGTTTCCGCGATGGCGGCGGTGAGGTAGCAGAGGAATCCGATAATCTGCGGAAAGATATGCCAGCGCGGAATGAAATGCAGGTAGTAGCCGCTTTGTCCCGCGATGAGGTCGTTGAAATTCAGCGTGCCGGCAAGCAGGAGCACGCCGACCACCGAAATCGTGAGCGAAACTTCGTAGCTAATCATCTGCGCGGAGCTGCGCAGACCGCCCATGAGGGGATATTTGCTATTGGAAGACCATCCCGCGAGCGCCACGCCATACACGCCCATGGACGTGATCGCGAAAAGGAACAGGAAACCGATATTGATATTCGCCACGACCAAAACGGGCTGGCCGAGAACGGTGACGCTTGGCGGGCCGAACGGAATCAACGCGATCGCGGTGAGCGCGAGCGAAAGAGCGAGAAACGGCGCGAGCGTGTAGACGAGACGGTCCGACACGGGGGGCGTGACGTCTTCCTTGAAAAGAAACTTGAGGCCATCGGCCAGCGGCTGAAGCAGGCCGTGGGCGCCCACGTAGTAGGGGCCCCAACGCGCCTGGATGTGCGCGATGACCTTGCGCTCGAGCCAGGTAAGATACGCCAAGGCCGTCATGACGACAAACAGCAGGACGGCAATCTTGACTATCGATACCACCAAGACTGGGTGCTGGGAGATGAACTCCACGGCGTCTCTTTTGCCTCGTTCGTCGAAGTGAGCCTGGAACAGTAGCGGCCCAGGGTGCCGCTCGTAAAGAGATAATCGTGTGAAGAGAAAACCGCGCCCGCGGGCACATCGTAAGACGATTCCACGGACTTGCAAGCCGCCGTTGCCAATTCAGAGCCGCCGGCAAGCAGAGACGGCAGCGAAAGATTGTAGCCGGCCACATTCTGCCGGATTTCCTCGAACGCCGCTTCGGGCGTGCGGAGGCGGATCGGCGTTCCGAGGCCGAGCATTCCCAGCTGATGCGAAAGAATGCGCAGCAAGTCGAAATCGCTGCGCGGGCCCTGCGGATCGATCGCGCGATGGGTCAGCTGAACTTCGCCGGCCGTATTCGTGAGCGAGCCGTCTTTTTCGTAAGTGGATGCGGTCGGCAGGACGACGTCGGCGCGCAGGGCCGTTTCCGTGAGGAACATATCCTGCACGACGAGCAGCTCGAGCCCCGCCAGAAGGTCGGGCGAAGCGACCGCGAACGTCTTGAGCGGGTTGGCGCCGACCACGTAAAGAGCTTTGATCTTGCCCGCGAGCGCCGCTTCGATCATGGCGTGGGCCGCGAGGCCGGGCTCCGCCGAGATTTCACCGCCCCAGACTCTGCCGAATCGCGCGCGCTCGGGCGCATCCGAAAGGGGCGCGTAGCCGGGCAGGCGATCGGGCAAAATGCCCATGTCGGCGGCGCCGCGGGAATTCGAGTAATCGCCGAGGGCCATGAATTTCGTCTTGCCGCCGAGGCGGGCGCTGAACGAAACGAGATCGCGAATCGCCGCGCCCTGAATTTCCGCGCCGAACAATATGACGACATCGCTCTCGGCCTCGAGCGCCGCCTTCAACTGGACCAGGCCTTCCGTGGTTTTCACGTCGAACTGGCCGTGCTCGGAGGCGAGCCAGCGAACGGCTTCGCGCGCGCCGGCTTCGACCGCGATTTTAGCCTGGCGATGAATCTTGCTCGGGCGGCTATCAATGGCGTAGAGCTTCAGGCCGTGGTGGCGGACGCCGGTGCGAATCTGCCAGGCGACGAGAGGATTCTGCTGCGTGACGTCGTTGCCGACGAGCAGGACCGCGGGCGCGTTGTAGATATCGGCCATCGTGGCGAGAGAGCTTTTCGCGTTGGGGCCGAGAGCGGCGGCGAGGCCGGTGTAGTCCGCGGTGCGGTGATGATCGATGTTGTTGGTGCCGAGCGTGACGCGCGCAAAGCGATTCAGCAGGTAGTTCTCTTCGTTGGTGGTGTGATTCGATCCGATCACGCCGATCGCCGACGGGCCGTGCGTGGCGTGAGCCTGCTTCAGGCGGCGCGCGACTTCTTCGAGCGCGTCTTCCCAGCTCGCGGGTTCGAGCGAGCCATTGCGGCGGACGAGCGGCTGGCGAACGCGTTCGGGATTCGAGGTGAAATCGAAGCCGAAGCGGCCCTTGGCGCACAAGAATTCGCCGTTGAAGCCGGAATGATCGCGATTGTTGGCGCGCAGAATTTCGTTGTTGCGGACGCTGAGCGTGGTCTTGCAGCCGTTGGAGCAGTGCGCGCACGGCTCGCCGACGTACGTCATTTCCCAGGGGCGCGTCTGATAGCGATAGGTTCCGCTGGTGAGCGCGCCTACCGGGCAGATGTCGATGCACATGCCGCACTCTTCGCAGGCAAGCTCGCCGGGCTGATTCGGCAGGATCACGGATTGCACGCCGCGCGAGCCGACGCCGAGAGCTTTCACGTCCATGCCCTCATCGCAGACGCGCACGCAACGGAAGCAGAGGATGCAGCGAGGGGCGTCGTAATAAACGAGCGGCGACCACTTTTCCTCCGGATGGTGGAGCTTTTCTTCGGTGAAGCGAGTTTTGTCGAGGCCGTAGCGGAAGGTCATGTCCTGCAATTCGCACTCGCCGCCCTTATCGCAGACGGGGCAATCAAGCGGATGATTCGAGAGCAGGAACTCGATCATGTCTTTGCGAGCTTTGTGGACCTGATCGGTGGTGGTCTTCACCACCATGCCGTCGGTTGCGACGAGCGTGCAGGCGGTCTGCAGCTTGGGCATTTTTTCGACTTCGACGAGGCACATGCGGCACGCGGCCTGGAGAGAAAGGCCGGGATAATAGCAGAAGGACGGGACTTCGATTCCTTGAGCTTTTGCGGCTTCGATCACAAGGGTGCCGGCGGTGGTCGTCACCGGCCGGCCGTCGATTGTGAACGCGATCTGTTTTTGTTCCGCCATCGTTTTTCCTGAATGAACCCTATTCGTGCAAGAACCCAGGGCTAAAGCCCATTTTTTCCGGGCCACTTTTTCGCGAGCCTAAAGGCTCACGCTTCCACCCAAAACCTTGGCCGGAGCTAGCGCTCCCGGCCCTCGGAGCTGCGCTCGCTTGTTCGACTGCATCGGCAGCGGCGCCAAAGGCGAAGAGAGATCCTTCGCTTCGCTCAGGATGACGGCTTCTGCTGCATTCGCGACTTCATACTGCCTGGCTATTGCGCAGCCGCGAGGACGTCGGCGGCTTTATACGCGCACTTGCCTTGCAGGTGATCCTCGAATTCGTTGCGCCACTTCTTGACGATGCTGATCGTGGGCAGCGCGGCGGCGTCGCCGAGCGGGCAGAAGGTGCGCCCGAGCATATTTTTCGAGAGCTCGTCGATCAGCGGAATATCCTCTTCGCGGCCGCCGCCTTCGTGGAAGCGGTCGAGCAACTTGCGCAGCCACGCCGTGCCTTCGCGGCAGGGAATGCACCAGCCGCACGATTCGTGCGCGTAGAAATGCATGATGCGGCGCGCGACGTCGACCATGCAGGTATCTTCATCGAAGATGACCGTGCCTCCGGAGCCGAGCATCGAGCCGATTTTGGCGACCGAATCATAATCCATCGCGACATCGATTTCATCGGCGGAGAGCAGCGGGCAGGAACTGCCGCCGGGAATCACGGCTTTCAATTTTTTGCCGTTGGGGATGCCGCCGGCGACCTCTTCGATCAAGCGGCGCAGCGGAAAGCCGAGAGGAAGTTCGTAGATTCCGGGGCGATTCACGTGGCCCGAAATCGAATAGAGGCGCGTGCCGCCATTCTTTGGCGTTCCGAGAGCGGCGTACGCTTCGCCACCCATGCGGAGGATTGCAGGGACGGTGCTGAGCGTCTCCGCATTATTGATGACGGTGGGGCAGCCATAGAGGCCGACGACCGCGGGGAAGGGCGGCCGGATGCGCGGGTAGCCGCGCTTGCCTTCGAGCGATTCCATCAGCGCCGATTCCTCGCCGCACTCGTAGGCGCCCGCGCCGGTATGCGTGCACAGTTCGAAATCAAACCCGCTGCCGAGAATATTCTTGCCGAGGTAGCCCTTGGCGTAGGCCTCGGAAATGGCCACGTCCATGATGTCGATGATGTAGCGGTATTCGCCGCGGATATAGATGTACCCTCGATTGGCGTTGACGGCGCGTCCGGCGATCACCATGCCTTCAATCAGCTGGTGGGGATCCATCTCCATCAGCGGGCGGTCCTTGGATGTGCCAGGCTCGCTCTCGTCGGCATTGGCGAGAATGTATTTTTGCTGGTTGCCCTTCGGGACAAAGCTCCACTTCATTCCCGTGGGAAAGCCCGCGCCGCCGCGCCCGCGGAGGCTCGATTTCTTCATCTCGTCGATGATCTGCTCGGGCGTCATCTGCTTCAGGGCTTTTTCGAGCGCCTGATAGCCCTCGTGCTTGAGGTAGACGTCGATCTTGTGCGAATTCGGGATGCCGAAGCGCTTGCTGATCACCGGCACTTCGGCCGGAAGGCGTTCGTGCAAAGCGCCCGAGATCACCGGCACGGGCTTGGGAACTTTGCCGTCTTGAAGCTGCTCGAAGATCGCGTCGACTTTGGCCGGATCGAGATTTTCGTGGAAATCATAATTGACCTGCATGCACGGCGCGCCGGTGCATGCGCCGATGCATTCCACCTCTTCGAGCGAAAACGTGCCGCTGGGCGAAACTTCCTTGTTGCCGATGGCGAGGCGCTTCTGAACGTGCTGATAGAGCTCATTGCCGCCGCGCAGCATGCAGGAGATGTTGGTGCAAACCTGAATGTGATAGCGGCCCATGGGCTTGCGGTGCAGCATCGAGTAGTAAGCCAGCGTCTCGGTGACCTGGGTGATATTCAGATCGAGGCGCCGGGCGATTTCCTCGAGGATTTCATCGCCAAGGTGGCCGAGCTCGTCCTGCGCGTAGAGCATCATCGGGATCAGCGCCGAGCGTTTCACTGGGTAGCGCGTGAGGAGGCCGTTGAATTTGTTTTCGAGCTGCGGCGAAAGTTGCATTCCCGTTTTTTTGTCGACCCGGCTAGCGGTCAACTTCTCCCAGAACGATGTCGGTGGTGCCGATGCAGGCTACGGCGTCGGCGATCAGGCGGCCGACGCAAAGATTCGGCAGCGATTGCAGATTCACGAACGACGGCGTGCGGAATTTCACGCGATACGGCTTCGGAGAGCCGTCGCTTGCCATGAAGACGCCCAGTTCGCCGCGCGGCGACTCGATCGCCTGATAGACCTCGCCCGGCGGCGGCGCGAAACCTTCCGTGAAAATCTTGAAATGGTAGATCAGGCCCTCGATCGAGGTTTTCATCTCTTCGCGAGACGGCGGAATGATGCCCTGGACTTCGGCGCGGAAAGGACCCTCGGACGGAATTTTCTCCATCGCCTGCTTGACGATCTTGACGCTCTCGCGAATCTCGGCCACGCGGCACTGATACCGCGCGTAGCAATCGCCGGCCGTCTGCGTCGGAACGTTGAATTCGAATTCGTCGTAGCTCGAATAGGGAAACGCACGGCGCACATCGTAGGCCACGCCGCTGGCGCGAAGGAGCGGACCGGAAACGCCCATGGCGATCGCGTCTGCGGCGCTGAGAAGGCCCACGCCCTGCGTGCGGGCGAGCCAGATGCGATTTTTCGTGAGCAGATCCTCGTATTCGTCCACGTGGCCGGGCATCGCGTCGACGACGCGCTGCACCTTGTCGAGCCAGCCCGGGGGCGGTTCGAGCGCGAGGCCGCCGATGCGGAAATAGCTGGTCATCATCCGCTGGCCGGAGACGTACTCATAAATCTTCATGATCTCTTCGCGCTCGCGGAAGCTATAGAGGAAGACGGACATCGCGCCGAGATCGATGGCGTGCGTGCCGAGCCAGACGAGGTGCGAAGTGATGCGCGTCAATTCGGTGAGAAGGACGCGAATATACTGCGCCCGCTTGGGAACTTCGATGCCGAGGAGCTTTTCGGCGGCCAGGCAGAAGCCGAGATTATTCGAGAGGGGCGCGAGATAGTCGATGCGGTCTGTGAGCGTGATGCACTGCGAATACGTTTTCGACTCGCAGGATTTTTCGATGCCCGTGTGCAGGTAGCCGATCACGGATTTGGCGGATAGGATCGTCTCGCCATCGAGCTCGAGGATCACGCGCAGCACTCCATGCGTGGACGGGTGCTGCGGCCCCATATTGAGGACCATCGGTTGAGCCGGGCCAACGGGAGTTTCGATTGTCGTTGTCGTCATAGCTCTGTGAACCTCATGCGGGCCTCACCGAAACCCTTCGACCGGATAGTCTTTGCGGAGGGGATAGCCCTCCCAATCGTCGGGCATCAGAATGCGGGTGAGGTCGGGATGCCCCTCGAATCGGATTCCAAAAAGATCGAAGCTTTCGCGCTCGTGCCAATTTGCGGTCGGCCACACGGGAACGACGGAGAGCACGTTCGGGTCGTTGCCCGCCAGGCGCACCTTCAGACGCAAGCGCATGCCGCGTTCGATCGAAAGCAGGTGGTAATTCACCTCGAAGCGCGGCTCAAGGGGAAACCGGTCGACGGTCGTGATATCCGACAGAAACGTGAACTGGAGGGAAGGCTCGGTCCTCAGGAATTCGGCGGCGCGGCGGATATGCTCGCGCGGGACGACGATCGTGGTTTCGCCCCTGAATTCAAGCACTTCGGCGACGGAGTTCGTGTCCCAAAGACGGAGCTTGCTTACAGCCGGGGCTTCCTGTTTTTGACCGCGTTCCTGGGATTCCACTTCTATTATTCCGATTCCGGACGGGCCTCAGGTGTTCCAGTCGAGCGCGCCCTTTTTCCAGAGGTAAATATATCCGACGAGCAGGATGATAATGTAGAGCAACATCTCCACAAAACCAAACACTTTCAGGTCGTGGTAGACGAGCGCCCACGGATAGAGAAAGATGGCCTCGATATCGAACAGAATGAATATCAAACCCACCATGTAGAAATGCACCGAGAAGGGTTCACGGGCATCGCCGGTGGGGCGAATGCCGCATTCGTATGGCTGATCCTTTTCGGGCGAACGTTTGTGTTTTCCGACCAGGGAGGAAACCGTAATCAGCGCGCCGGCAAGTCCGGCTGCTAGTACAAACATCAGCAACAAGGAACCGTAGTTGTCGAGGTAGTTGGCGCTCATTTTCCTTGCGCTGCTATAATAACTTCCGAGCGTACGTCGGTCAAATGAACTCCCCGAAATCTTCTGTGTTCCGCAAGCCTCGGGGTAGCCCTTGGGAGAGAATCGGCCTCGATGAGTTCCGGATTTAATACGGACGTTCGCGTGGGGGACCACGTGTTCCACGTCCAAACTGAGGACCGTGGCCCGAACCACCCCGTCATCGACACAATGGTGTACCAAAATGGGCGGGTTTTTCACCGGCGGTCGTCGGATTACCGGGAATTCAAGGATTCGCCCGAATTTAGCGATGATCATCTGCGCCATCGGGTGGAAGAACAACATCGCGTGGTGGTCGAAGAGCTACGCGGCGGGGCACTGGCCGGGGAAATGGCTACCGCTCTCGAGAAAACAAGCGTTGCCAGCGGCATCCAATTGCAGCTCCTGAATCCGGGATCGTGGCTTACCGCGGGCAACGTGTCGCTGGATGTTGAAATTCTGCGGCGCGCCGATCGCCAGCCCCAGGCGGGGGTCGAGGTGAATGCGGCGATCGAAGGGGCACTGCGCGACGGCCACCATACCGGCACGACCGACGGCGAAGGCCGGGTGCGAATTCAGTTTCCACTGCCGCCACTGGGGAAGGGTGATCTGGCGCTCGTGATTCATGCGCAGACGGCGGCCGGCAAGGACGAGATTCGCTTCACGATGCGATCGAGAGCGAAGACGCCGCCCGCAGCTCCGCTGCCTAATTCCTAGACAGGTTTCCATTCGTGACGATTACGATCAACGGAGAGCGCCGGGAAATCCCCGATGGCCTGAACGTGACTGCGCTGCTGGAACACCTCGGGATGCTGGAGAACCGCGTGGCGATCGAGCGCAATCGGGATATTCTGCCGCGGGCGCGGTGGCGGGAGACGCAGGTGAGCGCGGATGATTCGTTTGAGATCGTGCAGCTGGTCGGCGGCGGGTAGAATGGCGGCCTTGCCCGCGCGGGAGGCGTGAGAAGAGCCGGCGAGACGCCGGCGCTACGCGGCGGAAACTACAGGCCGGCGAGGATGTGGCCGAGCTTGTCTTTCTTGGTCTGGAGGTAGGCGCGGGAGTGATGGCTGGTGCGGGGACGGCAGGGAATTCGCTGGACCACACGAATGCCGGCCTTTTCAAGCTGCTCAACCTTGTCGGGATTATTTGAGAGCAGGCGCACGGAGCGGACACCCAAAGCCTTCAGCGCCTCGGCGGCAAAATCGTAATCGCGCGAATCCGCGGCGAAGCCGAGTTTGCGATTGGCCTCCACCGTATCGAATCCCCGATCCTGCAGCTCGTAGGCCTTGAGCTTGTTGAGCAGGCCGATGCCGCGGCCTTCCTGCGGCAGATAGAGAACGATGCCCGAGCCATCCTTGGCGATTTTGCGCAGCGAGAGTTCGAGTTGCGCGCGGCAATCGCATCGCTCGGATGTGAAGACATCGCCGGTGAGGCACTGCGAATGGACCCGCACGAGCGGCGGCCTGCCGGATCGCAGCGGGCCATGCTGGATGGCCACTGCCTCCTCGCCCCGGCCATTTCCCTTAATGCCAGCGATGGTGAAGCGGCCGAAGCGCGTCGGCAGCGCAGCTTTGGCGACAACGTGCGCCTTCTCAGATTGTTTTCGACGCTTCATGCGAGCAGATCATTATAGCAGGCTCGCAGGCACCGCTTCGTAGCGCGGAAATTGACTTCGGTCCCGCCGGGCTGTACCTTTCCGTTACTCCCATTGCGCCGGTTACCGCGTATCGGCGCATATTCACAGGCGAATGGAGACGGCCAAAGCGCATGACCCCGGAGCGCTGGCAACAAGTGAAAAAATTGCTGGCCGAGGCTCTTGAAAAGGCGCCGGAAGAGAGGCGCGCCTATCTCGACCGGGCATGCGCCGAGCCGGAGCTCCGCCGCGAGGTGGAATCGCTGATCGATGCCCACGAGCGGGAGGGCGAAACGCTGGTCGATGGTCCTTCGGCGCCTGCTGGTTTAGCGCTCGAAAAGGGCGCGCGCATCGGGACGTATGAAATCATCGCGCAACTCGGTGCGGGCGGCATGGGGGTGGTTTACAAAGCGCGCGATGTGAGGCTTGGCCGGCTCGTCGCCCTGAAGTTTCTTCGCGAAGATTCCGTTGGGAATCCCACCGCCCGGGAGCGTTTGCTGAGGGAAGCACAAAACGCCTCGGCGCTCAATCATCCGAATATTGCGACGATCTACGAGGTCGGCGAAAACGGCGGACAAATCTACATTGCGATGGAGCTTGTTGAAGGCCGCGCGCTCGGAGCGGTGGTGCCGCGGGACGGGCTTGCGGCGCAGACGGCGGTCCACTACGGAGCCGAAATCGCCGGAGCCCTAGCCCACGCTCACGAGCGCGGAATCATCCACCGCGATCTGAAGCCCGCGAACGTGATGATCACTTCGGCAGGCCACGCCAAGGTGCTCGACTTCGGCCTGGCGAAACGCGTTTCGAGCGCCCAGCTATCCGACCAAACGCTCTTGCACTCGCTGACCAAACCCGGCGCCATCGTTGGGACTTTGCAGTATATGGCTCCCGAAACGCTGCGCGGCGAACAAGCCGACGCGCGCACGGACTTGTGGGGCGTGGGGGCGATCCTCCACGAGATGCTGGTCGGCGCGCCGCCATTCGATGGGAAGACCGCCTACGAGCTGACCTCGGCGATTTTGCGGGAGGAGCCGAAGCCGCTTCCGCGCAGGGTTCCCGCAAGCCTGCGAACGGTGGTGCAGCGGTGCCTTACCAAAGAGCGCGAGCACCGTTACCAGCAATCGAGCGAAATCCGCGCGGCTCTGGAGGCGATCGGCTCGGACCACGATGCCGCCCCGCCGCTGGACACGCGCGGTCGCAGGGGAAAATTTTGGGCGCTGTCGGCCGCGGGAGTCGTGGTGCTGGGGCTGCTGGCCTGGGGCGGCTTCGAGTTTCTTGGATCGAAGTCCGCCGCGCACCACGCGGTTTCTTCCGGCGACTGGGTGCAGGTGACCGACTTCGCGGATTCAGCTGTTTCGCCCGCGCTTTCTCCCGATGGCCGAATCCTGACGTTCATTCGTGGATCGGACCCGTTCATCGGCTCCGGGCAAATCGAAGCGAAAGTAATGCCAAACGGGGAACCCGTGCAACTGACTCACGATGCCACACTGAAGATGAGCCCGCAGTTTTCCCCGGACGGTTCGATGATCGCCTACACGGTCGCGCCGTTTGAACACGGGGGATGGGACACGTGGGAAGTGCCGGTACTGGGCGGCCAGACGCGACTGACGTTTCCGAATACGGAGGGTATGACGTGGATCGACCCCAACCATCTCTTGTTTTCTGAGATTTTGTCGGGGCTGCATATGGCGCTGGCAACATCGGATGGGGACCGCTCGAACAGCCGGTTCGTATACGTGCCGGCGCGCGAGCGGGGGATGGCGCACCGGTCCGCCCTATCCCCGGATCACAAGTGGGTGCTGGTGGTGGAAATGGATAACGGGGGATGGCTGCCATGCCGCTTGGCGCCATTCGACGCAAGTTCGGCCGGGAGACGGGTGGGGCCGCCGGAAGCTGCATGTACATACGCGGCGTGGTCGCCGGACGGAACTTGGATGTATTTCAGCTCGAACGCGGGTGGGCGCTTTCACATCTGGCGCCAGAAGTTCCCGGATGGCGCTCCCGAGCAAGTGACGTCTGGCGGCACGGAAGAGGAAGGCATTGCGATGGCGGCGGACGGAAGTTCGCTGATCACTTCGGTGGGGTCGACGCAGAGCACGGTGTGGGTCCACGATGCCCAGGGCGACCGGCAGGTTTCCTCGGAAGGTTACGCTGTCGATCCGGAGTTTTCGCACGACGGCAAGAAGCTCTATTACCTCATCCGGCGGAACGGACTGTCGGGCGCGTTCACGAGGCAGGATGGCGAGCTGTGGGTCGCAGACCTGACGACCGGACAGAGCGAACGGCTGCTTGGCGACACGTTCGTGACCGGATACCAGATATCGGCGGACGACACGCAGGTTGTTTTCTCGGCATCGGACAAGGACGGGCGCTCGCACTTGTGGCTGGCCTCGCTCGACTTTCGTTTTCCTCCCAGACGGTTCGAATCTTCGGTTGAAGAGGACGAGCCGCGATGGGATGCGAGCGGGCAAATCTACTTTCGCGCAGCCGAAGGGAAACAGAACTTCGTCTATCGCATGAATTCCGACGGAAGCAAACGCACGAAAGTCTTGCCGAATCCGATTCTGGAGCTGCACGCGATTTCTCCGGACGGACGCTGGGCGGTGGTGGCGGAGGGCTCGACGGTGCACATGAACGCGGAACCACTCGATGGAGGGATGCCCGTCCCTGTTTGCGCCATCTATTGCGGTGTCGCATGGAGCCGCGACGGCCGGACACTCGCCCTTTACATGGCGCTGATGGACGGGACAAATACGATCACTTTGTCCGTGCCAGCCGGAGAGGACTTGCCCGTCTTGCCGCCGGGAGGGCTAAGCGACTCCAATCTGGACCGCTTAAAGGACGCGAAAGTGCTTCGGGGTACGCTTTTTCCGGGCCCGGCGGGCCTGAGCGCGTTTTTCCACGAAGAGGTCCATCGGAACCTGTTTCGCGTGCCATTGCAGTAGCGCGAGAAAGCCATTCTTTCGCCCGGTGCACCGAAAACATTGATGGGTTGCATCCAATCTTTCCGTGAACCCAGGGCGAGAGCGGATTGATAGAGTAGCGTGCAATGGGAGCGGTCCCGATACCGATGGTGAACCGCGGCCTTTTTGAGGGCTACGACACGGGCGGGTTTTACGACGAGATGTTCTCGGCGCCAGGGCAGCCTCGGCCGCAATACACCAAACTGTTTCAGAAGCTGGCCTCGATGGCGCCCAGCCAGTTCGAGGAGCGGCGGAAGCTTGCCGATCTGTCGTTCCTGATCCAGGGGATCACCTTCACGGTATACAGCGACGGGCGAGGAACGGAGCGACTGTTTCCGTTCGATCTGATCCCGCGCATCCTGCCGCATTCGGAATGGGAGCGGATCGACCGCGGACTCTCGCAGCGCGTGATGGCGCTCAACCTCTTCCTGATGGACGTGTACGGCCAGCAGATGATCTTCAAGGACAAGCGGATTCCGAGGTCGCTCGTCTATTCATGCCCGCATTTCCGGCGCGAGGTGATCGGCGTCGGAGTGCCGCGCGGAATTCACACGCATATCTGCGGGATCGATCTGGTGCGCGATTCGAAGACAGGCGAATTCTGCGTGCTCGAAGACAACGTGCGGACTCCGAGCGGCGTTTCCTACGTGCTCGAGAACCGGATCGTGATGACGCGAACTTTCCCGGATGCCTTTCAGGCAGCCGAGGTGCTGCCCGTGAACCATTATCCGGCGGAGCTTTCGCGCATCCTGCGCAGCCTTTCGCCGAGGGGCGAGAGCGACGCGCAAATCGTGTTGCTGACGCCGGGAATTTACAACAGCGCGTATTTCGAGCACAGCTTCCTCGCGCAGCAGATGGGCATCGAGCTGGTGGAAGGGCGCGATCTGATCGTGGATGGCGGAATCGTTTACATGAAGACGATCCGGGGGCTGACGCGCGTCGACGTGATCTACCGGCGCGTCGACGACGAGTTTCTCGATCCGCTGACGTTTCGTACGAACTCGATTCTCGGCGTGCCGGGGCTGATGGGAGCGTACCGTGCGGGCAGCGTGGCGCTGGCGAATGCGGTGGGCAATGGCGTGGCGGACGACAAGGCGATCTATGCCTACGTGCCCGAGTTCATTCGATATTATCTGGGCGAAGAGCCGGTGCTGCGGTCCGTGGAGACTTACATTTGCGCGAAGCCGGATGATTTATCGTACGTGCTCGACCATTTGCCGGAACTGGTGGTGAAAACGGTCGGCGAATCCGGCGGCTATGGGATGTTGATCGGCCCAGCGTCGGAGCGCAAGCGAATCGAGGAATTTCGAGAGCGCATTCAAGCGAATCCGCGGAACTACATCGCGCAGCCGGTCGTTGGGCTTTCGCGGGTGCCTTCATATGATGCGGGCGAGGCGACCGTGGGTGGCCGACACGTAGATCTGCGGCCTTATTGTCTTTACGACGGCGAAAAAGTGACGATTGTGCCGGGCGGGCTGACGCGCGTCGCGCTGCAGAAAGGCTCTTTGGTGGTGAATTCCTCGCAGGGTGGCGGCAGCAAAGATACCTGGGTGCTGCGAGGCGAGGACTGAGATGCTTTCGCGAATCGCCGAATCGCTTTTCTGGCTGGCGCGTTACATCGAGCGCGCCGAGGGCACAGCGCGCATCCTCGACGTGAACTACCACATGCTGCTCGAGCAATCGCAGCAGTCGTATCACCTGCGATGGGAGCCGCTGATCATCATGGCGGGCGAAGAGGACCGCTTTCGGAAGCTGTACGGCGAGGTGAACGCCAAGAACGTATTCGAATTTCTCGCGTTTCGCCACGACAACCCGAGCTCGATCGTGCAGTGTATTTCAAAAGCGCGCGAAAACGCCCGAACGATTCGCGACCGCATCTCGCGCGAGATGTGGGAGGACATCAACGGGCTCTATTACACGGTGTGCCAGTTCGTGCCGCAGGAGGAGATCGCGGCGGGGCCGCACCGTTTTTGCGAGCGGGTGAAATTCGGCGCGCACCGTTTTCACGGCGTGACGGACGCAACGCTGCCGCACGATGAAGGCTGGGAATTTCTGCGGATTGGGTGGTCGCTCGAACGCGCGGAGATGACGGCGCGACTGGTGGACGTGCAGTATCACAATTTGTTGGATGGTCCACCCGCGGCCGATGCGCTCGACAATCACCAATGGATGGCGGTGCTGCGATCGGTGGGCGCCTACGAGGCGTATCATCGCCAGTATCACCCGCCGCTTGAGCCCGAGAAGGTTGCCGAGATGCTGATTCTGGATCACCAGCATCCGCACTCGATTCGATTCAACGTAGCTGAGTTTCAGTCGAGCTTGCGGGCGGTGAGCGGCTCGGGGCGGGGTTCGTATGCAAATGAAGCGGAAAGGCTCGCGGGGAAACTAGTGGAACGATTGAGCTACGACAAGATCGGCGAAATCTTCAAGCAAGGTCTGCACGGATATTTGAACGACGTGGTAAACATGTGCGCGGCGATCGGGGACGATATCGCGCGAACCTACTTCTACTACGCGGTGGTGGCATGAATCGCTATCATCTGGTCCATATCACGGAATTTCTCTACGACGGGCCGGTCTCCGAGAGTTACAACGAGGTCCGCCTGCGGCCGATTCACGATGAGAAGCAGAGCTGCCTTTCATTTCGCCTGATGACGGCGCCCGGCTCGCGCGGGACTTCGTATCGCGACGCCTATGGGAATTGGGTGCATCAATTCAACGTGCTGCCCGAGCATCGGCGACTGAAAGTCGAGGCGGAATCGGTGGTGCTGGCGCACGATTCATCGGGCGCGGCCCCCGATGCGACCACACTTGCCGATTTGGACGCGGGCAAACATCCATTCGACGAGGAGCATTTCGACTTCCTCGCACCGACCGCGTACGTGCCGCATCTCAGCGAGCTTCGCGAGATTATCGGGGCGGCTGAGGCGGCGAGCGATGGAACGGTCGAGGGATTCGTGCAAAAGGCGTCCGACTCGATCCACGAGCGGTTTCGCTACGTGAAGGGCGCGACGCACGTGCATTCTTCGATCGAGGACTCGCTATCGATCGGCGCGGGCGTGTGCCAGGATTTCGCGCACTTGCTGCTTGGCGTGGTGAGGATGCGCGGGCTGCCGGGGCGGTACGTTTCGGGCTATCTCGTGCCGGGCAGCGCTGCCTCCGCGGACGCGCGGCAGGAGGAAGTGATCGGCGGCCAGGCGTCGCATGCGTGGGCGGAGGCGTTCATGCCGACGACGGGATGGACGGCCTTCGATCCGACGCTCGGCAAGCCGGTGGGCATGCGGCACGTTCGCGTGGCTTATGGCCGGGATTACGGCGACGTGGCGCCGGTTCGCGGGGTGTATAAAGGACAGGCCGGCCAGAGCCTGGCGGTGGATGTGCGCGTTCGCCCCGCGCTCGACGACGAAGGGCGCGAGCAGCTTTCGACTTCGGCGCCAGTTCCCGGGAAACCATTGACGGCCGAACGTCCTCAGCAGCCCGCGCAGCAACAGCAGCAGCAGTGAGAAATCGAAAATCGAAAATCGAAACCCCTAACCGCACCATTCGGGGCTGACTTGCCCCTCGCGGAAGTAAAGCGCACAGGCGCGATTCTCTGTGCCTCTTTCCGCGACACATCGCATCCGCGCCGCTTTACATCCCACCGGGCATTGGCTAATTTAGCTCCAGGTTCCTGACGGCGGTTCACGGACGAAAATGGACACGGTGATTTTGTCGGGCCGGGACCTGCTGTTCACGCTGGTCCTCAAAGTTGGCTGGGCGGCATCGCTGGCGGCGCTGCTGGTGAGGTTCGCGTCGTTTCGCAAGCTGGTCTTCACCGAAAACCGCAATTCCGATCAGAAGGTCATGCTGCTGCTGTTTCTGGCGCCGCCCCTGGCGGTGGGCGTGATTTTGCGCCTTTTCGGCTACAACTTTTTCGATTTGACGCTTGAGGGTTCGTTTCTAATGGGGCTGCTGGGCGGGCGCATGGTCGGGTTGCTGGGCGGTTCCCTGATCAGCCTGCCGGCATTTTTCAATCATGAGTGGCTGGCGAGCCCGATGGCCGCTCTCGTGGGGTTACTGGCGGGCGTGGTGCGCGAACTGATACCGGAAAAAGAGGACGTGTGGCACTTTGGCCCGTTTCTGTTTCTGAATATTCCGCAGTGGATCGTGAGGCTCGTCCGCGAGCGCAAGGGCAACTGGGCGATGCTGCCGCTCTTTGTATGCGCGGCTTTCGAAGTCGGGCACATCGAGCTGGCGAGCCACGTCTCGCGCCGCTGGCTATTCTCGATTCAGCCGAGCAATTGGGGGTACATGGCACTGGTCGTGCTGTCGTCGACGATGTGCGTCGCGATGGCCGTGAAAATCTGGAACAACACGCGCATCGAAATGAATCTGGAGCAGAACCAGCAGTTGCTGCTGAAAGCGCGGATGGACGCGCTGACCAGCCAGATCAACCCTCATTTTCTTTTCAATACGCTGAACACAGTCTCTTCTTTGATTCGATTCGATCCGGATATGGCGCGAGGCGTGGTCCTGAAACTCTCGAATATTCTGCGCCGGCTGCTGAGAAAGCATGAAACGTTTGTGCCGCTGCGAGAGGAACTGGAATTCATCGACGATTATCTGGATATCGAAGTGATTCGCTTCGGACGCGACAACCTGCAGATATTCAAGGAAGTCGACGATGAGACGCTCGACGCTTTCATTCCCAGCATGCTGCTGCAGCCGATTATCGAAAACGCGATCAAGCACGGGCTTGCCCCGCGGCTGGCGGGAGGGCAGATTCACCTCCGCACGCAGCGGCGCGAGGGGCGCTTGTTAATCGAGATCGAGGACAACGGCATGGGCATGTCGCCCGAGCGGCTTTCCGACGTGTACGAAGGCGGAATCGGAGTGAGTAACGTGCACGCGCGATTGCGTCTTCTGTACGGCGACCAGTTCGAAATGGTGATTCGCAGCCAGGAAGGGGAGGGCACGCAAATTCGAATCGAGATACCCGAACTCGCCGCCGAGGCCGCCACGCGTTGAAGGACGCGCAGGCTGCTTTCGAGGAAGCTGCGGCATCCTAGGTCTGTTGGAGGCTATGGGCAGGAGGACTTCTGGCGGCATCGGCAATCAGTTGGTCCGAAACCTGGAACCTGGCGATCGAGGCGCTTCGCGCGAACAAGGTTCGCGCCGCCCTGACCATGCTGGGCGTGGTGATCGGCAGCGCTTGCATCGTCCTCGTAGTGACCGTGACGCTCACCGGCAAGAAATACATTCGCAGGCAGATCGAGGCCGTGGGATCCAACATCGTCTACGCGAATTTGTCGCAATCAAGTTCGTCGACAACAGCTCTCGCGGATCAGATTTCGATGGGCGATCTCGATGCGGTCCGGCGGGGCGTGCCAGACGCGATCCGCGTGGCGGGCACAAACGATATTCCGATGACAGTGGATGCCGGCGGGAAGGCCTGGCCTGTGGCGCTCGTCGGCGTGACTCCGGAATTCCAGCAAATTCGGAATCTCGTGGTATCGCGCGGGCGCTATTTCGACGACTCGGATTTTTCGACCGTGAGCAAGGTGTGCCTCGTTTCCGAGCATCTGGCGCAGACCGCGCTGCCATACGGTGATCCGGTGGGCGAAAGCATCCGGGTGGGCGAGGTGAATCTGACCGTTATCGGCGTGTTTCACGAGCGCGTCGAGACGTTCGGGCAGTCCGAGATTCGGACGGACTCGGTGCTGGTGCCGTTTCCGCTGATCCGGTATTACACGGGCGACGCGTTCATCGTCACGCTATACGCCCAGGCGGACACAGCCGAAGACGTTCCTGACGTGACCGACGAAGTCGCGCAAATCCTGAGAAGCAGGCACCGGCCTGAAGTGGAATACGACGTCGAGAATCTTTCGTCGATTCTCGAAACCGCGCGCCGGATTTCGCTGGCGATGACGATCGTGCTGCTATTGATCGCGATGCTCGCGCTGGTGATCAGCGGGATCGGCATCATGAATATCATGCTGGTAAGTGTGACGGAGAGGACGCACGAGATCGGAATTCGCAAAGCGATTGGCGCGCGGCGCGAGGAAATCCTTTACCAGTTCTTGCTGGAAGCGATTTTAATCAGCGGGATTGGCGCGCTCGTCGGAATCGGACTGGCCGTTGCGATCCCGTTTCTTATCGAGATTCTCGCGCAGTTTTTGCCCATTCCGGGCGGGCTCAGCATCCCGATTTCATGGGTTTCAGTGGTTTTGGCTTTCATCGTATCGTGCGCGACAGGGGTGTTTTTCGGTTACCTGCCGGCCAAGACGGCCGCTCGACTTCAGCCGGTGGAATCTCTACGCTATGAATAACGAACGACGGCCGGCTTCGATTTGTGCTGATGGCGATTCCGCAGTCGCGGAATTGAGAAACAAGGGCGCCCGGCGGACGGGTGTCGCCGACGCGAAGACCTTATCCTCGCAAAACGAGGATGGGGCGCCTGGAGAATTCCAGGCGTGCGAGGAGCCATAGGAACTTGTGCGGAATAGCCGGCTTTACACATAAACGATGGAGCCCGCCGCCAGGGCGGATCCTGGATGCTGCTCAGACTCTGCTGCATCGGGGGCCCGACCAACAAGGCGTCTTCCGCTCGGACATCTGTTCGATGGGCGCCACTCGTCTCAAGGTTCTCGATCTCTCCGGCGGCGATCAGCCGATCAAGACGGACGATGGCGATACGGTGATCGTCTTCAACGGAGAGGTGTACAACCACCAAGAGGTCCGCACCGAGCTCGAAGAACGAGGCCACCAGTTTCATTCGCGGAGCGACACAGAGACAGTGCTTCACGCGTTCGTCGAATGGGACGTGGCGTGTTTTTCGCGTCTGCGCGGAATGTTTGCGGTTGCGATTTGGAGTCAATCCCGGAAACGGCTTGTTTTGGCACGAGATCGAATGGGGATCAAGCCTCTCTATGTAGCCCATCTCGGCGAGGACATCTTTTTCGGGTCCGAGTTGAAGGCGATTCTCGTGCATCCGGAAATAGAGCGGCGCCTCAGTTTGAACGGGCTCGATTGCTACCTTTCGCTAAATTACGTTCCGTATCCGTGGACGCTGGTGGAGGGAATCGAAAAGCTGGGCCCCGGGCGTTGGCTGGAATGGATTGATGGCCAGGTTTCATCCGGCACGTATTGGAAATTGCCCTTCGGACCATCGCGGATCATCACGTGGAACGCCGCCAAGGAGGAATTGGACCATCTGTTGAAGGAATCGATCCGCGAACACCTTCTTTCCGATGTCCCACTGGGGGTTTGGCTGAGCGGGGGAATCGATTCCTCGACGGTTCTTCACTATGCGTCCCAGGCATCGAGTTCGAAGCTGAAAACGCTTTCCATAACCTTCCGGGGCCGCACCTTCGATGAGACTTCCTACATCCGGGAAGTTGCCAATCGATATGGAACGGATCACGAGCAATTTGATTTGAATCCAGCCGAGGACCTCGCCGGCGCGATCGAGCAGTTCGCTTACTATTCGGACGAGCCGACGGCGGATGCAGGGGCGCTGCCGATCTGGTTCCTTGCGAAGCTGAGCAAGACGAAGGTAACTGTGACGCTGAGCGGGGAGGGCGGCGACGAGATCTTCGGCGGCTACCTCACCTATCGTGCAAATCAGCTCGCGCATGCCGCACGGCTCTTGCCGCGGGGCTCCCTCAAGTTCGTTCTTCGAGCTCTCCATGCATGGCCCGTCTCAGACGACAAAATCAGTTTCGAGTACAAATTGAAACGTTTTATCGAGGGTTGCCTGCATACGCCCGATGGGGCGCATGTCTACTGGAATGGGACCTTCTCGGGAGAGCAAAAAGGATTGTTGGTGGACGGAGTGGCGTCCACGGCCCTCGACGACATCCTGGGAGACCTGCGAGAAAAGCTTCCGGGAGACGGCGTCGCTCCCTTTCTTTGGTTCGACCAAAAGTACTACCTTCCCGGAGACATACTCGCGAAGGTCGACCGCATGAGCATGGCGCACGCTGTCGAGGCGCGCCCTCCCTTACTCGACCATCGGATCGTGGAGTTCGCGGCGTCACTCCCGGCGTCGATGAAAGTGAACGGATCGCGACAGAAGGTTTTGCTGAAAGAATTGATGCAGGATACACTGCCTGCATCTATTTTAGGCAGGCAAAAGGCAGGGCTCGATATCCCGTCGCACGAGTGGCTGCGCGGGCCGCTCCGACCTTTATTGTTGGATACTTTGCAGGCCGGCATCGCCGAGCACGGCGGGATCTTCCGCAAAAGTGTGATTGACGGATGCGTTCGCGAGCATCTCGACAGGCGCGCCAACATGGGCTATCACCTCTGGGGCCTCATGATTTTATTCTTGTGGATGAGGAAATGGCGGATCCAAACGGCGGCGATTTCCGCACCGAAGCATCCGATGGAAATCGTTCTCGCCTCAATTATCTGATCGTCGGTCTGTTTGCGGCAGCCGTCTACCTCGGCTGCATCATCTCTCCTCCATCGCTCATGGACGACGTGGATGCCGTGCAAGCGCAGATCGCGCGCACGATGCTGGCGTCGGGCGATTGGGTGACATGCCACATCGACGGCGTGATTTATCTCGAGAAAGCGCCACTCATCTACTGGGCCATGGCGGCGAGTTACAAGATTTTCGGCGTCCACGACTGGGCCGCGCGTCTGCCTGAGGCCCTTTCGGCGATCGCTCTTTGCCTGATTGCGGCGGCCTTTGGCGCATGGGCGTTCGGCAGGCGCGCGGGACTTTACGCCGGGCTGTGTCTTGCGACGTGCGTGGGGCTGTGGCTTTTCACGCGAATTGAGATTCCCGATGTGATGCTGACGTGCACCATCGCGCTCGGATTGTGGGCTTTTCTGCGGGCGCTCGATGACAACGAGGCAAGGCCGCGTCTATGGGCAGGGATCTTCGCGGGGAGCCTCGGGCTGGGGCTCCTGCTGAAGAGCCTGATCGGCGTCGTGTTCCCGATTGGCGCCGGCGTAATCTATCTCCTGCTTACGCACCAGCTATTCGTGCGCCGAACCTGGCAGAGGCTGCGGCCGTTCAGCGGGGCCTTGATCGCCCTGGCGATCGCCGCCCCGTGGCACATTCTTGCGGCGCTGAGAAATCCGCCTCTGTTTGCCTGGACATTGCATTCAGGGCCCGGGGAGTATCATGGATTTCTCTGGGGATATTTCATCAACGAGCAGTTGCTTCGTTTTCTCAACCGGCGGTTCCCGCACGATTACAACACGGTTCCGCGCGTATGGTTTTGGTTGCTTCACCTGATCTGGCTATTCCCCTGGAGCGTGTATCTGCCGGGCGTTGCGAAACTTTCGTTCAAGCCGCACGACCGCGCCGGTCGGACGCGCTTGCTGGCTCTCTGCTGGCTCGGCTTCATACTCGTCTTCTTCACGTTTTCGACAACGCAGGAATATTATTCGATGCCCGCCTACCCGGCATTCGCTCTTCTGATCGGGTCGGCGATGGCGACGGGCGGAGACTGGATTCGGCGGGGCACGCGCGCGCTATCCGTAATTGCCGGTCTCGCCGCAATCGCGATCATCGCGATACTGATCCACGTGCATGGCCTCCCTACGCCTGGAGACATTTCCGACGCGCTGAGCCGGCATCCGAAGGCCTATTCGCTATCGCTCGGCCACATGGAAGACCTGACAATCGATTCGTTCGCGTATCTTCGCCTCCCGTTGGCGGTCGCGGCAGTTGCTTTTCTGATCGGAGCCATCGGATGCTTCCGGGCGTTGGGACAGCGCGCTTTCCTTGTTGCCGCGGTGATGATGGTCGTGTTTTTCCAGGCTGCGCGGCTGGCGATGGTGGTATTCGATCCGTATCTTTCGTCCCGCCCGCTGGCGAACGCGTTGCTGAAAGCCCCGGAGGGCCAACTGATCGCACAGGGGCACTATTACGGGTTCTCGTCCGTCTTTTTTTACACCAACAGGACGGGGCTGCTTTACAGCGACCGGCGCGTGAATTTGGACTATGGTTCCGGCGCACCGAATGCGCCGCACGTATTTATCGATGACGCCGAGTTCAAGAGTCTCTGGCTCTCGCCCCAGCGCGAGTATTTGCTGACCTTCCAGGCCGACCTGCCGCACTACGAACAACTGGTCGGGGAGGGCCAACTGCAGACGGTGGCGGCCAGCGGCGGAAAAACGCTGCTGACGAACCATCCCTTGATGAATGCGGGCCAATCGACGCAACGCGCCTTCTCGGCGTCCGATTGATGTAATACAATCAATTCTATGAGTTCGGAAGAAATTCCTCTCGCGTATTCAGTCGTCGTCCCTTTCTATAACGAACAAGAGAGCGTCGCGCAGCTCTACGTGAAAATCATTGAGGTGATGGACGGGCTGGGCGAGCCCTACGAAATCGTATTCGTGGATGACGGCAGTAAAGACAACACGTTTCGCTTGATGTCGGAAATCGCGCGCGCCGATGATCGCGTGGTTGTGGTGCAGCTGCGGCGCAATTTCGGCCAGACGGCCGCCCTGAAAGCCGGCTTCGATCATTCCAAGGGCGAAATCATCATTTCGATGGACGGCGATTTGCAGCACGATCCGGCGGAAATTCCGCGTTTTATCGAGAAAATCGAAGAGGGCTACGACATCGTGAGCGGTTGGCGTGTGGAGCGCACCGATCATTGGCTAACGCGCCAGCTTCCGAGCCACGTCGCCAACCGGATCATGGCCAGGCTCTCGCGCGTGGAACTCCACGATTTTGGCACAACGTTCAAGGCTTACCGGCGAGAGATTCTCTCGGAAATCCATCTTTACGGGGAATTGCACCGCTTCATTCCTGCCCTTGCAAGCTGGGCAGGCGCGTCGATCGCGGAAGTACCCATCACGAACATCCCGCGGAAGAGCGGCAAGTCGAACTACGGAATTTCCCGGACAATCCGAGTGTTGCTCGATCTGCTCAGCGTAAAGTTTATCCTGGATTATTCAACCAAGCCGCTGCAGTTCTTCGGGCTGGCCGGACTTTCATGCCTTGCGGCCGGAGGGGGAATCGGCTTTTGGGTTTTCGCGCGCAAAGCATTGCTGGATGAAGGAATCCTCGCGAACCACGGCCCACTCATCATCCTGGGAATGGCCTTGGTGATGGGGGGGATCCAATTCCTTGCGATCGGCCTGATCGGAGAGCTGCTCGCCCGCACGTACTACGAATCGCAGAACAAGCCTGTTTATACCGTCCGGAGGTTTTTGGGCCGCGGCCAAAGCGAAACGAAATCGCGGCGTGAACCCCCGCGCACGGCCGGCGCCGGACGTTAATCGGACACCTGCATGGAGGGGGCGCCAGTCGAAGCCGCACAAGAGCGTCGCGGGACCACCGCCAAGGCTTGTCAGTGCAGCAGCCGTTGAATCGCGCATCCCACCGCACGCGCCGGCTCATTTGGAGCTCTCTCCGGTTCGCGACCGGGATCGGGCTGCTGATCTACCTCGCGAAATCGGGGATTATCGATCTAAAGACACTCGACAGGCTCCTCGACTCATGGCCGATCAGTTTTGCCGCGGTTGCACTGATGAGCGTCGACGTGGTGATGATGTCGTTGCGATTCTGCTGGTTGTTGGAGCCTCATGGGCTTCATCTCTCGTTGGGCAAATCATTGCAGCTAACCTCCGTCAGCACCCTTTTTACGACCTTTCTGCCGGGCTCATCCGGCGGCGTTTTGGCCAAGCTTTTTTATGCGTCGAAGGAAAATGATCGCCGCCGCGCCGAGATCGCCATGGTCGTGTTTCTTGACCGCGCCGTGGGACTTTTCTCGCTGTTATTACTCTCTCTAGCTCTTGTGCCGATTTTCCCGCGCTTAGTTTGGTCCGTGGTGGAACTGAGATTTCTGGTGCTCATAACCGTAGTTCTTGCGATTGCGATGGCAGTAGGCTTCGCCGTGATTTTGTTCAATGGCTCCTGGGCGCACCGCTTGCTGAGAAGGATGCTGGAATTTCTTCCCTGGAAGGACCTGGCTAGTCGCATGATTGACGCAATCGGGTTTTACAAAGGGAGCATGCGAGCTCTTTGGGCCGCACTCGCGGCGTCGGTGCTTGCGAATCTGTCGGTGGTTTGCGTCGCCGCCCTCGCCTATTTCGGGCTAGCGCCGTCTTCATTTTCCTTCCGAGTTTTTCTGGTGGCGCCGATGGGCTATATCGCCAACAGCCTTCCATTGACCCCGGGAGGGCTGGGCGTGGGGGAAGAAGCGTTCAACTCGCTTTTTAGACTAACAGGCGTGGGCGGAGGCGCCGATGCGCTTTTGAGCTGGCGAATTTGGTGTCTACCGATCAGTGTTCTAGGCTTCGTATTCTATCTTCGTGGCATCGGGCGAAGCGTTCACGACAGGGGAGGCGCCGCCGTCGCGGCCCTGGAGGTAGAGGATCAGGTGCGATAGTCTCTTCTATCACATGCGACTCGAGGCTCTGGACTTTCTGGCCTGTCCCAACTGCGGTGATTTTCTGTCGCTATCACCGAACGCATCGAGGGCTGACGACGCACATGTGATGGCCGGCGAGCTGGCATGCTCCGGCTGTGACTCGCGGTTTGCGATTCGCGAAGGTATTCCGGTTTTGCTTCCGGGCAGCGTCGATGCCGTGAAGACCGAGACTGCCTCGCGCTTCGCCAAGGAATGGCTCCATTGGAGCGATCTCCGCGACTATTACGAGCAGGAATTCTTCGCATGGATCGCGCCCATCACCGCCGCGGATTTCAAGGGTCAAGTAGTGTTTGAAGGGGGTTGCGGGAAGGGCCGCCACACGGCGATCGCAGCTTCGCACGGAGCGAAAGCGGTCGTCTCTGTCGATCTTGGCGAGAGCGCCTTTGTGGCTTTCAATCATACGCGGGGGCTGCCGAATGCACACGTCGTTATCGGCGACTTGATGCAGCCGCCGGTGCGGCCGATATTTGATCTAGCGTTTTCTGTTGGCGTTCTCCACCACCTTCCTGATCCAGCAGCGGGTTTCGCGAGCCTTGCATCGCGCGTTCATCCGGGTGGACGAGTGGTGCTCTGGGTCTATGGGGCGGAGGGCAATGAATGGATCACGCGCTACGTGGACCCGATCCGAACGGGCATAACGTCGAGGCTTCCGGCTGGCTTCCTTCGCGTAGCGTGCCTCCTGCCATCCGCTTTTCTGTGGAGCGCGATTAAGTTGTTCTACCGACCGCGCGCCGGAGGGAAAGGGCCGATGTTGCCGTATGGAGACTATTTCGCGTCGATGTATTCATACCCGTTCGACGAAATCCACGCCAATGTGTTCGACCAACTGGTGACCCCGGTGGCGCACTACCTGACGGGAGACCAGGTGCGTGCGTGGCTCGCGACGGGCTTTCGAGACGTGACGGTCCGTTCGCACCGCGGCTACAGTTGGACCGGGCTTGCCACCGTCGTACGCCGTGAGGCGGCTTCCGCGTCTTAGCCGATCGCCCGTGGAGATCGCCTATTCCTTTCCGTGATCGGTTCGATCCATGGCGACGGCCTTTCCTCAAAATGGGGCCGCTACGTGAAAGATGCTTGCTACTATTCCGCGGCTGAGGATAAAACGTTACAATTAACGAGCGGAAGTAAGTCTGGCAGATAATCCGGAGAATTGCTCCGAGCAGAATCAATCTGAAGGAGGGTCGATGAAGATTGCCGTATTGGGCGGAGATGGTTATTGCGGCTGGGCCACGGCGCTGTATTTGTCGCAGAAAGGTCACTCCGTTGCAATCGTCGACAACTTCCTGCGTCGCCAGTGGGATTTCGAACTCGGCGCGCAGACCCTGACTCCCATCCGCACGCTGCCCGAGCGGTTGCGCGCGTGGCACGAGCACACCGGGAAGACCATCGATCATATGATCGGCGACATCACGGATTACGAGTTTCTTGCGTCTGTAATCAAGGAGTTCGAGCCGGAGGCGGTAGTTCACTTTGCGGAACAGCGCTCGGCGCCTTACTCGATGATCGACCGCAAGCACGCGGCTTTCACGCAGGTCAACAATGTGGTTGGCACGCTAAATCTTCTGTTTGCGCTGCGGGAGATGGCACCCGATTGTCATCTGGTGAAACTCGGCACGATGGGCGAATACGGCACGCCGAATATCGATATCGAAGAAGGCTACATCGAGATCGAACACAACGGCCGCAAGGATGTGCTGCCTTATCCGAAACAGCCGGGGTCCTTCTACCACCTGTCGAAGGTGCACGACAGCCACAACATCACGTTCTGCTGCAAAATTTGGAAGTTGCGCGCGACGGATTTGAATCAGGGCGTGGTTTACGGCACGGTCACCGACGAAACCGCCCTCGATGAGGCCCTCATCAATCGTTTCGACTATGACGAGGTCTTCGGCACCGTACTGAACCGGTTCTGCGTGGAAGCGGCCGTGGGCCATCCGCTGACGGTTTACGGAAAGGGCGGGCAGACGCGCGGTTTCCTGGATATACGAGATACCGTCCGCTGCATCGAGCTCGCTTGCGAAAATCCTGCCGCGCCGGGCGAATTCCGTGTGTTCAACCAATTCACGGAGCAGTTCTCGGTGCTCGATCTGGCCAAGATGGTGCAGGCGGCCGGCAAGAAGATGGGCCTTCGCGTTGAAATCGACCACTTGCCCGATCCGCGCGTGGAAGCCGAAAAACACTACTACAACGCCAAGCATTCGAAATTGATCGACTTGGGGCTCCAGCCCCATCTACTTTCGGATTCGCTGCTCGACTCGCTGCTGAACATCGCGATTGAGTATCGCGATCGAATCGACGCGTCGCTTTTCCTGCCGCAGGTAAATTGGCGCAACGCGCGCAACGATCGTCACCGCCAGGTCGGCGCAATAGCCTCGTCCGTCACTGGGCCGCGCTAGCGACTTTTCGTGGTTTGCTGCGAATCGTCCGACGCCTATATGCGCGAAGCGTCTTCCGCTGTCGTGCCGGCAGGATGAAATGCCAGCTTGGCGCTGTTTTGGCGATGCGTGAGGCGGCCGAGCTCGAAGAACGCGCTGGAAGCGGCATGCTTCATCGCGAGCGAGCTTTCCACCCCGCAAGTGCAGCCGGGGCATTCCCGTCGAACCATCGCCGCGCACTGGCGGGCGTATGCTTCCGACGCCAGAATATCTTCGAGGCTTTCGCGGAGAATGTTTCCGACGGGCTTCAGCGGATAACACCCGGTCAGCACATCTCCGTTGGATAAGACAAACAGCTGCAGGAAACCGAGAACGCAGGGAGGTTCGTCGAGGGTCTCGCGTTTGTAGTACCGCTCGGTGTAATTCACCTCGTGTGCCGGCCGTTTCAAGGTATCGCGAAGGAACTTCACGATTTCATCGACGTCGCCTCGCTCCGGCCATAAGGGATCAATATCGCCGTTCTTCAGAAAGAAGAGACTACGGCTCAGAATGTTGACTTCAATGTTCGCGTCCATCTTCCGAGCCAAATTCGCGAGTTCTTGAAGTTCGGGCGCGGACATTCGATTGAGCGTGAGCGAAATCACGACTTCCTTCCCGCGCAGCAACTGGATGCCTTCCATGCCCAGATCGAAATAGCCGCGAATTCCGCGGATCTGGTCGTTCGTTCCCTTCAGGCCATCGATGGATACCGCGACCTTCGTGATCGGGGAAGAGTTGATCTCGTTGTGGAGCTTCTTGATGAGCAGCCCATTCGTTTGAAGGATAATCTGCTTGAAAGGCGACGTGTTCGCGCGCCCCATCACCTCGAAAAAGTCTCTCCTCAGCAGCGGCTCGCCCCCGGTAAAACGCAGGGAACGGATTCCAGCGGCGCCGATTTCGTTGAGGAGCTTGACGGCACGGTTGGTATCGATGCAATCTTCCCAGCGCGATTTCCAGTAATCGCAGGTGACGCACTTCGCCTGGCAGTTTTCGGTCAGCTTGACGTGTGCGGCCAGGGGTCTGGCCGCGGATGGCAGGAGTCTTTCCGAGACATTACTGCCGAGCCACACCCGCGTTAGATAAACAGCTGGAAGCGACATCAGGCGTCTCTCCTTGCAAGCATACTACCTATAAACCGGCCTATTTTCTATCGCGTCCCACGCAGCCAGCGGATCGTGCAACCAAGATAAATGCTCGCGGCGAAGGCGAGAACGCCGAGATAAGAAGCTTCCAGGGATTATGCAGTTCCTCGCGGGTCCGCGGCCTAAATTAGCCATTGCTCAGCGCATCGCGTCCCGCGCTACTGCCGGACTGGCAGATACGAATTTTCCTTCCCGAAGCGCGTAGTCGACGCCTCGCCAGCGAATTGTGGTGCGACCGAAACTCACGAGCCAGATCGCGAAGGCCATCGCATCCCAGAATGGGATCAGTGGCAGCTTCTTCCACAGGCCGGTCTGTTTCATTCCCCATACGCCGATCAGCCAGGCGATCAGGATTCGGCACGCGGCGTAGCCGCCCAAATAGGCCAGAGCCACCGCCGCCGTCGGGTGGACAGCGATCGCCAGTAGCGACCATGGCAATCCCCACGTGAAGACCAAGCCGGTGTGTCCCCATGGGCGCATCATGCGTTGCACAGTCGCCCAGCGAATTCGCTTGTGGATGAGCGCGCCCAGCGAGTCGAAATCGGCCACCGATTGCACCACATACGGTAGAAGTTTCACTTCGTAGCCCTGGTCGGCGACCAGGCGGCCGGCCCAGACGTCGTCCGCGGGACGATCTTCGATCACTTGATAGCCGCCGTAACCCTCCACGCAATGTCTCCGTGTGACGATCGTCTGCCCGAACGTGAACGTGACTCCGTCAAGCTTCCAGGCGACCATCACACCGGCGAAAAAATCGGAGATCATCGCAATCGATTGCAGTTCCTGGACCAAGGTTGTTTCCTTGGTTGCGACGTAAAGGCAAGTCGCCGCGCCCACCTTCGGGTCGCGAAATGGGGCGACGACCGTCTTTAGGTAATCGGGCTTTACGCGCACGTCTCCGTCGGTGATCACAAACAGGTCATGCTTCGCTTCGGCTGTGAGCCGGACGAGGCGGGCTACTTTGTCGTTGATTGCATTGCGGCCGGAGCCAAACAGAATCCGGATTTGACGCTCGGGGAAATCGCGGACGAGCTTCTCGAGTAGGGGCCGCGCTGGGTCCTCCGGGTCGACGCAAAAAACGATTTCGTAGTCGGGATAATCCTGGCGGCAAAAGCTTGCGTAGTTCTCGTATGCGTCTTCATCGAGGCCCTTTATCGGCTTGAGGCAGCTGACGGGCGGGAAATAGGCGTCGCGGGCCGCTTCTTCTCGCCTCGCGACCGTGAAGAACCGCCACGTGCTGTAGATCACGAGGAAGTAATACACGAAGGGAATTGCGGCAAAGCCCAGAAGCACGTATTTTGCGACAAGGAGAATTTTCACACCTCACAAGAGCGGGAGCCGGCAATCGCGCCCGGAGCACAAAGGCAAAAGATCGCGCCCCTCCGCTAAAGCCGCGGAGAGTTTAGAATCTTTGATGAACCTGGATCAACGCCATGAAGATGGACAGCGGCCGTTCGCAAGCTCGCAGAAGTCTAGCACGAATTCCCGAGTGGCGCGCTCCTCCGCTTTTCCACATTTTGCGTCCCCAAATGCCGATTTCGCGTTGCGGCCAAAAGCATGTACGATGATGAACGCGATCTTGGGAGTATTGAAACTGCGTCGAGTCGGAGTCGTATTATTCATTCTGATCGTTGTGCCAGTGGCGAAGGCGTGCACGTGTTCGTCAACAACGCCCGGCAAGTGTCCAGGCCTTCATCAGGGAGATGTCGTATTTCTGGGCACTGTCACGTCTATCGAAGACCTGCCTTACACCCCGCCCAAGTCCGATAGCCCTTCCGATCCTTCCGGCGCTTCGGTCGACCTGATCGCGTCGCGGCTCACTCGGTACCATTTCCGCATTGATGAGCGGTTCGCGGGGCCCGATGTCGCCGAAATCGACGTCTTTTCGGGCGGCGACGACGGCGACTGCGCCTACCGATTCAAACAGGGACAGCAGTATCTCGTTTTCACGCAGCAGGAGACCGAAGGGCGGCTCTTCGCCACGATTTGCAACGGCACGCGCCCGGCGAGTGAAGCCATTGCGCTGATACCGCAACTGCGAGCCATGCGCGACGGCACCCACGTCGCTTCAGTTTTCGGCATCTTGCGCCGCGCCGATCCGCCTTTTCTATCCCCGCCCGGTGATCCCGATGATCCTGTGCCCAACGTATCGCTGAAGCTTCGTTCCCATATCGATCGATTCGAGACGAGCACGGATTCGAATGGCGTCTACTCTTTTTATGACGTGCATGCCGGCGAGTACAGCTTTACGGCAAATCTTCCACCGCGAACGGAGTTGACTCAGCGGACGCTGACCGGCGGCTTGCCGCCTTTCAAGATTCCCGATGGGGCATGCTTTGAGTACAACGTCGACGCGTTGCCTACCGGGCACATCCGCGGCAGCGTGCTCGGTGCAAACGGCAAGCCGCTTCCGCTGGCGTCCGTCGAACTCTATCGAGCCGGCACCTACGATGATTCGAAGCCCGGCCTGTGGGCCTATCAGGGCGACACCGGAGTTTTCGACTTCGATCACATCGGCCCCGGCGACTACATCATGGTTTTCAATCGCACGAACCGCAAAGATCCGAACTCGCCGTATTCCCGCGCTTTTTATCCTGGCGTGCGCGACGCGGCCGATGCCCAGCCGATTCATCTCGATGACGGCCAGCAGCTTACAAAGGTGAATCTGCGATTAAGCGAAGGGCTTCCGACGCGCCAGATTCGCGTCTACTTGAAATGGGAGAAGGGAAAGCCGCCCGGGAGCGTGACCGTGATGGCGAAAGCCGACCATGGCCGCAACCCCGCCGCAACGAAAATCCGCGACGGGCTGTACCGGCTTACGTTGCTCGAGTCGGCAAACTACACGATCTCGGCCTGGGAAGATCTGGCGCGCCAACGGGGCGCGAGGCGCGGGAAGAACTCGAATTGCGAGCCTCCGTCACGCATCGATGCCGCGCCCGTGGCCGTCTCCGGATCTGACGAGACGCTCAAAGATCTGCTGCTCGTTTTTCCCGCCGTCGGTTGCGCGCCCGATTAGCCTCGGTTTACACTGCCGTGGAATTGAAAACGAGTTAGCCGCGACTTTTGCGACAGCGTGTCGCTCGCGGGCACGAGGTTCGCGAGCATGAGCCGGTTTCCACTCCGTCCGCATCCACACCTTTACGAAATCAATGCCTGGACATGGCTTGAGAAGCTTTCATCGCGGCTTGGCCGCATCGTGAAACTGGCAGACGTTCCGGACTCCGAATGGGATGCGATTGCCGGGCGCGGATTCGATATCGTCTGGTTCATGGGAATTTGGCAGCACAGCGCTGAGGCCCGGCGCATCGAGCTGGCCGACCCCGAGAACCGGCCCCTTTTCGATCGCGTCCTGCCGGGCTGGCAACCGGAGGATGTGATCGGCTCGCCGTACTCCATCGCGCAGTACACTCCCGATGCCCGAATCGGATCGTGGGATGCGCTCGACCAGGTTCGCGAGAAGCTGCGCGCGCGGGGCATCGCCGTTTTTCTCGATTTCGTCGGCAATCACACGGCCCTCGACCATCCCTGGACGCGCGAGCATCCGGATTTCTACGTGCAGGGCGCGGAAACAGATTTTCAGCGCGATCCGGCCAGTTTTCGCAAAATTGAGGGCGCGAAGGGGCCAGTATTTCTTGCTCTCGGCCGGGATCCGTATTTCCCCGCGTGGGACGATGTGGCACAGCTGAATCACTTCTCGCTCGCAATGCGCGGCGCGTTAATCAGCGAGCTTCGCAAAATCGCGGCTCATTGCGATGGCGTGCGCTGCGACATGGCGATGTTGCAATTCAACGACGTTTTCGAGCGAGTATGGGGTCGTTACCTCGGCGAGTTTGAACCTCCGGATACCGAATTCTGGACCGATGCCCACGCAGCCGTCCCCGATCTGGTGTTGCTCGCCGAAGCCTACTGGGGCACGCAGCAACGGCTGCTCGATCTCGGTTTTTCTTTCGTGTACGACAAGGGTTTGTACGATGCGGTGCGCTACGAAAAGATGGCGGATGTGCACGCGCGGCTGGCCGAGCCTTTGTCGTACCAGAAACATCTCGCGCGGTTTCTCGAAAATCACGACGAGGATCGTTGCGCTGCCGCTTTCGGCCCTGAGCGTCTCGCATCGGTTGCGACGTTTATGGGAACGCTGCCGGGGATGCGTTTCTATCAGGAATCGGAAATTGAGGGGGCGAAAATCCACCTGCCCGTTGCGCTGCGAGGGGTGTTGGACGAGCCTCGAAACCCGGCGAGCGCCGCGATTTTCGAAAAGATCCTGGCGATCACCAAACAGTATATTTTTCATAATGGACACTGGGGCGTGCTGCCCATCGCTTCCGAGAGCGACGATACGAGCGGAAATCTTGCGGCCTACGAATGGCGCGCTGAGAACGCCTGGAAAGTGATCATCGTGAATCTGACGGGCGGAGCCTCGCAGGGGCGGATTTCCTTCGGCGATCGCCCGCTGCCTGCGCAAGAGTACATGTTTCATGACGAACTCGATGACGTGCGCTACCCGCGCAGCGGAGACGAAATTCGGCGGCTGGGTCTTTTCGTGCGACGCGAGGCTTTCCAGTCGCACCTTTTCGATGTTTCCCCGGCGTAATCCTGCTGATTAGACTCGCGGCTTACATCAGGGACCATCAGCGGAGGCCCGGAACATCTTGAGCGACCGCAATCGTTCTCTGCCGCATTTCTGCTATTCTCTTCGACGTGCGAAACATCCTCGGGGCCGTCGCTCTAGCCTTCAGCATTTCGGCGCTCATGGTTTTTACTGCGGCGCAGGCCCCGGCCCAGCAAGATCAGCAAGGCAATCAGCAGCAAGCGCCGCAGGCGACGCCTCCGCCCGCAGCCCAGCAAACTCTTCTTCCTCCGAATCAGACTCCGCAGCCCTTAGGTCCGGTGATTGTGTTGAATCCTGCGCATGGCGGCACCGATACCGGAGCTCGCGGGCAAAACGCCGCGATGGAAAAGGACCTCGTGCTGCAGATGGCGCGTGGGGTGAAGGCGGAACTCGAGCGGCAGGGATTTCGGGTGGTGATGACGCGCAACGATGACTCGAATCCTTCGTATGACGACCGTGCGGCCATGGCGAACGGCTATAGCGGCGCGATTTTCATCAGCCTCCACATTGCTTCAACCGGGACCGTGGGGACAATTCGCGCGTATTACGATCAGCTGGGAACACCATACGTCCCATCGAACGACGCCGTGGATACGACGGAGAAGGCGGCGCCTGCGGCCGATGCGGGCTTGCATTCATGGAATGAAGCGCAGCGCGCTTACATCAATTCGAGTCATCGCCTCGCCGATCTGATCCAGATCGAGCTCGCGCAGAAATTCAACGGATCGGCCGACACCTCTCTGGGCGCCGCCGTGCGCGGATTACGTTCCGTTGCGGGGCCCGCTGTGGCGATCGAGCTCTCGAGCGTTTCGGCGCCGGATCCCGCAGCGCTGGCGAACTCTGCGGCCGCGCCACTTGGGGATGCGGTCGCCCGAGCCCTCACGGCGTTCCGCGCGGCGCCCCCAGGAGGCGCCAAACAGTGACGCGGAACTGGAAGATATTCATCGCGATATTGGCCGCGGGTGTGGTGATCGGCTTAATTGGCCTGAGAAGCCTGCACCGGCGGATGGCGCGCCTCGCCCAAGCGGAGGTTAGCGACGAAGAGGCGCGGCATGAAGTGTTGGCGCCGCCCGTGTCTACGCCGACGGACGTTCCGGTGAAGGCGAGCATTTTCTGGGCGGGCGGGCCCGACGGTGTCGCGCCGGTTCAGGTCGAGCTGCCGTTATCGGCAGACCCTGTACAGCGCTCGCGGCAACTCCTGCATGCATTGATTGCCGACCCGCCCACGCCTGATCAGCGCACTATCCCGGCCGACACCGATCTTCTCGGCTTTTATATTCTTCCTGACGGCACCGCGATCGCGGATTTCTCCGATGCGCTGTCGAATGAGACTCCATCGGGAATCCTAAGCGAGAGGATAGCCGTAAACTCGATCGCGAAAACGCTCGGGAGCAATGTCCCGGTTCTTCATCGTCTGAAGATACTGATCCACGGACAGGAAGTGGACACACTCGCGGGCCACATCGACCTCACAGGCTTTTTCGATCTGAATCAGGCCGGCCAAGAAACCACGCCGCCGGCGGCGACGAGCACGCCGAGTGCGTCGCCGGGCGCCTTGCCACCCAAAGCGCCCGCAGGCAATTCCATCTCCTCGGCGCACCCGACGAACTCTCATTGACACGTAATGACGCGCTCGGCAAACTGGCTGAACGAGGCTGGAACCCGGAGAATCACAGGAGATCATGTTGCGAGCTGACGGCCGTGCGATGGATGAGTTACGACCCACGAAAATAACTCCCAATTTCATTTCGAGCGCCGAAGGAAGCGTTCTGATCGAAACTGGCCAGACGCGGGTGATCGTCACAGCCACGGTCGATGACGGCGTGCCATCATTTCTGAAAGGTACTGGCAAGGGCTGGGTGACGGGCGAATATGGGATGCTGCCGCGATCGACAGAAGAGAGGACTCCGCGCGAGGCTGCGCGCGGACGCCAATCGGGACGCACGCTTGAAATCCAGCGGATGATTGGCCGCGCGCTGCGAGCTGCAACGGATTTGAAGGCGCTGGGGGAACGCACGGTATTTCTCGACTGCGACGTGATTCAGGCGGACGGCGGGACTCGAACCGCATCCATTACCGGCGCATTCGTGGCGCTCGCGCTCGCTTTCGAGCGGATGGTCGCGGCGGGGATGCTACGCACCGCACCGCTGATCGATTCGGTGGCCGCCACGAGCGTTGGCATTGTCGACGAAGAGCTGTTGCTCGACCTCAACTATGAAGAGGACTCGCGCGCGCAAGTGGACATGAATGTGGTGATGACCGGAGGCGGCCGGTTCGTCGAGGTGCAGGCGAGCGCCGAGGGGCGCCCCTACACAAACGAAGAACTTCAGGATCTGCTTGAACTCGCATCCGCCGGGATCGAACAACTCGCCGAGGTGCAGCGGGAACTGCTGCACATCAATCTCCGTGGCCGATCGCGATAACGCCGCGGGGCGGCCCAGTCCGATTCGTTTCCTTCTTGCATCCTCGAACGCCGGTAAACTGCGTGAATATCGCGAACTCGCCCGGAATTCGCCCCTCGATGTCGATTTGCTGCCGAGCTTCAGCGAACTCGCCACGTTCGAAGAGATCGCGCCGACCCTTGCCGAAAACGCTGTCGGAAAGGCCCTATACTACGGGCGCTTTACGGACGAGCTGCTGGCGGCCGAGGACTCGGGACTGGTGGTTCCAGCGCTGGGCGGTGCGCCCGGAGTATATTCCGCGCGCTACGCGGGGCCGAAGGGCACGGAGGCCGAATGCGTGCGGAAGCTGCTGGGCGCGATGGAAGGGAAGAGGGGAAGCGAGCGGCGGGCGCATTTTGTCTGCGTGATCGCCCTTGCTCGCAAGGGACGCGTGCTCGCCGTGGTTTCGGACTTCGTCGAAGGACTTATCAGCGATGAACCGCGCGGTGCGCACGGCTTCGGCTACGATCCCGTATTCCTGCTGCCGGACATCGGGCGCACGTCTGCCGAGATTCCGCAGGATGAAAAAAATCGTCTCAGCCACCGCGGCAAAGCCTTTCGCAAGTTACAAGCCATCCTGACCAATCCCTCTTTTTGACACTTTTTCCCCGCCTCCCGCATCCAATCCGGGGCGATCAAAAAGCTTGTTAAAATGGCGGCTGGGGGGTACAAAGAATCCTCCCTCCGAGGTGACTCATGGCGACCTTTCAGGCAGCGCCGACCCTTCACCCGAGACTCCTTTCACGTATGCAGCAGGCGCGTTCGCGCACCGACGAGTTGTTCCGACTTTTGACGGCGGCGTCGTTTTATGACCGTCCAATTGCGGAACGACATCGGATGATCTTTTATCTCGGGCATCTGGAAGCGTTCGATTGGAACCTACTGAGCGGGCCGCTCGATCTGGCTCCGCACGATGCGGAGTTCGACAAGCTTTTCGCATTTGGAATCGATCCGGTTGGTGGCGGCTTGCCGACGGACACGGCAAAGGACTGGCCCAGCATCGCGCAAGTGGAAGCTTATAACCAGCTTGTGCGAAGCCGGCTCGACGAGGCATTGGGCGATTTCCGCTCGCTGCGTTCCTCGGCATCGGCTTTTGCCGACGGGACTTTGCTGCACGTCGCAATCGAGCACCGCCTGATGCATGCGGAGACCATAGCTTATCTGCTCCATAACCTTCCCATCGAACGAAAGACTCCGCAGGCCGGGCCGGCTCCGGACCCGAGGCGCGCACCCGAGCCGCGACAAGTGACGATTCCGGAGGGAGTCGCGACGCTCGGACTCTCGCGCCGAAGCGACGCTTTTGGCTGGGACAACGAGTTCGAACAGCAGACGATCGCCGTGCCGAGCTTTTCGATTGATGCGTTCCCTATTACCAACGCGCAATTCTTGAAATTTGTGCAGGCGGGCGGATATCACGACGCGGCGTTCTGGACGCCTGAGGATTGGCAATGGATGCGCAGCCGGCGGCTCGACCATCCATATTTCTGGATGCGGCGGTCAGGATCCGCGGCGACCGACCCCGGGGCGAGCTGGCACTACGTCGGCATGTTTGGAACGATTCCGCTGCCGCCGTCCTGGCCCGTTTACGTGAGTCACGCGGAGGCGAGCGCCTTCGCTCGCTGGGCCGGGCGAAAACTGCCGACGGAAGCGCAGTGGCACCGCGCGGCGTATGGAGCGCCCGACGGAGTCGAGCGCGATTACCCGTGGGGCGAAATGCCGCCCAGCGAGTCGCACGGGAATTTCCATCACCAGCGATGGGACGCCACGGGCGTGGATGCGCATCCGGCAGGCGCGAGCGCCTTTGGCGTATTCGATCTACTGGGCAATGGATGGGAGTGGACGTCGAGCGCTTTCGAGCCTTTCCCCGGGTTCGAGCCTTTCCCATTTTATCCAGGCTATTCGGCCAATTTTTTCGACGGCAAGCATTTTGCGATGAAGGGCGGATCGGCGCGAACGGATGCGTGCATGCTCCGGCGGTCCTTCCGCAACTGGTTCCAGCCGCACTACCCGCACATCTACGCCACTTTCCGCTGCGTGGAGGAATGACCGATGGCATCTGCTCCCCGAATCGCGACCTCGATCCCTGCCACGGAGGCGTTGGCTGAATTTTCCTCCGACGTGGTTGTCGGCCTGAGTCAGCCGGGACAAAAGGAACTTCCGTCGAAGTATCTCTATGACGAGGTGGGTTCCGCGCTCTTCGACGTGATCTGTGTTTTGCCCGAGTACGGGCTGAGTCGCGCCGGAATGCGGCTGCTCGAGCGGCACGCTGCGGATATCGTTGAGCGAGTGCCGGGCCCGGTGGTGGTGGCCGAGCTTGGCAGCGGGAGCGGCCAGAAAACGCGGTGGCTGCTGGAGGCGCTGGCCCGCCGCCAGCGCGTGAACTACTATCCGATCGATATTTCGGGCAGCGCTCTTTTTCGATGTCAACTCGAGCTGAGCCACATCGACCTCGTGAGCATCGTCGGATTCGAGCGCGCGTACCTCGATGGCCTTCGCGAGGTGGCCATGCGGCGGCGCGAGGGCGAGCGGCTTCTCGTGCTTTTTCTCGGGAGCACCATCGGCAATTTCGACCGCCCGGCCGGCGATCGATTTCTGCGCGAGGTGCGTGCGACACTGTGCGAGGGAGATGCGCTTCTGCTTGCCACCGATCTCGAAAAGCCCATTCCGACATTGACGCTGGCGTACGACGATCCGGCCGGGGTTACGGCAGCTTTCGACAAGAATATCCTTGCGAGAATCAACCGCGAGCTGGACGGAGACTTCGACCTCACGAAGTTCGAGCACCTTGCGCGATATGACGAGTCCGAGCGCCGCGTGGAGATGCATCTGCGCTCGAAGGTGTGGCAGCGAATCACGATTCGAAAAGCCGGGTTCCGTTTCTATATGCGCGAGGGCGAAACCATTTGGACCGAGAGCTCCCACAAATACGATCCGCAGGAAGTGGTTCAGATGGGCGAGCGCGCCGGATACAGCTGTGCGGGGCAGTGGCTTGATGCGGAATGGCCTTTTGCGCAGACCCTTTTCTTCGCAGGCTAGAGCGCGTGGAGGCCAAGATGACGAAAGCGGTTTGGAACGGAACGGTTTTGGCCGAGAGCGACAAGACCATCGTTGTCGAAGGAAACTATTACTTTCCGAAGGATTCGGTGCATTCCGAATATTTTCGCGACAGCGAAACGCATACGATTTGCCCCTGGAAGGGAACCGCGAGTTACCGCGACGTCGAAGTGAACGGCCAGCGCAACGCGGATGCAGCGTGGTTCTACCCCGATCCGAAACCGGCCGCGGCGCAGATCAAGGACTACATCGCGTTTTGGAAGGGCGTTCGCGTCGAGCCGTAACCCGCCTGTGATATAGTTTTTCGCTCATGGCGCAAAAAAAGGCGAGAACGAAAGGCGCGAAGGCGGCAGCCCCAACGCGAAACCCGGCTGGGGCGCGTCGCGCGAAGGCCCAGCAGCGTGGCGCCGCTGGACGTGGAACCGATCCCGCGCGCGTGCGAGCGATCCTCAAGGGTCTCGACGAGGCGTATCCGGCGGCGACTTGCGCGCTCAGACATGAGAACGCCTTCCAACTGCTGATCTCCACGATTCTTTCGGCGCAGTGCACCGACGAGCGCGTGAATCAGGTAACTGCCACGCTCTTCCCGAAGTATCCGAACGCCAAGGCCTTCGCGTACGCAAATCCGACGGAACTCGAACAGGAGATTCGTCCTACCGGTTTTTTTCGCAACAAGACGAAATCGATTATGGGCGCCAGCAAGAAAATCGTCGAAGAGTTTCACGGCGAGGTGCCGCGTACGATGGACCAGCTTCTCACTCTGCCGGGCGTGGCGCGGAAGACGGCGAACGTAGTTCTTGGCACGGCGTTCGGAATTCCCGCAGGCGTTGTGGTCGATACACACGTGCTGCGTTTGTCGGAGCGACTCGACCTGACCAAGAACACCGAGCCGAAAAAAGTCGAACTGGATCTGATGAAGGTGATTCCGCAGGACCGCTGGATCCTTTTCAGCCACCAACTCATCTGGCACGGCCGGCGCGTCTGCCAGGCGCGCAAGCCGCGATGCATCGAATGCAACCTCGAACAGCTGTGCTACTCCAAGGATAAGACCAACTGATCGAATGCCCTGCCCGGTTCGCCAATTTCATTTCGGCGCCGAATCGGCATCGCCATTGGGACCGGATTGCGCCAGCGACATCAGTTCCAACGTGAGACGCTCGCCGTCTCTCGCCGCGCGGCAGATTTCTTCGGCGAACGACCGTCCCCGATGGTCTTTTGGAAGCGCTCTCAGCAGATTCTCTCCGTACCCGAGGACAAGTGTGAGCACGTTGTTGAAGTCGTGCGCGATTCTCCCGATCCGCACCGCTGCTGCGCTACCGGGCTGATTCGAGAACGAATCGGTGGAAATCTCGGCAAGAGTGGAGCCGGCTGGGCCGGGGCCCTGTTGACCGGCGGACGCTGCGAGGCGTTTCAGCTTGCTGCGATTCTGCTGCTGTGCACCCATGGTTCCCCCAATGAGACTGCTCCAACTGAATCGGCTGTTGCTAAGGATTTCTTAAATTATCGGTGCGGCCATTGATGCGCCTCTGAAGATGGGCAAGAAGCGAAGGCGGCAACTTATTCCATTCGAGCCAGAACGGAACTCGATTCCAGTGCGGAACGATCGCTCATTCCCGGATCGGCCATGCCTTCCCTTAAAACCCTCCACATGAGAGTCGCTTAACCTGTAAGGTCCCTACGAGCTGGCAACGAATGTGCTGAATGTGTGCCACGAACGAAGGGACACTCGCATCTCGCCCGCTGTCCCATTCTTCGATCCTGACGCGGGGTCGTGTCGATGCGCATTCTTGTTGCCGAAGACGATTTGCCGGTTGCGGGCTTCCTGCGAAAGAGCCTGGAGGCAGAGCAATACGCCGTGGATACCGCCGCAGACGGCGCCGAGGCGAAGTACATGGCCGAAAGCTACGACTATGACCTCGTGATCCTGGACGTTAACCTGCCGAAGATGACGGGCTTCGAGGTTCTCAAAGAGGTTCGGCAAAAGAAGCCGAATCTGGCCATACTCGTGTTGACGGGCAACACGCAGGTGCTGGACCGCGTCAAAGGCCTCGATCTCGGCGCCGACGACTATCTGACAAAGCCATTTTCGCTTGCCGAACTTTCGGCCCGCATCCGCGCGCTGATACGCCGAAGCGGCCGGCCGTTTGAAGCGGTGCTGAAGGTGGACGATCTGGTGCTCGATCGCGTGCAAAGAGTGGTTCGGCGCGCGGACCAGCGGATCGAGCTGACGCCAAAGGAATTCGGCTTGCTGGAGTTTCTGATGCGCAATGCAGGGCGTCGCGTAACGCGCGGCATGATCGTCGAAAACGTCTGGAATTTGGGCTTCGATACCACCACCAATGTTGTAGACGTTTACATCAACTACCTGCGCAAGAAGGTCGACGCAGGACACGATCGCAAGCTCATACGCACGATCCGCGGCGTTGGATATCAGGTTGGCGGCTCAGGGGAAGAGAGCATGGCGCAAGGGCGGTGAGCGGATTTCGCCGTGCCTGTTGTTCGTTTGCGCAAGAACTTGGGCGCATTAGGGATTTCTAATCCCGTCCTAATGGCTTTCTAATTCCATACAATCAGACTCGCGCGCGGAGGAAGAGATCATGGCCTCAAGCGCAGTCGAACGCGCGACCCAGCAAACGAAACGCGTGCTAATCGTCAGCCCGAATGATGCGTTTCGCGCCAAGGCGGCGGATCAATTTTCCTCGGAGTACTGCCTCGTCGATGAGGCGATGGGCGGGGCGGCGGCGCTGGCTCAGGTGGAAGAATTCTCCTACGGCACTGTCGTACTCGATCGGCGGCTGATCGATTTGCAAGCCGAGGAGGTTGCCATTCTCTTGCAAAGACGGGAGCCGACGATGCAAGTCGTGTTTGTCGATTCCGAGAACAAATCCGGCGATGACGATTTGCCTCCGATGGACGCGGCTGTGCCTCTCGATGCGCACGCAGCGTCAAAGGTGCTATTACGGGCGGACGGGTCAGCCAGCGCGCGCAACGTTGCAGTTGCGGCCGATCCTGCGGCGGAAGCGCTTCCGGGGATGTTCAGTTCTCATCGGGCGATGCGCCAAGTCTTCCGGATGGCCCGGCTTGTGGCGCAAAGAGATACAACCGTGTTGATCACCGGCGAAACTGGGACTGGCAAAGAACTGGTCGCCAACGCCATCCATCAGTTGAGCGGGCGCAGAAACGGGGCGTTCGTGGTCGTCAACTGCGCGGCGATTCCGGAAGAACTCCTTGAATCCGAGCTTTTTGGCCACACGCGCGGCGCCTTTACTGGCGCGATCCAGTCGCGCCTGGGCCGCATCCACGCTTCCCACGGCGGAACACTCTTCCTCGATGAGGTCGGCGATCTTCCACTGAGCATGCAGGCCAAATTGCTTCGCTTCCTGCAGCATGGCGAGGTGCAAAGGCTTGGCAGCCCCGACATTTTCAGGGTGGATGTTCGCGTGGTGGCGGCGACGAACGCGGATCTCAGGGAGCATGTTGCAAAGAAGGAGTTTCGGCGCGACTTGTACTATCGGCTGGCAGTCTTCCCTATTCAATTGCCAAGCCTGGCGATGCGACGCGAAGACATCGTTCCTCTGGCGGACTACTTCATCGAAAGGCTCTGTGGCAGTGCCGGAATTCCTCGGAAGTCTCTAACTCCCGGTGCGGCGGCGCTTTTGCGGCGCCACTCGTGGCCGGGCAACGTCCGCGAGCTCGAGCACGTGATCGAGCGCGCATTCATTCTCGCGGAAAGCCAAGCGGACCTTACCGCAGACCTATTTCAGCAGTCGCTCGAAGAATCGAGCCTTTAGAGGAATCTAACGGAATCGTCGAGCCATTGGCAGCGGTCGTGCACACTTTCGAGAGCATGCCGACTTTGCCTAGAACTCGGCAACAAAGGCGCAAGCTGAAGCCGACGCCTGCCAACCGGCGAGCGGCGCAACGCGCTCTGGCCCAAGCCTTTGCTTCGTTCACCCAGGTTGCGGGATCGCTCGAGCAATCCTACGAAAAGTTGCAGGTCGAGGTTGGCCGCCTGCGCGCTGAGCTGGAGCGTGCCAATTCCGAACTCACGCAAAGCGTGGAAGAGAACGCTCGCGTCCGACGGGATTTGTCGCGCACGCTCGAAGGCCTTCCCTGCGGCGTTGTCGCACTCGATGCAAAGGGTTCTATTCGCATCATCAATCCCGAGGCGCGGCGCCTGCTGATGCTCGCGGACGGTTGGAGCCCGGGCTGCGGACAGCCCCTGCCGGACTGCCTCGCTCAGTTCCTCGCGGACGTCGCTGCGAGCGGATCATCGGCAGTTCAGGAATTCACATTAGCCTCGGCAGAACAAAAAATCTTCGTGGCGGTAAGCAAAACCCACCTTTCGGAGGGTGGCGAGGCGGGCGAAGAGGCGATCCTTATCCTCCGCGATGTGACGGAAGAAAAGCGGGTCGCTTCCGAGCGCGAGGCTTCGCGGCGAGTGCGCGCTTTGGCCGAGCTTTCGACGCTTCTCGCCCACGAGATTCGCAATCCGCTCGGCAGCCTCGAGCTTTTCGCGGGGCTCATCGCCGATGCGACGGCAGCGCTACCGGATGCGCGCCAGTGGGTGAATCATCTCCAGGCGGGCCTGCGGGGACTTGCGGCAACGGTGAACAACGTATTGAGCTTTCACAGCGAGCCATCGCCCGTGCTCGCGCCTACCAATCTCGAGCGCCTTCTGCGCGACACCACCGAATTCCTGCGGCCTCTCGCCCAGCAGCGCAGCATGCAGGTTACCCTGATCAGCCGAATTGGCGAGATTCGCATCGCAGCCGATCCTCACCGGCTACAGCAAGTATTTTTCAATCTCTCGCTCAACGCGTTTCGCGCCATGGCGGCGGGCGGCGCCCTGTCCGTCCGTATGGACTGGGCTGCCGGCGAGCAGGGCCGCGAAGTACAAGTCGACTTCGAAGACCGCGGCGCCGGAATCCAGGCCGAGCACCTTACGAAGCTCTTTTCGCCCGGATTCAGCACCACTCCCGGCAGCCCCGGCCTGGGGCTGACGGTTTGCAAGACCGTTGTCGAGCAGCATAAAGGAAAGATCGCGGTGAAGAGCGCGCCCGGCCAAGGATCGACGTTCTCCGTTTTCTTCCCGGTATTAGGAGGCATTTGATGACTCAGGTTCTCGTCGTCGACGATGAAGCGGCCATGCGCACGGCGCTCGAGGCGAATTTCCGCCGCGACGGCTGGGCTGTTACAACAGCCGCCGGCGCAGCCGAAGCGATCGCGAAGTTTCGCGGCATGCCGTGCCCGCTGGTCGTGACCGACATGCGTATGCCCGACGGCGATGGACTGAGCGTGCTGCAGGGCGTGCGCGAAATCGCGCCGGAAACGGCGGTGGTATTTCTCACCGCATTCGGCAGTATTCCCGAAGCGGTCCTGACCATGAAGGAAGGCGCCTGCGACTACCTGGTGAAGCCCATCTCCTTTGACACGCTGAAACAGGCCGCGCGACGCGTGCTCGAGAATTCGCGCGAGCACGAGTCCGACAGCGACGCTCGGGCGACTTCCGAACCTGGGGCGGAACAGTTCATGGGCAGTTCTCCGGCATTCAGGCGCTTGCTCGAGCGCGCACGGCAGGCCGCGGCGAGCGAAGCGGACATTCTGATCGAGGCCGAAAGCGGCACGGGCAAAGAATTGCTCGCGCGATTTATCCACCGCTCGAGCCCCCGGCGCACCCGAACCTTCGTCGCCGTGAACTGCGCGGCTTTTCCGGAAGCTTTGCTCGAAAGCGAACTCTTCGGCCACGTCCGCGGCGCCTTCACCGGCGCTACGAACGCGAAACCGGGCAAGTTCGAGCTGGCCGATGGCGGCACGCTCTTGCTGGATGAAGTCGGAGAGATGCCCTTGAGCTTGCAGCCGAAACTATTGCGCGTCCTGCAGGAGCGGGAAGTCGATCGCCTCGGCGATACGCGGCCCGTTCGCGTCGATGTGCGTGTGATCGCCACCACCAACCGGTCGCTGAAAGTCTTGGTTGGCGAGGGGCGATTTCGCGCCGATCTGTATTACCGGCTCAACGTGGTGCCACTTTCGATTCCTCCGCTGCGGGACCGCCGGGACGACATCGCCGATCTCGCGAATTTCTTCCTCGGCAAATATGCGCCGAAGGCCGCATCTAAATCCGCCTGCAAGCAAATGTCGATCTCTCCCGAGCTTTTAGCGCGGCTCGAGGCTCATGATTGGCCAGGAAATATTCGCGAGCTAGAGAATTTCATTCGCGGGGCTCTCGCCCTCTCGGCTAGTGGCGTTTTAGGGCCGGACGCGATGGAGGAGACCAAGCCCCAAGATGCCGCCCTCGCCGCCGGACCGGACCTGCCGATGGCGGGCACATCCATGCGTGATATGGAGCGGCAGCTGCTTGAGAAGACCCTCGAATCCACCGGCGGCAATCGCACCCGCGCCGCCATGATGCTGGGCATCAGCCTCCGGACGATTCGCAACAAGATTCGCGAATACGGACTGCCGCCGAGGAGATTCTCATGAGCCTGATCGATACTCCCGACATCAGCATTCTCGAGCGCTACCTGAACCTTGCGGCGTTCCGGCAGGCGCTGATTTCAAGCAATATCGCCAATATCGATACTCCCGGCTACAAGACGGTGGACATCGACTTCCAGAGCGAGTTGTCTCGCGCAATGACGCTGCCGGCAGGGCAGAGCATGCCGATGGTCGAGCAGGTCCAGGGCCTCATCCAGCGGCCGGACGGCAACAACGTCAGCATCGATCGCGAGTCGCTGCTGCTCAGCCAGACGCAGATGCAATTCACGGCCGCGATTCAGCTCATGCGGGCCGAGTTTCAGAATCTTACCGAAGCCATCAACGGAGGCGCAGGGGCATGAACCTTTTTGGAATTCTGGACGTCAGCGGCTCGGCTTTGACCGCGGAGCGCGAGCGCGCCGAAATCGCCACCAGCAATCTCGCGAATATGGAAACCACAAACACGCCCGAAGGCGGGCCCTACAAACGAGTTCAGGTCGTTTTCGCGGCAACCCATCCTCAGCTGACCGGTTTTTCGAATGCGCTCGCTTCGATCAGCGATCTTCAGGTGGAGGGCGTGCAAGTCGATGGAGTTGTGAAAGACACCACGCCGTCCGTGCGCCGCTACGATCCCGGCAATCCGGAAGCGGACGCACAAGGCTACGTCTCCTATCCCAACGTGAATCCATCGGAGGAGATGGTCGACCTTATGGGAGCCGCGCGCTCCTACGATCTGAATGTATCGGCCATCGAGGCGACGAAGTCCATGATCGAATCGTCGATCGATATCCTGCGGTAAGTCGCGCGAAGGGTGGAGGAGACCTCACGATGGCCAGTTCAATTCAGAGCATCACGCAAGGCATCGCCGACGTGGCCGATTCCTCGCCGGCCCCAGGCGCCGGCGGCGATGAGAGCACAGATTTTTCCTCGACTCTGCAAACCGCTGTCGAGCAGATCAGCCAGCTCCAATCGGATGCCCAGAGCAAAGTAGCCGGACTGCTCGACGGGAACGGAGAAGACATTCATTCCGCGATGCTGGCTGTTGAAAAGGCGAACGTCTCGTTCGAAATGATGGTGCAAGTGCGCAACAAGATCGTGCAGGCATACCAGACGATCTCCCAGATGCCGTTCTAGCGCGTAGCGGCCCATCGGATCCATGGACAAGTTTCTCAAACAACTCAACGCGTTTCTAAAGGGTCTAAGCGCGCGCCAATGGGTGCTGCTCGGCGGCGCAACCATCGCGATTGGGTTGACGCTGTGGGTGTTCGTCCGGCTATTCGCCACGTCGGACATGAAGCCGCTCTACACCGGCCTATCGAGCTCAGACGCGCAGGGCATCGCGCAGCGGCTAGCTGCCGAAAACGTGCAGTACTCGATCTCGACGGATGGCAGCACGATTTCCGTCCCGGCGGACAAGCTCGATCAGATGCGTCTTGAAATGTCGCAGCAAGGGCCGCCGCAAACGGGACGCCTCGGATTCGAGCTTTTCGACAAGCCGAACTGGTCGGGAAGCGATTTCTCGGAGAAGGTGAACTACCAGCGCGCACTGGAGGGCGAGCTCGAGCGCACGATCGAAACCATCGACGACGTTCAGGCCGCCCGCGTTCACATCGTCCTGCCGCATGAGTCGCTCTTCGCGGATCAGGATCGCGAGGGGAAGGCGGCAGTCGTTTTGAAATTGCGGGGCGGCGCGCACATACCCGATACCGTGGTCGCAGGCATTTCGCGGCTCGTTTCGAGCGCCGTGGATAATCTCCCACCCGAAAACGTAACCGTGGTCGACGCGGATACAGGCGCGCCGCTGCAGATGCACGGCGCGCAGTCAGGATCGAGCGGAACTTCCACGCTGGAGACCGATTTGGCCCAGCGCCTCGTGGACACCCTGACGCCGATCGTCGGGCCAGGGGCGGTGAAGGCCAGCGTGACCGTCGAGCGTGATCCCACTTCGGGCGACAGCACGCAGGAAGTGTACGACCCGAATGGCTCCGTCGTGCTGACATCGGAGACCTCCCAAGAGCAAGGGGCCAATGCCTCGCCGGCCGGGGTTCCCGGAACGGCAAGCAACGTTCCGCGCGCGTCCGGCGCCCAGGCGGCTGCCGCGGCCGCGTCCACCTCGACAAATTCAGCGACGCTCAGCAGCGAGAGCAAGACCTTCGCGGTCGGCAAAACGATCCGCCACCTGGTGGAACCGGCCGGCCGGATCAAACGCATGAGCGTGGCGCTCCTGGTTGATGACGCCGTCGATTCCACCGAGAAGGACGGAAAAAAGCAGGAAACGCGGCGCAAGCGGACGCCCGAGGAACTAAAACAGATTCAGGACGTGGCCTCCGCCGCTGTGGGCCTCGATCCTTCGCGCGGTGATGTGATCGCCGTCCAGAATTTCTCATTTCAAGCGCTGCCCGTCGAACAGCCAACGCCGCCGACGGTCGTGCAGCGCGTGCAGACGTTTACCGAACACTGGATCATGGTGTTGCGTTACGCCGGACTTCTCCTGATTTTCGCGCTCGTCTATTTCATCGTATTGCGGCCGATCCAAAAGCAGCTTCTCGCAAGCTTCCGCCAGGCGATTCCGCAAAGTCTTGGCTCTGCCATGCCGCGCGTCGCCAGCGAAGGCCGATCCGGGGCAGCCGCGGGCGGCAGCCTCGAGCCGGGGCTCGCCATCGAGGAAGAGCTTGGCGAAACAGGTTCGGATGTAAAGCGCGTGGTGATGCTCAAGCGCGATCTGGTCGATAAGGTCAAGAAGGAGCCGACCGCTTCGAGCCGGCTCGTTCAAAACTGGATTCGGCAAACGCAGGACGCGGAAGGATCCCGCTGATGGAAAGCGTGGGGAAGGGAACGAGCGGGCTCAGGAAAGCTGCGATCCTCGTGGTTCTTCTCGGGGACGAGGCTGCCGCGGCGCTCTACCGGAATCTTTCCGACCGCGATCTTCGCGCTCTCACGCAGGAAATCGCGGAGCTTGGATACGTCTCTCCCGAGGCGGCATCGCAAGTGCTGCAGGAATATCACCGCCTCACGATGACGCAGGAATACCTCGCGCAGGGCGGTCCGGATTACGCAACCAAGGTGCTGGTCAAGGCGTTCGGAGAGAGTGGCGCCAACAGCCTGCTCGACCAGGTGGTCCAGGCGCAGGAGGAGGGCGCGCGAAACCTCGACACGCTGCAGAAAGCCGATCCCGCGCAACTCGCGAAGTTTATCCAGGGCGAACACCCTCAAACCATCGCGCTGGTGCTCGCGCATTTAAGCGCGAAAACGGCTTCGATCGTGCTCAATTACCTTTCGGAAAAAACGCGCGCCAATGTGATCAAGCGGCTCGCGCAGATGCAGCAATTTTCTCCGGAAGTCGTGCAGCAAATCTCGCTCGTTCTGCATAAGAAACTGGAAGCGCTGGGCGAGCAGAGCCGCCGTTCGTACGGGGGCATAAGTGCGGTGTCCGAGATGATGAACCGCCTCGATCCCGAGACCACCAAAGGCATCCTGGAAACGATTGAATCCGAAGACGCGCAGCTCGCGGTTGCCATTCGCAACTCCATGTTCACCTTCGAGGATCTTCTCGGCGTTCCAGATGTTGGCATTCGCGAACTGCTCGGGCAGGTGGACAAAAAGATTCTGGCAACCGCCATGAAAGGCGCGGTCGATGAACTGAAAAACCATTTGATGAAAGCCATGTCGTCGCGCGCGGCCGAGATGTTGAAAGAGGACATCGAGGCGCTGGGACCGACGCGGTCGCGCGACGTGGTGCACGCCCAGCAGGAAATCGTCGCGCTGGCCCGCAAACTGGAAGCCGAGGGGAAGATGACCCTAAAGAGCGAGGGAGAAGAAGCTTATGTCGTCTAAGACCGGTTTCTCGGGAAAGCCTTCCGGAAATGCCGCGGAAATGTTCGTGTATCGGCCTGTGGGGCCCGGCGATCGCGGCGCCGACGCGCGCGCGAATGGCTTGACGGGAGAGCTTGCTCCGGCTTTGCGCGCCGAAATCACGAAACGCGAGCAGGAAGCGTGGCAAAAGGGATTTGTGGAAGGGCAGACGAGCGGGCGCGCTGAAACCGACAAGCGCGTCGCCGAGCTTCGAAGCTCCGTAGCCGATACTCTCAAAGACTTCGCTCATGCCCGGGAAGAATACTTCGCCCGCGTGGAAGGCGAAGTCGTCCAGCTTTCCTTAGCGGTCGCTCGAAAAATTCTGAATCGCGAAGCCTTCATCGATCCCATGCTGCTGACGGGGCTGGTGCACGTCGCGCTGGAAAAAATGGGCCAGGAAACGAAGGTGCGCTTGCGAACCCATCCGTCCCAGACTGCCGCTTGGCGCGATCATTTTCAGCATGCTGCCGATGGAAAGACTGCGCCGGAGGTGATCGGCGATGATTCTCTCGAACGCACGCAGTGCCTTCTCGAGACGGAGCTTGGCTCGACGGAAATCAGCCTTGAAGGCCATCTCAAGGAAATCGAACAAGGCTTTTTCGACCTTCTGGCGCAGCGCCCCCGTTCCGGCTGATGCAGCCATCGTCGCCACTCGCGCCGTTTCTTCGCAGGCTCAGCGAGTTCTCCACGCTCCGCTGGACCGGCCGTGTGATCAAGGCTGTGGGCAATATCGTCGAATCCGAAGGGCCGTTTTGTTCTGTCGGCGAGGGTTGCGCCATTCTGACCGCCGACGGCAACTCGCATCCCGGGGAAATCATCGGCTTTCGGGGACGAACGGTGCTTTCGATCCCGCTCGAGCGGCCTAGCGGAATTCGCTTTGGCGATCGCGTCGTGACGCGCGGGACGCGTCCCACGCTGCGAGTTGGAGATGCGCTTCTCAGCCGCGTGATCGACGGAAGCGGTAAACCCATCGATTCAGGCGGCCCGTACCGCGCCCGCGAGCATCGCCCGCTCTCTGCCGATGCGCCGCTGCCTCTCGAGCGCAATCCGATTCGCGAGCCGATCGGATGCGGGATCCGCAGCATCGACGGTTTTCTCACCTGCGGGCGCGGGCAGCGAATCGGGATTTTCGGCGGAAGCGGCGTCGGCAAGAGCACGCTGATCGGCATGATGACGCGCGGCACGTCGGCCGATCTTACGGTGCTAGCGCTCGTTGGCGAGCGCGGCCGCGAAGTCCGCGAGTTTTTGGAAGACGCCATTGGCGAAGAGGGCCGGCGCCGCTCCGTGATCGTGGTGTCCACCTCCGATCAGTCGCCCTTGTTGCGCATACGCGCCGCTCTCGCGGCCACGAGCATAGCCGAATACTTTTGCTCGCAAGGCAAGCACGTGCTGCTGGTTGTGGACTCGCTCACGCGTTTCGCCATGGCGCATCGCGAAATCGGCCTGGCTGCGGGAGAGCCTCCAACCGCCAAAGGTTACACCCCGTCCGTATTCGATAGTCTCGCACGCCTCATCGAGCGCGCCGGCTCATTCGGCGGGGGCAGCATCTCGGCCTTCTACACGGTTCTGATGGAGGGCGACGATCAACTGGATCCACTCGTCGATGCTGTGCGAGCGCTGCTCGATGGGCACATCGTCCTCGATCGCAAACTCACCGCGCAGGGCCACTTTCCGGCCGTTTCGATTCTCGACAGCCTCAGCCGGCTGATGCCCGCGGTTACATCGCCCGAGCATGTCGCGAAGGTGTTGCGAGTGCGGCGCCTGCTCGCGGCCTATTCGGCGAGCGAGGATCTGATTCGCGTCGGGGCGTATCAGAAAGGCGCCGACCCGATTTTGGACCAGGCGATTGCGGCGCTTCCAGCTGTCAGCGCCTTTCTGCAACAGAAGAAGAGCGAGCGCCCAAAGCTCGAAGAGACTTTCGCCGGTCTCATGGCGCTTCCCGGGTAGGTGATGGCCTTTCACTTTTCATTGGACGCGATCCTGCGCATGTGGAGGAGCCGCGAAAAATTCGAGAGGCTTCGCCTCGAGACGCTCGCCGCGAGGATCGATCGCCTTCGCCATGAAATCGAGGCTGTCGAGCAAGCCTCACACGAGGAGCGAAAAGATCTTGCGAGCGTGCTGCCGCAGGGCATGGCCGCCTCGCAGTTGCAATTTGCCGCGCTGTGCACCGACGGGCGGCGCCGCTTCCGCGACCTGATGGAAAAGCAGATTGTGGAACTTGAGAAACAGCGCGAAATTCAGCGGAAAATCTTCGAGCACGCCCGCCGGCAACGCGAAATCCTCGAAAATCTCCGCGGCCGCAAGCTTGATGCGTATCGCGCCGAAGAAGCGCGTCAGGCGCAGCAAGAGATGGATGAGTTGTTTCTCGCGCGGCGGAATTCTGCGCCAAGCGAATAGTTCTTGCCCGGCGGACTAGGCAGGTTTTTCCGCCTCTGCCCTCTGTGCCTCCGCCGATTTCGCGCCGCTTCGTGAGGGCGATCTAACCGGCACATTCCAAAGAAGCTCTCGTCGCAGGTCGGCGATGGCGCCGCATTCGGTTTGGCGAGCCGCATGCATTCTTTCGGATGCACGAAGAAGAGCGCGAACTGAAATGCTTGTGCCTGGCATCTCCGAGACCGCAGTCCCCGCGACCGACGGCGCCGTCCGTCCGGCCGATCAAACGGCTAATTTCGCATCTCATACTTTTGCGGATGTGCTAGTGGGTGCGAAAAGCGCGGGCCGTGACGCTCCTCCGAATCACCCTTCCGCGAGCGACTCCGCGAATGAGAAAGGCGGAACGCAACCGGCGCAACCGGACGCACAGCCGAGGATTGCAGATTCCGCAGCTGCTCCCACAGAATCGAGAGACTCGCGCACCCAACAAGGAATTCTTTCACAGCCCTCTAAGAGTTCTTTGTCCGCATCCAGCCCCGCGGCACCGAAGCAGAAACCGGGAAATGCCGCATCGATGATTGCCACAGATCCGGGAGCGGCAGCCCCCCCAGCGATATCTCACTCTATACCGGTCCCGATCTCGATTACATTTGCGCGGGATCCCATTCCCGCGACAATCGCGCCTGCAACTCCTTCCCTAATAATGAGTGCGATTGGTGCGCAGGCAAACACAAAAGCCGTCGACACACCCGATTCGACTGGCAAGGAAGGCCCCAACGGTGCGTCTGGCGCAACGGAAGGATCGGCAATTGATGCTGCTCAGGCAGACACCGAAGAACAAACGGGCGCCTCCAGCTCGACGGCTGCTCAGAACCAACCGCAACAGCGTTTGCCGTCCGCTGCTGTGCCAGGCGACGCGTCTCAACTGCCAATCGATTTTCTTGCCGCGAGCGCGCAGGCAAGCGATCCAGTGAATCCCCAGAATTCGGCGAAGCCGCCGGTTGAGACGCAACAACCACTCGCGAGCCAGGCTGGCACGGCCGTCCAGGATGTCGGCCAAAATCCAGCAGGGACGCCCCAAGCTCAACCGGTTTTGCCTGACGATAGAACGGCTTCTGCGACCGCCTCTGCCTTTACCGCGCAGAAGCACGAATTTGTCGCAGCCACGCTGCGTGCCGTTTCCAGTTCCATCGCGAGTGCGATGCAAGCACCATTCACTGCCGCCGCGTCCGAATCGTCGAAAAACCCGATGCCCGCGACGCCAATCGCGCCGGGGCCCTCAATCTCTGCTCCAAGCGCGACTTCGCAGACCGCTTCGGGCAGTGGCCCTGGGGCGCGCTCCGGCGGTCAATCGTCTTCCGGCCACGCCAACACGCAATCCGGAGGCTCGTCGTCTCAAGACACATTTTCGAGCCATGCCCAGGCCGATGCGGCGCCTCCGATTCAGCTCGCCGACACCGCCTCTTCCATCGGCGCAACCGTCGCAAGATCGGATTTGGCCGCTGCCCAATCGAATCAGGGAAATGCTTCCGACTCTTCGGCATCGAGCGACAAGACTTCGGCGAGTCCACAGCTGGCGAACTCATTGCAGACCGCCATATCTTCAGCCAGCGTGTCTTCAAATGGCCCCGCTGTTCCAGGCGCCCAGGTGTCTCAGGCGCATCTCTTCGCGGGTGCGGGCACCACCGAGATGCGAATCTCGGTGAACACAGACGCTCTTGGACCAATCGAATTACAGGCCACGTCGGATAAAGACCGTATCGGCGCTGTGATTGCCGCCGCCAAGCCGGAAACGCAGGAATTGCTCGCCAACGAGTTGCCCGCGCTCCATCAAGCTCTTTCCGAGCGAAACCTGCAGGTTCAGCATCTCACTGTAAGCCAGGGCGCATTGGCCGGTGGAATGTCGGGGCGCGGCGGATACTCTCAGAACCCAGATGCCTGGCAAAAACAGGCTGCAGCAAACTACTGGCAGCCGCCAACGGAAGTTGTGTCATCAGCGGAGGACCTGCCTGGCGTAATCGTCTCAGTGGCGGCCGCGCCGGGAAAGCTCAGCGTGCATGCTTAGCGCTGGGAGAGATGAAAGGAGAAGGCATGATCAGCGGAATCAATCCTAGCGCAGCCTACATGATCCCGACGGCTCAGGACTCCACGTCCGGCACTTCGGGAACGAATTCCACGAACGCGGCATCGTCCGATGCTTCCACCGCGCAAACGGATACGCAGGAGTTCATCAGCATTCTTTCCGCGGAACTGCAGTCGCAGGATCCGACGCAGCCGCTCGATCCGACGACGTTCGTCACACAGCTAGCCCAGTTCAACAGTCTCGATGAACTCATCAACATTCGCCAGGACATCGAAACGGCCACCGGTATCTCAAACCCAACAAGCGGTCTTTTCTAGGAGAAAAGCGATGCCATCATTTTCAACAGCCCTGTCGGGACTCAACGCCGAGTCCGAAGCCTTGTCGGTGATTTCGAATAATCTAGCCAACCTCAACACGGTGGCCTTCAAGTCTCAGCGCCCCGATTTCCAGGATCTCTTCTATCAGCAAATCGGGTCGAGTGGCGACGGCGATCCGGTGCAGGTCGGCGTTGGCGCCACCGTCGGATCGATTTCCTCGAATTTCACGCAGGGAAGCATCGAATCCACCGGCGTCCCCACCGATGTCGCGATCCAGGGCAATGGCCTGTTCGTTGAGAACAACAACGGTCTCGTCGAGTACACCCGCGCGGGAGATTTTTCGGTGGGAGCTGATGGACAACTGATGACCAGCGATGGCGGACAAGTGATGGGCTATGCAGCCGTCGACGGCGTGGTGAGTCCAAGCCAAACGCTCGGCCCCCTGGCGATTGCCGCCGGCCAGATTAGCCCTCCCAATCCGACCACTAACGTTCAGATCGCGATGAATCTCGATTCCGCTGCAGGCGTCGGCGCCACTTTCAGCACGCCGGTCACGGTAATCGACGCCCAAGGAAACTCGCACGTGCTCACCTATAACTTTACGAACACAGCGGCCAACACTTGGACATATCAGATCACGATTCCAGCGGCCGACGTCGGTGCCACAGGAAACCCCGTCTCGATCGCGGCGGGCACACTCAAGTTTAACGGTTCGGGCGTGTTGCAGACTCCCACAACCAACGTGACCGGAATTGACATAACCGGCTTCGCCGACGGTGCTTCCGATCTGACATTCAATTGGGATCTATACGACTCAAGCAACAATCCGCTCGTCACACAGGTGGCGACCCCGTCGGCGGCTTCCTCCACACAGCAGGACGGCTATTCCAGCGGCACGCTGACGAGCTTCAACATTCAAGCCGATGGCACGATTCAGGGTATCTTCAGCAACGGCCAAACGCTGGCCCTCGGCCAGATCGCGCTTGCATCCTTCCCGAACGTGCAGGGGCTGGTGCGCAATGGGAGCAACAACTATCTCGCCAGCCTGGCTTCCGGAGCTGCAAACGTCGGCGCCCCCGGCACAGGCGGACGCGGCAATATTTCCGGCGGCTCGCTCGAACAATCCAATGTCGATATCGCGACGGAGTTTGCCAATCTCATTCTTGCTGAGCGCGGCTATCAGGCCAATGCGAAGACGGTAACCACGTTCGACGAAGTTACTCAGACCGCGATCAACATGCAGGCCGGCGTGTAAAGTCGCCGCCCGCTCGTTGATTCTTCGTCTCGCACTCCGGCTTAGCCCGCGAGTGCGGGCGCGAAGCCCTTTCTGAGTAAGTTCTAATTAGAACTCTCCTAGGCTGCTGGCTGGCGCCTGTGCCGTTTGGATCTTTTCCGAGGGTCGCCGGCTAAGGCGTTGTACCAGCAACACATTCGTCGGCGTGACAGCGCGCCGTCAGCGGTCCGCGCCTCGCGGTTCGGCTTGCGAATTGCTTCTCTCTGTTACGGCATGGCAAACGAACCGCAAGCGCCATCGAAGCTGCCTCGCATGCTAGGCGTAGCCATCGTTCTGCTGCTCTTGGCAGGAGGGGTTGCCGCCTGGTATCACTACACCAAAGTGCAGGCGAGCAACACGCCGAATGCAGGAAACGGCCTTCCCGCCGGAGTAATACACCTCGACAGTTTCATTGTGAACCTCGCCGACGAAGGGCAGATCACCTATCTGCGTGTCTCGATCGATCTTGGCGTTGACAAAGTACCGAACGTTAAGAAAGAAGGCGATGGAGGGATACCCCTCGCGAGCATTCGCGATGCAATCATCAGCGTGCTCGCGACGCGCCATTCCGAAGAGCTGCTCACGCCCGAAGGCAAGCAGAAGCTCAAGCAGGATTTGATCGCGACACTCAACAATCGCATTCCGGAACTCGGCGTCCGCGATATCTACTTCACCGATTTTCTCGTGCAGAGGTAACGATGAGCGCAAGCACCGTCGTCCCTACTCCTGCCGCTACCGGGCAAAGTGCCGCGACGATCGGCGCTGCCTCGAAGCCCGAAATTTCTGAGCGCTGGGCGGACGCGGAGCTGCTGCCGTGCCAACTGAGCGCCGAAGTGGCGATCGCACGATTTACAGTTCGCGATCTTTTCTGCCTGGAGGTGGACTCCGTTCTCGATTCAGGCTGCGCGCAAAGCATGGACGTTCCGCTGAAGGCGAATTCGCAATTGATCGGCTGGGTTGAATTTGAAGTTATCGGAGAACGGTTGGCCGTCCGGCTTACCGAAATCTACTGAGGAATCGCTGTCGATGAACTCTTCCACCATCGTTAGCCCAGTCGCCGCCACTCCGCAATCGGATCGCGCGCTCTTCGGCCCAATCTTCGGCTTAATTCGCAAAATCTTGAGCGCCATCCAGAGAAGCCCGCTTGGCAAAGTCGCGTGCCGCCGGGAACGCCGGCTGCGCCTTTGCGAGACAGTGTCGCTCGGTGAACGCCGACTCGTCGCGCTGATCCAGTTCGACAATCAGCCGTTGCTCGTCGGCGTAACGGGAAGCTCGATCACGCTACTCACCCAGCCCGCCGCTTGCACAGCGGCCGCTCTCCCCATTTCGGATTGTCGCGAGGCGCTTCGTGCGGCCGAGGTGCGCGAGTGATCGGGAAGGTTCTCGCGGCCACTGGAATCGCAGCCTTGCTGATCGCCGGCAGCGGCGCGTTCCATCGAGCGGCCGCCGCGCAAATAACAAATGTTCCGCCGATCCCAGGACTGACCACCAAGGGGGAGCCGGTTTCCTGGACCATTTTGCTGCTTCTCACGGTGCTCACGCTTCTCCCCGCCATCGTTCTCTCCATGACGCCGTTTGTCCGCATTCTGATCGTATTTCATTTCCTGCGGCAGGCCCTTGGAACGCAAACAACGCCCACCAACCAGACGTTGATTGGCTTGGCTGTGATTCTCACGTACTTCTTGATGGCGCCGGTCGGCAGCGCGATTCAGCAGACGGCCATCGTGCCGCTCGAGCACAACAAAATATCCGCCTGGCAGGCGATCGATCGCAGCTCGGTGCCCTTGAAGACTTTTATGCTGAAGTACACGCGGGAAAAAGATCTCGCTCTCTTCGTCGAGCTGGCAAACGAGCCGCGCCCGAAGACGCCGGAGGACCTCTCGATGCGCGTCGTCGCCCCGGCCTACCTGCTTTCCGAATTGAAAACAGGCTTCCAGATTGGCGCCGTGCTGTTTCTGCCCTTTCTCGTCATCGACATTGTCGTGGCGTCCGTCACCACTTCCGTCGGGATGTTTCAATTGCCTCCGGTCGTGATTTCAACGCCGCTCAAGATATTGCTCTTCGTGAGCGTTGATGGATGGAACCTCGTAATCGGTTCTCTGATGAGGAGCTTTCACTAAGCGTGAAATATGACGGTCGAACAAGTGATCGCGCTGTCGCGCCTCTGCCTCGAAGCAGCTTTCTGGGTGGCAGCGCCGATCCTGATTTCGGCGATGGCCATCAGCCTCGTGATCAGCATCGTGCAGGTGATGACGTCCGTTCAAGAGCCCACCGTCTCGACCGTGCCCCGGTTGGCCGCGGTCGGCGCCGTCACTTTCATGTTGCTCCCCTGGATGCTGCATCGGCTGGTTGTTTTCACGGTGCAACTCTTCGGAGACTTTCACGCTTTCGCGCGATGAACCGGTTGATGACGGGCGCGACGGGCGAATCGGTGAGTGGAGTGATGAGTGGATTTAGTTATCCAACGTCTGCTGATGCCGGCTCTGCTCCTGGGGCTGCGCATCGGAGGACTGATGTCGTTTGCACCCTTTCTTGGCAGCACATCGATTTCGGTGCGCTTCAAAGCAGCCCTTACGGTGGCCTTCACGGTTCTGCTGTACCCGGTGTGCGCCCCTCAAATCATCCAGGTGACCGCAGCCAACTGGCTCACGACCGTCCTCAGCGAATCTTGTCTCGGACTTCTCCTGGGGCTCACCGTGCAGTTCGTGTTCGAGGCCGCGCAGTTCGCGGGGCAGTTCGCCAGCATCCAGATGGGATTCTCGCTGGTCACCATTCTCGATCCGCAGACGCAGGCCGATACACCGGTGATCAGCGTGTTTTTTCAGACGGCCGCGCTCTTCCTGTTTCTTCAGCTCAACATTCATCACTGGATGATCCGCGCGCTCGCCAGGAGCTATGCACTCGTGCCCGTCGGCTCCGTGACGATTTCGGCGCCCCTGCTGCGGGAGTTCTTCCACGTGGCAAGTTCAATGTGGGTTGTCGGCGTCGAACTCGCAGGACCGGTCGTGCTGGGCACGATGGTCGTGGACCTCTCGCTGAAATTCCTGGGCAAGGTGTCCCCTCAAATTCCCGTGATGATCGTGGGTGTTTCGATCAAGTTCCTGCTTGGCGTGGCGATTCTGATCACCGCCATAGGTTACTGGCCGGGCTTCTTCGAGTCACGTTTCGGCGCCGCGCTGAGCATCGCGGATCGTCTGTTGCGGCTGGCTCACTAGGGAGATCGCGCCATGCCGCCTGACAATCGCACAGAGAAGGCCACTCCGCGGCGCAAGCAGAAGGCGCGCGAACAAGGGCAGATTGCGCGCAGCCGCGATCTCACGTCGTCGCTGACTTTGATCTCGGTCATTTTCACGCTGAGCTGGCTCGCCTCTGCTATTCCGGGCCAGTGGCTCACGTTTTTTCACGATTCGCTCAACGCCGCGGTTCAATCCGACCTCAGCACGACGAATCTCTTGTTCTCTTCCACCTGGATTGCGGCGTTGCGGTGGGCCGCTCCTCTTATGCTGGTGGCGTGGGTGGCTTCGATTGGCGCGACCGTAGCGCAGGGCGGGTTCGTGTTTTCAGCCGAAGCGTTTTCTCCCAATTGGTCGCGCCTGAATCCAGCCAATAATCTCAAGAATATTTTCTCAGCGGCCGGCGCGAGCCGCATGCTGAAGACGCTTCTGCCATTTGCGATCATTCTTTATCTGCTTGTCGCGCTTTTTATCCGCAGCTGGCCGGAAATCACCCAGACCTCCGGCCGCGGCGTCCGCTCCGTCCTCGGTCTCGCGTTTAGCCTGATTTTCGAGGTCGCCTGGAAGGCGACGCTGGTCATGCTGCTATGGTCGGGCTTCGACTATTTCCTCCAACGCCTTAGCTTCGAGCGATCTCTCCGCATGACCAAGGAAGAAGTGCATCAGGAAGCGAAGGACACCGACGGAAATCCGCAGGTCCGCAGCCGGATCCGGAAGTTGCGCCGGGATCTGCGCCGCCGCTGGAAGTTGAAAGACGTAAAGCGCGCCAGCGTTGTTGTGACGAACCCGGAACACTTCGCTGTGGCCCTCGAATACAAGGCGGAGAACATGAAGGCCCCGGTCGTCATTGCCAAGGGACGCAATCTTGTGGCGCAGAGAATCAAACATTTCGCGCTTTGGCACGACGTTCCCATCATCGAAAATCCGCCTCTCGCCCAGGCGCTCTATAAGACTGTCGAGGTAGGCGAAAGCATTCCGGCGAGCCTGTATACGGCGGTCGCCGAAATACTCGCCTTCATTTATCGCGCCCAGGCTCGGGCGGCTAGCGTTGCCAGTGCGCCAACCGCCGGCGCGGGGGCGAGACGATGACCGCTCCGCAAGCTGCATCCACCCCAGCCGTGGCGAAACCGACCCTGAGCGCGCGCCTCGACTGGGTCGTTCCCGCAGGCGTTGTCATGCTGGTATTCGTCATGCTCGTGCCGGTGCCGGCGTTTCTTCTCGACATTCTACTGGCGACCAGCATCACCACGGGAATCCTCGTTCTCCTTTCGGCCCTCTACATACTGAAACCCGTGCAGTTCTCGGTCTTCCCGACGCTGCTGTTGTTCCTCACGCTCTTCCGAATTTCGCTCAACATTGCGAGCAGCCGTCGCATTCTGCTGCACGGCAACGAAGGAGCTGACGCCGCCGGGCACGTGATCGGCGCATTTGGACAGTTTGTGGTGGGCGGCAATTACGTCGTCGGCTTCGTCATTTTCCTTGCGCTGATCGCGATTCAGTATCTCGTCATCAACCACGGCGCCGTCCGCACGGCGGAGGTCACCGCGCGATTCACGCTCGATGCCATGCCCGGAAAGCAGATGGCCATCGACGCCGATTTGAATGCGGGCCTGATCACCGAGGCGCAGGCCCGCGAAAGGCGTGCCGAAATTGCCCGCGACGCCGAATTCCACGGCGCGATGGATGGCGCCGCCCGATTCAGCCAGCGCGACGCCCTCGCCACAATCCTCATTACGGCCATCAACATCGTTGCCGGATTTCTGATCGGCGTATTTCAGCTGAACATTCCATTCGATCAGGCGCTGAAAACGTACACGATTCTCACGGTCGGCGACGGGCTTGTAACCATGGTCCCATCGCTCCTGGTGTCCGTCGCGGGCGGCCTGGTTGTCACCCGTGCGTCCTCGGATGCAACGGTGGGCACCGAGATGGGCCGGCAGTTGCTCACCAAGAAACGTCCGCTCCAGATCGCAGCCGGAGCGATGTTTGCGCTCGGACTGATACCGGGTTTGCCAAAGCTTTCTTTCTTCCTCCTTGGCAGTCTTGCCGCATATCTCGGTTCGCAGGCGGCCGAAGCAAAACCAGGTCTCGCTGTCGCCACCGGCGCGGGCGCGCCGGGAGAAAAAAAGCCGTCATCGCAAGAACAGCTCGAAAGCCTGATCAAGCTCGACGAGCTCAGCCTCGAAGTGGGCTACGCCCTGGTGCCGCTCGTCGACCAGAATCGCGGCGGGCAACTCCTGCAGCGCATCCGCGCGCTCCGCCAGCATCTCGCCACCGAACTCGGCTTCCTCGTTCCATCGATTCACATCACCGATCAGGCCAAGCTCAAACAGCGCGAATACGTGATTCGCTTGCGCGGCGCCGAGGTGGCTCGCTGGGAATTGCAGCAAGATTGCCTGCTCGCCATCAGCTCGGAGCCCAATGCGGCCACTATGCCGGGTATCGACACGAAGGAACCCGCATTCGGCGCCGCCGCAAAATGGATTTCGCCGCAAATGCAGGAGCAGGCGCTGGCGAACGGCTATGCAGTCGTCGATCACACGTCCGTTATGGCCACGCACCTGGCCGAGGTCGTTCGCTCGCACGCGCATGAGCTTCTGACGCGCCACGAAACCAAGCGCTTGCTCGACGCGTTGTCCGAATCTCAACCGAAGCTCATTGAAGAACTCATCCCCAAGCTGTTGAGCTTGGGCGAAGTGCAGAAGGTCCTGCAGCAGCTTTTGCGCGAACAGGTGCCGATACGCGATTTGCCGGCAATTCTCGAAACGCTGATCGACACGGCCCCGGCTACAAAGAATGCGGTACAGCTTGTGGAAAATGTTCGCCAGGCGCTTGGGCGCGTCGTCGTCCAGCCGCTCCTTGGCACAGACGGCAAGCTGCATCTGCTGGCTCTCGATCCGTCCGTCGAGGACGAGATCAATCAGGCTTTCGACCCGCAGGCAACTGGCAAGGCGCAGGCACGCCAGCCAGCCTTCCTTCGCAAGCTCCTGGACAACCTGAAACGCATTGTCGGCGACAAGACCGCCATGGATTCCACGATTCTTCTATGCGCAAGTCCGGCGCGGTTTCACTTGCGCCGCCTGCTCGAGCCTTTTCTCCCGCGCGTGATCGTGCTTTCTCCCGGCGAAATTCCCAACAGTGTCACGGTTCAGTCGATGGGCACTCTCGGGTGACCGATGACAAAACGCGACACAAAGGAAGCGGAAAACCCAATGAACGCTGCCAGTTCGTATCACGCCTCGCGCCACATGGATCCCGATGAACGGGAGCGCCTTCTCCTGGAGAATCTCCCGCAGGTGCAGTACATCGCCCGCCGCATTCACGAACGCCTTCCGGCCCAGGTTCCCCTCGAGGACCTGGTCAGCGCGGGAGTTGTGGGTCTGATCGAAGCGCTCGACCGTTTCGATCCGAATAAGAACGTTCAACTCAAGTCCTTCGCGAAATTCCGCATCCGTGGCGCGATCCTCGATAGTTTGCGCGACATGGATTGGGGCTCGCGCCATCTCCGCAGGCAGGGACGGCGCATCGAAGATGCGATCGCCAAGTTGAAAGGCGAGTTGAATCGCGCTCCTTCCGAAACCGAAATCGCCGCCGAACTCCAAATGGAACTCGATGAATTCCTTCATCTGCTCGGCGATCTACGCGGCCTGAGCCTGGGCAGCCTGGATGAGGTTGGAAGCGACGACAAATCTGCGGCGGACGACCTTGCGGAGTATCGTCCGGATGCGGCTGCCAAGGATCCGTTCTTCCTCTGCCTTCGCTCCGAGATGAAAACGATGATCGCTCAGGCCGTCGGAGCACTCGACGAGAAGGAGCGCCAGGTGCTGGCCCTCTATTATTTCGAGGAATTGACGATGAAAGAAGTTGGACTGGTTTTGGGCGTGAGCGAATCTCGCGTCTCGCAGATTCATTCGATCGCACTGCTTCAAATCCGGGCCAAGTTGCGCGAACAAATGGAATCGAGCAAGTCGATATCCCTGGAGACCAACTGACGGCTGACGGAGGATCCCATGAGCAAAACTCTTAGCCAGGAAGAAATCGACGCCTTGTTGCAGGCGTCGCGCGCGCCCTCGGACAAGGAGTCCAAAGCGCGCGCAGCCGCGAAGTTCGTGCGATGCAACTTCCGCCAGGCCGGGCAGGTCTCGAAGGAGCAAGTTCGTTCGGTATCCTCGCTTCACGAGGCTTTTGCCCTTCGCGTCACCAATTCCCTCGGCGCCTTCCTGCGGGTGGGCATGGACGTCAACCTCATGTCGGTCGAGCAGATTGCGTTTTCCGAATTTCTCGCTCGCCTGCCTTACGACCTCACGTATTTGGCGTCCGTGAACATCATTCCCCTCGAAGCCGCGGCGCTGTTTCAAATGGATCTTTCCCTCGCTTTTCCGGTGATCGACCTCGTTTTGGGAGGTCTCGGCAAGGACGCGCCGGAAGAGCGCGGCATCACCGAAATCGAGGAAAATATTCTTGAAAACGTGATGCGCATCATTTGCCGGGAACTTCAGGCCACCTGGAATCCCGTTTTCGAAGCGGAGTTCCGGTTCGGCCGCCGCGAATTCACTCAGCAGGTGAACGGCCTGATGCTGGCTTCCGAAAAAGTCCTGGCACTCGGATTCGAAATTCGCATGCCTGAAGCGACGGGCCTCCTCAGCGTGGCGTTTCCCGCGGTGGTGTCCAACGCGCTCCTTCGCAAGCTGGCTGTGCAATGGTCGCAAACCAAGCCGGTTACCGCCTCCGGCCATTCCGAGCGGCTCCGCGAACGGCTGCAAGGCACCCGCTTTCAAGTCGAACTGAGCCTGCCGGAGACATCCGTTCGCGTACAAGAGCTTCTGGCGATCGAGCCCGGCAAGGTGATCGTGCTCAAGCATCGCGTTGCTGAGCCGATTCGCTTAGCCGTGAGCGGCAAAAACATGTTTTTGGCGACGCCGGTAAGCTGTGGCAGGCAACGAGGCGCCCAAGTGGCCGGCGTGATCCCCCTGGCAGCGAGAGCTGAAAAGGAGTGACGGGATGAAGTCGTTTGCCGAAATTTCGAATCTGCCCCGGGCGCTGGCTTTCCTGAATGCGTGGGTGGAAGCGTTCGCTGGAGTGCTCGAAACGATCTCCGGTGCCAAGCACCCGGCCGAACTTTTCGCCGTCGAATCCATCGAACCCGAAGCGCTCTCCGGCGCCGAGAAGGGACTGTGCGTCATTTTTTCCGCCGGCGCAGCGCTGCGCGGCGAGCAAGCCTTCTACGTTTCAGAAGGCGACGCAAAGGTTCTCGCGCAGCTGCTGACGGGTGAATCCGGCGATGCCGCTTCTGCTCTCACGGATGAGGATCGAGATGCCGCCGCCGAAGTGTTCCGGCAAGTCTCGGGACAGGCCGCGATCGATCTCGGATCCAAGTGGGGCGCGACGGTTTCGCTTTCCTTCGACGCGGCGCGTGCGCCAAATTGGGAACCCGCTGCAAAGGCGGCGATTCGGATCGCCATATCGGATGCCCGGAAGGTCGTCATCATCTTGGCGCTCCAGGAAAGCCTCCTCGCGGCTCTCGAAGAAGTTCCCGCCGCCGCGACGCCGAGTCCCGCCTCGAAGGAATCGGTTAAGTCCGATCCCGCGCCGCCTGCAAAAGACGCCACGTCCTCAAATCTCGACCTGCTTCTCGATATCGAGCTGGAGGTGACCATTCGTTTCGGCCAGCGCGAAATGCTGCTCCGCGACGTGCTTGATTTGCGGTCGGGCTCCGTCATCGAATTGGAGCGCCACGTGGAAGAACCCGCGGAGCTCCTGGTCGCGGGGCGTCCGGTCGCTCGAGGCGAGGTCGTCGTTGTCGAGGGAAACTACGGCCTTCGCATAACGGAAATTCTTAGCCCGCGCCAGCGCTACGAAGTCGTAGGCAAATAGTTCCATGTCAGCCCTGCAGGCAACTCTCGCTAAAGCGTCGCGATTCGGATTTCGATCCGCTTTTCTCCAACGGATGTTCCCGCGTTGCGAAAACCACCGCTGCGAGAATGAACGCAATTTATGGCCCATCATCCGGCGCCGGTCGGCCGGCATTCATCTCGAAGGCCGCTGGGTTTGCAGCTTGCGATGCTTTGAAGAATGCGTCGCGGATCTTTTCGAGACCATCGTACCCTTGGCGAGCCGCTGGAAACCCAGGGTGCACCGCCTGCCGATTGGGCTCGTCTTGCTTTCGCATGGCGTGATCCGAGACGATCAGCTTCGCCAGGCCCTCGAGCGCCAGCGTCAGGCAGGGACGCAACGCCTGGGCTATTGGCTCCGGCAAATGGGCGCCGCGACGGAAGACGACATCACGTCCGCCTTTGCCGCGCAGTGGGCGTGCCCGGTTTTTCCGCTGGCAAACGACCGCAGGTTCATTGAATGCGCCGCGATGCTACCGGCAGCCATCATAAAAGCCACTCGGATGCTTCCGGTGTACGCGTCGCGCGATCTCAGTTCCGTTTATATCGCGTTCGCCGACGGCGTCGACCACGGCTCGCTCCGTTCGGCGGAACACATTCTCGGCTGCCGCACGGTTCCATGCCTGGTTTCCGAATCCACATTCAACCGTGCCCTCGACGAGATCACCTCGCACGCTCGACCCGAGGAGTTTTCGTTCGAGACCGTCACCGAGGTCCGCGAAATGTCCCGAATCACGACAAGCTTCGCCATGCAGTTGCAGGCCAAATCGGTACAGTTGATCGGATGCCGTGAATTTGCGTGGGCTCGCATTCATTCCGCGGGCATTGCACGCGATCTCCTCTTTCGCCTTCCTCTCGCCGCCCAGCGGGAAGCCTTGGGCGCCACCCTTTCGGGCCGCCGCTAAAGGACTTTCTCTTTTTGCCGATGTATCGGCCGGGTCAACAAGGTGATGGAATCTCCCACCACTCAAGAGAACTATCGCCGGATTTCGGCTGGCGGTGCCGTTATTGAAGCCTCCGCTCGCCGGAAAAACGAAGTGCTCGCGATTCTAGCCGAGGGCCTGCCGGCTCTTCCCAGCCACATCATGCAACTCAATGGGCTCCTTGCGAGCTCACCGGTCGATCTCAAGAGAATCAGCCAGATCATTCAGAGTGATGCGGGTCTCGCCGCGCAGGTGATTCATCTATGCAACTCCGCACTATTTGGGCTGCGCCGCAGGATTTTCAAAGTGGAGGAAGCCGCCATCCTGCTGGGCGCCGACCGCTTGCGCACGCTGGTCTTCACCTGCTATCTCATGGCTTGTTCGCAAAAATGGCTTCAGGAACGCGAGATTCAGGAGCACTGGCGCCATTCGTTCGTGGTCGCGATTCTAAGCGAGCGGGTTGCGCGCACCATCAACCATCCCATGCCCGATCAGGCGTATCTCAGCGGTCTCCTTCACGACGTCGGCAAGCTGCCATTATTGATGGTGGCCGCCAAAGAGCCCGGCTTCACGGGCATGGAAATACTCCTCCAGCCTGGAGACAATCTGGCAGCCGAACAGGAATATTTCGGCCTCGATCATTGCGAGGTCGGCCGATGGGTCGGAGCTTCCTGGGAGTTTTATCCCTGCCACATCGAAGTATTTAAACTTCACCACCATCCCGCGGATGCCAAGCATGATCCTCTACTGGTTGGCGTCGTCTCCGTGGCGGACCATTTCTGCGAGCAGAAGGAATGGGAGTCCGCCAGCGCCGAAAGGGAAGGCGCCTCCTACGACGGTCAGCCCATGGAGCCGTACATTCGCAAGTGCCTTCCGATGATTGGGGAGTCCGAGCGCGCACAAGTTCTGCAGTTGCTCGAGTCCGAATACGCCACGATCCTGCCCTTGATCGAGCAGACCTATGGCGGCGCGATCGCCAAGAAAAAGCATGGCTCCGCCGAAGGCCATCATGATGCCGGCCAAAATGAATCTGACGGCGTCGAGCTTGGCGCGGCACAGAATAAAGGCCGGGCCCGGCCTTAGGTCGCTGGCGGGCTTCGGCAATATCTGCCGGTAGCGCGTGCTGCTAGGCAAGACTCACCCGCTGAAAATTAGCTTCTTCCAATGTTGTAAGCGCCTCGCCCCTAAGCCTTCCGATTTCAGCGGCATATTCCCACCCTCACCGTCGCCAATTTGGCCGTTCGTATGCATCGATGTAGACGCGAGGGGAGGGCCAGTGGACAGCGGATACTATGCAGCGTGCTCCGGCTTGGTTGCGCGGATGCAGGCGTTGGACGTCACAGCGAACAATCTCGCCAACGTCAGCACCACCGGATACAAATCCGAAAACGAATTCTACGGCGCGCTCACTGCATCGTTGTCGCAACCGGCGCCGGCCGATCAGCTGAACCAGGCGGTGAACCGCTTTGGGATACTCGGCGGTGATTACGTCAACACGCGCGAAGGCTCACTCGAGCCCACGGGCAATCCTCTGGATGTAGCGATCGAAGGAACGGGATTTTTCGTCGTGCAGACGCCTGCCGGCATTCGCTACACGCGCGCCGGAAATTTTCATCTCAATACCAAAAGCCAGCTTGTCACTTCGAGCGGTGACTTGGTTCTCGGCCAGGGCGGCCCAATCAAGCTTCCGGGCGTCGGCCAGCTCGGCCCGATGACCCTTCCTCAGGGCGCGATTTCCATCAGCACCGACGGCACGGTTTCCGTCAACGGTTCCGCGGCGGGGCGCTTCAGCGTTGTCGAGATGGAGCCCGGCACGCAGCTCTCTCCCGAGGGTGCCTTGTATTTTAGCGTGCCAGATGGCAGCGCGAAGCCTGCCGTGGCTTCCGGGGTGAGCCAGGGCGTTCTCGAAGCTTCCAACATGAACCCCATCGACGGCGCCATCGATCTCGTCTCGATCCAACGGGACGCCGAGCTGATGATGCGGGCGGTTTCGATCTTCAACGACGATTTCAATAAGACTGCCGCGGAACAAATCGCGCGCGTCTGAGGCACCTAAGGAGCCAACGAATGTTTCGCGCACTTTATACGGCTGCCAGCGGTATGACGGCCCAGCAGCTCAATCTCGACAACATCGCCAACAATCTTGCCAACTCCAGCACCACGGGCTTCCGCGCCCAGCGCCTTCAGTTCGAGGATCTTTTGTATCAAGACATCATCACGCCCGGTTCCGCCGCAACGCAGCAAACCACCATTCCGCAAGGCTTGCAGATCGGTCTTGGCACGCGCACGGCATCAACCGAAACGATGCAGCAGCAGGGTGATTTCGACAACACCGGAAACTCGCTCGATATGGCGATTCAAGGTCAGGGATATTTTCAGGTTCGGCTGCCGAGCGGCGACGTGGCATACACGCGCGACGGCGCATTCCACCTGGATCAGAATGGCAACATCGTCACGGCCGACGGGAATCCGCTCGATCCCGCGGTCACGATTCCGACGAATGCCACCTCTGTCTCGATCGGTTCCGATGGCACGATCAGCGTTACGCTTCCCGGTCAAACGCAGGCGCAACAAGTGGGCTCGCTGCAACTCGCGATATTTCCGAATCCCGGCGGCTTGAGCAATCTCGGTGGGAATTTGCTGTATCCCACCACCGCTTCCGGAGACGCCATTCTCGGCACGCCCGGCGGCACGGAGGGGCTGGGTACCATCCAGCAGGGCATGCTCGAAGAATCCAACGTCAACGTGGTCGAGGAGTTCGTTCAAATGATCGTCGCGCAGCGGTCCTACGAAGCGAATTCGCGAGTGATTCAGGCCGCCGACCAGATGATGCAGCAGCTCAACCAGATCGCAGGCTAAGAGGCATGCGCTCGCTCAACACATTTTCCGCCGCTCTCGCGTTCGTGCTGCTTTCGGGGAACCTGGCTGCCGTGGGGCAACCGCCCGATTCGAATGCGAAAGTTGCCGGCCGCTCCAATGTCGCGCCAGCTTCTCGCCTTCTTTCGCTCGGCGAGATGTGCGGTGCGATCCGGCGCGCTCTTCGATCGAGCGGCGCACCCGAGAGCGTGTTGCCCTCGGCGGCAGAGCTTCGCCCTGCGGTTCCGATCGCAGTCTCCTCTGCCAATCCCGGTCTTCGCGTGCTGCGCATCGATCCCGACGTCGTTCCCGGCGCCGCCCGCGTGCGCCTTTGGACTGGCAGGCAGCCGGCCATCCATCCGTTCGACGTCCGAATTCAAAATGCTGGCAATCTTTTGAGGTGGCTTCACCAGCGCGAAGGTTCGGAGCATGGGTCGCTGATTCTCACGGCCGCAGAAAAACCCGCGGAAGAAAGCCATTTTGCCGGGCATCCTGCACCCAAACCGCCCACACTTGTTTTTCCCGGCCGCACCGCCACGCTCCTCCTCGAGCAACCGGACCTGCAGGTTCGCACGCCCGTGATGCCTCTCGCTCGCGGAATTGCCGGCCAATGGATTCTCGTTCGCAATCTTTCGACGGGGCAGATTCTTGCGGCCCAGGTTGTGGGGCCCGGCAGTTTGATAACGCAGTTCTAGGAGACGATCGCCCGTGAATTGCCGCAGAGCCTTCGACCATTCCTTCGCCGCCGTTCTGCTGCCCTTGGTGTTGGCCTGGGCTCCTGCAGTTCGCGCCGCTCACAAAAGCAAAGCCAACACGACCGACACCACGCAGGCGCTCAACGCCTACATCGCGCGCGTCCGCGCCACCTCGGTCGAAGTTCCCGGCCTTGACGGCAGCTTGTGGTCGCCGCAAGCACGGTGGGCCAATCTCGCTGTCGACGACAAGGCGCGCAACGTGGGCGATATCGTCACCATCCTGCTCGACGATTCCTACTCCTCGACCTCGAATGATTCCCTGAAAACCGCGCGCACCTTCAGCGCATCCTCCGGCGTAACCGGAGCATTTGGAGCCGTTAGCCCCACCAGCGGATGGCAAAATCTCTTCAGCCCCAATTCGGCCGAGACGCTCAATGGCGCCGGCCAGTCTGCCATCACCTCGTCTCTAAACGTAACCCTCGCCGGCCAGGTGATGGACGTGCTTCCGAATGGCGCGCTCGTGGTTCAGGCTGCGCGCAACATGTTCGTTGGTAACCAGCGCCAGACGATCATCGTTCGCGGCATCCTGCGGCCTGATGATGTCTCGCCAACCGATGTCGCGAATTCTTCTTCGCTCACCAATCTCGAAGTGGAAGTGAAAGGGAAGGGCGTGGTTAGCGATGGCACGCGTCCGCCCAACGCATTCGTGAGGGCAATTCTGAAGGTTCTGAATTTCTGATGAGGCGAACGATGACGCGCCGACTGCAATTTGTGTTCTTGATCGCCATGGCCGCGCTCCTTCTGGTATCAACCGCGCGTGCCGCCGATGAAGCGCCGACTCACCTCGTACGCCTCAAGGATATTTCCTCGGTCGAGGGAGTTCGCGACAACCCGCTGATCGGCTATGGCCTCGTAGTCGGCTTGAAAGGAACCGGTGACAGCCAGCAAACGATCTTCACGAACCAGACGCTCGGCAACATCCTGAATCGCATGGGCGTCTCGATTCCGCCCACCGCGATTCTCGTTCACAATGTCGCTTCCGTGTTCGTCACCGCCACTCTTCCGCCATTTGCGAAGCCCGGCATGCATATCGACGTCGAAGTGTCCTCCGTTGGCGACGCAAAGAGCCTGCTTGGCGGTCTCCTGCTGCTCTCTTCGCTCAACGGCCCCGATGGCCACACCTACGCTCTCGCGCAGGGCCCGCTGATTGTCGGCGGTTACGCTGTCGGCGCGCGCAACAATTCCAAGCAGGTGAATACTCCGACGGACGGCATCATTTCCGGTGGTGGAATCGTCGAGCGCGACACCTCAGTGAATCTCGCCGGCGTCAAGACGGTCAGCCTTCTTTTGCGCGACCCTGATTTTCAGACCGCGCAGGATGTGGCGGGCGCGATCAATCAATCCCTCGGCAAGAATCTCGCCCATGCGATCGACAGCCGCCGGATCGAAATCTCCGGCATCGATCCCGCGCCGCAGGCCGCGGTCCAGCTACTCGCAAAAATCGAGGATCTCACCGTCCGCGTGCAGCCTGCCGCGAAAGTGGTCATCAGCGAGCGCACCGGCACGATCGTGATGGGCGGCGACGTCACGCTTTCCGCCTGCTCGATCCTGCACGGCAACCTGACCATCAATGTCGTAACCGTGATGGAAGTTTCGCAGCCCTATCCCAATTCCAAGGGAACCACCGAAGTGGTTCCACAGACGACGGTCAACGCAGGCGAATCAGCGGTCCAGTCGATCAAGCTCGAAGCAGGCTCAACCGTCGAGGACTTAGTCAAGGGCCTCCAAGCGATTGGCGCCACCCCGAGCGATGTTGTCTCGATTCTTCAGGCGATCCAGGCCGATGGCGCCCTCAACGGCGAATTGGTGGTGATGTGATGGACGTGAAGACGATCGCGCCTCTTTCGCCGGCTTCGCGGCAGGCCGAGTCCGATGTTCGAGCGGCTGGGGCTCAGACTTCCGCAAGCAAGACTGGTCTGGCCAAGCTTCAAAAAGCCGCGCAGGATTTCGAGGCGGTGATGATCGATTCACTCTGGGGCTCGATGAGGGAAGGCTCGCTTGGCAGCGATGATGACCTTCAGGATTCCACGGGAGGCTCGCTCGAGCAACTGGGCATGCAAATGGTCTCTGGCGCGCTGGCGAAAGCCGGCGGCCTTGGCATTGGCAGGATGATCGTCCATGCATTGCAGTCCAAGGTCTAGAAAAGGCGTCTGATAGCGCCTTAAGATTTCTGCCGTAAAGCCGATATACAGTGCGACGGGCCACGTGAAGAAATGATTAAAGGTCTCTAATGATTTGCCGATAGAAAAGGCGCCAGCTCAGCTGGCGTTTGAGGTGATTTGATGAGGATTGATCCAAATTCGCAATCTCCTGAACCGGTACAGCCCGATTCGGTCCAGGACCCCAAGAATCCAGCGAGCCAGAAGGCTGAGCAGGATGCCAACGCCGCCGGTGGAGTGCAGGTCCAGCTTTCGACGAGCGCCGGCCAGGTCGCGGCCCTGACGCTACAGGCACTCAACGCGCCCGCCGTGCGCACCGATCGCGTAGACGCTCTCCGTCAGGCGGTTCGCAATGGAGATTACAACGCTACGAATGAGCAGGTGGCCGCGGCAATGTATTCCGACATGTCGGCGAGCGGCGCCAACGAATAGCGGACTTGGGCGGGAAGTGATGTCCCATGGGCGACTTTTCCTCGGCTCGAATCGAAGGGATTGCCGGCCGCGAGAGCGAAGATGGGCCGGCGGAGCAGGAACCCGGCAAGCGAAAACCGAAGCCTGAGGAGAAACCCAAGCCCGATCCTCCCCAGAGCGAAGACCTTGTGATCGAGGCGGTTGAACACGACCTCGACGAAATGGCTTAACGTGAGAGACGACACTTCCACAATCTGCGGCCTCCTAAGCGAACGGCTGAAGCTGCTCGATTCGCTCGCAGTCGAGTTGCGCGCCTGCAGCAATGCGATGGTGGCGCTCGATCTGGATGGCATCCACCACCGCGTCGCGCGGCAGGAACAAATCTGCGGCCAGATTCGCTCGGTCGATCGCGAGATCGAACTTCTGCAGCAGCGCTGGTCCGCCGCCGAAAGAGAGGAATGCATACCTGCCGCGAAAGACCTCCTCACGAGGATTTCTTCCGCGCAGACGGAAGTGCGCCGCCTCAATTCCTCGCATTCAGCTCTGCTGCGGCGTTCGCGCCGCACGCTTCGCGCCATGATGAACTTCGTGAATTTTTATGGCGGAAGATACGAAGTGCGTCCGGAAGCGGCGGCGGAACCCGCCCCCACGGAATTGGCGAGGGTCTGACTGTGGGCACTCTCAATAGCGCGCTCTCCATCATTGTCGGTTCGCTTGACGCCGATCAGGGTGCGATCAGCGTCACCACCAACAACCTTGCCAATGCAAATACTCCCGGTTACGACCGTCAGATCGTCCAGTTCAGCGAAAATGATCCGATTCAGGAGGGCAATCTTTCTTTTGGCACCGGCGTGACGCTCGAACAGGCGCAAACGGTGCGAAGCAACGTGCTCCAGATACAGCTGAATCAGGAGACGCAGGCGTCTGGGCAGCTCGACTCATTCGTGAGCGGAATGAGCCAGGTGGAAACGCTCTTCAACGAAACCGCCGGAACGGGATTGCAGACTCCGCTCAGCGCCTTTTTTTCGAGCCTGCAGCAGCTCTCGACGAATCCTTCGGACTCGAGCCTTCGGGTCGGTGTCATTTCCGCGGCTCAGAATCTTGCGACCGCGTTCAATCAATCCTCGTCGGCGCTCACCACGCAGCAGAGCGACTTGAACCAATCCGTCGAGCAGAGCGTCGGCGAGGTCAACAACTTCACCACGCAGGTCGCGCAACTCAACAATCAGATCAGCGGATTGACCGAGAGTGGGGAAGACCCGAGCGCGCTGATCGAACAGCGCGACGTCGTGCTGCAAAATCTGTCGAGCGTGATCGGCATCAGCATCATCGGCGGCGACAACAACAACATTACTGTCACCACGGGAAACGGATCGCCTCTCGTGGTCGGCAATCAGAGTTTCGCGCTCCAGACTCAGACGAATACGGCCACGGGCATGCAGGACGTCTTTTCCCAGGGGCAGGACATCACTTCGCAGATTTCCGCGGGAGAGCTTGGCGGCCAGATCCAAGTGCGCGACCAGCAGATTCCTTCGATCCTCAATCAGCTCGACACTCTGGCGTCGAGTATCGAAAATTCCGTCAATACGCAAAGCCAAGCCGGCTACGACTTGAATGGAAATCCGGGAACGAATCTCTTCACCACGCCTCCGGTTGGCGTAGCGGGCGCAGCGGCCACGATGGGGGTCGCCATCTCGAACCCATCGCTTGTGGCGGCCAGCTCGGACGGCACCGCCGGCAGCAACGGCAATGCCAATGCCCTCGCGGCGATTGCCAATCAAGCGATCGTCAACGGTCAAACGCCCTCCGACTATTATTCGGGCACGGTGTTTCAGATCGGCAACGCGGTTTCGAATGCTACAGCCGAGCAGACGGCGGCGCAGCAAGTGACGCAGCAGCTGCAAAATCAAATTGGCGCGCTTTCGGGCGTTTCGCTGAATGAAGAGGCCGCGAACCTTACCAAGTTTCAACAGGCTTACGACGCATCCGCGCGAGTCGTTACAATCATTTCCGATTTGACCAACGAAGCCATCAACCTGGGTCAGGATTAGCGCCATGTCCACGCGAGTCGATCCAAATCTTTCCGGGGAATTGATCGCCGGCATCAACAACAATCAGCAGGATGTCAACGTCGACCTGCAGCAACTCTCGACCGGCAAGGCCGTTAATTCGCTCGGCGACAACCCTGCGGCCGCGGCCGCCCTGGTGGGCAACGACGCGGAGACGGCGCAGGTGGACCAGTTCCAGAGCAACATCAGCAGCGTGCAGGGCCTTCTGCAGGTGGGTGATTCGACGATGAGTTCCGTGGTGAACTTGATGACGCAGGCGATTTCGCTTGGCGTCGAGGGCTCCAATGGCACGCTCAGCGCGAGCGATCGCCAGGCGGTCGCTTCCCAGATGACCGGGATCCTGCAGCAGATGGTCGGCCTCGCGAATACCACCTATCAGGGGAATTATATTTTCGCGGGAACGGAAACGCAGACTGCTCCGTTCGCCGTGGACCCCACCGCCGCCGACGGAGTGACCTACAACGGCAACACCGACGTGAATTCCGTGCAGCTTTCGACGGGGCAGACGATGGCGATCAATGTGCCAGGGAGTCAGCTTTTCCAAAATGCCTCAGGAGATGTGTTCGGCGCATTGAACCAGATGATCACCGCGCTGCAATCTGATAGTGGCTTTGATGCCGCCAATACGGCTCTCGAAAACGCTTTCAATGCTATCAACGCCCAGCGTGTATTCTACGGAAACGGCGGTGCGGAGCTCGATACGGTCACTTCATTCCTCAGCCAGGAAAAAGTCGAGTTGACCTCGCAGCAAACGAACCTCATCGGCGCCGACATGGGCGCGGTCGCTTCGAATTACTCCCAGGCCGAAGTGCAGCAGCAGGCGCTGCTCGCGGCCAGCGGCAAAATCATCGGCGAGGCCACACTCTTCGATTACCTGCCCACGTAATCTCCACCGCCAGCACTGGGAAAAGCGGCCCTCGGCGTTTCCTCTTTACGATGTTCGCCTGGGAACTCAGGTTTTGCGCGCATTCCATCGCTGGGACGAGAACGGAGCTCCGCCGATGAAGCGAGTCAAGCTGGCCGCAGGTACAGGTGGCCAGGGTTCGGACAGGTTGCAATTACATCAAGGGCGATGGCGAGGGAGGGCGGGGCGCGCCCTGGGACGATGTAAGCTACTCGTCGGGAGTCATTCGTGAAGAAATTCAGGTTCATTCTGTCCGTGCCGGGCGACACCATGTATCTGCGCGCCCAAACGGCCGCGGCACAGGCCACCGCAAGTCGCCTTGGCGTCGAGCTGGAAGTGCAGATCGCGCAGATGGATGCGGTGGGCCAGGGCCAGCAGCTGTTGAATCTGGTGCAGTCGCGAACCGAATCGCACCCCGACGCCATTATTGTCGAGCCTGTGAGCGCCGCTGGATTACCGCGTGTCGCGGAGGCGGCGGTGGCTGCCGGAATCGCCTGGGTAGTCAGCAACGCGCACGTGGACTACATCGGCGCGCTCCGCAGGAACGCGAAGGTGCCCGTGTTTCAGATTTCGCAGGACCACATGGAAGTCGGCCAGCTGCAAGGCAAACAGATTGGCGCGATCCTGCCGGCCGGCGGTTCGGTCCTTTACCTCCGCGGGCCGGCGATGAGCTGGTGGGCCACAAAGAGATTTGAGGGCATGGAGAGAACGAAGCCAAGGAACGTCGAGGTAAGGAGCCTGAAGGTGCTGGCGTCGACGGCGGAAGGCGCCCGGAATGCCGTGAGTTCATGGCTGGATCTCACCAAGCAGCGCCCCGAAGGGACTCAGCTGATCGTGTCGCAGAACACCGACTTCCTTAGCGGAGCCAACAAAGCATTCGAAGCGATCGTGGGGCCCGACCGGGCGAAATGGCTCGCCCTGCCACGAACGGGCGTGGGAGTGGCTGAGCGAAGCCGTCCGCTCGTGGATCAAGGCACGCTGTGCGCCGCGGTCGTCACTTCGCTAACGATGGATACGGCGGTGGAAATGCTGGCTCGGGCGATGAAAGACGGTTCTCAGCCGCCGGAAAATACATTCGTCGATGCGTACTCGTATCCGAGCGTCCAGGATCTCGCCAGGAAAATCAGCGAGGTCGCGGTGGGTAGCCGCGGTCAGTAGCTCACGTAAGTCATATTCCCGGCAAATTGAGAGGCGGATTTTTAGCGGGTGCGCTGGTAGGCGGCGGCCCAGGATCGGACAGCCTCGATTTGCGAGCGCTTCATGCCGATTTCATCCCGGCGCGCGGCCAGCCGGTCTTGCAGTGGCTTCAGGATGCGCTGCACCTGGGCGAGGAGATCCTTGTACTCGCTGTATGCGGATGACGCGCGCGCGCGTGCGATTTCTTCGGGGCGGCCGGCGCGAGTAGCCTCTCCAACTTCGCGAAGGCGTGACGTCAGCGATTTTACGGCGGCCGCATCGATGGAGCCGGGCTGCGCTGTGGATTGCCCCTCGCGGCGAAGAAACTCCCGCATTTCGTTGGCCGCTTTGCAGAGGAGATCCAGCAAATCGCGAGCCATCACGCACTCCATCTCGAGCGTGCGGGCTCGGGCTCCTCAGGGGGAGCGGTGACGGTGCGAACGGGAGCCGTCTCGGCGGCGGCCGGCGCATCCGCATGGTCTTTTTCGACCTGCCGCCAGGCTTCGCGCAGCTCGCCAAACATGCGCGCGTAACTTTCGAAGACGGACCGATCGATGCGAATGCCGGCCGAGAATATTTCGGCGCGAGCGATCTGGTAGAAGCGGCCGAGGCGCCGGGCCACGACTCCTCCGCGTTCGAAATCGAGCGCCGAGCGAAGTTCGGCAATCGCGGCGAAAAACTTGTTCGTCGCTTTGACGCGATCCTCGATCTTGCCCTCGTCGATGGCACGGATGGCGCGGTGCAGCGAGTCGATCGCCACGTCGTAGATCATGCCCGTGATCGCGGTGGGGGTCGCGCCGCGCGCGGCGAACTGCCGGTAGGTCAAAGCGACGTTCTTCTCATTCGCCATTTTATGCACCCGAGAGTTGCCCCTCGACCTGAAGTTCCAGAGTGGGCAGTTGTTCCAAAGTGGCGTCGATCTGGCTGAATTCGGTGGTTAGCGCGGTCTGCTGATCGCTCAGGTTCGCCTGAAACTGCGAAATCTGATCGGAAAGCGCCTGGGTGCTCTGACTGATGCCGTTTTCGTCGGTGGCGATCAGTCCGGTCGGGCTGAGCATGGTGTTGAGATCGTTGTTGAAATTCCCCGCAAAGCCGCCGCTGTCCCCCGCACCCTGGAAAAAGTTGACAAAATTTTGAAAGTTGCCAGTGATTGACGAATTGAGAGTCGTTGAATCGACGGAAAGCGTGCCGTCGTCGTTCGTGCTGATTCCCATGCTGGCGAGGTTAACGAAACTCGAGTTGCCGCTCGCGGAGAAATTTACGTCGCTGGCAAGCGTGCTCTGGATCGATGCGAGGGTGCTGTCGCTCGCGAGGACTCCCTGCTGGCTGCTGGAGTTGACGGCGTATTGCGCGTTGATGGCCTGCACGACCGCGTTGTAGGACGAGACGAAGGTGTTAATCGCGCCGGAGATCTGCGTGGTGTCGGGGGCTACCGTGACCGCAACGTTCGTTGCGGGCGGCGCGGAAAGAAGATTGAGCGTGACCCCGGGGATCGCGGAGGTAACGGTATTCGTGGCGGACGAGATCGGCACTCCGTCGACGGTGACTGACGCATTCACGCCCGTTACCGGTTTTGTGAAGCCAAGGCCAACCGTGTCGTTCGAAATCGTGAAATCTCCGGCGCTGCCGCTGCTGTCGCTCACGACCGAGAGGCGAGCGCCTCCGGCGTCTGTGACCACGCTTGCCGTGACGCCCAGCCCCTGATTGTTGATGTAAGACGCGAGTCCGTTGAGCGTGTTCGTGCCATCGGTGCTGTCGACGGGAATAGTCGTCAGGCTGGAAGCGCCGGGCGCCTGAATCTGAAAGCTGCCGGTGGCCAACGTGGATGTGGGGGACGCTTGTTCGTTTTGCGTGTAATACGATGACGTCGTCGCCAGGTTATTCACGGTCACGGTATGCGTGCCCGGCGTCGCACTGTCGCTCGCAATCGCCGTCACCACATTGCTGTTGGACGACGTTGCCACTTGCGCCTGCACGGGGCTATCGACATCCGACAACGCCTGGATCGATGTCTGCAAAGTGGAGAGCAGCGAGCCGATATTCTGAAGCGCAGAAGTCTGAGAGCTAAACGTGCTCTGCTGATTCTGCATGTCGGTAAGAGGAGTGGAGTCGGCGGCGATGATCTCTTGGACGACAGCTTGCACGTTGATGCCAGTCCCGACGTCGCTGGCGAGATCTCCTACGATGCTTGAAATGGCAGAGCTTGATACGGACACGGATTTTCTCCTGCGGGGGCTCCTCGCGCTTTTCGCGGCATGCAGGTGCGCCCCAAGAATCTCGAAGAACGAGGAATGGGCGGGACTCTAGACAAGAGTCCCGCCCGCTCCGACAAGAAACGTCTCAGTTACTGCAACAGGTGAAGCAGGTTCTGCTGGGCAGTGTTGGCCTGCGACACCGCCGCAATACCTGTCTGTTCCAGCAAGCTGTATTTCGAGAGATCGGAGACCGCCGTCGCCACGTTGACAGCCGTGATGCTGTCTTCCGCGGAAGCCAGGTTCTGGACCTCGTTGGTTTCGACGTTCGCTGACGCCTGCAACCGGTTGACGTTGGCGCCGATCGTTCCTCGGAGTCCGGCCGTCGTGGCGATGGCCGTATCGATCAGGCCCAGCGCCGTCTGCGCGTCGGACGCGGTGCTGAGGTCGACGCTGGCCGTCAGCCCGAGGCTGCTCGCCGACAAGGCACCGACCGAAACCGCGATGGTCGTGTTCGCAGACGCATTGCCGTCGCTCAGGAAGATCGACGTTGCCCCGGCGGAAAACACGGACGTGCCGTTGAATTCGGTACTCTGCCCGATCGAAGTGATTTCCGCTTGAATCTGCGAGAACTCAGCCTGAATCGCGGTGCGCTGCGAATCGCTCACGGTGCCGGTGGAAGACTCGGTTGCCAGCGTGACCGCGCGGTTGAGAAGAGTGGTCACCTGCGATAACGCGCCGTCGGCCACCTGAAGGGCGCCTACGCCGTCGTTAGCGTTCATCACGGATTGATTCAGAGCTGTTTCGTTGGCCTGCAAGCCGTTGGCGATCGCGAGGCCCGCGGCGTCGTCCGCGCCCGAATTGATGCGGGAACCGGAAGCCAACTGGACCAATACGTTTTGCAAGCTCGAGTCCGTCCCCTCCAAGTCGTTCTGAGCGATCAATGAAGGAATGTTGTTAAGAATGCTTAACATGGTGTGTTTTTCTCCTGGGTATCGTTCCGTCAGCGGTACCGAGCTTTATGACCGGGAGCCAAGGCTCATCCGGGGGTATGTTTGGCGCTCTAACCGATTTCGGAACCTGTTGTGTTGCAGATGCACTATCGGCAGGCAGGAGAAACGCTTGAGCTTTCATCGGGTCTTGCCGGCGCCTAAAAGCAAAGGGGATGCCGGGCGAGGATTGTGTGAAGCTTCTAATTCCGAGAGGACAGTCAGGAGCCGCGGAAACTGCGGAAACGCGGCAAGGCCTCGCTGGGCCAGCGCCACGGCTCGTTCGGTTTCGCCGAGTTGTGCGCGAATGCTGGCCGGCCGCAGGAAATCGGCCGGCGCCAGAAGCGGGCATGCGTCGAGTTTCTGCTCGGCCGCGGTCGCCGCTTCCGTGAGATCGCCGAGCCAAACGAGCGCCTGGATGAGCCGATCGTGCACTTCGCCAAGTTCCGGCTGCTTGAGGGGCCCCGCACGAAGCAGGAAGAGGCCTTTGTCTTTTCGGCCCGCGCGAACCAGGGCAAGGCCGAGCTTGCTTTCGATCACCGCGCTCGCCGAGGCCTTGCGCAGCGCGCGCTCGTAGCAGCGGGAAGCCTCGCGGAAGCGGCCAAGATTGTAGAAAACGTCGCCCTTCGTTTCGGCGAGCAACGGAGCGGCATAGCCGAGACGCTCGCACTTCTGCAGCGCGGCGAGTGCTTCCTCGTATCTTTTCAATCGCGATCGTGCGAGACCGAGAAACAGCCACGCCACCGAGAGACCGGGACTCAGCTCGCAGGCGCGCAAGAAACAGGAGCAGGCGGCCGTGTAATCGTGGAAGTTGTCGAACTCGAGGAGGCCCAGCTCGAAGTGCGCCTGCGCGTTTTGCGGCATCTCGAGAACTTTTTGGCGGCCGAGCTCGCGGTAAAAAGCGTTTTTCCGCGCCATCGTCTCCCGATCGGCCGCCGACCCAAAATGGTGGATCACGAGATCGCACTGGCGAACCTTGCGGCCGAGCTCGAGAATGCGCGGCCCCACTGATTCGTGCACGCGCGCGACAAAATAGATATCGGGATCGTTGCGAAACAGCCGCACATTGCCGTGCGCCACAAATGCGGGGAATTCGCGCGACGCGGGCAAGCGTCCGTCGTTTTCCACCGCGGCGCAATCCCAAATGCGCGTATTCCGGCTACGGAAATAATTGCGGATCGGCACGGTGTAGCCCGCGTATTCATTCGAGCGCAGCAGCGGCGCAATCGCATCTACCGCGTAGGAATCGAGCATCTCGTCGGCGTCGAGCGTCAGAATCCAGCTGGCGGATGTGTGCGATCGCAGCTCGGCAAGCGCATGATTGCGGGCCTTCGCGAAGTCGTTTTCCCACGGAATCGACGCCACGCGTGCGCCCGCCGCCCGCGCAATCGCGACCGTGTCGTCGGTCGAGCCGGTGTCTGCCAGCACCATGTCGTCGACAATCCCGCGCATGCTCTCAAGGCACCGGGGCAGATCGCGCGCCGCGTTGCGGACGATCATCGATAGCGCCAACCGCGGTTTCAAGGAAGCGCCTCAGACAATTTCTCGTCGCTGGACGCCTGCGAATTCGCTTCGAGCGTGGCCGTCGATTCGCCGATCGCGCCCCGGTTTTCAACCTCTACGACAGGTTCCCGCGCGTCCGATCGTTTCGATCTTTGCAGCGCGCATCTCTCGGCCGATACGAAGTCGCCCAGCTCGCGATAGCAGAGCTCGAGCCCCTGCAACAGCCGCGCGAAAATGCTGATGTTGGGAATCTCGCCCCGCAAATAATGGAAGGCGTGGCGGAACTGCGAAAGCGCGCCGCCTGCGTCTCCTTCTTTGAGCAATCGCTCGCCCATGTGAACGTAAGCGACCAGGCGCACGCCCGGGCGTTCGCTGCCCGGTTGATGCGTGAGCACTTCGGGGAAGAAGCGCTCCACCAGTTGATATGACGGAACATGTCCGGGATCGGGCGCCTTCGGCTGCAAGCTTCTCGTGCGTTCGAGGAACCGGTGCACTTTCGCCATCAATTGTTCGGGCGAGAAATGCTGCATCATGTGCTCGCGCGCCGCCTTGGATTGTTTTCGCCAGAGGTCGTCGTCCTGATACAGTCGCACCACCGCCTCGACGAACGAGTCCTCATCATCCGCGATGGAGACGGTCTCGTTGTTGCGCAGATTGATTCCCTCCGCGCCTAATGTGGTTGTGACCACCGGAATCCCATGCGCCAGCGCCGCGACGTTTTTCGTCTTGATCCCCGTGCCGTAGCGGATCGGCGAGACGAATACGCGATACTGCGCGAACACGCGCGCAAGATCATTCACGTGTCCCAGCCCCACGATCCCGCCGCCGGGCGCGCGAAACGAGTCCGGCATCGAGCTTCCGGCCAGGCGCATTTCCACTCCCGGCAATTTTCTGCGAATTCGCGGCCAGACGCGCTCCAGAAACCATTCGAGCCCGTCTCGGTTCGCCAGATTCGAGAAGCTTCCGAGAAACAACAGGTGCTTCCGCTTGGACGGTCCCGGTCCCGCCGGGCACTTTTCTGCGACCATGGGCAGCAGTTCGGTCTGCAGGTTTGGAGTGATCCGATGAAACTCCGCAAAGTCCTCTTCGGTAATCCCCAGCACCATATCCGCCCGGCGGTATGTGTCCGTCTCGCGATCCTCGAAATCTCTGGCCCGCTCGATATCGGCAAACCGCTTGGTCAAGCCGGCCATTTGCAGCTCGCGCAAGCCGTGCCGATCGTCGCTCAGCACGGCAACTCGCGTCTCGGGCGATACGCGCCGGATCGTGTCCACATAATGTTCGGGAAGGGAAGGACCGGTCCAAAACCAATGGTAAAGAATCGCAACGTCGAACCGGTTCACTTTCAAAATATGTTCGAAGGACCACTCCGGCTTGATATCCAACCCGATGAACTGCAATCGCTCGGCATCATTTGCGTATACGGTAATGCCGAGCGCTTTGAGAGGCGGCTCGTAGCGCTCGCGGCGCAACCCAAGCCGCGCCACAAACGTCACCGAATGTCCCAGCGCGCACAGTGCGCACAAAATTTGCATGATCCGGACGTCCGCGCCGCCGCAATCGGTTTGCGGCAGCGTTTCGTGCATCACGAGAATGCGCAAAGGTCCTTTCGGCGCGAGATTGCGCGAAGCCTCGGCAACGCTTCCCCGGGCCATAGGCGCTCCCGGTGGGCAAGCGGACCTGCTCTGTGCGAGCAGGACCTGAAGCGACGCACGCTGCTTGTCGTTCGCCACCTCCATCGCTCGGTTCAGAAAGGGGACCGCTTCTTCGTGGCGTTTCTGCTTCACGAGCAACGTGGAGAAGTTCGCCAGCGCTTCTGCGTTTTGCGAATCGAGTTCGATCGCCCGCCGGTAGGCTTGCTCCGCCTCGCCGTGGCGCTCGCAAGCGGCCTGACAGGTCGCCCAGTCGTTCCACCGCTCCGAAGTCTCTTCGGCGCGAAGCGCGGTGGCGAGAAACGGAATCGCCTCCGCCGTCTTTCCAGTCTGCGCGAGGCGCACCCCGCTAAGATGGGCGCTGGCCGCGATTCGCCTCAGAGAGGCCCGAAGCCGCTTCTGCGCGGCCTCCGGCGTAGCTGCCGAACGAAACGCCTCGACAAATGCCGGCCCGAGGCTCTCCCACGAGAACCGCTTGGCCTGCGAAGCGCGGAAGCGATCGAGAATTGTCGAGACCGCTGCGCTTCCTTTGGCGTCGTCCAGCACGGTGCGCCACTGAGCGACGGCGGCTGAAAGCGTGCCAGGTGTTCGCATGTTCACGAGCGACGCTCCCGCGAGTTCCTGGGGCAATCCCGCGGTCATCCATCGGGTCACGTCGTAGTCGTGCATCACGAAGGGCAAGCCGGAAAGCTGCGTTTCCGCGTAAACGAGCCCGAAGGTTTCGCTCAGGCTGCCACACACGGCGAGATCGGCCAGACCGTAGAAATCCGGCATTTTTTCGAAAGGGACGCCGACGAAAGGCCGAAAGCGCTCGCCGAAAATATCCTTCGCCTGCCGTTCCCAGACAGTCGATTCCTTTCCGCGCGAGCCTGCTACCACCCAATAGACGCGCGGGTCGCTGGCCAGCGATGTGAGTTCGCCGAGCACGAAGGGAAAATTCTTCGATTCGTGATCGAACGCACCCACGCTAAGAATCGCAAAAGCGTCCTGCGGGATCTGAAATTCGTCGCGAAGCTCCGCTCGCCGGGAGCGCGCATTGTAAAAGGGCTCACCCATCACGCCGTTTGGCAGCTCGAAAACTGACTCGGGAGTGACGCCGATCTCGAGGAGCTGCTTCGTCACCCATGGCGTCACCGAGTGGAAGACGCATCCCTGCCCGGCCAGGCGTTCGACAATCAGCTTGTGAACCCAGTCCGTTCGAATGATCGTGCAGACGGGACCTTCGCGGCTCGCCCGTGCGAGGCGCTCGAGCAGAGCCGTCGAACGCCCGCCCGGATCGACCAGGCCTTCTTGCCATTTCAGATAGATGACGGTCGGCTCTTTCGAGCGCAGCTCCTCGTCCAGGCATGCAGCCGCGGCCACGGCAAATAAATGCTCCTCCGTGTGCATCGCCCAGTCGTGCAGGTCGGCCGCAGAGAGTGGCGGCATGCGGCCATCGCTGCGGATTCGATCCAGGGCCAGCTGCTGCAATTCATCGCGGCGCAGTGTGGGAACCCGGCGCACTTCGGCCGTATCGGCCGATCCCCAGCAGGTAACGGGCAAACCATTCCAACGAAGCTGCGCCGCCAACTCCAGCAGGAAGCGTTCGTAGCCTCGGTTGATCGAGCCGAGGCCGGAAGAAAGAATCAAAACTCTCATGTTTGTCCCGCGTTCCGATTCCTGAAAGTCCAGATGGATCCGCCAAGGGCTTCGCGCGCCGGCAATCCTTGCCCACTGCAGAGGCCGTAAGCGCCCTGAAAGAGTTTGAGCATCGCGATTGACACTAGGGGAATTGCAACGAGATGGCCACATCAGCCGTTTGGCGCATTAGAAATTTCCAATGTGTTCGCAAGTCCTCGCGCGATAGCGGTCTGCACCCCAACCGTTCAGTTTGCTCGGGTACTGCCGATAGACACACCGGCGGGTCTCATCGCAGGGGGCTGGCTTGTGCGAGCCCGCCGCAACCAACGTCATGATTCAACTCACGCGACTCAATAAGCATCGGATCGGCGTAAATTCCGACCTGATCAAGTTCATCGAAAACGTTCCGGATACCATGATTACGCTGCTCACCGGCGAGAAAATCCTGGTCCTCGAAAGTTTCGACGACATTCTCGATCGCATCGTGGCATTCCGGCAGCGGGTCCTCTCGGGGCTCGACATCATGGATTACATTGCCAATGCGCAGGGCCCCGAAATCGCGCGTCTGCCGGGTGTGAATAAGTACGGCGCGGGTGTTCCCGAAGCTGAAGGCGGAGTGAAGGGAGTGGAACGAGTGGACGATCCGGACGATCCGGAAGATCCGGAAGGGACCCACTGATGGACAAGTCGACAATCGTCGGCCTCGTCCTCGCGATCGTCGGTATCCTCGCAGGACTTCTGATCGAGGGAGGCAGCGTATCCCAGATCGCGCAACCGACAGCAGCGATGATTGTTCTCGGCGGCACGCTTGGCGCGACGATGGTCAATTTCCCTCTGCCCGTCGTGATGACGGCCGTCGGCAGCCTGAGGCGCGTGTTTTTCGATAAGAGTGTCGACTCCGGAGTTCTGATCCAGGAAATGGTTCGCTACGCCAATAAGGCCCGCAAGGAAGGGATCGTCTCTCTCGATAGCGAACTCGAGAAGATATCGGATCCATTCCTTAAGAAGGCCCTTATGCTCGCCGTCGACGGCACGGAACCCGAAGAGCTGCGCAAAATGATGGAACTGGAACTCGACAATCAAGCCGAACACGACGAGAACACTCCGAGGGTTTTTGAAGCCGCCGGCGGATTCGCTCCCACAATTGGAATCATCGGAGCGGTTCTTGGGCTCATCCAGGTGATGCAGCATCTCGACAATATTTCCGAGGTAGGGCGCGGAATCGCGGTGGCGTTTGTCGCAACGATTTATGGCGTTGGTTCCGCGAACCTCCTGTTCCTGCCGGCGGCGGGCAAATTAAAGCTGCGCCTTCGCGAGGTGCAAGTGCAAAAGGAAATGATGCTTGAGGGCGTGATTTCCATACTTGAGGGAATGAACCCACGGATGCTCGAGGCAAAGTTGCAAGGATTCCTGGCGGAAAGCGGCCACAAGAAGGGATCGTGAACGATGGCGCGCAGGAGGCGGCGCAAACCGGAGGAGCATGCGAATCACGAGCGGTGGCTGATTTCTTATGCCGATTTCATCACGCTGCTTTTTGCGTTTTTCGTGGTGCTCTTTTCATCTGCGCAGGTGGACCACCGCAAGGTCGGCCAGATCGCCATGGCCATCCAGGTCGCGTTCCAGCAGATGGGCGTGTTTGAAAGCTCAAACACGCACATGCCCCTCGACAAGTCGGAGCCGATGCCTTTCGAAAAAGTCCAGGTCGTTGAAAACGCCATGCGCGACACGGATCTCGCGCAAATGGTCCCGCCGATGAAAGGCGTGATCAGCAATGAGCCCGACCCTCAGGAAGTGGCTGCGATCCGGAAAACCCTGGAAACCACTCTCGCGAAGCAGATCGAGCGCAAAAGCGTGGGCATCCACGAAACCCGCGAGGGACTGGTCGTAAGTTTGCGGGAAATCGGCTTCTTCGACAGCGGATCGGCCACTCTGCGGCCCGGCGCGCAAGCAACGCTCGAACAGATAGCCAACGTGCTGCGCGATCTTCCCGAGGGGATCCGCATCGAGGGCCATACGGACAACGTCCCCATCCACAACGCGGACTTTCCTTCGAACTGGGAGCTTTCCACGGCGCGCGCCACTGAAATCGTGAAGCTCTTCATCACGCGCTATCACATCGATCCCGGCCGTTTGCAGGCGTCGGGATACGCGCAATACCATCCGCAAGCCTCCAACGACACAGCAGAGGGGCGCGCGCTGAATCGGCGGGTCGACATCGTGATTGTCGTCCGAGATCGCGCCCAGATGGCTGCCGACCTCACCCAGGCGCGGTCTTCGCCGCGGCCGCCCGACTCGCAGGGATTGTCGTCGCCACGGGCCCTGCCTTCGCCGGTTCCGCCCGCAAAGTAGCCAAGAAGGTTTTCCAAAATTCACAGGGGTTCAAGGATACGCCAGGGCGGATTCTACGAACCGCTTGGAACCGTGGGTGTTTCGGAAGCGACTGGCGTTGTGGCCTCGCTCGGTGCGGGTATGGCGGGCTCGCTCGGTGCCGCGGATGAAGATGGCGATTCGCCTGCGGCTGTGTTGGGCGGGTCCGGCGCCTGCTGTTTCGATACGAGCGCTGTTTTCCAGCGCGCCTCTTTGCCCGCCTGACGGGAAATCACGCGTCCCGCGCTCCGCGCCGCGACACTCTCTTCGTTTTCTTTCTTCAGGATTAGAGTCGCCAGCTTTAGCATCTCTGTCTCGCGTTTGAGCGATGGCGAGACTGTCGCCTTCTGCCCGTCGGCGAGCGCTTTTACAGTTTCGGTCTCGCGATTCAGCACCTCGGAAATGCGCTCGGCTCCGAGGTTTTGCGCTCCGCTTGCGATGGCCTCAAGCTCGAAAGCCAATTCGTCCCGCCCCATCGGTTGGCTTTTGTCCTCCGAGCGCGCGATCAAGTCATCGAGCTGCCCGGCCAGATCGTCGAGGCAGCCGAAGTAGTCTCCGACGGGAATGTCCAGGCGCATCAAACTGCGCGAGGTCTCCTCCAGGGGCCACTGTTCCTCCTCAAGAACTTTGCTGATCTTGCCTCTAAGATGGTTTGCGTTAACCGGTTTCGGCGAGTACTCCGCAATTCCAAACGCTTCCATCTGATCGAGCCAGGCTTTCGTTTCGAGCGCCGTGCAAATGATAATCGGTATGTTTGCAAAGCCCGGATCGCTCCGCAGCCGTGCCGTGAAATCAAGACCACTCATCTCCGGCATCCGGATATCCGTGACGATCATTATGATAGGCTCGCCCTTTTCGAGGAGCTCTAGCGCTTCTTTGCCGCTGCCAGCCTCCAGCGTGTCGTAGCCGGCGCGCCGCAGGCTCTCTGAAGTCACGCGGCGACAGATTCTGTCATCGTCCAGGATTAGAATCTTCAATTGGCTGCTCCATTGTGGGGCATGTCGATCCTGCCGCCTGCCTCCAGGCGTACTTCTGCCATCGCCAAGTCTCCCACTCGAATGTTATCGGCGAGCTCTGCAATGGCTTTAGCTGGCGCGCGCAGGCAGGGAACTCACGAGCGGAACTTGACTTAAGCCGGGGAACTCACTCTCGAGGGAGCTTGCTGGTCACGACGTCTTCCGCTGTTGAACCGCGGCGACGTGCCCAGCTCGCTTATCGAACAAGGCGATGCCTTCGAGGATTTCTTCGACGACAGACTCTTCGCCAAGCGTGGAATTGATCATCAGGTGAAATCGGTGGCGATCCGGCCATTCGACGGAGAAATACTGCTCGATGAACGCCGCGCGGTCGCGGTCGACCGTCTCGGCGAGAAGAATGGCTTCCTTCTCGGGCTTTCCGTCGGCCCGCAGCCTCTTTACTTTCTCGTGGAAGGGAGCGTACACGAACACATGGAAGGCATCGCGCCGGTCTTGCAAGTAGTAGGCAGAACCGCGCCCGACGATTACGCACTGGCCGCGCTCTGCCGCATGTTTCACCACTTTTTCGGCCGCCTCACGGATACACTCGGCGTCCACGATCTTCAGCCGCGGAGCGTTCTGGCTGCCCTCGTGGCTGCCCTTCATAAAGGCCTTCAGCAAACGGTAAAAGACGGGATCGCGCTTTTCTTCGCGCTCCTCGATGACGCGGCAATCGCATTCCATGAGCCGTGCGATTTCATTGGTCAGCAACTGATCGTAGAGCGTCCAACCCAGGCGTTTCGCCACCATGGCGGCGATTTCCCCGCCGCCGCTGCCGTATTCGCGCTCGATCGTGAGTATTCGGATCATGGATTCTTCTCCGGCCCCGTTCCGGTCCGCCGAAACTCCGGGAAAACCCCGCCGCTTGGCAGGCGCCATGTTACTCCAAAACAACCCGTCCCGCGCCAGGTTGATTCTTCTTCAAAGCGAAGGAAAGTACAAACATTATCGCGGAGCCCGCGGCGAGGACCAGGAAAGTGTCGACGTAAGCCAGGGTAGTCGCTTGAGCGATGGTCGATTGATACACCAGGGCATAGGCCTTCCTCAAAGCGAATTCGGCTTGCACACCCGATGCATTCAGGCGGGCCGCCAGAGCCGTGGCGCTGTTCAGGAAGGAAGGCTGTCCGCGCGTGACGTGCGCCACCAGATAATCTTGATGGACCTGAGAGCGGCGCGCGATGAGCGTCGTGACCATCGAGGTTCCGACGCTGCTGCCGATATTGCGCATGAAGTTGACGAGGCCGGCTACGTTGCCGCCCTTCTCCGTCGGCACCCCGATGTAGGAAGTCAAATTGATGGGCACGAACAGAAAGCCCAGACCAAACACTTGAATCAGGCGCAGGAGGCTCGCGCTCAGGAAGCTGATTTGAAGATCGAGTTGCCGGCTCGAAACGTACATTCCCACCGAGAGCGTCAGCCAGCCGAACGCCACCAGATAGCGCGCCTGCACTTTGGAAGAGAGCACCCCTGCCACGGGCATTAGAAACAGCAGCAGAAGACCGCCTCCCGATAGCACCAACCCGGCTGACTCCGCCGTGTAGCCCATCAACGACTGCAGGAACAAAGGCATCATCACCAGACTCGAGAACAGCAGGATTCCCAGCACGAACATCATCACGTTCGCGCCAAGGAAATTCAAATTCCTGAAGAGATGCACGTCCACGATCGGGCTCTTGTGAAACCACTCCCAGATCGCGAACGACACGAGCCCCACTCCCGCGAGAATCATCAGGGTGACGATGAAATGCGACCCGAACCAGTCGTCCTCCTGCCCCTTGTCGAGCATCACCTGGAGAGCTCCGACGCCCAGCGCCAGCAGAGAAATCCCCATGTAGTCAAACTTTGATCTTCCACTCGCGAGCCGTTTCGCCCAGGGAGGGTCATCGACCAGCCGATAGACCAGCAGGAGCGTCAGAATGCCGATTGGCAGGTTGATGAAGAAAATCCAGCGCCACGTATAGTTGTCCGTGATCCATCCGCCCAGTGTCGGTCCAATCGTAGGGGCAATCACCGCCGTCACTCCATAGAGGGCAAACGCCAGGCCGCGCTTCTCGGGAGGGAATATGTCCGCCAGGATCGCTTGCGCCATCGGTTGAAGCCCGCCGCCGCCCGCGCCTTGCAGGATTCGAAAGAAGATTATCGCTCCAAGGCTCGGTGCGATGCCGCATAACAGGGAGCTGACCGTGAAAATCACGAGGCACGACATGAAAAATCGCTTGCGCCCGAGAGCGCGGGCGAACCATCCGCTCACGGGCAGCACGATGGCGTTCGATACGAGATAAGAGGTGAGCACCCACGTGCTTTGATCGTTGCTCGCGCCAAGGCTGCCTGCCATGTAGGGCAGCGCAACGTTGGCGATGCTGGTATCGAGCACCTCCATGAACGCCGCCAACGCCACCACAACCGCGATCAGCCACGGGTTGAACCGCGGCCGCCAGACGTCGGGCGGAGGTAATGGCGCGACGTCAGTTGGTGCTGCGCGCTCGGACGCGCTTCCGGGGCTTTCAGGTGTATCCGCCATGAGCTCGAATCCGGAGGCCTGTGCAGGGAAGCTCCGGTGCAGGATTTTGATGTTTTTGTAAGGTGAACGGATTCAGTTATTGAGCGAAAACAATCTCGTACTTCCGCCGCTCGGATTCGTCGCGGAAGCGAGGACTCGAGACGCCGCCGGCAGCCCTCGAGTATTTTCGACGCAACGGTCCGCTGGCGCAAGCTCAGCCATCCGCGACTTCACCTGTGGGCCCGCTGCGCTGACATGTCGCGTATAATCGATATGCACTTCATGTCGGGGCGTAGCGCAGCCTGGTAGCGCGCCTGCCTTGGGCGCAGGAGGTCTGGAGTTCAAATCTCCACGCCCCGACCA
>Ga0335072_10000266_pt1 | contig 111693 bp, 95 predicted proteins | sample Lox_Sample_21_FD_206725 | JGI IMG/M metagenome (GOLD analysis project Ga0335072, IMG submission 206725) | Soil microbial communities from Loxahatchee National Wildlife Refuge, Florida, United States - Lox_Sample_2.1 | ecosystem: Environmental > Terrestrial > Soil > Wetlands | place: USA...
GCTCGCGCTCGCCACCGCCGTTCTCGCCCAAGCCAAGCTCACGCATCAAGATCGCTGGGTGCGCCTCACGCTCGACGTCACGCCCACGATGCTCGGCTCGAGCGGCGCCGATCCCAAGCCGTAGCTTAAAAAAGCTGGGCGGGTTGCCGTTTGGTTCCCGCAAATCCGAGACCTAACGCCCGATTGGTCGCGTTATCGGAGAAGTTCGTGCTGGCACCCACTTTTCCGGTTTCGGCGTCAATCTCACCGGCCTCAGGATAACGGCTACTACCAACCCGAAACGGCCATTGGGAAGAATGGCGCTCGCAGAAACGGACCTAAGGTAGAGCGAAGGCGATGACGCTATCGCCGGGAGCGTCGTTGAAGTAGCCGTTGACGGCGACGATGCCCGTGCCGCCGAAAGCTTCGACGACCACGTACTGCTTGCCGTTCTTGCCCTTGTAGGTGACCGGAATCGCGTGCGAGCTCGCGTCCATCTTCTCGGTCCACAACGTTTTGCCGGTGCGGGCGTCAAACGCGCGGAAGCGTCCGTCGTTCGTGGCGGCGATAAAAATCAGCCCGCTCGCGGTGACGATCATCGGACCCGTATTCGGCGCGCCGGTATCGGGAAAGCCCTTCTCGGCCAGCGCGTCGACCGTGCCAAACGGCTTGCGCCAGACGATATCGCCCGTCTTCGCATTCACCGCGAAGATTTCAGCCCACGGAGGCTGGATGCACGGCCAGCCGTTTTTCGGATCCCAGAAACGCGCGCCGTAGCGCGAAGGTCCGCCGGGAAATACTTTGTCGTAGGGTCCGCCCTGCGGATTCGGATGGTCCGCCTTCACGATCCGCCCGGTCTGCCCCACGTTAAATGCGGTCGTGCCGAAGATGTAGTCGAGCTTCGGATCAAAAGCCACGCCGCTCCAATTGCCCGAACCTTCGCGGCCAGGGAAAATCACGGTCAACTTATCCGGATCCATGCCGTAGGGCGTGAACGGCCCAAGATTGTAAAGATGGTTCTCGTCCCAGAAATTCTTGCAGTATGCGGCGTGATCGGGCGTGAGCGTGTAGAGATCGCTCTTGCTGATGCTCATCGGAGCGAGTGGCGGCGGCTTCAGCGGAAAGGGCTGCGTGGGCGAAGTCTCATCGCCGGGCACGGAGGTCTGCGGCACGGGGCGCTCTTCGAGGCCGAAGAGCGGCTCGCCATTCGTCCTGTTAAACATGAACAGCAGGCCCTGCTTGCTGAATTCGGCGACGCCCGGAATCGTCTTGCCGCCGCGCTTGATGTCGAAGAGCGTCGGCGCCCCAGGCACGTCCCAATCCCACAGATCGTGGTGGACGAGCTGGCGATACCAGATCATCTTTCCGGTGCCGGCGTCGAGTGCGACCACGCTGTCGCTATAGAGCGTATCTCCGAGCCGCACGCCGCCGTAATAATCCGGCCCGCCCGCCGGGGCGATCGGCACGTACACAATTCCTCGCTCCGGATCGAGCGTCATCATGCTCCATACATCCGTGCCGCCGCGGACGTTCCATGCATCGCCTTTCCATGTGGCGTGCTCGGGCGTGCCCGGTTGCGCCTTGGTGTCGAAGATCCAGACCAGCTTGCCGGTGCGCGCGTCCCAGGCCTTCACAGCCTGCACGCCGTTTTGCCCCGCGATCACGAGATCGTGGTAGATCACCGGCGCCGAAGCCGCGGCCGCGTCCGGAAGGAATCCGCCGTCGCCAAAGCCTTCCGCGGGCTTGCCCGTCTTCGCGTCGAGCGCAAGCATTTGTCGCCCGGCCACGCCCAGGAAAAGGCGCGGAGCGGTCGTCGCGTCGCCGGGCCAATAAGCGAGCCCTCGCCGCTGCGTTCCCTTCGTCTCATACTTCCAGATCAGCTTGCCGGTGTCGGGCTCGAGCGCGAAAACATTTTTGCCCGCGTCGAGATACATCACTCCATCGACCACGAGCGGAGCGCCTTCGGAATTCACATCCGCGCCGGCCTCACCGCCCGTGTGGAACGTCCACGCGCGAACCAGCTTCGCCACATTATGCGGATTGATCTGTGTGAGAGGAGAAAAGCGCGTCGCTTCCGGATTGGAGCCCGGATATTGCCAATTGGTCCCCTGCGCCGTCACGCCAGCCGGGATGAGGAAAAAGAAAAGAGCGGCGAGTTGCGCGCCGCTCTTGAAGTTTCGGAAGAACCGTTTTCGCCTGCGCCAGGCCACCCCGCTAATTTGCCGCCAGCAGCGGGTTCACATCCTGCTCCATGTCCGCAAGGGTGAGCGCTTTCTCGTAGTAGTGCACCTCTTTCCCGTCCTTGTCGAAGATCATCGTCATCGGCAAGGCTTCGCTCTTGGCCCAGCGCGGATCGATGCCCTGGTAGTAAGAGTCGTCGGTAGTGGATGCGATGTAGACCGGGAAAGGCGGCTTCTGTTGCTCGAGATACTTGGCCATTTCGGCCTTTTCGGCGGCGTCCGTCACATCGTTCATCGAGACTTCAACCACCTGCAGTTTGTCGCCGTACTTGCTTTGAAGCTTCTCGATATCGGGAAATTCCGTGTGGCACGGAACGCAATAGGTGGCGAAGAAATTCAGGAAAACCACCTTGCCCTTATTCGCCGCGATCAGGTCCTTCACGTCCTTGGGCGCGACCACCTTGATTTGCGGCGCGGCCGCATCCTGGGCAGCGGCGCGGGGCGCAGCTGCGAAAAACATGCAGGCTACGCCCAGCGCTACGCATGCAAGTTTCGTCGAAATGCCCGATTTCATTGGCCGTTCCCCGAACTCGGCGCCGGCGCGGATGCGAGCATCTTCGTCGAGGCTTCGACAACATTCTGGAACGTGGCATCTGTGGTGTTCACGAAGTTCGCGTACACCTGCCGGCCGATATCCACGAGGATCGTGTTCTCCGCCGCCGGATTCAGCTTGTAGAGGCGCATGCCGGTATCTTGCGTGCCTCTCGCAAGGTAAACGAGCGGGATCGTGATGCCCTTGTCCGCCGCGAGCTTCGTAAGCCAATCCTTCGACTCAGGCCCATTGATCATCACGACGAAGCCCTTCAGGTTCTTATTCGCCTGGACGAGGCTGTTGAGCTTGACGATCAGGTCAGCCGCCTGATCGCTCGGCTTCTGGAAGAAACCGATCACGGTCGGCGCGGTGCCGTATTCGCACACGTAGCAAGTATCCTGTCCCTTGTACTTTCCGGTCACGTCGATCACGCGCAGTGACGGCGTCACCGCACCCACGGGACGTCCCGAGGTCATCGGGCCGCTGGTGGTGGCGACGGCCGTATCCGCCGGAGCCGCAGGTGCGCTGCTCGCAGCCGCCGCGCCCGAAGACGCAGTCGAGCCGCCGCTCTCACCGGCCGCCGCGGCCGCATTGGCCTCCTTGATCGCGTTCGCCGCGTCCGTTCCCGCGACGGGATATTTCAGCGCTACCCACTTGTACCAGCCGCCTTCGAGAATCTTCGTATTGAGGTACCCGAACTCGGCAAGCTTCTTGTACATGTCGATCGAATCTTCGTCATGATTGCACGGGCAATAGAAGACCAGCATCTTGTCGCGCGGCAGGCTGATCGGCGGCGTCACGCGCGGCACCCACGGATAATTGATCGCGCCCGGAATGTGGCCGTCGGCAAAGGCCTCCGCGGGCTGCGTATCCACGAGGACGAAGCTCGTGTCGTGGTCCTGCATCATCTTGAGCACTTCGGCCGGCTTGATGAACTGCGGAGGCGGAACCATGCTCGCATCGTCGGGCAACCCCAAATCATCTTGCGCCAGCGCGCTCGAGGAGCAGAACGCCAAGGCAATCACGAGGAATAACGCAGCAACCCACTTCATCATAAGGACCTCCCTGATGAATGATCGGCCGAAACTCTCACTACCCTTTAGATTCCCGGCAGGGCCGGCAGGATACCGTCGAGGAGCAAGTCGAATGTTTGCCGTCACTCTCATAAAATTGGCAAAGCCCAAACCCAATTTCGCGCTGTTACGGTGAATGGTACCACCGCTCCGAGGGGTGTCAAGAGAACTGCCCCACCATATAAATAGACGCAACGGGGCCATGCAAGTTTCAGAAAAGTGCCACGCAGGAACGGCTGAGGCACGCGAAATCTAACGCCCCGGCAGGGCAAATCCGTATACCACTCCGTCCACGGGAAACACCACATACTGCCGGCCATCGAGCTCATACGTCTCCGGCCCCGTGCCAAACTGGCCGCCCGGATACACGTGCCACAGCGTTTTGCCCGTCGCGACGTCGAGCGCGACGAGCGTGCCTGAGCTATCGGCGGTGAAAAGCAAATGTCCGGCCGTGGTGAGGATGCCGAATTGGCCGCCGCGGCCGAGCGTGTCGGCCGTCCAGCGCACTTTGCCGGTTTGGTAGTCGATGGCTTTGAGCATCGACTTCGACGAGAGGAAAAAGTCGCGGCCTGCCCAGCCTTCGGCGTTCTTGCCCGGCATCGTGAGATAGAACACGCCCATGCTCTCGCGGGAATTCACATAGAAAAGGCCCGTTTCCGGGTCGAAGCTCGGCGCCTGCCAGTTCGTGCCCACGCCGCCGGTCACCAGCACGCCGTCCGGTTGCGGTTCCCGCTTGGGATCAGGGATCGGCTCGCCGTTCTTGTCGAAGCCCGAGAGCCAGTTCGCAGGCACGAACGCCTCGGAGAGCAGATCCTTTCCCGTCGTCCGATCGAGCACGAAGAACAAACCATTCTTGCCGAACTGCGCGAGCATTTTGTGCGGCTTGCCCTTGAACGTGCCGTCGAAAAGGATGGGTGTCATCACCATGTCCCAATCGTGCGTATCGTGCGGCGACGTTTGGAAATGCCACACCATCTTTCCGGTGTCGGGATTGAGAGCCACAATCGTGCAGGTGTAGAGGTTTGCGCCCGGACGCGTGTACCCATTTTCGACCGGATGCGGATTGCCCGTGCCCCAATACAGCAGATTGAGCTCCGGGTCGTACGTGCCGGTGAGCCACGTCATGCCGCCGCCCCGCGTCACGACGTCGGTCCAGCCGTGAGGCCAGCTATTCCACGCCACCGTGTCGTCGGGCTTGGGCATCGCGTCCCAGCGCCACTGAATTTTGCCGGTCATCGGATCGACGGAGAGCAGGAAGCCCGGGAGATCGGCGGTGTCGCCGGAAGTGCCCACGATCAGGTGATCGCCAACCACCAGCGGCGCCATCGAGCCGAAAGCTTTAAGCGCCGGATCGTCGATCTGGATATCCCACAGTTGCTTTCCATCGTGCGCGTCGATGCACAGGAGGTGATCGTCGGGCGTCGTCATGTAGAGCCGGTCGTGCCACATCGCCGCGCCTTTGTTTCCGCCGCCGACCGCTCCCTGGCGCTGGAAATGCCAGATTTCGTGGCCGGTGCGCGCGTCGATCGCCCACATCTGATCCGCCGCCGTCACGTACATGATTCCGCCAACCTCGAGCGGCATCGATTCGATCGAACGCGCGCGTGTCTGAAATGCCCACGCGAGCGCGAGCGAGCCCACGTTCGACCGGTTGATCTGCGTCAGCGGGCTGTACCGGCGCCCGGTGTAATCGCCGTTGAATGTCGGCCAGTCGTTCGTGGGCGGCTTCAGAAGTTCGGAAGGATCGAGCCACTGGGCCGGCATGCCATCCGGCGCGGCGAGCGCCCTCTCCGCCCCAATCGACGAAAGCACCGCCAGGAAAAGGCCGAAGACGAAAAGCAGCAAGAGAACCAGCGGCCTTTTCATTTCAAGGTCTCCAGATACGTGAATACGTCGTGCATCTCCTGATCCGTGTATTTGTCGAGCAGCGCAGCGTGGGCCGCAAGCGGGTTGTGCACCTCGAGCTTTACGGCGCTGCGCGGCCACGAGTGATACCAGCCATCCGTGCCCTGAATCCCGACGTTGAAGCCGTCGTTCAGCACGAGCGTGCCTTCGAATGTCTTGCCCGAAGGCAGCGTCACGGTGGCCGTGTCCGGCACGCCCGGCGGGTAGAGGAAATGCGTTTCGAGATCGGGCGGCTCGAGCTTCTTCGCGATTCCCGCGAGATCGCCCGTCACCGAGTGGCACTTCGTGCAGCCTCCGGGGCCATCAAAAAATGCCTTGCCTGCCTCGACGCTTCCCGTCGCCAGCCGCGAAGCCGGAATGTCGTTCGGGTAGCCTCCGGGAATGCGGGTGTGCAGGTCGAATAGCGTGAGCTCCGAATCGATGTAGGCGACGATGTCGGAAACCTGTTCCTGCGTGAACGGGAACGAAGGCATGCCGCGATCGGCGCGCCCATTCAATACCACGGGCGAAATCAGATTGCCGCCCTTGTCGTGGCGCACGAGCGAGGAACGAATCAGGTCCGGCCCGCGCCCGCCCGTCAGGTCCTGGCCGTGGCACACCGCGCAATTTTGCTGGAAGAGTGTTTTGCCACGCTCGACGGCAGCCTGCGAGACTTCCTTGGGCGCGCGGCTATTTGGATTTGGCGGAGCGGGCGGGCCCTCCTGCGCCTTGAGCGAAAAAATCACCGCCAGGGCAGCGAGCGCCACGAGCGCGAATCTTTTCAATTCGATTCCTCTTTCGACATTCTTTCCTTGAGACGCACGGTTTCGGGCCGCGGTTGCCGCTCTTTCGCGGGAGCCATCGCCGATGGCAGGTTCTCAGGAGGCCGGGGCTTCCAGCCCCGGCGTAAGACAGGCCACGCGCAGAGGGCTTTAGCCCCTGAAGGCCGACGCGCACATTTATTCTTCTATTGCCCAGCCTTCGTCAGAGTTGCTCCAGTAATTTTTTTCGTCTGGTGCGCCCAGTTCGTTCCGGGGTATGTAAACAGCAGATCGTATCCAGGCGAGCCGCCCGCCACGACGATGTGGAAGTCATCAGGGCTCTGCACCACTGGCACGCGCCCGCCCGGCTTCAGATTGTCGAGGAAAATCTGCGCGCGGTCCGGCCGGATTCGGCCGTCGGCGATCGACGCCCGGATAAATGCCTCCTCGCTGCCCTCCCCGAATGAAACTTGCTTGGCCAGTTTCTCGTAAGGGACGCGCGTCTGCTCGTAGAAATATTCCTGCAAGCTTTTCCGGGTGTAGCCCGCATTGGCGAGCTCCACTGCGCAATCCGGGTGCAGCACGACGATGTGCTTTTGAGCGTGCGGCCAGGCCACTCCCCGGTTCCGGATCGCCGCCGCCATCTGATCGATCACGCCCTGGGCCGTCCACGGCGCCACCGCACCCCCGCCAAAAATCGCCGGGTTCCCGGCCGATGACACCGTCACCGTGCTGTCTCCCGCCTGAAACCCTTCGCTCACGTTGAAGGGCTCCCACGGGCTTTTCGCCGTGTCTTCCGCGAACGTGTAGAAGGTATAGCCCTCGAGCCTCCCGGTGAGTCCCATGAAGTTCACCTGCGGCCACGTTTGCCCGAGGTTCAGCAGCGAAAGCTCGAGCGCCCGGCCCACAGTGCTGTTTGCCTGCCATCCGATTCCCAGCATCCCGATCCCGGAATTGAAGTTGAGCTCCTTGGCGATCGGCCCGTCCACGATCACCACCGGCGTGAACGACCCCGTCGACGCCATCACATGCGTCAGATCGTAGTGCTTGTCGAGGAAGCCCTCCATCGCCGCCAGTATTACCGGGAAGTATTCCGGTTTCGCACCGGCCATCACCGAGTTGATGGCAATCTTCCCCACGGTTGCCGTTCCATTCTTCGGCTCCACTTGCCCCAGCACGTCCCCGGGCGGCCGCGTTGTCCCCGCCTCCATCGCTTTCACGAGTTCCGGCGTCGGCGGAATGATCGGCAAGCCATCCGCCCAGCGGCTGTCGAGGAACATCTCGTTCACCTTCTCGAGCGCGTCCTCGTAATCCTTTCCGGTGACCTTGATATTCGCGCTCTCCAGCTGCTTCTGCGCCTGCGAAGGATGCGCTTCTTCCGCCGTCAAAGGCTGCGTCAAGTCGTCCACCATCTTGCCGAAAAACGCGTCGGCAATCGGCTGCAGCCGCGCCTTGTCTCCCCGCGCGATGTAATACTTGTCCGCCGGAAGCGCCAGCGCGCGAATTCCCGGCATGCCGCTGTCTTTGGCCGCGGATTTCGCATCGTCCAAAAATTCTGTTGTCGTGAAGTAAACGCCCGGCATTCCCGTCTTTTCGATCGCGATCGTGTCGTGGGAACCCCACCACGTGCAGCTCCCTCAATCACCGACGCCGAAAACGAAAAGATCGCCCTGCTGCTTCACCGTCGGGTACCACTTCGGCAAATCGGTGATCGTCTGCGCCGCCGGCTTCGGATACATCACCACCGTCGCCGCCGGATACTTCTGCTTCAGCATTGCGGCGAGCACGTCGAGGAAATTGCTCGCGCCATATTTGCCGTTGTCGATCAGCACGATTTTCTTCCCGTCGAGGCTTCCGCCGCGCGGGCTGATGCCCAGCGTTTTCGGCGGAGGAATCTCGCCTCGCGGATTCATTACCTCGATCGTCACCTGCGCCGATGCCGCGCCTGCCACGCACAAGCTTCCGGCCACCAGCGCAAACGCCAGCAGCCAATTCGCATTTTTTTTCATAGGATTGTTTCTCCCGACCTGCGCCGCACCGATCGGCGCGGGACTCTTCCGAGTGCCCTCAAGATAGGCAGGGCGCTTCTGAATGTCAATTCGATTCGACCGCTATTGCTGCGGCCAATTTGAAGTCGCGCCGTAGGGCAGCGTCACCATCACCGCCACGACGTCGTGAAGCTTCCCATTATCCACCTTGAAAAGCTCGGCCACTTCCTCGCTGAACGGCCGCGTCGCCGCCGCCGACTCGTCCACCTTCCCCACGCCCGGCACTTCGACCGACCGGATCGTTCCCGGCGTGTTGAACATGAAGATGCCGAGCACCAGTCCCTTCTGCTCATCGACCGTGATGTATCGCCGCGGCCGGATCGGCTTGATGTAGTCGAAGAGGTGCGTGTCGAGCTGCTTCTCGCAATTGAGCGGTCCCATTTTCGAACCGGCGAAATTCGAAGGGCACGTCTGCGTGCCATTCTCGATCCGCGTCACGTCTTTGTCGAAATGCGCCACGGCCCCATTGGCCTGCTCGATCGCGTCGAAATACAAATCGGCGGCGTCCACAAGCTGCTGCCGCGTCGGATGATCGGACGCAGGAAGATCCTCGAGCAATGCCGCTTGCGGCGCGGTCAGGTTCTCGGGACGCGTGAATCCTCCGCGCGTCTCCTGCCGCGTGAGCACCACCTCCATCTCGCTGATCTTCTTGTCCACCACCTTCACGCGCGCCACCAGAATCCCTGCCATCCCGCTCTCATCTGTGGTGCCGACGAAGCTCACCTCACCCGCCGTCGGATCGTCGAGGAAAAGCTGATAGCTTCCGAAGCCGGTCAGCGTGCCCCACAGCCCGTCGCCGATTTTCAATTCCTGGCCGTTCTCGGTGTATCGCGCATCTTTCGTGAGCGGCAGCCCCGCCGGATTGTGGTCCAGCATCGCGACGCGGAACTTATTCATGAAATTGTTCAGGCACTTGCGGTCGCAATCCGGATTCGCAATGGCGGCCGGCGGAGTCGGCGGCGTAACCGCCCATGACGCGCGCACATTCGTGCTCCCCGGGCCCCATCCCGGCTTCAATCCGTATTGCGCCTGCGTCGGCACGCCTTGAATGAACGCGATCTTGCCCTTCTCGACTTTGAACACGACGCCAATTTCCCACGTCAGCGGATGCCGCAGCGATTCTGGAAACGTCGTCCCGTCCGTCGTCGTGATCGACTTCACCGTGCCGTTGTGGTCGAAAAACACGAACGCGAACACTAGCCCGCGCTCGCGGTCCACCACCATGAATCGCCGGTCGCGAATCCGCGTCACGAACTTGAAAAAGCCGGTCTTGAACTGGCCCTCGCAGCCCATTCCAAATATCGGATACGCGTACGGCCTCGCCGCGTCGAGCGCCGGATTATTCGTCGTCTGCGTGCCGCCCTCGATCCGGTTGCAATCGGAGGTGAAGAGATTCGCGCCGTTCCCGCTGCTTCTTTCGAGATCGGAGAAATACCGATTCGAGACCTTGATCAATTCCTCGCGCGATTCGCGATCCGCCTCCGGCACGTCCGCCGCGAGCCGCGGATCGGGCGTCCCGATCTTGTCGAGCGCCGTCGCGCCGGGAATGTCGCGATTCACGATCGTCTCGATCTCCGCGATTTTCTTGTCGACGATCTTCAGCCGCAGCACCAGGATCGCCGGCCGGTCCCACTCATGCACCACGCCGATGAATCCCACCTCGCCCTCTGCCGGATCATCCGTGTACAGCCGGAATTTGCCGAGGCCGTTCGCCGTGCCCCACAATCCCTCGCCCAGTTTCAGCACCGTGCCGTTTTCCGTGAATTTCACATCGCTGGCCACTGGAAGAGACGAAGCGTCCCGCGTCACCAGCGCCGCCAGATACTGATCGACGAAACCATTCAGGCACGCGCGGTCGCAGGACGCGGCCCGAGACTCTTGCGGTGCGCCTTTGGGCGTCTCGCCCCGGCTCGGCCCCCCGACCAAAGCCACCATCAACACACCCATCGCGCTGCAGATCGCAAACCGCAAGAGTCTCGTCATCCCCCACCCCTTTGTTTGAATTTCTGGTGAATTCGCTCATCTCCGCGAACAACAAGAAAGGCAAGTCGCCTGTAGTGCCTGCACAAACTCACACTCGATTCGGCCCGTGCCCCGGGTACGGCAAGCCGAATACGAAATGCGTCGTCCCCGCCGTCACGAACACGTACTGCTTCCCGTCGACCGCATACGTCACCGGATTCGACCGGATCGAAGACCCCAGGTGAATCTCTGTGCCAGCGCCGACCCGCACGCAAATGCGATCGGCGCGGCCACGAAAAGCGGCCGAATGGCGCCCATCGGTGCCCCCCCGAAAAAATATCCAACGCGGCGCGAATTATTACATCGAAATTCGCGGTGTCAAGCACGGTGAGCTTACCGTCTGCGTTTTCGTCCCGTAAAAGACCTTATTAGCCCGATGGTCACGCGGGTAATCTCGGCCGCTTCGGGGGTTTTGCTCGAGAGCAGATCCTCGAGCGTTGTTGCGAGTTCCCGCTGAGCCTCATCATTATGAGTCTGGTAGCTGCGAAGCGCTGCCTCGCGCTCGGCTTGACTCGCCACAGGACGAAACAGTTCTGGGTGGTCACGCTGAACGACGTATTCGGCCCACCACTGGACATAATCGTAGTCGACGAAAAAACCGGGCCGTTCTGCCAGCTTCCTCATCGCGCCGACCACCAAGTCTGCACGAGTCGTCGATTCGAGTACTGGCTGGTCGAAATAGTCCCCTCCGCCGAACCGTCGCGCCTCTTCTAAGTCCGGTTTCGACTCCATCTTCATGAATCGCACTCGTTGTTGAATCGCCTCATCGGTATCGAGCGCGTTCAATGCCTGTTGCGCGTGAACGAGTTCGGTTTGATTGACGCGATTCGCCATCACCCAATCCCTTCCCGTTTCTGTCTGCGTCCGCCCCGCCAGATCCAAGGCGGCGGAATAATTGGCGCGCACTCGAGAATCGCTCAGCGTCCGGAGCACTTCCTCGAGTCTTTGCGAATCCCATTTCGGATCGTCTGGCAAGATCGTTAGCGTAAGGATATTCGAAGTGAGCCGTAGCCCGCTCGCGGAGAAATTATTCGGCGCACCCATACCGCGAAATACTCTTCCCGTAGCGAATACTACTGAGTACGTGCCCGCCTTCTCAAATCGCAGGTAGTCAGTCAGTTCCCGCCTTAATATGGTTGGCCGCGGCGAAAGATAGTGTCTGTCTAACTCGCAGCAAACAACGCCGCGATGCCCCATCGCCGAATAAGGCACGAAAACGGTATCTCGCGGCGAAACGTCAAACCAGTTCGCTTGTCCCGCGAAATTCATCGCCTCGTCAAGCTCGATGGAATAGGTCGCGGCACGCGAGCTGCTGAATTCCAGTTCAATTGGGATTGTTTCGAAGAGATGAAAGGACGATCTGCCGTCTGCCGTTCGGAGTTCCAGCTTCACACCGGCCGGATTGCGCGAGACGGCTTCCTCGTGACGAACTTCAAATTCGGATTGCGCACTGCACCGATGTGCGAACGCCAGCATGCACGTTAACGCACACAATAGGGCAAGGATTGCGCGATTCATCCGTTCTGATAGTTTGACACCCGTCGCTGACAGACGGTTCCGGATCGCACGGCGGCCCCATTGATGCGTTGAGCACAGCGATCGGACTACGGCAGGCCCAGGCTGCCATACGATCGCGGGTACGTCACGATGCCCCACGGCGTCTGGAATCCGCCGATCACTTTGATCTGCTTGTACGTGTTGGCGTCGAGCACGTACACGCTATTCGATCGCCCGCACGCAAAGAGCAGCTTCGAATCGTCCGGCGTAAACGTGAAGTGCCAGCAGCGCTTCCCGAGCGGCGCTTCGCCGATCTGTTGCAGCGTGTTCGCGGCAAACACCTGCAGCTTCTGCGCGGCCGCCGCCACCACGAAAATCCGCGTACCGCTGCGGTCAAACGCGACGCCGTAGGGTTTCGCCGCCGTCTGCGTGGCGTGCACCACGTTGAAATTCGGATCGAGGATCAGCAGCGTGCCCGAGCCTTCCATCGTCACCGCGTATTCGCTCCCGCTCGGCGAAACCTTCACTCCCCGCGGCCGCCTTCCGTACGACTCCAGGTTCACGTCCTTCACCAGCTTGTCCGCCTCGATGTCGTACACTCCGAGATTGTTCTGGGCCTCGTTCGCCACGATCAGCAGCTTGCCGTCCGGCGAGAATTCCAGCCCTTCCGTTTCTTTCCCCGCCAGGAAGCTCGGTCCTCGCGCCCAGTCGCGCGTATTGAATTGGACCACCTCGGAGGGCGGCTCGCTCTCTTCCGATTCTTCCTCCGCCGCTCCTTCCTGCGGCGGACCGCCTGTCGAGCCCGGCTCGTACGAAGTGAAAACCCACTGGCCCGTCGGGTCGAGCTTCACGAATTCGGGATTGTCGCCCACATGCAGCTTCCGAACTACCTTCATCCGCCGCGTATCGATCACGGCCGCGTCCGCCGTGTCCTTGTCCGCCGTCACCAGATACTTCCCGTCAAACGTCAGGCCCTCCCCGCGCGGCGCCACGTCCTGCGGATGGATTCTCTTCACCACCTGCAGCGTGTCGAGGTCGATCACGCTGATGCCGCCATCTTCTTCGGTCACGTACGCCACATTCGTCGGAATCCGGAAGTAGTGCGTATACGAAAAAGCAGCCCCCATCGCGATGATCACCAGCGCCACTAAGATCCAAATGGTGATTTTCCCTGAACTCATTGGCACCTCTCGTTATAGATAGTTCCACATATAAATTCCATTTGGTCACATTTTGTTCAGCATGTTACCGCAGCTGAAGGTTCCCCGGACGCCGAGGACGGGCGACGCACCGAGGGACTGCTGTTCCCGGAATATCGAAGCGAAGCGAGCAGATTGCTAACGCCTTTTTTCGGCGGCGGCTTACGCGGTGCGCTTCGGCGTTTCGATGGCATCGAGATGCCGCGGCAGCTCCGCAAGGCTGTCGAGCATCAAGTCGGGCGGATGCGCTCGCATTCCCTCGAGCCCGAGGCCATAGCTCATGCCGACCGCCCACGCGCCCGAATTCCGCGCGGTGCGCACGTCAACCTCGGAGTCGCCGACCATCATCGCTTCGCGCGGACCTGCCCCGAAATTCCCCAGCAGCGTGTTCATGCCCTCCGGATCGGGCTTCTTCGTGGCGAAACTGTTTCCGCCATATACGTAACGGAAAAAGCCTGCGAGCCCCAGCCCCGCGAGGATCGCTTCGCTGAATCGCACCGGCTTGTTCGTCAGCACCGCAAGCTCCCGGCCTTTCAGCAGCTCAAGTCCTTCGCGGACGCCCGGATAGGCCACGGTATTGTCGAGCATGTGCGCGCGATAATACGCCAGAAAAAACGCATGGCCCTTTTCGATTTCCGCCGGCGTTACGCCCTCGCCCAGCGCCCGTTGCACCAGCACCTGCGCGCCGTTTCCGACGTACCCGAAAATCGTTTCGTCGGCCAGCGGCCCGCGACCCATGTGGCGCAGCGTCGCATTCACGGAAATGGCCAGATCGAGCTTCGAATCGATCAGCGTGCCGTCGAGATCGAAAATCAGCGCGCGCACTCCCGCAAAGCGTCTGCGCCCGTTGCTTTCTGCGCCGTCATGGCCCATTTCGCCGCTCTCCCGCGCGAATCCACATTCATTCTATGTGCCGGTCGGACTCGTGTCACGCCGTTGCGGCATCCCGTGCCGATTTTTTGCCCGTTACCGACACGCAAATTTGCCGAAGCTTTTTGATCCGGGCGCGTCCCGCGACGTTATCGTTTGTGTATAGGCGAAGTGCCTGGCAAGACTTGGGGATTGCCTTGAGCCGCATCTGGGAAGCCTTAAAACAGGCCCAGCAGGAAAGGTCGCGCGAACGCTCCGCTCCACCGGAGGATGCTGCCGATTCGCCTGCCCATTCGGACCACCGCCACGGCTTGCGCCATCCGCACGTTGTCGCCGTCCTCGTCTACGGCTCGGGATTGGATAAGCAGCCGTTCCACGAAGAGGTCGACACGATCGACGCCGGCGAAAACGGCTGCCTCCTCGCGATCGAGACTCCGGTCGTCCGCGGCCAGCGCCTTTTCCTCGCCAATACCCGCACCCAGGCCGAGCAGGAGTGCCGCGTCGTTCACACGCGCACGCTTTCTTCCGGCAAAACGCGCGTTGGACTCGTCTTCTGCGCGCCTTCTCCGAATTTCTGGCTTCGCTCCCAATCCTCATAATGTTGGGGCGATAGCGCCGCGCTGTTACAATAATCTGCCGCAACGCCACAATTTCCGTTCCGAGGCCTCATGGCAGAAATCCAGCCCTTTCGCGCATACCGCTACGATACGAATCGCGTCTCGCTTAGCGATGTGCTCACGCAGCCATACGACAAAATCACGCCCGCGATGCAGGAACGCTACTACGCGGCCAGCCCCTACAACCTCATCGCGATCGAAAAGGGCCGCGCGCTTCCCGGCGATTCGCCCGAAAACAATGTCTACACCCGCGCGGCGCGCACCGTCGGCGAATGGATCGCCGAAAAAATCCTCTTGCCCGATCCCGCGCCCTCCATCTACGTCTACGCGGAGGAATTTGAACTGCCCGGCGCGCGCACGCGCCGCGAGCGCGTCGGTTTCATCGCCCTCACCCGCGTCGAGGACTACGACGCTCACGTCGTCTTTCGCCACGAGCGCACTCTTTCCGCGCCCAAGGCCGACCGCATCGAGCTTCTTCGCCGCACCCGCGCTCAGACCGGCCAGCTGTTCCTGCTCTACGACGACCCTGCGCGGCAGATCGACCACTGGCTCGACGAAGCCGCGCGCAAAAACGCCCCGCTCGCCATGACGGACGAATACGGCGTCACCCACAAGCTCTGGCCCGTTTCCGATCCCGCCTCGATCGCGCGAATCCAAAAAGCGATGGCGCCGAAAAAGCTCGTGATCGCCGACGGCCACCATCGCTACGAAACCGCCCTCCACTATCGCGACGAATGCCGCGCCCGCGCAGGCAAGACCGATCCGCTTGCGGCGTCCGAGTTCACGATGGCCACCTTCGTCAACACGCATTCGAAGGGCCTCACCATTCTCCCCACGCATCGCACCGTCGCGAATCTCCTGAATTTCGATTTCGATCGCTTCCGCAAAACTCTCGCGCCCTATTTCGATTGGTATTCCTATCCTTTTCTCAATCCCGAGGAGCGCCAATCCGCATTCGCCGAATTCCGCAAGGATCTCGAGGGCCGCAGCCATGGCCGCCGCGCGATTGGCGTCTACGCCGGTTCCGGCAGCGCCGCCGATTCGAAGGAAAAACCGGGCCCCGCGTTTTATCTTTTCGCCCTGCAGCGCGGTATCGATCTCGAAGACGTTCTGCCCGATGTTCCCGAGGCGCAGCGCCAGCTCGACGTCGTCTTGCTCCATCGCCTGATTCTGCAGAAAGGCCTCGGCATCACGCCCGAGGACGTGGCATCCGAGAAAAGCGTCGGCTACGAGCGCGAAATGGACGCCGCAATCGCCGCCGTCGATTCCGGCCGCGCGCAGATCGCATTTCTCCTGAATCCGGTTCCCGTAAAGCAGGTCGTCGATATCGCTCTCGGTGGAAACGTCATGCCGCAGAAATCGACGGACTTCTATCCCAAGCTTCTCAGCGGAATCGCCATATTCCGGCTCGAAGGCCGAATCGCGGAATAAAGCCAGCGCTCACAATGGAAGAGGTCGCGCAAGGGCGAAATGCAAAAACGCGCGGCCCGATGCGGAAATCGGGCCGCGCGTCGTGATTTTTCCGGCTGCCGAATCAGCGGAGCCGCTTTCCCGCCCTAATTGAAGCTCTGGATCGCCGCCGCTTCGCTGTCGTACGTGTCGAAGACGGTCATCAGCTTCGTCACCTGCAGCACTTCCTTGAATTTCGATCCCAGGTTCGTCAGCTTCAGCGTCGCGCCCTGCGACCGTGCGCTGTGAAATGTCGCCACCAGCGTGCCCAGCCCCGCGCTGTCGATGTAGCTCACCTGGGCCAGGTTCAGCACGATCTTCTTTTTTCCTGCCGCCAGCAGGCTCTTCACTTTTTCGCGGAACGAGTTGCTTTCCTCGCCAAGGACGATCCGTCCTTCGATGTCGATCACGTCCACCCCGCCGACTTCCCGATCCGTCATTCGCAGTGCCACGTTCGCGCCTCCTCGAAAGTTCGATTCAATCTTGCGCTTGCAGTTTGAAAGGCCGTCTGACGTCTCGGCCGGGTGTGTCTTTCCTCAGTAGAAGTCCGAACAGGACATATAATAACCGCATCCGGGACATATCATCTTGCAGCTGCGCGCCGCCAGTCGCGCCGAACACCTCGGGCAGTACTCCGAAGCGAATTCCGCCTTTGCGTTGCCGGCGGCACGCTGCTCCGCGCCTTCGACAATCTCTCGGGAGCTTGCCGCCGATGGATTCGCCCATTCCACTTGAGCCGTCTCGCTCCTCAATTGGAGCGTCGTTTATAGCACATCCGGCTCACAGGGAAAAGCAAACCCGTGCTCGGGATCGGCGGTTTCGCGTTCGCTGGGGCCGGGCGCTCGCAGCGCCTCGCCATCGGTCATCACGCCACCGGCACGCGCGCACCCGGCTTCCCTTCCGCATTGATCCACGCGGCGCCGAGCGCCAGGATTGCCACCGAAAGCACGAAATTGCCGGGCGAAAAATTCCGGCCGCTCACCGCCGTCAGCACGTACTCGAGGATCGCTGGCGGCATGATGAGCGCGACGGCAAAGAACAACCAGGCCCCCATCCATTGCGCTCGGCCGGCCCGCAGAAAGATTCCCAGCGCAACCCCGGCGGGAAAAAACATCAGGGCGTAGTAAATGTCGTGATACACCTCAAGTTCGCTCGGCCTGACCCGGCGGAAAATGTGCGCCAGGGCCGCTCCCGGCCCCAGCACGTACGGTAAGGTAACCGGCTTCCCATCGATATATAACGACAGACTCGAGCCATCGTAAGAATACAGGATGTTTCGCGCCTGATTCGGCGCAAAGGTGTTGGGAACAAGCCAGGTGAGCTGAGCATGCCGGACGGAAAGCGGGCTGCGAAACCAGAAAACGAGGCTCTTGTATTGTTGTCGCAGGGTCAGGTTCGCAATGTTCGGCCAGGCCGAAATCGAAACGATGCGCCCGTCTGATCCATCGCCCTGCGCTGCCTTGCAAACCACCTGAATGGCGAATTGATTCGTCCTCTGCAGATCGGCCACCAGTCCTGACGCTGGCGCCGCCGAAGCCAGCCACCCGCCGTCAAGGACGAACGGATTCGGATCGCCGCGCGGCTGATTGGTATTGGACCACGCGAGATCGGAAAGCAATTTCATCCGATCGTGAAAAGGTGGGCCATCCGCAAAGTCGTACGTCACAATCGCCGGTGGCGCGGCCGCCTCCGCACTCGTCCCGCCTGTCAAAGCTATGGCCGTCTTTCGCGATAACGGCCGGTCCCATATCTCCAATCGGGAGATTTCGCCTTTCCATGCCGTAAAGTCCCTGCCGGCCGCATCGTTGCCGACCCACAAGCGCGCGTTTGGCTCCCAATTCGTAAGCTTGGCCTCCGTTTGGAATCGAGCCGAAAGCGCGAACCAGCACAAGAAATAGAGCAGCAGCACGACCGCCAGCCGCCTCGTCTTTGCAAAGGATTCGATTGCTCGTTCGATTTGGGAGAGCGCCCGCGGCAACGCATTCTCCACAATGATTGAAAGTAGAAACCCGGCGACCGATCCCGTGCTGTTCGTCAGCACATCCTCCCAGCCCGAATCCCGGCCCGGAATGTAGAGTTGGGTGAACTCGATCGCATAAGACAGAAGCAGCCCGGCGATCCACACCAATAAAAGGGTTGTTCCGCGAGACTTTCCTTTCTCAGACAGCTTCTCGGAGAGGCCGAATCCGAAGGGGACAAACAGAAGAACGTTCAGCAAATCATCGAGAGCGCCCACATGCTTTCCCAGCGTCTTGCCCAGAAGAAAGCGGGACGCGCCATTGGAGAGCTGCGCGTGAGAAACGAGTCGGAAAGGGAAACAGGTAAAGAAAATAATGCCGATCATTGCCGCAATCGAAATCCGGTTTGACCATTTTGGGGAGGCTGATCGCCGGTGGCTCTGTTCTGCCCTGCTCTGCATCACGTTCCGTGGTTTCCTCGCTCGGCTGCACGAAGTCTAGCATGTTTAGCTTCGTACCCTGTTCGTAAGGGAGGGGCAGCCGCTTTCGGCCGATTCATTCATCTGGCCTTCGCCCCGTTCGAAGGGTGAAGGGTCGGGGAGCACCCCCGCAACCTGCTCATTTCATTACCAATAGCTTCTCTGCACCGCGTCACGGACAGGCTCGCCCACGGCCACTCGAACAGGCGAAGGCCCCTGCACCATCTTTGTTCTGTCGTCCAGTAGAAGACTCACCGGCACGCTCCTTAGACTCAGCGTGCCATGAAAAACCAGCCCAATGCCGGGAATTGCCAGTCGCTCGAATCTAGGACCCAAGGCCAGCTGTCCGGTCAACCCAAGGCCCCATTCTGTCGCTCGTTCCGCAGTGTCCTTGCCACTCTCGCCGTGATACTCACGGCCATCACGCTCACCAATTGCGCGGGCCTCACGAACGCGTCCTCGACAGGTTCCGCAGATCCCGCCACCGGGGTTCTTTCCGCCAGCGCCACGACCGTTTCCTTTGGCAGCGTGCCGACCGGAAGCACCGCCACGCAGAGCTTGAGCGTCACAAATACTGGCACCGCCTCGGTCGCGATCGCGCAGGCGACAATCTCCGGATCGGGCTTTACCTTGATGAGCGGAGGCGCGGCCGCCACGCTTGCGGTTGGCCAGAGCGCCACAGTTCAAGTTCAGTTCGCTCCCTCGTCGACCGCCACCGCCACCGGCAACTTGGTCATCACGAGCGATGCTTCCGATGCCACCCTCACGATCGCACTCAGCGGGACGGGCACTCAAGCCGGCATCTCCGTCACGCCGCCGAGCGTCGCCTTCGGCAACGTGGCCACCGGCACAACTGCCACGCAGCCGATCACCCTCAAAAATACAGGGACAGGGAATCTTACGGTTTCTTCCGAAAGCGTCACCGGCGCCGGCCTCAGCGTCACGAACTTTACCGCGCAAACGCTGGCCTCGAATGCCAGTATGACGTTCGACGCAGTCTTCGCGCCGACATCCTCCGGAAGCGTTTCGGGAAGCATCTCCGTCAGCACCAGCCTCGCGGCTTCCCCAACGGTGATCTCCCTCTCCGGCACCGGAACTCAGGCGGCGATCTCCGTCACGCCATCGAGCGTAAGTTTCGGTACCGTCGTGGACGACACCAGCACGTCGCAGACAATCACGCTGAAGAACACGGGAACCGCGAACTTGGTCGTTTCGTCCGAAACTGTCACGGGCCCAGGGTTCACCGTCACCGGTTTCGCGGCACAGACGGTGGCCCCTAACAACAGCATGACGTTCAACGCCGTCTTCGCGCCGACTTCCGCTGGAGCGGCCTCGGGAAGCATCTCCATATCGACGAGTCTCTCGGGACCTCCGACGACGGTCGCTCTCACGGGCACAGGCGTGCAGCCGGCCATGTCCGTCACGCCGTCGAGCATCAACTTCGGAACGGTCATTGATGGCACGAACAATTCTCAGACGATCACGGTGAAGAATACCGGAACCGCGAACCTGGTCGTTTCTTCCGAAAGCGCCACGGGCGCGGGCTTCAGCGTCTCAGGATTCAGCGCTCAAACCTTGACGCCAAACACCAGCATGACCTTCAACGCGGTGTTTGCTCCATCCTCCGCTGGAAACGTCACGGGAGGCATCTCGCTCACCACCAACGCTTCCGCCTCGCCAACCCCGATCAATCTCACGGGCACGGGCGCCGCGCCGACTTTCGTTCTTGGCGTCACCCCCACGACGCTGACTTTCGGAAGCGTGAACGTGGGGAACAACAGCACGCTCGGCGTCGTCCTGAAAAATAACGGCAATTCGAACATCACGATCTCCGGCATCAGCGGCGCCACCGGCCCCTTCAGCGCGAGCGGTGTAAATGCGGGCACTGTTCTTACGCCAAACCAGTCAATCACGCTCAGCGTCACGTTTACGCCCACTGCTTCGGGAGCCGCGAGTGCTACGATCAAGGTCTCGAGCAATTCCACCACGGCTCCCTCGATCTCCGCGTCCGGCACGGGCGCGAGCACAGGATCTTCGGTGAGCCTGTCCTGGATGCCGAGTTCGTCATCCGATGTTATCGGCTACAACGTCTATCGCGGCACGATTTCAGGCGGGCCTTACACCAAGCTGAATTCGTCCGTCATTCCGTTGGCGCTCGACACCGATTCCACCGTTTCCTCCGGCCAGACTTATTACTACGTCGTCACGGCTGTCGACTCGAGTAACAACGAAAGCACGGATTCGAACCAGGCGGTCGCCTCCGTCCCATAGGATGTGGCGTCCGCCGGACGCCGAAAGATTTGGGCCACGGCAGAATCAACGGGAGAAGGAACGACAGCTCAGAGCAAGCCTGATCGAAACGGATTAGCCGCGAATGTGCTTCTCCTGAAGCCTTCGGAAACCCCTGTCCTGGCGGACAGGTTTTCGTACCTGTACCTCGCATGTACCTGAGTCCAGTAGTTTTGCACAGCTATCCCAATTGACAATCGCTCTCGATGGGAGACCCTCGCGCTCGCGAAACATCTCGCCGCGATTCGAGGTTGAGCCTTGCTCGCAGCGCGCGTACCACTCCGCTCCAGGGGCTCGCTGTTGCCATTGCCGTTTGCGCCTTGTTGGGCTCGGCCGGTTGCGTCGGCCTCACCGACACGAAACCCCTCGCTCCCGGCGGCGGTTCAACTTCGACTTCCGGTGCGGGCGGTGACGCCATCACGATCAGCGTGAATCCTCTGACGATTGCGTTCGGCGACGTTGCGGTGGGCGCCACGGATTCGCAAGCCGTCACGATATCCAACAAGGGCGACGACAGCGCGACCATCACGAAGGTGGCTCCGTCGGGATATGGCTTCATCTACACCGGACTTCCCACTCCGATCACCATCGGCGCGGGCTTGAGCGTCACCTTCACGGTATCGTTCAAACCAGCCTCGGCGGGCGCCTCTTCAGGCGACATGACCATTGAGAGCAGCGCTACCGCCTATAAGGTAGCCTTGTCCGGCACGGGCGTAGCATCGGCTCCACAAATCTCCGCGAACACCGCCCATCTCACCTTCGGCAGCATCACCGTCGGAACGCCATCGTCGTTGCCTGTGGTCCTCAAGAATACCGGCAATGCGAACCTCGATATCTCGAGCGTGTCGGCCTCGGGGAGCGGTTTCACGGCGAGCGGCGGATCGGGCGTTACGCTGGCTCCGAATCAGTCGACCACGGTTACGATCACGTTTGATCCCAGGGCCGCCGGATCGGTCACGGGCGGACTCGCCATCGCCAGCAACGCCTCTAGCCCGCCAAGCATTGTCTTGTCGGGAACAGGCGTCGCCGCTTCTTCCGCTGCTGATTCCACTAAACATTCGGTTGCCCTCAAATGGAGCGCCAGCGCATCGGCGGTGCTCGGTTATTTTGTCTATCGCAGCACCATATCCGGCGGGCCATATTCGAAGCTCTTCGCGTCCGTCGACGCAGCACCGAGTTACACGGACGGCAACGTCTCGAATGGTGAGACCTACTACTACGTCGTTACCTCCATCGATCCCAGCGATGTCGAAAGCGCCTACTCGAATCAAGTCTCTGTCACGATACCGAGCCAGTAGCGGCAGTCGATCCGCATCTTCAGATTTCCCTGCGGTGCTTGAAAGGTCTCACGAGTGGTGTCATCCGGCTCAGGCTTCTCCGTGTACTCCGTGCCTCCTCTGTGATCTCCGTGTTTAGACAGGCGCTCAAATCCGCCTCAGCTCAAACAGGACCACCGAGAATTCGCTTGCCGCAAGGGATGCCGATCCGTATGGCATAATGGTTGTTGCAAGGGGCGCGTTCCGCACCAAACCGATGTCGTCGAGAAAAACACTTCGCAAGAGGCTTCTGGCCGCGCACCGCAAGCTGCGCGCCGCGCGTATGATTGTGAAGGGGCTCGTCTCCACCCGCCATCCCCTGCTGGTCCACATCATCCCGACGCGTCGTTGCAATTTATCCTGCACGTATTGCAATGAATTTGACGACGTGTCGAATCCGGTGCCGGCGGAGGAGATGTTTCGCCGCATCGACCGGCTCGGCGCGATGGGCACGTCGGTGATCACCATCAGCGGCGGCGAACCCCTGCTGCATCCCGATCTCGATGCCATCATCACGCGCATCCGCAAAAATGGCATGACGGCCGGCCTCATCACCAATGGCTACCTGCTCGTCGCCGAGCGCATCGAGCGCCTCAACCGCGCCGGCCTCGAATATCTCCAGATCAGCATCGACAACGTGCAGCCCGACGACGTCTCGAAAAAAAGCCTCAAGGTTCTCGACAAAAAGCTCGAGCTTCTCGCCGAGCACGCCGAGTTCGACGTCAACATCAATTCCGTCCTGGGCAGCGGCGTCCGCAATCCCGAAGACGCGCTCGCGATCGCGCACCGCGCCATCGGCCTCGGCTTCACCTCCACCGTCGGCATCCTCCACGATGGCAATGGCCAGCTTCAGCCGCTCGGCCCTCGCGAACAGGAGATCTTCGAAGAGATCATGTCGCTCGGAAAACGCTCGTTCACCCGCGTGAATCGCTTCCAGCACAATATCGCCGCGGGCCGCGAGAATACCTGGCGTTGCCGCGCCGGCTCGCGCTACCTCTACATCTGCGAGGACGGCCTCGTGCACTACTGCTCGCAGCAGCGCGGCTATCCCGGCATCCCTCTCGCCGACTACACTCTCGAGCAGCGCCGGCGCGAATTCCTCACCAAGAAAGGCTGCGCCCCGCGCTGCACCGTCTCCTGCGTCCACCAGATTTCGGTCGTCGATAGTTGGCGCGCCCCGCAGGCGCTCGGCGGCGGCACGCCCTCCGCCTCCGGCTCGCTCGTCCAGCTCACCGGCTCCGTCCCCCGCGATTAATCCGCCGTCATTCGACCCTTGCAGCGGCCGCGTTGATTAGCGCACCGTCATCTGAGCGCAGCGAAGAATCTCTCATCCCGCTCTTCCGCCACTCGCCACTCTCCCAATTCCGATTTCGCTTTACCCCGCCGCCGCGCCCTATATCATCGGATTGTTCGCTCGCGAATCCATCGACCATGCTCAAGCGCCTGTTCTCGCAATATATCGCCGACGAAGCGCGCCCCATGCTCGCGCTCGCCACTCCCATCATCCTCGCCGAGGTCGGCTGGATGACGATGAGCATCGTCGACACGATGATGGTCGGCCGCCAGTCGCAAAGTTCCATCGCGATTGCTGCTGTTAGCCTCGGCGGAATCCTCTACAACGCCGTCGCCATCTTCGGCACCGGGCTGATGCTCGGCCTCGACACCGTTGTCTCGCATTCCTACGGCGCGGGCGATCTCGACGACGCGCACCGCTCGCTCGTCAACGGCGTCTACCTCAGCCTCGGCATGACACCCATCGCCATGGCCCTCGTCTGGCTGTTCGATTGGGCCATGCATTCGATCGGGACCGATCCCGCGGTGCTCGCCCAAGCAGTCCCTTACCTGCGCGCCGTGAATTGGAGCACTTTGCCGCTCCTGCTCTACTTCGTTTTCCGCCGCTACCTGCAGGGCATCGATCTCGCCAAGCCCGTGATGTTTTCGCTGATCTCCGCGAACCTCATCAATCTCGTCGGCAATTGGGCGCTGATCTACGGCCATCTCGGCTTTCACGCCATGGGAACGGTCGGCTCCGGCTGGTCCACCTGCATCGCGCGCACGTACATGGCTGCGTTCCTGATGGTCTACTGCCTCTATTACGATCTGCGCTACAAAATGGGCCTGCTCTCGGCCTCGCGCTGGCCGCACTTCCCGCGCGTCTGGCGGCTCGTCACGCTCGGCTTCCCCGCGGCCACGCAACTCGGCCTCGAAGTCGCCGTCTTCGCCGTCACCACCGCGCTGATCGCGCGCCTCGGAGCCGTGCCTCTCGCCAGCCACCAGATCGCGCTGAATACGATCAGCTTTACCTACATGGTGCCGCTCGGCCTGGGCGGCGCAGCCGCCGTCCGCGTGGGCCAGGCCTTCGGCCGCCGCGATCCGTACGCCGCCAGCCGCGCCGGATGGACCGCCATGGCGCTCGGCGCAATTTTCATGACGTGCACCGCTCTCGTCTTCTGGCTTTTGCCCGGCTTCATCGTCCGCATTTACACGCCCGATCCCGTGGTGCTTCACGGCGCGACGAAGCTCTTGTTCGTCGCCGCATTTTTCCAGCTCTTCGATGGACAGCAAGCCGTCATCACCGGCGCGCTGCGCGGCGCAGGCGACACCCGCACGCCGATGATCCTCTCGGGCGCGATCTATTGGCTGATGGGCTTGCCGCTCGGAGCGTACCTGTGTTTCGCGCGCGGCTGGGGCGCCGCCGGCCTGTGGTCCGGCCTCTCGCTTTCCCTGATTCTGATCGGCAGCGTGCTCGTCTACGTCTGGCAGCGCAAGGCGCACGCCTTCATCGCAGCCACCGCGCCCGCTTCATCCTCGCCCTGAGCCCGCGCCAAGAAATGAGGGTGGAAGCGTGGGCTTTCTTGTCCTGCCTGCCCTGTCGCAGGAAGGGAGCGAAGCCGAAGGCCAGCTCCGCGTTCCTCGGTGGAAGCGTGGGCCTTTAGGCCCTCGATAAGAGCATCCAGGATTGTCGGCTTTAGCCGCGGGCCTTGGGTGTTGGTTTTGCCTTGAATTTCCGGGTGCCGCGCTCCTCAGGAGGCCGGGGCTTCCAGCCCCGGCGTAACGTCGGCCACTCGCGGAGGCTTCAGCCCCTGAAGTTCTCAAACGCGTCGCGCGCTAATACTCGACCGGGTCCGCCGTTCCATCCGACCATCTGCCCACGGAGATCATGAAAACGTCGATCGGCTCCGGATGGCCGTCGAACTGTGGATTCAGCATGACGGGTGAGCGGTCCACATCCGCGCCCCAAACACTGCCGTCCATCAGCGGCGTGTAAAACATCAGGTGAGCCATCCAGTTGTGCGGGCTGCCGTCGGTAAGATACTGCTCTTTCGACATCATGTAGCTCATGCCTCCCGGCTCCAGAGGCGGCAGCTTTTCCTTTATGAATATCTTGATGCCCGCCATGATCTGAGCTTTGGAGTCGCCGGCCAATACCATCTCCGTTCTTTTATACGTCATCGGCAGAATCGAGCGGACAGCCGGCGGATTGAAGCAGAGCGGGCCTCGAATCTTCGGGTTCCAAAAATTAGCGGCCAATTCGCCCTCGAATGGGCCCATCCATCCGCGTTCCACCGCGCACACGAAACCATTCTTGCCTTTGACCGCGGTTTCGTAGCCATGCCGCCCCAGGACGAGTACTTCCGCATCCCGCGAGATGGACTCCGGGGCCGCGCTCCGCGCCATCGCAATCTCGGCGTCGCGCCCCATCAGGTATTGGTCGAGCGGAGCCATCTTCGGATACGGGTCTTTGGCCCCCCGCGCGTGCGCCTGCCGCAAATCGCCGAGCCCGATCGCCAGCGCAAGAGTTCCCAACGCGATCGCGGCAATTATTTTCCGGCCCATTCGCTTCATCGCTTCCTCCTCGGGAATTGAAAGACCGATACATTCCCGCACGGATGTCTCAATCGGAATTCCGGTTCGGCTCACCCTCGGCCGCATGGTACATCCGTCCCGCACAATCGCGAAGAAAAGAGCCGATTCCTCGGGCAAACACCGCCCTCGGAATGACAGGTCGGCTTTTTCCGGCGGCTTGAATCAGTATTTCAACGGACGAAATCTCTGCTCCAACCGGTATATAAGCGGGTACATAAAGCATAGATCGGTCGGGCGGTTAAAACCGCTTAAAGTGTCAAAAAAAGCCAATTTTGGCAGGATTTTGCACGATGGCGAGATATGCGAGCCAGGACAAGCGAACCGAGAAGGCCCTTCGCGCCTACACGGCACTCCTGGACACGGCCGAGTGGCTGAGGGCGGAGGTACGGGTGCCGCTCGGGTCGTTTGGGCTGACGCTGGGGGAGTTTCGCCTCCTGGAGGTGCTGTACCGGGAGGGGGCGCTGCCGGTGGCCGATCTCGCGCGGCGCCGCGGGAGCAAGTGGCACAACGTGGCCGCCATGATCGGGGGCATGGAAGAGCGCGGGTGGCTGCGGCGAGGGCTGGCGATGCTGCCGCCAGTCGAGTTCAAGCGCGCGCACCTGCCGAAAGCGAGGCGCCACGAAAGACGCCGAGGGCAGCAGCTGACGGTGGTGGGACTGACGGCGGAGGGGAAGGCGTTTTTGAAGCAGGTGCTGTCCCTTCACTCGAAGCTCGTGAAGGCCTTGATGCGCGCGCTCGAAGGACGGGAGCAGGATTCGCTCTTCCGGAATTGCCGCAAGCTGCGCGAGGGTAACCCGGTGCGATTTTTCGCGGAGCTGACGCATGAGGATGATGATTGAGAAAAGCAGTAGTCGTCTTCGCTGAGGTTTCGGCAAAACGCGATCTGCCGAGATTTAAGGAGGGTCTAGCTAGGCTGGGATTCGATGATGCTTCTGCCGAGTACGAGAAACTGTTGCAGCTTTGGGATGAGCACGCCCGCTCTTCCCGCGCATAGTTTCTTTGAAAGCGGCCACTCGCTGCGCCCGCTCTTTGGGAGGCATGCTTTCCAGATGCCCGACTATGATGTCAGTCATCTCGGAGAGGATTTCAGCGCGTGTCTTTTTCTTGCTCTTGCGAGCCAAGATCCCCTCCAAGTGTCCTTAGGGTATCAGCACGCGTAAACGTTTACAAGAATGCGCTCAGGACTCGTTCGGCTTGTGAGGGTGGGCCTAGAAACATAGGGAGAACGCATTCATTGAGCCGTTGTAAACCAGAATGCAGCGACTCAGAACGTCTCTTCCGATCAGCGCGTGTATCCCCTGTCTGAGATAAAGCTCCGAAGCCGCTATTCGCAGATTTGAGATCATTAGCGGACTATCTCCCGGGCCAGCGCCGATTGCAAAGTCCACATCGTAGGTCTCGGTCGTGTGTGTCTGATTGCCGGTGCTTGGCGTCACGATCTCAATCGTTCCTGTCGGACCGAGGTTCAACGACTGAAGCACTTCCGGTTCGACTGAAGTGAAGCTTGCCCCAGTATCGACCAAGGCCCGGACCATTCGCGGCTGTGGGATAGGCTGACCGGCAGCTTCGAGCGCAGCTCTACGTCCGGCGCTGACAAACACGGCAGCGTTGACGATTGGTCCATTCTGCTCAAGACCCAGAGTGAAGTGTGGCACTTTACTTGCGAACTGCTCCAATTGGTCGCGTGAAGGAAAAGACGGGCTCGATGGCGAGTATCTGCTTCACGAGAAACGGTTCCAGCCCGAATCGCCTATAGCCGTCCTTTAGGGCATCTTCGTACGATACGAAGGTGTCGATGATGTCCGTCCCGTGAATCAGGACGTACTTCCCCTCTTGTGCCTTGAGTTCAGGCAGCTTGCTCCTGTAGGTCTCTAGCTCTTTTTCCAAAGCCATTTTCGCACCAGACGCGCTGTTCATAGATATACCTCAGATGCCGGAAACCGGTACGGGGATACTACGAGGAGGTTTCATGGCATGCAACCCTTTTAATTCTCGCAGCGGCCGGTGGCGGATGCCCTCCTTCTGCGCCTACCACCGGGCGGGTGGCCTGGAAAACTCCGAACTTTGCGTTTCGGGATGGTCTGTCCCGCTTGGCTGCCTCGTAGCTAAATATGATACGATTCACGTAGTCATCTATCAAATAAAGACTTCCTTCAGAAGAGAAATCATGAAGTTCGATTGGGATCTATTGAGGCCTGGGCGGGCAATTACGGACACCCAAAAATCGGTCGTGGAAGAAATCGGGCTAACCTTCCTGAGCAGCGGCACGGGAACATCCGTTCACAAAATGCAGGTCAGGCTCAAGAGTGAGCGAGCGATACTATCCGAGCTGGAGTTACTCGGTCTTATACAAAGCGACTGGAATCTGTATTACCCGACTTTCCCCACGCTATATTTCTTGCCACACTCTGTTCGCGACGGCTACGCAACATATCTGCACTACATTTTTGAAACGATCAAGGTCCTTTATGAGGACCGCGGTCCCGGTCGGCTCCAAATAGAGGAAATTAGACAGAATATGCCTGCGCCCCCGGAATTCGCCCGAAACGCATCGGAGGAGGTTCATTTTCAGCGAGCCGCGTTGTTCCTCAGAGACTTCTCGCAGTTTGTTCTGGCCGAGGGCTCGCCGAAGCCTGAAATTCGCGTAGGCGCAGTGGTTCCTACCCAGAGCATGATCGACTACGTTGACCTTCAACAAGCGTGGAAACTCGAGCTCGCCCGTAAGCGCCCCGCTTATATGAATGCGCCGAGCGCGAATGCGGACCAGGAAGAAAGGACGCCCCGGCAGTCCAAGGTAGGAAACGCGGACGGCATTAGAAGTAACTGGGAGATTATCGGCAAGCCATTGGGCGCGGGGGGACAAAGCACCGTGTATTTAGCGCGCGGTCCGAAACGGCTGAATGAAAGAGAACAGGATATCGAAACGATTCATTCGTTCAGCCCGTGGGGAAGCACCATGCACGAAACGCGAATGCAAAAGACGGGTGAGTTCGCGAACGCCGTTGTGGATTATGCGCGGGTCGAGTCTCCCACAGAACTTGGCGCGCTGAAGGAGTTCAAACTCCGCGACGACGAGCAACAGGCAATCAACCGTCTGAAACAAGAGGTCGATGTTCTTCGCCAGGGGCACCCCGGTCTTCCTCGACTCTTGGACTTCAACATCAACGAACGATGGATGGTAACGGAATATTTCCCGGGTAGAACGCTCGAAGACAACCACTCGAAATACGAAGGCGATGCTAGGGGTGCCCTAGCGGCATTTCTATCGTTGGTGAAAACCGTGGCGGTGTTGCACGAACAGGGCATCGTCCATCGCGACATAAAGCCTGCAAATGTTTTCGTTCGGCAAGATGACGAACTCATTCTGGGCGATTTTGGTATCGTGTTCCTTCCTAATCAGGCTGCCCGCCTGACCCGAACGAACGAAACCGTTGGCCCCCATGACTACATGCCCCCGTGGGCCGAGGTGGGTGGTCGACTAGTTGACGTGACTTCGAAGGTCGACATCTACATGCTCGCAAAACTTTTATGGTGCATGGTGTCGGGTCGGCTTCGATTACCACGAGAGTGGTTTGATCGACCGGAATACGACTTGACTGCGATCTTCCCAGACGATCCTGCAATGCACATGGTCAACGTAATTCTCAAAGGGTGTTTGGTCGAGAATGCGGGAGATTGTGAGACATCCGCGGGCGATTTGGTGCTCATCGTTTGGACATACCTGCAGATGCTCAAACGGGGCGGCCAACTTCTTCATGCTGGTGTACCTCGACACTGTCGGGTATGCGGTCACGGGCACTACAAGAATATCGGGCATTATGCTTCTCCACTACCGCCAATGCCCAAAGACGCTCCGGTCGGTTTGCGGCTGTGGGTCGGTGGGGAGAGTCCGACCCTGCCGGTTTATCCTTATGTCTGCGATTCTTGCGGACACGTGCAGTTTTTCACGCGGGCAGCAGTGCGACCGGGCACCAGGGGTTCGGTCGAATAGTCCGCGGACCTCTCGTCATCATACGTGACCTGCGCGAAGAACCTCATCGGATTCCCCTCTCGGCGATTGGAAATTGCAGATTTGAGATTGGAGACGAGAAAGAGCGGTGTGCCGCACCTACGACGCTTGGGTCCTTTTTGTTTTCGTTTCCCCGCCCTTCCGGGCAGGGCTAAATTGTGTCGCGCGTCCCGCGCTGATGCGAGGTGTGGCCAGTTGTTTCCTCATCGGGCCGGCGCGATTGGTGATTTGCAGATTGCAGATTTGAAATTGCAGACGGGAAAAGGTAGTGGCTGGTGGCGAGTGATTCGTGGCGAGAGAGGCAGGAGAGAGATTCTCCCGACGCGATTGGAAATTACAGATTTGAGATTGCAGATGGGAAAGGCCAGGGAGGGGCAAAGACCTGCCCTCAAAAACCGAGGACCCTTCGGCTTTGCTCAGGGCAGATAGGGCACCCGGCGGGGCGAGAGAACCAGAAGCGAGATTCTTCGCTGCGCTCCCTTCCTGCGTCAGGGCAAGCAGAACGACGGACGAAACAGGGCCTGGGCGGCTTTGCGGATGTCGTTCTGCGGATGCTATTCTGTCTCCCGGGGAATGCACACTTATCGTCCCGCGCTTGCAAATCGGTTCTATCTGAATTTGAATCACGCATGCAATCTTAGGTCTTGGGAATGAACGCGCACAGCCAGTGAGTAGTGGCGAGTGGCTAGTGGCGAGAGAGAGACGGAGTCTGCCCGGAGACGGATGAGCTCGACGGCTGAATACGCGCAGGCGCAGCCCTTGCCGGAGATCAACCCGTGGCTGATCGCGGCCACGGTGATGCTGGCGACGTTCATGGAAGTGCTGGACACGAGCGTGGCGAACGTCTCGCTGCCGCACATCGCCGGCAATCTTTCGGCGGGCGTGGACGAGAGCACGTGGGTGCTCACGTCGTATCTGGTGTCGAACGCGATCGTGCTGCCGCTTTCCGGCTGGTTCGCTTCGATCTTCGGACGCAAAAAATTCTTCATCGCCTGCGTGGTGATCTTCACGATCAGCTCGTTCCTATGCGGCATGGCGCCATCGCTTTCCATGCTCGTCCTCTTTCGCGTGATCCAGGGAGCGGGCGGCGGCGGCATGCAACCCACTTCGCAGGCGATCCTGGTGGACAGCTTTCCGCGCGAGAAGCAGGGCATGGCGATGGCGATTTACGGCATGGGCGTGGTGGTGGCGCCCACGATCGGGCCCACGCTCGGCGGATGGATCACGGACAATTATTCCTGGCGCTGGATTTTCTTTTTGAACGTGCCTATCGGCGTGATTTCGGTGGCGATGATTTCGCTGCTGATCGCCGATTCGCGGAGCGGCAGGAAAAAGCTCGGCAGCGGGTTCAAGGTGGATTTCGTCGGGCTGGGATTCCTGGCTCTGGGATTGGGTTTGCTGCAGGTGGTGCTGGATAAAGGCGAGCGCGACGACTGGTTCGGCTCGCCCTTCATTCTGTGGTCGACCGTGATCACGGTGTGCGCGCTGGTGGCGCTGGTGGTCTGGGAATTCGTCACCGATCACCCGGTGATCGACCTGCGATTATTCAAGGACCGCAACTTCGCGATTTCCACGTTCATGATGTACGTGCTCGGCTTCGTCCTTTACAGCACCACGGTGCTGCTGCCGATTCTTTTGCAGACGCTGATGGGATACACGGCGATGCGCAGCGGGCTGGTGCTGCTGCCGGGAGGGCTGGTGCTGCTGGCGATCCTGCCGTGCGTGGGATGGCTGCTGGGAAAATTCGAGCCGCGCTGGATCGTGGTGAGCGGGCTGTGCGTCATGGCGCTCGGGCTGCATTATCTTTCGCTCTTCACGCTGAATGCGGGCGAAAGCAATGCCATCAACGACTGGATCATTTCGCGCGCGGGCACGGCGTTTCTTTTTGTCCCGATCAACGTGATGGCATTTTATTTTGTGCCGCCGGGGAAAATGGACAACGCCTCGGGGCTGATCAATCTGGCGCGCAACGTGGGCGCGAGCACGGGAATTTCGTTCGTCACCACGATGCTCGACCGGCGCGCGCAATTTCACCAGAACGTGCTTTCGAGCAACGTGAACGGCGGCAGCCCGCTCTATCAGAGCGCGATGGCGCACATCACACACGAAATGATCGCGCGCGGCATGGACGCGGCCCGCGCCACCATGCAGGCGCACGCCTCGATCTACCTGCAACTGCAGCGGCAGGCGATGATGCTGTCGTTCGTGGATAATTTCTGGATCATGAGCGTGATCTGCGTGGGCGTGATTCCGCTGATGTTTGTGATGAAGAGGCGGAAGGGGCCGCCCGCGGGCCGCGTGCCGGTTCACTGACGTAGCGCCGGCGTCCCGCCGGCTTTTCTTCATTTATTGCGAGCGACGCGCGAGAATTTTTGCGAACGAGCCGCTGCGAATATCTTCTGAGGAAAGCGTGGTGAGGCTTTCCACTTCATCCGGCTTCAGCGCGCCGCAATTCACCGCTTGCAGAAAATAATTGAGCAAGCCTTGCGCCATCGCGGCGTCGTCGAAGACGTGGCCGATGCGCGTGGCCTGCGCGGCCTTCTCGATGAAATTGCGCAGGCGCTGCGCGGCGGAATCGAGATTCTCGAGGAAAAACGAATAGACGGCGGCGTAGCGCGTGGGCAACTGCGCGGGATGCAAGTCCCAGCCCTGGTAGTAGCCGTTGGCGAGCGCGCGGCGGACGCACTCGTAGTGCAATTTCCACGCGGCGTGGACGGTAGCGCGATTCGCTTCCGCCTGGCGCGCGCTGAGCGGCTCGCCGTCTTTGCCCGCGCGATGCGGCGGAATCGGAAGAATGTTTACCGGGCCATCGGAGATTCGCACGGCCGTTCCGGCGAGCGCCACTTGCATGGCTTCGCGCGCGAAGTCGGCGGCCGGGTGCGAGATCGCCTGCTGCGGCGCCGCGATGCTGAGCGACGCGGTGTAATCATAGGGGCCGAAATGCGCCGCGACGCACCGCCCCCGCGCCGCACCCACGAGCGGCAACAAATTCACTTCGCCGCGCTCGTTGAAGATTGCCTGCGGCGTTTCGATCATCAGCTCGATGCGCAACGCGCCGGGTTCGAGATCGAGCATCGGCTCGATGTGCGAACAAATATCCGCGAGCGCCGCGACTTCGTCGGGCAGGCTCACTTTCGGCAGCGTGAGGCAAAATCCCTTGGGCAATTCGCCGCGCGTCTTCGCCGCAAGCTCCGTGAGGAAGATATCGAGCGTGCGGATGCTGCGCTCGCGCAGCTCTTCGGTGAAGGGTTTCAGGCGGATGCCGATGAAGGGCGGCAGCGCGCCCGCGTTCATGCCGGCGCTCACTTCATTCGCGGCCGCTGCAGCGTGGCCGTCTTCCTCATCGTCGGGACGGTTGCCGTAACCATCCTCGAAATCGATGCGGTAATCCTCGACGGGCTCGCGCTGCAATTTTTCCCGCACGCGCTCGTAGACGGTATGCGCGAACCACGCCGCATGATTCTCGTGGCGCGCCGCTTCGGTGTCGAATTCGATCGACTTCGCGATGGCGGCGGCTGCGTTGCGCGTATCCGGAAGCCCCGCAGCGCCCGGCATCCCGACGGCCTTCGCGAAGGCGGCAAAATCCGGGGCGTACTCATCCAACGACCTCAGCGCGAGTTCCCCCAGCCGGCGCGTGGTGCCCGAGCCAAACAAATGTGCGCCACCGTACACCACGTGAATCGGCTGGCGCGCGGCGGGCGGGCCGGGATAGCGCCGCTCCAGCGCCTTATGCGCCTGTTCGAGCCGCAGCGTGATCTCGTGAAGCGATTCGGGAGCGAGCGTTCTCCGCATGATTCCTCGCGCGTTTGCTGCTATGCTCCGGCCAGCCGCGGCCACTTCCCGTAGGGGTGATTCCCGTTGTCCCACGGGACGGGAAAGGATACATTGATTCGTTGGTGCCTGAAAAAATACTGATCGTCGACGACGAATTTGCCGCGCGGACCGCTCTGACCGCCCTTCTCCGCCGCGAAGGCTACGACGTCCGCGAAACCAGCGACGGCGCCGCCGCTCTTGCCGAAAGCGCCGCCTTCCGCCCCGACCTGATTCTGCTCGATATCGTGATGCCCGGCATCAGCGGATTCGAGGTGTGCCGTCGCATCAAGGCCGCGCCCGAAACGCGCCTCACGCCCATTATCCTGATCACCGGCCTTTCCGCAACCGCCGATCGCATCAACGGCATCAACGCCGGCGCCGACGATCTGCTCAGCAAGCCGATCGACTTCAACGAACTCCTGGCGCGCACGCGGTCGCTGCTGCGCCTGAAGCAATTCACCGACGAGCTCGAGAACGCCGAAAATGTTCTCTTCAGCCTCGCGCAAAGCATCGAAGCGCGCGATCCCTATACGCTCGGGCACTGCGAGCGCCTGGCGAACATGTCCGCGCGCCTCGCGGAAAAGCTGGGCCTGCCGGAAGAAGAGATCAAGGCGCTGCGCCGCGCCGGGATCGTCCACGATATCGGCAAGGTCGTGGTGCCCGACGCGATCCTGCTGAAGCCGGGACCGCTCTCAGCGGAAGAAACCGAGATCATCCGCAAGCATCCCGTGGTGGGCGAGCGCATCTGCGCGCCTTTGAAAGCATTCCGGCTTGTCTTGCCCATCATCCGCCACCATCACGAGAAACACGACGGCTCGGGCTATCCCGACGGCTTGCACAACGGCGAGATTCCGCTCACGGCAGCCATCCTGCAACTCGCGGACGTCTACGACGCGCTCACCACCGATCGCCCTTATCGCAACGCGTCTCCCTCCGACACGGCCTTGCAGATTATGGAGGACGAGGCAGCGCTCGGCTGGTGGGACCGGAGTTTATTCGACGCTTTCCGCGACATGATCCGCGACGGGCACGCGGCTCCGCCTGCGCCGCTGCGCAAAAGTGCAACTCCGTAGGCGCTCAACGACGGCCGCCGCAATTTAGAATTGGATTCCGATTTCGCTCGAGCGGAAATTCCCAACCGAGAACTACAACCTGCCGGCGGCAACCTTCGAGTCGCCGCCGGCAGAGTTGAGAGAAGCCGTCTTGAGGCCTAGAACATAAACCTCACGGCGAATTGAATCTGGCGTTGCCCGCCGTTATATCCCGGCATGGTCGCGGCCAGTCCGGTCGAGGCCAGGTAGCATGGACCCAAACCGCCCCTGCAAATCGCTCCGCTCTGCGTGTACGCCTGCGGGTTCGAGAGTTGCGAGTAGTATGACTCCGTCGGGGTGACTGTGCCCGGGGTGCCCATCAAGTAGATCTGCGGGCCCACGGTGAAGTTGGGATGGTTGAGGACGTCGAAAAACTCCGCCCGGAACTGCATGGTGAGCTTCTCGGTGAGTTTCGTGTCTTTCATGATCGCGAAGTCGAAGTTGAAGAAATTGGGGTTGTTCAGGAAGTCGCGTTCGGTATCACCGAGGGTGCCATAGGGCGCGAACACGAAGCATTCCGGATTCCACCATTCGGCTTTGGTCCTGACCATGGGCTTGCAGCCGGGGACGAGATCCGGGCGCTCGGCTTCGGTGGCTCCGCCCGTGCCGGATTGATAGGTGGGATTCCCGAACATATCCTGGACGTTAAAGGGCAGTCCGCTAAAGGCGCTGACGATCGGACTGGCTTGCCAGCCCTCCACCCACCGATTGCCCTTAAAAGGCAGCCGATAAATGGCGTTGGCAGTAAACACCTGGTTGGAGTTGAAGCTGCAAGGGCCTCGATCGAGGCTCGGGTTGTAGGCATCATAGACGGCCCACTCACCCTGTTCCGTGCTGATGGTGGCCGAGGCATCATCGGTGCACTTCGACCACGTGTAGCCGACGTTGCCGACCAGGGCCTTGGCCAACTGTCGGTTCAGGCTGACCTGCAAAGAGTTGTAAGTGGAGTGCGCCTCGGGTTTCACGGCTTCCACTGCCTGGAAGTTCTGATTAACGTGTATGCCCAAAAACGGGTTGGTGACAGTGCCCGGCGCCCCCTGCCCGGTGGCGCTGGGGAAGTTTCCGCTGGAGATGGCGGCCGCCTGCTCGTCGGGTGTTGCGATCGAATAGTAGACCGGAGGGTTGGCGTCAATCCAATAGAACAAGTGGGCGCCCGAGGAACCGTTATAGCCCACGGTGAGCACTGTGCCTGCCCCGAGTTCGCGCTGTATGTTCAGGTTGTACTGCATCACGTAAGGCGCCGTGTTCACATTCTGCAGGATGGCATAGTACCAGGCGATCTGGCTGGCAGCGGTCACCCCTGGGGGCGGGCCGAGCAGCTCGGTGGGGCTGGTCGGGAGATTGGGGAAACTGCCGCTCAGAAAGAACAGCGGAGCATTCGGGAGCATGGACGTATTGTCGAGAGCGTAGGTGCGCGCGGTGATGGGCTCGTGGAACATGCCGAAGCCGGCGCGGATGGAGGTCTTGTGATCGCCGAACGGGTCCCAAGCCAATCCGATGCGCGGATCGAAGTCCTTGACATTCGGATTGCTGGTGAAGGGGTGAGCCGCGGTGATGAAACCGTTGAGTTCGGTCGTCGTCGGCGCGGTCAAATTGTTGAACAAGAAAACGGGTTCGTGGACCGTCGTCGGGTTGCTGGCCCATTCGTAGCGCAGTCCGAGATTCAAGGTAAGTTTCTTCGTGATTTTCCAATCGTCCTCGATGTAGGGATCGAACCAATTCTGCCGCCAGTAGCGATACGGGTTGAAGGGGTACGTCGTGCTGCCAATGGTATAGCTGTAGCTGGGAGCGGCCCCGCACACGCAGAGCAGGGCGCTGCCGTACAACGAGCCGCCAACCTCCACCACGTCCGGGACGATCGGAATTCCGGATAAGCTGGCGAAGATCCACGCGCCACCCGGATATTGGTCCCAATACTGGTTCAGTTCCATACGGGTCAGGGTGGCCCCGAAGCGGACGCTATGCGCGCCGAGCGACATGATGACGTCGTCGCCGACGCTGAACCGGTTGGTGACGGGCCGGCTCGGACTCGTCGGCGAAGGACCTATCGCGGACAGAAACGTGCCGTCGGGACTGAAGTCCATATCCGGCAGGCCGGGAGCCGATTGCAGAGGGGGCCCGGTGACGCCGCCATCCGTCGTCTGCGTATAGAGTCGCACAAACCCGAAGCGTGCCTCGTTGAGCAGCCTGGGTGAAAACGTATGCCGCTCTTCGATGGTGAGGTATTGGTTGCGCTCGTTGTCAATTTCCGGGTATCCCGGGATCTGAGAATACACGTACGGGATCACCTGATAGGCGCTCTCCCTCGTGTAGCGGCCGAATATGCTGTCGTTCGGCCCTATGGTGTAGTCCACGCGGCCGACAACATAGTTCTCGTTGCCGATCTGGAGATCGTGCGAACAAAACAGACCGGTGTTGGGCGCAAACTCAATGTTGCTTACGTTGGGGCACTGGGCCTCGCTTTGGGCCAGCGGATACAACCCGAATATGCTTTGCGCCACCGGATTCATCGGCCCGTACGGGCCTTGCCATTGGCCTTCTTCATCTTGCGTAAAGCCGGCGCCCTCGAATAGATCGGGCAAATCGGTCGGCACGAGGGCGCGCGAGGTGGTGCCCGTACCGGCGCGCAGTCCCTCATAGTTTACGAAGAAGAAGGCCTTGTCCTTCATGATGGGACCGCCGAGCGAGGCGCCGAAATTATTCCTCTTGAACGTCGGCTTCTCGCCAGGGACGTCGAAGTAGTTCCTGGCGTCCAGGACGTCGTTGCGGAGGTATTCATACGCCGAGCCGTGGAAGGTGTTGGTGCCCGATTTGCTGACCGCGTTGACGGCCGCGCCGGTGCCGCCGAACTCCGCGCTGTAAGTGTTGGTCAGAATCTGGAATTCCTGGATGGCCTCCATGCCGAGGGAAGTGCCCAGCACACTGATGCCCGCGCCATGATCGAGCCAGTCGCGAATATCTGTGTCATCCAGCATATAGGCCAGTCCCACCGGGCGCGAACCGGAAACGGAGTAGTTGGTTTGCTCGCCGTAGACGGTAGCCGACTGGCCGCCACCACCACCGGTAGCAGGCACCGTGGCCACGCCCGGCGCCATGCTGAGGAGGTCGGTGAAATTGCGGCCGTTGGAGGGCAGATTTTCCATTTGATTGGACGAAATCAACTGGCCCACCGCGGCCGTCTCGGTATCGACTTTGGAGGCCTGGCTCTGCACCTCAATCTTTTCCTCGGCCCGGCCCACAGGCAGCTTGAAATCGAGGACAGGCCGCGCACCGACGCTCAGCACGACGCCGGTTTGCACCACCTGCTGAAAGCCGCTCTTCTCGGCCGAAACGTCGTAGGTGCCGACCTGCATTTCCGGGAGGATGTAGCGCCCCTGCGTGTCGGTACTGCCGGAATAGGTGACGCCGGTATTGACGTCCTTGGCCTGGACTTTCGCGCCCACGATGACCGCGCCGCTCGCATCCATAACTGTTCCGGAAAGCGTAGCTTTTTCCGCCTGCGCGTGGACGCCACTGACAAATAGGCCCAAAAGAGGTACGGCGAGCGCTGCCAGAAAGGCGGCGCGAAGCGCACTGCAGAAGCGGGCCGAATTGCGATGCCGGAGAACTCGAGCGTCCAAGAACATTCACGCCTCCTCGTTAGATCCAATGTGCACGCAGACAGCATCCAGTGCATGGCACGCGAGAATCCACGCAACCATGCCTGGCCACCCGCATCCTGGGAACCAACTCGGAAGCTCAATACTCAGTATTTCGGGGCCTTAAAACAGACGAGCAACGTTCACACGGCTATCGCACGACGCGCCAGCCATGCTGAGTGTAGCCACACCCCCCAACTTGACGCGGCATATACTACTGATTTTGTGGCGGTGTCAAGCAATATCGATACTGACGGCGGGCTGGGGAATCGCAGAGTTGCCAGGGGAGAGAAAATCAACTTCCGAAAAGTGGCTCGTTTTTTGATTCCGAGGGTTTCGGCCGCGAGCGCATACGAGCGCCAGGCACAGGCGCGGGACTCGCGGGAAACTCGCATCGCCCGGTCGGAATCTAGCCGGATTTTGCGAGGCGGTCGTCGCCTGCGTACACCACGAAGCGCTCACCGCGGAGGAAACCGATCAGCGTGAGGCTCATCTCGCGCGCGAGCTGCACGGCCAGGCTCGAGGGCGCCGACACGGATGCGACCACGGGCAGCCCCGCCACGATCGCCTTCTGAATGATTTCGAATCCGCCGCGCCCGCTCACCAGCAGCGCCATATTTGCGAGCGGCATGCGATTGTTGCGCAGCGCCCAGCCGATCACTTTGTCGACGGCGTTGTGGCGCCCGATGTCTTCGCGCAGCACCAGCAATTCGCCGCCAGCATCGAAGAGCGCGGCGGCGTGCAGGCCGCCGGTGCGCCCGAAGACGGCTTGCGAGGCGCGCAGCGTATCCGGAAGCTTCACGAGCACCTTTGGATCGAGGCGGAAATCCGGATTCGGCGGCTGCATGGAACGCGCGCGAACCGAATCGATCGAGGCCTTGCCGCAAATCCCGCAGCTCGATGCCGCGAAAAAGTGGCGGCGCATTTTCTCGAAGTCCGGCATGGACTCCGCCTCGAGCTCGACGCGCACCACGTTCCCGCGAATCGCTCCGGGATTTTCCGGATCGCCGGGATCGTGATCGAGTGCCACGATCTGCTCGCGGCGCTGCACGAGGCCTTCCGTGAGCAGGAATCCCGCCGCCAGATCGAGGTCGTCTCCCGGCGTGCGCATCGTGACGCTCAACGGGTGGTCGCCAACGCGGATTTCAAGAGGCTCCTCGGCGGCGAGATAGTCCTCCTTGCGGCGGACTTTTCCCGCATCCCATTCAGAAACCTGCGTCAGATCGACGCTGCGCTGCTTTCGTGGCAAGTGGCATCTCCCGCGAACGTATGATCCTGGTTCGAGGCGCGAATCGATCAAGCATACATCGGAGATGCCGCAAGTGCGCGCCCACAAAAAACTAGCCCGTCCCGAAGGCGTCGGGACGGGCCAGGGGGCGTTGCACTGGCGTGAGGTGTACTGCGGGGATTCTTTTGCCGCTCAGTTCGGCTGACGCGGCAGCACGACTCCGGTGGACGGATCGAGAATCAACTTCTTGGCCGATGGCCCATTGAAGTCGAACATGCCATTCAGTCTTCCGGCCTTCACGTCGCTCGAATTGCCGCCGATCCGCCCGAGATCCCAGTTGTCTTCGATGAAGCGGAGAATCGACGACTGGTCCGTAGCGCGATGATCGATGTAGTTTTGTTTCGCGTAGGGCGAAATCACAATGAGCGGCAGGCGCGGACCGTAGCCGCACTGGCCCTGTGTGTCGACCGCCGTGGCGGAGCCGCAATCGGCGCTGCCCGCCAGAGCGTCGTCCGCTACCGCCGACTGGTTCACAACGGGGCCGAGCACGTGATCGTACCAGCCGTCGGAGTCGTCGTAGTTGATGATGATCGCCGTATCTTTCCAGTAGGGGCTGTTCATGACGGCGTTAATCACGCCCACGACGAAAACCTGTTCGTCGATGGGATCGGAATAACCCGGATGGGCATCCTGATAGGCGCCTGCTTTGAGGTAGGTCACGGCTGGAAGCCGGTCTTCGCCGAGCGCCGTCCAGAAGGCGTTGAGATCGTACTGATGATTGGCTCCGTCGGATGACGTGCCAATCAAGGAAGGATCCTTGGGCAGGACGTGGTGGAGATTCTGCGTGCTCGTGTAGTACTGAAACGGCTCGTGGTGAGGAATGTAGTCGCCGACAGTTTCCACAGCATCGTCGCCCGCCAAGCCGACGTGATGTGCGCCGCAGATCGCGCGGCCGGTTGCGTCGTAACCCGTTGGCGCAAAGCCGCCTTCGAACCAGCCCCATGTGATCCCCTTCTTGTTGAGGAGGTCGCCGACGGTCTTGCCGGTCATCGACAACATGCTGGCGGTCTGCAATCCAGGATTCGTCAACACGCAGTCGTCGTTCAAAGGCCGCACGTCGCCGATCACGGGGCCGGTGAAAACGTCGTTCGCGATTACGCCTGAAGGGCTCGCCGGCTTTCCATTAACTTTCGTCGGATAAAGAGTACCCGTCGCGGTGGTGCCGGCGACGAGGTTGATCGCTCCGACTGTCGATGGCCCGAACATCGTGCCGTAGGAATTGTCGTTCATCGCGAAATGCTGCGCGTAGTTCCACATCGCTTGAACCGTATTTCCGTCGAAGTAGCCCATCACGACGCCCGTTCCCTTGCCGTAATCGTTGCACGGAGAAGATGCAGACGATCCCGACCCGGTCGACTCGGGATACTTGTCCATCAAACCGTGGTCGACTGCTTCCTGCTCGGGCGTGTAGCTGTGATTCTGGTCGCACGTCACGGACTGCACGCCGGTATCCATGCGAAACGGCTGGGTGGAATTCGGGTTCTCGGTGAGAAGGCCGCCGGCAAGGAGGTTATTCGCTCGCGGCGTGCCATCTTTCGCGTGGAAGGCCGGTTCACCTTGCGGATTGGTTGCGTAAGGATACGTGCCAAAGTAGTGGTCGAAGGAAATGTTCTCGCCGAAAATCACGATCACGTGTTTGATCGGCGTTGTGGTTTCTATCTCTTCGGCAGCGTCTTTCTGCCCGGCCAAGAGACTCCCAGGCACCACCAGAACCAGATTGGAGGCAAGCGCGATAGCTGCCACCCGGCGAAGATACGTACGGATCATGAGCTCTCCTTGAAGTTTTCGGAAAATCCCGGTCTGACGCCGTGGCCCCGCGGGGGCTCGGCAGCCGCATGGGCTGCTTGAGAGGCTCTCGGAATCAAACGCGTGCAGCAAAGGGATACGCGCCCGTTGTTATTCCCAGATGACACGCGCGTTAAAAACTGGCCGATGCCTTCGCGAGCACCGCGATGGGCGCCTTCGCGCTCTTTGTCCGATAGGAAATTCGAAGGGAGCGCCTTTTGCCTGCGGAATATGCCAGGCCGCACAGCGGACGCCCCACGTAGGCCTGCGCTCCGAGCAAATTCTTGCTGCCTTTGGGCACCACGCGAATCACGCCCATCATTCCGCCATCCTCATGTTCGAGCAGGTGGCAGTGGTAGACGAACGTCCCGATGATATTGGGATCGCGGAAATCCATTCGCAGTTTCACGCTTGGATACTGCTTGCTCTTGCCGTCCCAGTAAGCCACGTTGATCGTATCGCGGAGAAACGGCTCGTCGACGGGCACGCCGTTCCACTCGACCAGCAGGAAATGGAGCTGATGGATGTGAAAGGCATGCAGCTCCTGCGTCCGGTTCTCGACGATCCAATCCTCCACGTCTCCCTGCTGCGCAATGATGTTGGGAGTCTTGTCGTTCGGGTCGAACACCTTCGGCTTCTGGCCCTCGACCGTGATCATGAAATCGGTTTTGCTTTTGGGATCGCTGGGATCGTGCGGCTGCTCGGAAAAATAGAGCACGCGCGTTCGCACCGGCTTCACGTCTCCAAGCCACACCGAGGGCGACGGCGGCAGGGGGGTGGGCGACGCAGCCAGTCGCACGCCCGGCTCGGGCGCGTCCGCGGCGGCGACGATCGTCGCGAGCGGCCGCGTCGGATCGTTCTCGCCGGCGGGCCCTGTGTCCACCGTGCGCGTGACGAAGCTTCCGCTCTCGCCCTCGGGCGGGGCCTTCACGATCACGCCCACCCGCCCGGCCGGAGGCAGCAGCACATGGCTCTCCCAGATAATGCGATTGCGCGCCATCCCGTTTTCGTCGATGGGCACTCCATCGAGCGAAACCACCCCCATCATTTCCGGCTTGTTGTTGACCAGCATCTGCAGATCGAGATACGTGATCGCCGAAGCATTCAGCACGCACCAAAGCTCCTTTTCGCCGGGGCGTATCTTGATGACGCCCGGCGGATACTTCGGGTAGGGCACCGGGACAAAATTGATCGAGAGATCCTTGGCGGGCGTGCCGCCGCCGGAATTCGTGTTGAGGATGTCGCCTTCATTGTCGCGAAGAATCAGCGGCGGCACCGAATTGGCGGCCGCCGGCGGCGCGTTCGGATTGAGCAAGCCCTGATCGCGAATGATGAAGACGCGCTCCGCGAGCCCGGCCAGCACGGGATCGGCTCGCTCGATTCCCTCGACGATCAGCGCGCCCGAGGCCCCTCCCTGCACCTGCACGTTCGTGAAGCCGTGCACGTGCGGGTGATACCAGTAGAGCCCCGGAGGCTCGTTGCGCGGAATCCGGAACCGGTATTCGAAAGGCCTGCCGCCCGGCTGAACGAACGTATTGAGGACGTCGTCTTGGTGGCACACGGGCGGCACCGTCAGGCCGTGGAAATGCAAATTTGTCGAAGCGGAGGTCATCCCGCTGCCGGTGCATTCGCCGCGCATCCCGGCCATCGCGCCCTCGGGCTGCCTGGCGCCCGGCGCGGGCGCAGCCACCCGCACCTCGTTTCTCAGCCGCAGAATCAGCAGATCACCGGGCTTTAGGCGCAGTGTGGGCGCCTCGCTGCCATCCTTCGAGACGTAGCAGTAATGCATCTGCCCGCGCGCGTCGAGAAAATCGCGGTACGCGAAATCGACGCGCAGCACGCCGTTGCGGCTGCTCAGGTCCTTGGGTTCGCGCACCACGCTGCCCGCGGCAGGGCGAACCGGGCATGGCTCGGGCGCGGCCTTCTGCGCGAGCGCGCGCCCGGGAAGCACAAAACATGCCAGCGCGCAGCCGGCAATCGCCAGCGCGCGGCAACGCAGCATGAATTTCTCTTCGATGAGGCCGTCTCCCGGCAGCCGAAACGAAAAAATCATCGGCTGCGACTCTAGCTTCCCAGGTTGAAGCGAAGCCACACATTTTCTACGGCCCTGGGGCTGCCGCGCATGAATCTTCTGTGAACGTTCGCTTACAAGATGCGTATCGCCCTTCGCCAAGCCTCGCGCAGCTTTTATTGCGCGACTTGCAGGGCCGGCGGCAGCCCTTTGCGCGCCAAGCGATAGCGCCCCGATAACCCGCCATTTTCTTGCCTGATCCAAGGCCTGCTGCTAAACTATCGCGGCAAGAGCTAAGGCGCTGCCTGCGACATTCTCATAGAAGGTATCCATGTCTGGACATTCGAAGTGGGCCACAATCAAACACAAGAAAGCGGCCACGGACGCCCGCCGCGGCAAGATCTTCACCAAGCTGATCCGCGAATTGACCATCGCGACCCGCACCGGCGGAGCTGATCCGGTCACCAATCCGCGCCTTCGCACGGCCATCCTTGCCGCTAAGGGCGAGAACATGCCCAACGACAACATCGAGCGCGCGATCCAGCGCGGCGCGGGTACCCTCGAGGGCGAAACTCTCGACGAAGTGACTTTCGAAGGCTATGGCCCCGGCGGCGTAGGAGTGCTCGTGCAGGTCGTCACCAGCAACCGCAACCGGATCGTGAGCGAGATTCGCCACATGTTTTCGAAGAACGGCGGCAACATGGCCGAAACGGGCGCCGTGGGCTGGATGTTTCATCGCAAGGGCGACATCGTCGTCCCCAAGGAAGCCGCGGACGAAGACAAGATGATGAGCATCGTGCTCGACGCCGGCGCCGAAGACCTGAAGGACGATGGGGCGGCATGGGAAGTCACCACGCCTCCCGAAGCGATGGAGAAAGTGCGCGAGGCGCTGGTCGGCGCGGGCATCACCCCCGCTTCGGCTGAAGTCGCCTGGCTGCCGCAGAACTACGTGAAGCTCAGCGGCCCGCAGGCTCAGCAGATGCTGCGCATGGTCGAGGCGCTCGAGGATCACGACGACGTGCAGCACGTCTACGCGAATTTCGACATCGACGAAAAAGAGATCCAGGCCGCCGTCGCCAGTTAGTTCACTCGGCGCACAATTGCGCAAAAATACTACTACCCCGTCCGGCTTCCCGCACGTAGACTGTGCGCGACCATGCCTCCTTCATTCGTCCAGCCGGCCGCGGCCGGCCGCAAACTGCGCGTCCTGGGCGTCGATCCGGCCGTCGTGGGCGCTACCGGTTTTGGCGTTATCGAAGTGGACGCCAGCGGCGCGCGCCTGATGCGCTTCGGCGCGTGGAAGCTTCCGACGAGCGTCACCTTTGCCGTCCGCTTGCGCGAAATCCACTTTTTGGTGTCGGGGATCGTGCAGCAGTTCGCGCCAGATGCTGTTGCGGTGGAATCCGCATTCGCCGCGCTCAACGTGGGCACGGCGCTGAAGCTCGCGGAGGTGCGCGGCGTGGTGCTTCTGGCCGCGGCCCAGGCGCAGATTCCGGCGCACAGCTATTCGCCGCGCGAGGTGAAGGCCAACGTGACCGGCTACGGCGCCGCCTCGAAGCAACAGGTGCAACAGATGGTGAAATCGCTTCTCGGCCTCGATCAGTGCCCTCAACCCTCCGACGCCGCCGACGCTCTCGCCGTAGCGCTCTGCCACGCGCAAATGTCGCGCGCCCGCGAGCGCCTGGCAGTTTCCACCGGCCTGCGCCGCCTATCGGCCGCCCCGGCCAGAGGGCCGCGGGCCGCCCGCATCTCCATTCCTCGTGTTTGAATCCCGTCGCAGGCGAATGAAAACTCACCTCGCGCTGGAATCGGAATCCAAGCATGAGTTAATCTTGTTGCGACCCGAATGAGCTCGCGCCCTGATTGCAAAGCATTGCTCGTTGTACTTCTGCTCACCGCCGCGCTCGCCGCCTTCGCCGCCACGAACGCCTCCGCGGCGCCGGGCGACGAGGCGACCATTACTTACCGCAAGGTGTTCAAGTCGAGTTATCCCGAGTTTACCGAAATCAAGATCAGCCAATCGGGTGCGGCCACTTACGACATTCGCCAGCTCAGCGACGCCTCCGCCCCGCAGGCCGCCCGGATCTCCGCGCCGCTCGTGGCACGCATTTTCGACCTTGCCGCCAAGCTCCGGAATTTCGACGGCGTCGACCTCGAGATGCACCACCGCATCGCCAACCTCGGCGAGAAGACGTTCACGTATCAGCTCGGCTCCGAGACGTACTCCGTCACCTTCAATTACACGGCCAACGAGCCTGCCTCGCAGTTGCTGGCCATCTTCGACGATCTCGCCCGCCAGCAGACCGATCTCTCGGATCTCGAGCGCACCATGCGCTACGACCGCCTCGGCGTCAACGACGTGCTGATGCAAGTCGAAAAAGACTACGACAACAAGCTCTTTCTCCAGCCGGATCAGTTTCTTCCGGCCCTCGACCAGCTCGCCGCCGACACCCATTTCATTGATATCGCCCGCGAACGCGCCCGCAACCTCGCGGCCCGCATCCGCGCCTCGAATTAGCCGCGCGCCGGACCGCAACTTTTTCCCGCGAGCCGTGATGAATCCCACCAGGTGGCCGTGTGTCGACCGGGCTCGGGGGAGCCGAGGCTAGGCCCTGGGGCTAGGCGATGGCATTCCCGCGCGGTCCGGCCGCCCGCGGCTACCTGTACTTTTTCTGGACCTTTGGATAGCACCCTGTCCTATCGGCCCTTGTGCCTAGAATGGTTCCGAGGACCGCGTCATGAGCCGCGATGAGAGGAACGGGAAAGCGAGATGCCGACGGTGGAACCGGAGACCACAAGCCGGAAGGGCCGTTCCGCCATCTGCCGCCGCATTTCTAGTCGACACTGCGGCGATCCGAAATCGCTGCAACCTGCTCGAAACAAAGGAGGGCGTGCTTGTCTCATCGACACGGCTATGGCCGCTCCGTGGCGCGGCTTTTTCGCGGGAACCATTTGCGCGTCTCGCCGGAATTACGAAGAGGCGGCGTCTGGGCGGGGTTTTCGCTGCCTTTACCTTTAACGCAATTCTTCGCGAACGTTCATCCATCCTGGGAGGCGGCTGGTAGCATCTGACGTATCCAACATGCGAGACCTACACATGAATAAAAACAAAGTGTTGCTGGCCTTTGCTCTGCTTTCGCTCGTCGTCTTGCGCGCGTCGTCGCAGGCGACCTATTCGGCGCCGCGCATCAACGCGGCCGTCAACGATTCGGTATTGACGGTGCTGCACGGCAACACCTATCCGCTCGCGGTGCCGCAGTTCGATCATGGCCCGGCGCCGGCCGCCCTGCCGCTGCAGCACATGCTACTCGTCCTCAAGCGCAGTCCGGCCCAGGAGGCCGCGCTCGAAGCGTTCATGGCCGAGCAGCTGGACCCTTCCTCGGCGAATTACCATCACTGGCTGACGCCGACGGAGTTCGGGCAGATGTATGGCCCCGCGCAACAGGATGTCGACGTCGTGACGAAATGGCTCCAGACGCACGGCTTCCAGGTGAACAACGTCGCGAACGGGCGCACGACTATCGACTTCTCCGGCAACGTGGCACAGGTCCAATCCGCTTTCCATACGGCAATCCATCAGTACGTGGTGAAGGGCGAGCAACACTGGGCTAACGCGACCGATCCGTCGATTCCGACGGCGCTCACGCCGGTGGTCGCCGGAGTCCGCTCGCTGAACAATTTTTACCCCAAGCCGATGGCGCGCAAGCGCCTCGCTTCGGTGCACCCTGGATTCACGTTCAACCCGGGCGGATGCGACATTGCCGGAAGCAATTCCGAATGTTTCACGGTCGGGCCGAACGACTTTTCCACAATCTACAACGTCGGGCCTTTGTATAACGACGGAATCGACGGCTCCGGCGAGACGATCGCCATCGTGGGCGACAGCAATATCAACCTGCAGGATGTGGCCCAGTTCCGCCAGATTTTCGGCTTGTCCGCGAATGTTCCCAACGTGATCGAACCCGATGGCGCTGTAACCACGAATTCTGACGAAATAGAAGCGGCTCTTGACACCGAATGGTCCGGCGCGGTCGCAAGAAACGCCACGATTGACCTGGTGATCGCGCCTTCCTCGGCGAATGGCGTAACGTTTGGTGGCGACATTGCCGCTGCGTACATCATCAATTATCCCAACGCAACCCACACGAACACGAGCGCCGGCCTTGCGCCCATTCTGAGCGAGAGCTTCGGCGCATGCGAATTCGACCTGGGAACAAGCGGAAACGCCTTTTACAACACGGAATGGCAGCAGGCGGCAGCGGAAGGAATTACCGTTCTGGTCGCATCGGGCGATCAATCCGCCGCGTCTTGCGACGTTCCCGCGCCCGGCAACCCACCGGGCTGCGGCGGCTTCTCCTCCAACACGCTGCTGCAAACCGCGCGCTGCGGGCTGGCCGTGAATGGAGTGGCATCGACTCCATACAACATCGCCGTGGGCGGCACTGATTTCAACGATCTGGGCGTCGAAGGAAACTACTGGAATACGACTCCCGGCGCGCAATCGTCCGCTTTAGGATACGTTCCCGAGGACGTGTGGAATGACACGTGTACGAACTCGATCCTGTTCGATCTCGTCAGCGTCAGCCCGCCGATCACGAACGGCGTGGAAAGCTGCAGCGACGCGAGCATCCAGGCCGTAGGGGAAAGTGAAACTCCGCTCGTGGAAGTGGCCGGCAGCGGCGGCGGAGTAAGCAATTGCACCAACGGCGCGACATCGATCTCCGGCTGCTCCGGCGGCAACGCGCAGCCGACCTGGCAAAATGGCGTGGCCGGCGTCCAAGGCACCACGCGCAACATGCCGGACGTCTCGCTTTTCGCCGGCGATGGCCTCGTCGGGCATTTCTACGTGATGTGCGAAGAGGATATACCCGAAGAAACCGACCAGTTCGGCGACCCCGTACCTGGAACCGGGCAAAGTGGCGGCGCGTGCACGCTGGGTGCGAGCCCAGTCTTCGTCGGCGTAGGAGGCACTTCGGTCTCCGTGCAGGCGTTCGCCGGCATCATGGCGCTCGTTGACCAGAAGCACAATTCGAAGCAAGGAAACGCCGGTTCGGTTCTCTACCCCATGGCCGCGCAGGCGGGCGCCAGTTGCACCTCTGCCGGCTCACCGGCGTCGACCTGCAAGTTTTACGATATTATCGTCGGAACCAATTCGACTCCCTGCACGATCGGCAGCATCGACTGCACCACCACGGCGAGCCTCCCGGGCATTTTCGCGCGCCCGCTCTCGCCCACCGTGGTCCGCGCGATACGCATCTTCTGCGCTCTCGGCATCGGGCTCTTGCTTCTGCTCGGGCTGCGCCGCAAACAGGCGCGATGGGTGACGGCGGCGGCGCTCTGCGGCACGGCTGCCCTGTTGCTCGTGAGCGTCGGTTGCGGCGGTGGTGGCAGTAGTTCGGGCACCGGAACCGGCAGTGACGAGGGTACTCCCGAGGGCATCTTGACCGGCTACAACGCAGGGGCAGGCTTTGACCTCGCGACAGGTCTCGGCTCCGTGAACGCCACCAACGTGGTGGACTCCACGATGTGGGCCGGCGTGGCGCCCGCCGCTCCTCCGGCGACGATCGATCGCCCGACGATCACCGCGCCGGTTGCGGCGCTGGCGATCGTCTGCGCGCTCTGCCTCGGCTTCCTTTTCGCCGGCTTGCGCCGCAGGCAGCTTCGCTGGACCACGGCCGTGCTCCTGCTTGCGTTCGCGCTTTCGATCTTGAGCGCCGCGCGCACCAGCGCCAGCCCGCGCCCGCATCATCCCGTATCCCGAGCCCCTTCCGCGATGCGCCTCGCCTCGTGGACGGCAAGCCACCGATAACCGAAACGCTTCTCGATTTGGTTCAGCGCCGTAGAGCCGGGCCGTCGGTTGGGCGGCCCGGCACGCGGCGAGTCTTACCGCGCGGCTTTCAGGAAATCACGATCCCGGCGTACCCGACCACGCGCTCCCGATCGTCATTGATGTCTCCCGAGGTCGCGTACCGCACGAGCCGCGCTTCGGTCGCGCCGAGATCGCGCATCGCAACCAGCATCGCCACCGTCGCCGCATAGCCGCACATCGAAATCTGTTCGCGCCGCACCGTGTCGTGGAGTCCCTGCGGATCGAGCGCCAGGATGCGCGCGATCGCGCGCTCATCCTTCGCGCGTGTGATTGCGTCGTTCTCGTAGTGGTTCATGTCCGAGCTCGCGATCACGAGCACGGGTTCCTTCTGCGCCGCCACGACCCGCGCAACCGCGTGCCCGAGCTCTTCGATCGCCGGATAGCGGTCCGTCGCCAGCACCACCGGCACGAACCGGAAATCCCCGGCGAGCCGCTGCAGAAACGGAATCTGCACCTCGAGTGAATGCTCGCGCTCGTGCGCCACGGCATCCTCCCGTAGCCGCGGACACTCATAGGCCAGCTGGCGCGCCAGCGCCGCATCGATCGCCGCATCGCCGAGCGGCGTTGCAAAGCTGCCTTCGGTGAGAATCGCCATCGCTTCGCCGCGCGGAAAATGGCGCGGCCCCAGCAGAATGCACCGCGCTGGAATTTCGACCGACGCGTATACCGCGCCCGCCACGTGCCCGGAGTACATGTACCCCGCATGCGGCACCACGCACGCGCGCGCCGCAAGTTTTGGCGCAGGCGCGGCCGCCGCTGCGTCCGTGAATCCATCGATTTGGCGCGCGAGTTCCCCGGCATCCGACGGGTAGAAAGTGCCCGCAACCGCAGGTGGGCGAATCATTGCAGAATCATTGCACTGGATGGGAATTAAAGCGAGCGAGGCGCCCGCGCGGAATGGAAGCTACAGCGAGGGCTTGCCCTTGATGCGGAGCGCCACCGTGCCGCCTTGCTTATACAGGATCTTCACTTTGTCGCCGTTCTGGTAGCCGCCCGCATCGGCGACCTGCTCCATCCGGGCCTGCACGTCCGCGGAAAACGTGAAGGTATGGAGCGCCAGCGGGTTGCCCTGTTCGCGCACAACCATCGAATGCCGGTCCGCGTGCACCACTTCCGCCTTCAGCCAGACATTCTTCGGCGTGGTCTGCCTCACGGTCATAGGCGTAGCCGACGTCGTCGCCGACATCGTCACCTGCGCCATGGCCGGCGCGGCCGCAAACACCAGCGCCAGAGCCACTGTGGCGGCAATCTCGACGGCGATCTTATAGCTCTTCATCGAAGGATATCTTCAGCGATTTCAGAAATTTGATGTCTTGCGGCGTAATCTCGACCTTCGGCTCGGCGTCGTCTTCCTCGAGGACTTCTTCGTCCACCCGGATATGCAGCGATTCCAGAAACCGGCGGTCCTGCGTCGTCATTTTCGAGTCTTGCGCCGTCCGCTTCGCCAGCCCGATCGTCGCATCGAGCTTCAGGACGATATCGAAGCCGGCCGCGCGGATGCTGGAAATGGCCTCGGCGATCCGTTCCGAGTCCGAGACACTGTCGTTGATGGCGTGCCCGAGCTCGCGCAGGAGCTGCTTCATCCGGTCGTCGAGTTGCACAGGGGTGGCCTCCTCTCGAAGCCCTTTCCTACCCTAATTGTAAAGATGGCGCAAGCACGAAACAAGGCCCGACGCCGGCATCTGATCCGTTTTGTCACCTGCCCGCCCGTGCAGCCGCCTGCTGGCCGCGTTCGCGGCGCAGCCGCGCGGCCACCAGCCGGATCTCGTCGAAGGTGATATCGGCAGGCAGCGCATCCTTCAGCGGCCGAAGCCTCTCCACGCCAAGCTGGCCGCACGCTTCCTCGATTTTCGCGCGCTTTTCATCGCCCAGCCACCGGGGTTCAAACTCGATTTCGCCGCGCTGCACGAGATCGGCCACCATCGAGATGACGCTCGATAGCTGCCGCCCGCGAATGCCGGCGATTTCGGCCAGCGTGCGCCCCTCGGCGAGCAGTCTCATTGTTTCCTCGGCGGGCTTTGATCTGGGTTCGAGCGTTCCAAGGGCGCGCGCGCCGCTGCCATAGCTTTTCAGCGCCTCGATAATCTGCTCTCCGTAAAGCTCGCACTTGCGCTCGCCGAATCCGGGCACCTGCAAGAGTTCCGCGAGCGATTGCGGCCGCCTGCGGCACAGCTCGTCGAGCGAAGTATCGTGCATGATGATGAAGGCGGGCGTGCCGCTCTCCTTCGCCGTGGTGCGCCGCCATTCGCGAAGATATTCGCGCAGATCCGGATCGATGTCCGCCGCGCTCGCAGCGCCGGATTTCTTCCTGGATTTCGCGGCGCTCGCCGGGGCCGCGACGGGCGCGCTCACCGGGCGCGCGGCCAGCCACTCCGGTTCGGCGCTGCATGTATCGCACGCCGAGCATGATTTCCATTTCGGGTTCTCGCCGAAATGCGCGCAGATTCCGTGGTGGCGGCACCTGCCCGGCTCGACGAATCGCTTGATTTCGTCGTAGCGCTGCCACGCGCGTTCGCGCTCCGCGGGGTCCGCAATCTCCTTCGTGAAATGGACCAGCAGCGCCGTATCGCGCTTCTGCCACAGCAACAGGCAATCCGCGGGCTCGCCGTCGCGTCCGGCGCGGCCCGCCTCCTGATAGAATTGCTCGATCGATTTCGGCAGCGACAGATGAACCACGGCGCGCACCGCGGCCTTGTTGATTCCCAATCCGAAGGCGATCGTGCCGACGAGCACGCGCACCTCGTCTGACATCCACCGCTCCTGGTTGCGCCGCCGCGTCGCGGCGTCCATCTTCCCGTGATAGGCGATCGCCAGAATTCCGTTTTCCTCAAGAAAGTCGACCGTCCGCTCCACGCGCGCGATCGTCGGCGCGTAGACGATCACGTTGCTGCCCGCATGATTTCGGAGCGTGCGCAGCAGCAGATCGGGCTGCGTCTTCGCGTCGCACTCTTTCACGATGTAGCGGAGGTTCGGCCGGTGGAAGCTCGCGATGTATTTGTCCGGCGCGCGCAGCTTGAGCTGCTCGATGATGTCGTGGCGCACGCGCCGGGTCGCGCTGGCCGTGAACGCCGCGATCGGCCGGTCCGGGAAACGCTCGCGCAGCCGGCTCAGCTGGCGGTATTCCGGGCGGAATTCGTGGCCCCACTCCGAAATGCAATGGGCCTCGTCGATCGCAAAAAGCGAAATCGGGACGCGCGCGAGCCATTCGAGGGTGTCCGCGCGCGCAAGCCGCTCCGGCGAAACATACAGCAGCCGGTAACGCCCGCCGCGCGCATTGCGGATCAGTTCCGACTGTTCCGCATCGGAGAGCACGCTATTCAGCGCCGCCGCCTCAATCCCCATCTGGGCGAGTTGCGCCACCTGATCCTGCATCAGCGCGATCAGCGGCGAAATCACGATCACCGTCTGCCCTGTAAGCATCGCCGCGGGAAGCTGGTAGCAGAGCGATTTCCCTCCGCCCGTAGGCATCACCACGCACGTGTCGCGATTCGCGAGCAGGCTGCGCACGATGCGGTGCTGCAGCGGACGAAACGAATCGTATCCCCAATAGCGCCGCAGCGCCGCGAGCAGTTCCACGTCCGAGACCATCCCCGGAGTATAGCCGCGCGGACCACACGCGTCGATATGAGGAGAAATACGCACGATGCGATAGTTGCCTTACGGATGGCGTTGCGCGCCGCGCGTAGCGCCTGGTCTCCAGAATGCGTGCGAGCACGTCCCTGAAGCAATCCCGGGCGAGCCCGGGCGGCAAATAGCGGGAGCGAGATCACGGACACCACGCGGTTGCGTCCGCTCTCCAAATACCTCGTCCCCCAAGGCCAATTCGCATTAAAATCGACCTATGTCCGCCCGGATGCTTCCCGCGCTCTGGCGCTCGTTCATCGTCACTCTGCGCGTGGCCTGGCGCCTTGCCCGCCAGCTCTTTCACGAAGCCACCGGCGCATTTTTCGGCATCTTTGCAGCCTGGGCCGCCTTCGCCGCGTGGAAACAATGGAAGCATCGCCCGGCCCTGTGGCTCATGGGCTTTGCGCTGGCGTATGCCATAATGATGGCCGCGTTTTCGTTTGCGTCGTTTCGCCGGGCGCGCCGCGTCCGCTGAATTTTCCTGCTGCAAATGCCCTTTCGCCGATGCCCGATCGCAAATGACTGACCACGCCAAGAAATCCGGCACGGTTTCCGAGCGCAAAGCCGCCTCCACCACGGGCCTGCAGATGGAAGCGGTCATCACGCCGGAAGATCTAGTGGGATGGGCTCCCGAGCGCGATCTCGGCTACCCGGGCGAGTTCCCTTTCACGCGCGGCGTTTATCCCACGATGTACCGCGGCCGCCTGTGGACCATGCGCCAGTACGCCGGCTTCGGCAGCGCCATCGAATCGAATCGCCGCTACCGCTACCTGCTCGAAAAGGGACAGACGGGCCTTTCCGTCGCTTTCGATCTCCCCACGCAGATCGGCATGGATTCCGATCACGCGCTCGCGCAGGGAGAAGTGGGCAAAGTGGGCGTGGCCATCGACTCGCTCGACGACATGCTCGCTCTTTTCGACGGCATCCCGCTCGAACGCGTCTCGACCTCGATGACGATCAACTCGACTGCCGCGATTCTGCTCGCCCTCTACGTGGCCGTGGCGAAAAAACAGGGCGCGAATCTCGCGCGCCTTGCCGGCACGGTGCAAAACGACATCCTGAAGGAATATATCGCGCGCGGCACCTACATCTACCCGCTGCGCCCAGCGATGCGTATCGTCACCGACGTCTTCGCCTGGTGCCGCACTGAAATTCCCAATTGGAACCCGATCTCGATTTCCGGCTATCACATTCGCGAAGCAGGTTCGACCGAGGTGCAGGAAGTCGCCTTCACGCTCGCGAATGCCATCGCCTACGTTGAGGCCGCGATCAGCGCAGGCCTCCAGGTCGACGAATTTGCGCCCCAGCTTTCTTTTTTCTTCAACGCGCACAACGAATTTCTGATGCAGATTGCAAAATTCCGCGCGGCGCGGCGCCTCTGGGGCCGCACCATGCGCGACCGCTTTGGCGCGCGCGATCCGCGCTCGATGATGCTCCGCTTCCACGCGCAAACGGCCGGCTCCGCCCTCACCGCGCAGCAGCCCGAAAACAACATCGCGCGCGTGGCCCTGCAATGCCTCGCCGCCGTGCTGGGCGGCTGCCAATCGCTGCACGCCAATGCCCTCGACGAAGCGCTCGCGCTGCCAACCGAGGAAGCCGCGCTGCTGGCCTTGCGCACGCAGCAGATCATCGCGCACGAAACGGGCGTCGCCAATACGATCGATCCCGTCGGCGGCTCCTACGCCATCGAACAGCTCACCGGCGAAATCGAGTCCGCCGCGCAGGATTACATCGCGAAGATCGACGCGATGGGCGGCATGCTGCGCGCGATCGAGACCGGCTACGTCCAGCAGGAAATCCAGAAATCCGCGTACGAGTATCAGCGCGCCATCGAACGCGGTGAACAAGTGGTCGTGGGCGTGAATCGCTTCCAGACCGATCAGGAGCGCCCCATCCCTACGCTGCGCATCGACCCCGAGATCGAGCGCTCGCAAATCGCTCGCCTGCAGGCATTGCGCGCGCGCCGCGACGCCGCCAAATCGCGCGCCGCGCTCGACGAAATCGAACGCCGCGCCCGCGGCACGGAGAATCTGATGCCCGCGATTTTGGCCGCGGTCGAAGCCTTCGCCACGGTCGGCGAAATTTCCGATTCCCTCCGCCGCGCCTTCGGCGAATACCGCGAATCCGTCGTCATCTGAATGCAAAAGCAGGTCTACCGCAGGGGCGCAGAGAACGCAGAGAAATCGCAGAGCAGATTCCTCGCCGTCGGCGAGCGAGCCTCGCTGCATCGCCCGTTCACCTAAAGACATCGTGGGAAAGGCAAGACCGCGCACCCAGTGTCTTTGGGGTTCCTCTGCGGCCTCTGCGGCCTCTGCGGTGAACTTGGTATTTTCTTTGGTTGTCTCCGTGTTCGCTGTGCTGCTCGGCGTCCTCTGTGTTAAGTTTTTCGGTCCCTGCGACCGCCATGAAAATCGTCCTCGCATCCGCTTCGCCGCGCCGCGCCGAAATCCTCCGCAATGCGGGCATTTCTTTCGAGACGCAAATCACGCTTCTCGATGAATCCCTGCTGCCGGGAGAATTGCCCGGCGACTACGTCCGCCGCCTCGCGCTCGAAAAGGCCCGCGCGGCCGCCGGAGCACGCCGAGATCGCGGCGACGCTCTCTTCATCGGCGCGGATACTGCTGTGGTCGCCGCGGGCGAAATCCTCGGCAAGCCCGAATCCGATGAAGATGCGCGCCGCATGCTCCGCCTCTTAAGCGGCGCCACTCACGAAGTCCACACGGGCCTCGCCCTGCTGCGCCGGCCGGATGAACTCGATCGCGTGGTCGAAGAAATCACGCGCGTCTCTTTCGCCCCGCTCTCCGACGCCGAAATCGCCGCCTACGTCGCTACCGGCGAGCCATTCGATAAAGCGGGCGGCTACGGAATCCAGGGCGTCGCGGGACGCTACGTCACTCGCATCGAGGGCTGCTACTTCAACGTGATGGGATTGCCGCTGGCGCGGCTCTGGTCGCTTCTAAAGGAATTCGGCTGGGAAAATCCTGCAGGCACATAGCGGGCGCCGGGATCCGCAAATGGAGACGGCGGCCGGGAGGCCGCCGTCAAAGATTCGTGCAAAATCCGCGCGCTACTTCTTCTCTTCGACCGACACCGAAGGCGGCGCATTCGTCGCTACCGGTGGCGCGGGAGCCGCTGCCGGCGGCTGCGGCGGATCGCCGCGCATGCCGTCCTTGAACTCGCGCACGCCCTGCCCCAGGCCCTTCATCATTTCAGGAATTTTCTTCCCGCCGAAAAGCACGAGCACCACAACGGCGAGGATCAAAAGATGCATTGGGCTATCAAACATCGAAACCTACCTTTCGCACCCGGCCGACCGCGCCGGGCGCCCCAAACCTACCACATCCGGAGCGCGCCGCACATCGCTCTACCTCGCGGCTCAGCCTCCGGGCGCCCCAAAAGCCTTCGTCTGCGCCTACAGTATAACACGCTCGTCCCCGGCCCGCCGCGTCACGTGCTCGCGGTCCAGATGCTCGAGCAGCGGAATCGCATATTTCCGGCTGATCCCCGCAAGCTCTTTGAACGCGGTGATCGGCAGCCGATTGCCCTTTTCTTTGCTGTACTTCGCCAGCATCCCGCGCAATTGCGCCAGGGCCTCGCGATGAAACACGAGGTCGTCCGCGATCTTCACCAGCACTTTTTCGCGCAGCAGCATCTGCAGAATTCTCTGCGCGCGCGCCGGCTCGACGGGCAGCTTCCCGAGAACCGTTGTCACGCTCGGCACCGTCAATCCCGCGCGCTCGAATTCCGCCTCGATCATCTCCTTGGCGCGCGCCTCATCCGCCGACAGCGTAATTTCGCGTCCGGCGCGCCGCACCAGATCGCCCGATACGCTCACGGCCTGCCGTTTCGATAAATCGCCGAGCGCCGCTTCAAAAAGCTCGAATCGCGGCTTGCCGACGCGCCCGCGCAGTTCCTGTTTCGGAATGCCCGGCAACAGCGGATTGTCCCTGTGGAATCGGTCGACGGCCTCCAGGATCGCGGCTGCCGTCTTCGTGAGAATCTGCTCGGGCGCCACCGTCAGCGGCTGCTCGGCCAGAATCCGCAGCTTCTTCTGTTCCACCAGCCTCTTCACCGTCGCGCGGACATCCGCTTCGAGCCACCCGGTCCTCGCCACCATTTCTTCAAGAGTCAGGCCGCGCGGCGCCGCCTCGCCGATGGCCGCGAGCACCTCCTCCGGGCTCCCGTCTTCGATCCTCTCGAGGAAATTGCCCACCGCCGGATCGTTCCGCTTGTGGCGCGCCGGCCGCGCGTCCACCACGATGCCGCCGCCGATGGTGACGACCGGCGAAAACTGCCGCAAAATAAAGCGATCGCCCGGAAGCAGCAAAATCTCATCGTCCAGCCGCAGTTGGACGAGCGCCGATTCGCCCGGCGCAAGCTCGGGGCGGTCGAGCAGCACGATCTCGGCGATCGTTTCCGCAGCGCCCTCATGAAAATGGGCCCGCGTGCGATTCTTCAGTGGCCGCGCGGAATTCAGCAGCGTGATCCGCGCGTCCGCTCGTTTTGTCGACGCAAAGATTCCCGGCGGCGCCAGCACCATCCCGCGCTTCACGTCCCCGTGGTCGATGCCCTGCAGATTCACCGCCGTGCGCTGCCCCGCCACCGCTTGCTCGATCGCCTTCCCGCCCGAATGCAGCCCGCGCACGCGCACGAGCTGCCGCACCGGATAGATCTCGATCTCGTCCTTCACCTTCACCGAGCCCGAAATCAGAGTCCCCGTCACCACCGTCCCGAATCCCTTCGTCGCAAACGAGCGGTCGACCGGCAGGCGGAAATGCCGGGTCACATCCTTGGCTGGAGTTTCATGGGCCGCGCGCAATAGCTCCTTTTTCAGGGCGTCGAGTCCCGCTCCGGTCCGCGCGCTCACGGGCACGATTGGCGCGCCCTCGAGAAACGATCCGCGGACGAAGTCCTCGATTTCGAGGCGCACCAAGCCGACCATATCCGCGTCCACCAAGTCGGATTTCGTGATTGCGACAATCCCGCGCGGAATTCCCAGCAGCCTGCAGATATCGAAGTGCTCGCGCGTTTGCGGCTTGATCGATTCGTCCGCCGCCACCACCAGCACCACCACATCGATCCCGCCCGCGCCCGCCAGCATGTTGCGTACGAAGCGCTCGTGCCCCGGCACGTCGACAAACCCGAATCGCACGTCCTCCAGATCGAGAAACGCAAATCCGAGGTCGATCGTGATCCCGCGCCGCTTCTCTTCCTCGAGCCGGTCCGGATTCGTCCCCGTCAGCGCCTCGACCAGCGCGGATTTCCCGTGGTCGATGTGCCCCGCCGTGCCGACGATAATGTGCTTGATGCTCGCAGCCATGCGAAATGGATTCCCCGGGGGAAGATGCTAGCGAAGGGGCGCAGAAGGGTCAAACGGTGTTCGCCGGGTCGTATCTCGCCGAAGCGTATGTGGAGTGCGGCGGCTTGTCGCCGCGGTTCGCCGTCGGGGCTTGCCCGGACGTGCTCCCCGCACGCCGCACGTGCGACGCAGGTGGGAAAAGCGAGGAACCTTACGAGCGAGCGGATGGAGGCACCGCCGACGCGATCTCCTCACCGATTGCAAGCGCCGCCTCTCGGGGATTCGCCGCGCCGGTGATCGGCCGTCCGATCACAAGATAATCCGCGCCCGCGCGAATCGCCGCCGCCGGCGTCGCCACCCGCGACTGATCGTTGGCCGCCGCGCTCGCGGGCCGCACGCCCGGCACCACGATCAGGAACTTCGGTCCGCACGCCCGCCGAATCGCCCGCGCCTCGTGCGCCGAAGCGACCACTCCATCGAGCCCCGCCCGCCTGGCGAGCTTGGCGAGCGCAAGCGCCCGAGAACCGGGTGTGCCGCTGATTCCGACGCTGCGCAAGGTTGCAGCGTCGTGGCTGGTCAGAATCGTTACCCCGAGCAGCGCTGGACGGCTCTTCTTGCCTGCCACAGCCTCGGCTGCCGCCCGCATCATATCGGTCCCGCCGAGGGTATGCAGCGTCAGCAACCGGATACCCGGCAGCTCGGCGGCTGAAGCCACGCTTCCCGCCACAGTGTTGGGAATGTCGTGAAATTTCAAGTCAAGGAAGACGCCGAAGCCGAGGCCGGCGAGCTTCTCTACCGCTCGCGGTCCTTCGGCTGTGAAAAGCTGGCTCCCTATCTTGAACAGGCCTGCTGCCCCGCGGAGTCGGCGTGCCAAAGCGCAGGCCGGCCCCAGGCGATCCACATCCAGGGCGACAATCAGTTGCGGTGATCCGAGATGGGGCGTGAGGGCACCTTCAGCAGTTCGAGGCGGACTTTTGCGGTTCCCCGCTGTTCGAATCCAAGCTCCCGGGCAACTTGATACGAGACGTCCAGTTCCCGTCCTTCGACATAAGGTCCGCGGTCGTTGATCCGGACAACCTCGCTCCGATGGTTCCGCGGGTTCACCACCCGGACGATCGAACCCAGCGGCAGCGTCGGATGGGCCGCCGTCTGTCCATACATATCATATGTTTCACCGGTCGCCGTCGGCAGACCGTCGAAATCTTCGCCATACCAGCTGGTGGTGCATTCCCAGACCGCCAATGGCTTGGGCTGGCCCGAGTGGTTCGACTTATCAAGTGAGGTGACTGCGAGGCTGGAGGCTGGTTGATTGGGGCTGCCTGCTCTGCCTGCGGCCTTTGGATTGGCCGACGGGGTCAGAATAAGCATACCCAGTCCTAAAAACACCGTCTCGAGAATTACGAATATTTTAGCCTTCATACTCACCTAACCTTTTTGAAATCAGTATATTGTAGCCTTTTGGAGAAGGTGAAAGCAACCGCTTTAGCTTTCCAGCGATCCCCGTAAGTTGCTGACTTCAAGCAGATTTTCGTCCCGGCACCACATTTCGAGTTCCCCGACTAACCGCTCTGAAGCTCGCGGATCCACGAAATGGGCTGTCCCTACTTCCACCGCCGAGGCGCCCGCAGCCATATATTCGACCACGTCCGCCGGGTCCTCAATACCGCCTAACCCTATAATCGGTATCTGAATCACCCGACTTGCCTCGTAAACCAACCTCACGGTTATAGGTTTTATCGCCGGACCCGACAATCCGCCCGTCGTACTTCCCAAGCGGGACCTTCGGGTGTGTGTATCTATACACAGCGCCGGGTAGGTGTTTGCTATCACGACGGCGTCAGCGCCTTCCGATTCTGCTGCCTTCGCCGTAAGTCCAATCCTTCCAACGACAGGAGAAAGCTTCACCCACAGCGGCCGCTTGGCAGCCTTTCGAGCCGCCTGGACGACCTCCGATGTGAGTACTGGATCGATTCCGAACTCCGCCCCTCCATGCTCTACATTAGGACACGAGACATTTAGCTCGTAGGCGGCTATTCCCTCCGCATCCTCCAGTATACGAATCACTTCCACGTAGTCGGCGATGGTCCGCCCGAAGACGTTGGCGATGATCGCCGTCTGGTACCGCCGCAACTGGGGCAGCTTCTCGGCTGCAAATGTGCGCGCGCCGACATTCTGCAGGCCCACGGCGTTGATCATCCCGCTGGCAGTTTCGGCCATCCGCGGCGCCGGGTTGCCGGCCATCGGCTCCCGGGAGAGGCCTTTGACCACGATTCCGCCCAGGCGGTTCAGGTCGACCATGGATGCAAACTCCACCCCGTAGCCAAACGTGCCGCTGGCCGCAATAATCGGGTTTTTGAGGGGAACTGTACCTACGTTGACTCGGAGGTCTACCCCCGAAGGCCGCTCTCGGATGCGTACCGGCTCGGGCGAACTCACTGGCATAAAGTCTAGCACGCCAGTCAAGAAATCGCCGCTCGTCGATGCCCCGCAGCGGGCTTCCCGGTGCGCCATGCCCGCGCCACGTTGCGCCCCTCGTGCGGCCGCCGGTTCCAGGTCTTTAGGCCCGCGAAAAACCACGATAAATCCACAAGGCTCCGGCCCCGGGGCTGCAGACTCGCCACTTACTATGCTAGGATGAGTCGCCCAAAATGCGCGTCGTCGAAAAGCGTCAACTCCTATCCGCCGAAGAAATCAATCGGACCCTCCAGCGTCTAGCCCATGAAATCATCGAAAAGAGCGAGGGCGCGAAGGATCTAGCCATCATCGGCGTTCGCCGCCGCGGCGTCACTCTGGCTGACCGCCTGGTACGCTCGATTCGCGCCTTCTCGCGGGCCGACGTCCCGATGGGCATTCTCGATATTTCGCTCTATCGCGACGATCTCTCGACCATCGGCTCGCAGCCGTCGTTGCAAGGCACCGAAATCGACTTCCCGGTCGATAATCGCGATCTGGTCGTCGTCGACGACGTTCTCTACACCGGCCGCACGATTCGCGCCGCGATGAACGCGCTCTTCGACCTGGGCCGCCCGAGCCGCATTCGCCTCTGCGTCCTGATCGATCGCGGCCATCGCGAGCTTCCCGTGGAAGCCACCTTCGTCGGACGCAACGTGCAGACCAGCGACACCGAGATTGTGGAAGTTCGCCTCCAGGAAATGGATGGCGAGGAGCGCGTGGTTCTGGTCGACCGCGTTCCCTGATCGACGCCGGGTTTTCGGAGGCGGCTAACTCAACTAAAGGGACACAGTGCAGCGCCTGTCACATTTGCTCGGAACCGAAAACCTCACGCGCGAGCAAATCACTTTTATTCTCGATCAATCGAAACCCTTCCAGGAATTCCAGCGCTATCCGCTAAAAAAACTCGCCACTCTTCGCGGCAAGACGGTCGCCGTCGCTTTCTTCGAATCGTCCACGCGCACGCGCATCAGCTTCACCACGGCAGCGGCGCGCCTCGGCGCGGATACGATGGCCCTCCAGGCGGAATCATCGAGTCTGAAGAAGGGCGAATCGCTGATCGACACGGTCCGCACCATCGAAGCCATGCGCCCCGACGGCATCGTGATCCGCCACAGCTCTTCCGGCGCGCCCGAATTCGTCGCCGAGCGCCTCGAAATTCCCGTGCTGAATGCAGGCGATGGCACGCACGAGCATCCCACGCAGGCTTTGCTCGATGCGCTCACCATTCGCGACCGCAAGGGCGGACTCGAAGGCTGGAACGTCACGATTCTCGGCGACATTCTCCACAGCCGCGTGGCCCGTTCGAATATTCATCTGCTCAGCAAATTCGGCACGCGCATCACGCTCTGCGGCCCGGCGATGTGGGTGCCGCGCGAACTCGAAAACATGGCGCCGGGCCTGCGCCGCACCACCTGCATCGAAGAAGCTCTCGAAGGCGCCGACGTCGTCATGGTCCTGCGCGTGCAAACCGAGCGCATCCACGAGCCCGCTCTCGCCGCCGAGGAATACATCCTCGGCTATCAGCTCACGGCCAAGCGCCTGCGCCTCGCGCGCCCGGACGCTCTCGTGCTGCATCCCGGCCCGATGATCCGCGGCCTCGAAATCGATCCGGCCGTCGCCGACGGCGCGCAGTCTTGCGTCCTCGAGCAGGTCACCAACGGCCTCGCCGTGCGCATGGCTCTTCTCTATCATCTGATTGGTGGCGCTCCCGCAGATGCGCCCCATCCCGCAAAGGACCGCTCGAATGCTGCTGATTAAGAATGGCCGCGTCCTCGATCCGGCCACGAAGACCGACGCGCCGCTCGATGTTCTTTTCGATGCCGGTCGCATCTCCAAAGTCGGCGCAAATCTCTCCGCCGACGGCGCTGAAATCTTCGATGCCAAGGGCCTGATCGTCGCGCCTGGCTTCATCGATCTCCATTGCCATTTGCGCGAGCCCGGCCAGGAATTATCCGAGACCATCGAAACCGGCACGCTCGCCGCCGCCCGCGGCGGTTTCACCGCCGTCTGCTGCATGCCGAATACGCAGCCGGTGAACGACAGCGCCTCGGTCACGCGGGGCATCGTCGAACGCGCCGCAGCCTCCGGCGCCGTCCGCGTATGGCCCATCGGCGCGGCCTCGATCGGCAGCAAAGGCGAAGCGCTCGCCGAGATCGCCGCCATGAAAGCCGCCGGAATCGTTGCCGTCAGCGACGACGGCAAGCCCATCGCCACCGCCCGCCTCATGCGCCAGGTGATGGACTATTGCAATTCGCTCGGCCTGCCCGTCATCGACCATTGCGAGGATCCGTCGCTCTTCGCGGGCGGCGTGATGCGCGAAGGTCCGCACTCGCTTCGCCTTGGCCTCAAAGGCATTCCCGCGCAATCCGAATCGATTTGCGCCGGGCGCGACGTCGAAATCGCCTCGCTCACCGGCGCGCGCCTCCATATCGCGCATATGTCCACGCGCGGCGCGCTCGAATATGTCCGCTGGGCGAAGAAGCAAGGCCTGCGCGTCAGCGCCGAAGTCACGCCGCACCATTTCGCGCTCACCGACGAAGACGTTCGCTACGACACGCACTACAAAATGAATCCGCCGCTCGCCTCTCGCGAAGATCGCGACGCCCTGATCGACGGTCTTGCCGACGGCAGCATCGACGCCATCGCCACTGACCACGCGCCGCACCATCCGGCGAGCAAAGATGTCGAATTCGACCGCGCGCAATTCGGCATCACCGGCTTCGAAACCGCGCTCGCGCTCGGCCTCACCGTGCTGGTCGATTCGAAAAAGCTTTCGCTGATGCGCCTCGTCGAGCTGTTCACCACCGGCCCGGCAAGCGTCCTCGGCCTTGAGCGCAAAATCGCCTCGGGGGAACCCGCCGACATCACGATTTTCTCGACCGACCACGATTGGACATTCCGCGCCGCCGACTCCCCGAGCAAATCCCGCAACACTCCCTTCGACGGCCGTGCCTTCCGCGGCGCCCCCATGGCCACAATCGTCGCCGGCAAAATCATCTTCCGCCGCTAGCCCGCGCACGCTGGCCGCTGTTTCGGAATCTCTCTGCGCTCTCTGCGTCTCAGCCGTGAATCGTCTTTACTCTTGCTTGCTTCAAACTTATGTTACTTTCTCACTCTCCGAGAGGCCATCTTGACCGAAACGAGCGCAGCCCAGAATCCCCCCGACCGCAGCCCGGGCGACTACCTCGCCGCCGAGCGCACCTTCCTCGCATGGATCCGCACCGGCCTCGCCTTCATGGGCTTCGGCTTCGTCGTGGCCCGCTTCGGCCTCTTCCTGCAAGAATTCAGAATCGTCGCGCCTGCCGTTGCCGTGCAGAGTCGCGTCACTGGCGGACATTCGGTCTGGTTCGGAACCGCGCTCATTCTCGCCGGCGTCCTGATCGACGTCTTCGCCTGCATCCATCACGTGAATCTGGTGCGGCAATTGAATCGCGGCACAACCGAATTCATGCAACCATCGAGAGCCGGAGTCGCGCTGGCCATCTTTCTAGGAATCGTCGGCCTCGCCATGGCCATCTATCTCGTGTCGGTCTAGATTTGGCTTCAGAAATTTCTCAGGAGAGGAAACAACCATGCCTTCTGCAATGCCTTCGCTCGCGGGCAACGGAATCGTCAGCAAGCCCAGCAATCATTCGGTGGATGCAACCGTGGAAAAACTGAAAGGGATCCTGCAGGCCAAAGGGGTCGCCCTCTTCGCGCTCGTCGACCACAGCGGCGAGGCCGAAAAAGTCGGACTGAAAATGCCGCCGACCAAGCTGCTGATCTTCGGCAGCCCAAAAGCCGGCACGCCACTCATGATCGCGTCGCCCAGCATCGCGCTCGATCTGCCCATGAAGATCCTGATCGCGGAAGACGCCGCCGGAAAGGTGTGGGTCTCCTACAACGCGCCGCAATACCTGAAGGAGCGCCACAATTTGCCGGAGAACTTGCTACAGAATATAGCGGTAATCGAAGCGCTTGCCGCCGCAGCCGCAAGCTAGCCCGCGGCACGGCCGCTTTTCGAATTTCGATTTTCCAATTTCGACCTTCTCTGTGTCTCAGTGCCTCTGCGGCAAATCTAGTGCGCGGCAGGCTCTGCGGCGGGATGCATCCCGTGTTGCGGCACTTCGTGGACGCCGCGCGGCGGCGCTTCCTGGTGGAATCGGAAAAGCTGGTTGAGCGGTCCCGCGCCTTTTCCGATCTGATACGACTTCTCGATCGCCTTCGTCACGTACGCCTTCGCCAGAATCACGGCTTCGCGCAACTGCTGCCCGCTTGCCAGCTGCGCCGCGACGGCCGATGAAAACGTGCAGCCCGACCCGTGTGTGTTGGGGCTCTTCACGTGCTCGCCGCCGAAAGTTTCGATTTCCGTGCCGTCGCACAGCACGTCGATCGGCTTTTCCAGGTGCCCGCCGGTCACGATCACCGCCCGCGCGCCCATTTCGAGCAGCTTCTGTCCCGCCGCCTTCATCCCGTGCACGTCTTTCACTTCGAGTCCGGTGAGGAATTCCGCTTCAGGAATGTTCGGCGTGATTACGCTCGCGCGCTTCAGCAGCTCGTCGCGGACAAATTTCAATCCCGGCGCGTCCAGCAGTTCCGCATTGCCGGCCGTCGGCCGCGAAACGGGATCGAGCACCACGTGCCCGAATTTATATTTGTCGAGAAACTCGGCCACCACCGCTGCATTCGCGCGATTCGCCAGCATTCCGATCTTCACGCCCGCGATCCGCGAATCTTCGGCCAGCGCATCGAGCTGCGCGCGCAGCGTCGCCGCCGGAGTCACCTGCACCGCGAGCACTCCCTGCGTCGACTGCACGGTGAGCGCCGTCACGCCCGCAATGCCGTAGCAATTGTGCGCCGCGAACGTTTTCAGGTCGGCGGCCACACCCGCGCCGCAGGAAGGGTCGAATCCGGCAATCGTCAGCAGGATCGGTGGGACGTGCGTTCCGTGGTTCGTATGCGTAGCGTGACTGCTCAAATTCCAGTGCCCTCCGCGCGAGGCACAAATGCCGGCGACGCCCAACCTCGGAGCGTGCCGGCAAATCAAAATGTACGCGCCTTCTTGCCCTGCGCGCAACAAATTTTTTCCCCGCCCGGCGGCTTGATCGCTTCGCCGGTCGGCCGCCGCCTCGATTTGTCGAAGCGGCGGCGCCGGCTCGCTCACGCAAACGGATTTTCGTCGCCGCTCGGCCCGTAAATCGAAGGCACGGGAACATCCAGCAGCCGCAAATACACGGAGAGTTGCCCGCGGTGATGATAGATGTGGCTGAGCATGATCATTCGCACCACATCCTGGCGCGACTTGGTGAAAAGCGTCCGGCCGTTCGCTTTCAGCGTCCACGCGGCGCGCAATTGCTCCTCCGTAAGTCCGTCCAGACAATCTCCCGCGTCCTTCACACTTTGATCGAACACGGCGAGAATTTCGTCCGTACTCTTCGCCTCTTCGAATCGGAAAGCCTTGGGGTCGACTTCATGCTCCGTTTTCTTGATGTTGGCCACAAATCGCCCGGGAACGGTGGCGATGTGCAGCGCCAGTTGCCCGAGCGACATCGACTTCGCCGTCGGCTTCCAGCTCAACTTGTCCGCCGGGATCCTTTCGAGCACCCGCCGCGTCGTCGCGGCTTCTTCGCGGAACTCCTTGCCCACCGGCGTCGCCGCCGCTATCTTCTCCACTGCTGCTGCCACGTTCGTCATTGCCTCTCTCCTTTTTCGGTAATTAAAGTCCGATCGCGTCCCGCCGCTACTTCTTTTCCGCAAGCGCCTTCGCGCGCGCGTTGATGGTGCTCCATCCGCCGGTCACGCCCTTCCGGAAATTCTCCGGAATCATTCCCAGCGCCAGATGTTGGAACTTGATCAGCGTCCCGCCCGGCTCTTCGCTCAGCCGGTATTGCACGTTCGAATTCACGGGATACGACATCATCAGCGGCCCGTAGAATTCGAGCAGCGTCGGCTTCTTGATCGATTGCACGTGCGCCCACAAGTGCCCGTTGCCGTCGCCGAGATCGCGGTACCATCGCCCGCCCGGCCAGGGTTCGATTTTCATCGGCATTGGCTTGTTCTCCGCCTGCGTCATTCCCGATCCCAGTTGCTCGAGCAGCGCCGCGAACGTCGCCTCGATCGGCGCCTTGACGTGAATTTCCTCCGTAATGTTCAGGGTCAGATCCTCAACTCTCGCTGCCGCTGCTGCGATCATGATCATTTCTCCTTTGAATTTGGGTTCGCCGCGTCTTGGCTTGCCTTCGCCTCGGCGCGTTCTTTCACTTGCTGCAACTGATGCCGCCAGAATTTTTCGAACATGCCCGCCCACTCATGGAGCGGCCGGATCGCATCGGCGTTCGTGCGATACAGCATCCGCCGTCCGTCCCGCCGCACCCGAACCAGCCCCACATCCTTCAACACGCGCAGGTGCTTCGACACCGAAGGCTGCTCCAGCCGCAGCGTCGCCACGATGTCTCCCACCGGCCGCTCCGCGAGCGCCAGGTAATTGAGAATCTCCCGCCGCCGCGGTTCTGCTACCGCGTTGAACGCATCCGAGGTTGTCGCTGCCCTTGCCATGGCCCAACATTACATTCCCATATGGGAATATGTCAAGCCTTAATTTTTCGCAATCCGTTCTGCCATCTCCGGGCGTATTTCCGTCAGGTTCCGTTCGCTCGCAAGGGTCTTTTATCCGTCAGCTCAAGATTCTCGACTCGTGATATGAATGCCTTCGCCGAAGCAAATCCGAGGGAGGTTCCATGCAGGATTCGCCACTGGAAGCGGCGCCGCCCGCTGCCTTCGATCCGGGCCTGATTCTTTTTGCGGCCGCCATCATCGGGCTCGGCGCGCAAAACATCCTCTCCGCCAAGGATGTCACTCAGCTGATGGGCCCCGGGTACGGCGTTATTCCGGTCCTGCCGTACCTTCCGGCGATCGCGTGGCTGGCCTACGTGCTCGGTGTGGTGTGGGTCGTGTTGGGCGCGGGACTGCTCTTCCGGCGCACGCTTCTCCCGTCCGCCCTCGCGCTCGGGATAATCCTCGTTCTCTGCGCCGTGATTGTCGCGGTGCCGAGGAACGCCGCGAATTTCGGCGACGTCGGCCTTCGCACGAGCGTCTTCGAGCCTCTCGCGATGGCGAGCCTCGCGTGGCTTTTGCCGGGCGTGGCGGCGATTCCGCGCTTCCTCGCGCTGGCGGCCCGCTGGATTTTCGCCGTGTCGCTCGTCATCTTCGGCATCGACCATTTTCTCGTGCTCCAATTCATTGCGAGCCTGGTGCCCTCCTGGCTTCCGTGGCACGTCTTCTGGTCCGCGTTTTTCGGCGTCGCATTCATCGCCGCTGGAATCGGCATCGCGCTGAATTTCCTCGCTCGCTCAAGCTATGCGGGCATCGCCCTGATGTTCGGGATCTGGGTCCTGACGCTGCACCTGCCGCGCGTCCTTCACGCGCTGCACAATGCCGACGAGTGGTCGAGCTTCTTCATCGCCCTCTCCCTCTGGGGCGGCTCCTGGGCCGCCGCCCGAAAGCCCTCGTAGCGGCCACCTTTAGGTGGGCGGGGTTGCCTTTAGGTTTTCGGTGCATCCTTGCTTCCTTGCTTGCCTGCTTCCCTGCCTCCTCTTTTTCTGCCCTTGAATCGCGCCGCCTCAATCCTGGACAATCTTCGTTCATGCCCGGCCCGCAAATCGAAAACGTTTCCGACACCGCGTTCGCGGTAGCAAATTCCCGCGCGGAGGAAACGCAGCGCGCCGACGCGCTTTTCCGCGATCCGCTTGCCGGCGTCCTCGCGGGCGATCACGGCAGGAAAATGGCGGCGGCGATGCCGATGCCGCGCATCGTCAGCCAGATCGTGGTGATCCGCACGTGCGTGATCGACGATTTCATCCAGCAGGCCGTCTCGCAGGGCGTAGACGTGGTGATGAATCTCGGCGCGGGCCTCGACACGCGCCCCTATCGCATGGATCTGCCCGAAGCCCTGCTCTGGATCGAGGTCGATTATCCGCGCGTGATCGAATTCAAGGACGAGCGCCTCGCCGGCCAGCAGCCGCGATGCAAGCTCGAACGCGTGGCGCTCGATCTCGCAAACGTCGCCGAGCGCCGCAAGCTTCTCGCAGCCACCAACGCGCGCGCGCAAAAGCTGCTGATCCTCACCGAAGGCGTGGTTTCCTACCTAAGCGTCGAGGATGTCGCATCGCTCGCCGACGATTTGCGCGCGCTCGATCGCGTCGAGGGATGGATCGTGGAATATTTTTCTTCCGAGCTGATGAAATACCGGGGCCGCCGCCGCGTTCGCTGGAACATGCAGAATGCCCCGTTCAAATTCACGCCGCCCGATTGGTTCGCATTTTTCGCGAGCCACGGCTGGCAGCCCAAGCGCATCGGCTACCTCGTGGAAGAGGCCGAACGCCTCGGCCGTCCGATCCGGATGCCCGGCGCCCTCGGCGCCATCATGAAGCTTCGCGCCCTCTTCATCTCCAAAGAACGCCGCGAAGCCTTCCGCAAATTCCAGGCCTACGTCCTGCTCGAGCCAAAGGTGTAACGTGCGCTCTGTGCACCCGCCGTGGCGGGTAGCGCCGGTTTACCCTGAGCGGAGTCGAAGGGCGTCCCGCCGGCTCTTTGCCGTCGGTTTGATGTTGCCTTCGTAGCGGCGGCCTTTCAGGCCGGCCGCTTTTGCCTCAGGCGGCGTTTCCTTACAATCCGGTATTAAGATGTAACCGGAAAGCGAGGCCAACGTGAGCGCTCTCGAGAGCTATCCCCGCATCACGCCGTTTCTGTGGTTCGACTCCAACGCCGAAGAGGCTGCCGACTTCTACATCAGCGTCTTCAGGAATTCGCGCCGCCTCGACGAACTCCGCAACACCGGCGACGCTCCCGGGCCGAAAGGCGGCGTCCTCACGGTCGCCTTCGAGCTCGACGGCCAGAAATTCACCGCGCTCAACGGCGGCCCTGCCTTCAAATTCACCGAAGCCGTTTCGTTCGTCGTGCGCTGCGATTCGCAGCAAGAGATCGATTACTACTGGTCGAAGCTGACGGCCGGCGGCAGCGAGGTTCAATGCGGCTGGCTCAAGGACAAGTTCGGCCTGTCCTGGCAGATCGTTCCCGCGCGCATGTCCGATTATCTGAAACACTCGAAGGCCATGCAGGCCATGATGAAAATGAAAAAGCTCGATATCGCCGAACTCGAACGCGCCGCCCAATCGTAATTGGGATGCGCCACCCGGTTCTCTTGACATTTCCGCATCCGCGACTAGGATGAAAACAGAGATGAGCCGGTTTCCGAGGGTTGAGCCTTGAAAATCGAAATTCGCGATGCGGCGCTTGAGGCCAGAATCCAAAAGCAGCTTCAGGCGACGGGTTCCGCCAGCGTCGAGGAAGTTTTGGTCCGATTGCTCGAAACCCAGGAGGAACAGGATCGCTGGCTTTCGGAAAATCGCGATGCGATCAACGCGAATATCCGGCGCGGCCTCGATCAACTCGATCGCGGCGAAGGAATCCCTGAAGACCAATTGGATGCATATCTGGCGAAGCTGAAAAACAAGCCTGAATGACTGCGCGTTACGTCCTCGCGCCGCAAGCCGCCCTCGATCTCTTCGAAATCTGGGATTACATCAAAGAACAAACCGGTCCAGTGATAGCGGATCGCGTTGAATCGGCGATTAAAGAGAAAATTGCCCTCCTCGCGGGGACTCCGGGCGCCGGCCACCGCCGCACCGATTTGACAAACGCGGATGTAAGGTTCTTCGCGGTCTACTCATATTTGATCGTCTATCGGCCCGAGACCAGGCCGTTGCAAATCGCTTCCATTCTTCACGGTCGCCGCGACGTGGGACAAATTCTCAAGGACCGATTGTGAATTGAGAAATCGAGAGCTGGGAGTCAAGGATTGACAGCGACCTCGCGCACCCTTCACAGAAAGCGTGAAGAGTGCGGCACCCTCTAATTTTCTTCGCGGCTTGAAGGGACTCGGGTGTAAACGGTCTCTAGTTCCCGGGTCAGTTACAATAGGCTCGCGACGATGTGCCGGCTGGCCGAGGCCAGGGCTACTGACCGACGCTATCGGTGAGGTACGACCAAGTGTCACTTGAATCGCTCCTGACATTCACTGGTATTCTTGCAGCCATTGTGGCCATCTCTAGACCTGTCCAGCGTCGATCGCTCAAGTTATTCGTGCCAGTATGGCCGTTAGCGGGTGCGATGCTTTTGTCTTTTGGATTGATTCTTTGTCGCGATGCCCCGCTTGGCGTGAGACCTCCGTTCGGCTGGCCGCTTTCTCTGGTCCCATTCGTCCTCACCACGACAGCGTTCTCGGTTCCGGTTGGAGCCACGCTATGGAGTTGGCTCCAGTGGCATCAAGCCAAGCTCACGGGCAAGAGGATCATGCATGTGGAGGAGATTTTCAGAGCGGCCCTCCGAGAGCGGGAATTTGACGAGGTGGAAAGGATCGTTCGCAAGAACCAAGTCGCCCTTGAAGAATTGCCCCCATCTGCTGCATCCGTTCTTTTCAGCCCGGCCATGGTAAGGGCGTTAGTAGATTCACACTCTTTAGTGCACTTGGAGTTGCTGTCACACATCCCGTTTCTTGCGTCGCTCGAAAATCGATTCGGCGCCGTGGATTCGGTGGTTCGCGAACTGTTGCTGTCTGACGCGTCTCCTTTGCGATCTGCGGTGGTCTCGGTGTACGGCGGCCTAGAACGTCTCACATACTCCAATTCACAACGCGCGTTATTCGAGAGGACATTCCAGAACCCTAGGTGGTATCTCGAGGCCCAGGCTCACTATCCGCTTGTGATATCGGCGGTGGAAGCCCTTAGGAGCGGAGAATTCGATACTGCATACAACGACTTAGGTCGGGACTACGAGGCGGATCAGGGAGTCAGCAGTCGCGCGCGCTGCCCAGTCTACCTCGCGATGAAAACTGAGGTGCTTGCGATCAAGGCCGGCATTAGGGACGGAAGCGACGAGGATTTCTATGTCACCGACCTATGGGACATATTCCGGCACGTGCACGAGCGATCGAAATTCGACGAATCGATATGGGAAAGCTCCCTTGGTAACTGGGAGTTCCCTACACCCTACGCTTACCTTCTGTACGAGATCGTCGGAGATATCGATGATCTGTCGGGCCAAGCTGTTCAGAAAGCGGCTCACGGCTCTCAAGGCGGGCTTGCGACAAAACCTGGACGGCTTGCGAGAGATCTGGCGATGACATGGTCCTTCTGTACCTGGTGCGTCGCCACTTCCGAAAATGAGGTGAGTTCGCAGTTCCGTAGCTATCTTATCAAACGAAATCTGCTCTTCATCCTTGCGCTCGGCTGGGGTGTGAGTGAGATTTGCGACACGCCGGGAGGCGGTCACGTTGGGGGGCTCGACGCCTGGCGTGATCTCTTCCTCAGTGAGTTGCAAGAACGTTTTCGCCCGATGGACGGTCGGGGCGGCGCTGCGCTTAGAGAGGCTTTTGAGTCCTTGGATTTGGGCAAACTCTTCGTGTTTCACGGCCACGAATGGCTAGGGGAAAAGCTATTCGGCATCCCTACTGAAAAAAACCGGCCCGCCTGAAAGGCGGCCGCTACGAAGGCAATGGCCGAACGGCAGACTACGGGAAAAGGCCGCGGACTAGCGTCGCATCCGCGACGCGTCCAACGGCGAGCACATACGCTCCCGTGCGCATATGCGTCCGATGCTTGCGCATGGATTCGTAGACTTCGAGGAACGCACGGCGCATCAGCGACTCGAGCTTCAGGTTCACCTCGGCGGCCGGCCAGAAGAAGCTTTGCAAGTCCTGCACCCATTCGAAATAGCTGGCGGTGACGCCGCCGGCATTCGCGAGAATATCGGGCAGCAGCATAATGCCCTTGCGCGCGAGCGCTTCGTCCGCGTGAGGAGTCGTAGGGCCGTTGGCGGCTTCGGCGACGATCTTCGCTTTGATCTGATCGACGTTATTCAGCGTGATCACGTTTTCGAGCGCGGCGGGAATCAGGATGTCGCACTTCATCGTCAGCAAATCGTCGTTCGAGATGCGCGACGTGCCCGGCATGCCGACCACCGTGCCCGAGCGTTCCTTGTAGCGCATCGCTTTCAGAGGATCGATGCCGCGCGAATTGAAGACGCCGCCGCGCGAATCGCTGATCGCCACGATGCGCGCCTTTTTCTCGGCGAAAAGCTTCGCCACCATCGAGCCCGCGTTGCCGAATCCCTGAATCGCCACGGCCGCGCCGCGCAGCGAAATCTTTTTCACCTTGCATGCTTCTTCCACCGTCACCAGCACGCCGCGCGCGGTCGCTTCCTTGCGTCCCTCGGAGCCGCCGATCGAGACCGGCTTGCCCGTCACCACGCCGAGCGACGAATATCCCTTGGTCATGGAATAGGTGTCCATGATCCACGCCATGGTCTGCGCGTCCGTGTAGACATCGGGCGCGGGAATATCCTGCTCGGGCCCGATCAGCGGCAGAATTTCAGAGGTGTAGCGCCGCGTCATGCGTTCGAGTTCGGCCTTGCTCATGCGCTTGGGATCGCAGATCACGCCGCCCTTGCCGCCGCCAAACGGGATGTTCACCGTGGCGCACTTCCACGTCATCCAGGTGGCGAGCGCTTTCACTTCGTCCACCGTGACGTTGGGGTGATACCGGATGCCGCCCTTGGCCGGGCCGCGCGCCACGTTGTGCTGCACGCGATAGCCGGTGAAAACCTTCACCTGCCCGTTATCCATCTTCGTGGGAATCGACACTTCCAGCACGCGCTTCGGCGTGCGGAGGATTTGGCGCAGGCCCGCGTCGAGCTTCAGGTATTCGGCCGCAATGTCGAACTGGATTTGCGCGATCCGATGGGGATTCAGGTCCTCGCGCGGAGCGATCCGCGGCATGGGCTGGGGAGCCGCTTTGGCAACGGTGGCCATCTTGCCTTTCCTCCTGGAGGGTGGGAGCTTGCGCTGTCCTACCGCTTCGCAACTTTTATAAATGGCCTAGTTTTTCGATACGAGCGCTTGTAAGTCTATCGAGACTCGAAGTTTAGCCAAGCGCCAAAAGATGTCAACGGAAACGATGCCGCGCGCCTCGTATTGGGTAATGCGAGAAACGGCGTCTCGCAAGCCGGCTCTCCTCATAAGTGTATGATACATAAGCACTTATTTAACTAAGTCCCGGCCCGCGCGAAGCCATCCCCTCGCATGGAAACAAGCTCGTTGACCGTGCGCCAATGCCCAATGTAGGCTCGCCAGCGCAGGGAATCGCCCTGTTCTCATATAGCTCACGGCCGCTTTCGCCGTGAGGCTGCTCGGCCCGGTTTCCGGGTTTCAGTTTCGGGTTTCGAGTTTCGAGTTTCGAATTGCAGCTCTGCATCGCCCGGCGGCGCAATCCGGAAACGCCGCCCGCCGCGTACCTTCGAGAAGGGAGCTTCCAACCTGGTGAGTTCGCAGATGGGAGCGGAGGAGCGGGCCTCGGATGCGGCGCTCATCGAACGAGTGATGCAGCGGGACGAAGCGGCGCTCGCCGCGCTCTACGACCGCTACGCCGCGATGCTTTCGTCCGTCCTCAATCGGATTCTGCGCGACACCCAGGCCGCCGAGGAAATCTTGCAGGATATTTTCTTCCAGCTATGGCGAATGCCCTCGCGATTCGATGCGTCGCGCGGCTCGCTTCCCGGCTGGCTGCTGGTGATCGCGCGCAACCGCGCGATTTCCCGGCTGCGGCGGCACAATCCGGCGGCGGGCGACGAGCTCGGCGAAAATTCCGTTGTGCTGCCCGTGAATTTCGAGAGCGCGGTGGCGCAAAAGCAATTGCTCGAACGCGTGAAAAGCGCGCTCGACAAGCTGCCGGCGGAACAGCGCGCCGCCGTCGAGCTGGCGTATTTCGAGGGGCTCACGCACAGCGAGATCGCCGCGCGCACCGGCGACCCGCTGGGCACCGTGAAGACGCGGCTGCGGTCGGCCGTCGAAACGCTGAAGCGCGCGCTGCGTGCGGCGGGTTCATGAAGATGCTGGCCATATGACAAACGGTCACCCAACTCGCGACGAAGACTTCGACCTGCTCGCGCTCGGCGCGCTCGAGGGCGAAGAGCGCCAGGCGCTTGAGGCGCACATCGCCTCGTGCGCCGATTGCGCGCGCAAACTGGCCGAGGCGCGCGGGCGCGTGGCGATGCTTGCGCTCGCTGCGCCGCAAGCCGCGCCGGATGCCGCCGTGAAGCAGCGCCTGATGGCGCAGATCCGCGGCGAGGCTGCGGCTGCGCGCGCCGCCGGCCGGCCCCGAGCCGCGCGTGAGCTCGATTCCCTCCCCGCGCCAGGCGCATTCGGCCGCTGGTGGAACGCGATCCTCGTCCCCGCCGCCGTCGCGCTCGCCGCGCTCACGATTTTCCTCTGGCACGAAAACCGCGCGCTCGATCGCCGGCTCGCCGCCCTGCGCGCCTCGATGGACCAGCAACAGCAGCAGCTCGACGAAGCGCGCGAGGTCGCCGATTTGATCACGTCGCAGAGCACCATCACCGTCCCGCTCGCGCAGCAATCCGGCATGCCGAAAGGCTCCGCGCACGTGATGTACAACGCGAAAATGGGCATGGTGATGTACGACGGCGAAATCTCGCCTGCGCCCGCCGCGAAAGCCTATCAGCTCTGGCTCGTCCCGGTGAAGGGCAACCCGATCAGTTTGGGCGTCTTCAGCGGCCACCCGGACCACTGGATGATGAAGGTGCCCCAGGGAATGCCGCCCAAATGGTTCCAGGTGACGCTCGAGCCGGCCGGCGGCATGCCGCACCCCACGGGGCCGATGGTCCTGATGGGCATGGTATCGGTCTCCTGATTTCCGCGCGTCTCCCAAAAATGTTTCTTGTGGCCTCCGGCCCGTGCCTGCGGTATAACCAATATGCTCGATTCTTGGGGGGAGCCCGGCGGCTCTTCCGCGACCGATCACCCATCTCCACAATATCGACGCAGCCTGAAATAAAAAGGGGTTCGCGGAAAAGGCCAGTTGGACGAGCCACAATTTCTGAGGAGGAAATCATGAGGAAGGCCATCAGCATGTTCGGTCTGCTCGCGCTGCTCGGCGTGGCGATCAGCGTAGCCGGCGTCACCACACGCGCCAGCGACAAGGCGATGACATGGACCGGTTGGATCAGCGACAGCCACTGCGGCGCCAAGGGCATGAGCGCGGACCACAAAGCCTGCGCCGAAACCTGCGTCAAGACCAAGAACGCCAAGTGGGTCTTCGTCAACGACAAGACCAAGCACGTCATCCCAATCGCCAATCAGGATTCCATCGTTCCCGATGATGCGCTCGGCCACCCCGTGAAGGTCACCGGCCACATCGATAAGGGCGTCCTCACGATCGACAAACTAGAGGCTGCCAGTTAACGCGACATCGCTCGCAATTTGCAGCTGGCAGTTTGCAGGTCTTCGGTGGCAGGAGATGCGGCAAGAGAGTCCATCCGGATTCTCGCCGCATCCCCTGCCACTTTTTTAACGGCGCCGTTCGCCGTTACCCTGACGAAGGAAGGGTGCGCAACGGCAGCCGGCGCGTAGCCTTTGACGTTTCGGCTGCCCCACCCGCCCTGAGCGCCGAAGGGTCCTCGTTTTGTGAGGGTGGGGCCTTTGCCTCTTGAGGGGGTCGGAGCTTCAGCTCCGACATAAAGATGCGCGCGAAGCGGGCCACTGCTGCGCAGCCTCACCTGCAGCATGCGCGCCTTTCGCGCCCGCCGTGGCGGGTCGTCGATTTACTCTTCGCCCTGCCACCTGCCACCTGCCACCAACAATCTGCCACCTAAACCTTGCTCGGAATTTTCTCGACGCCCATGTACGCCCGCAGCGCCTCAGGAATCAAAATCGACCCATCCGCCTGCTGGAAATTCTCGACGATCGCGATCCATGTCCGCCCGACCGCCAGCCCCGACCCATTCAGCGTGTGGACGAACTCCGACTTCCCGCCGCCGCCCTTCGCCTTGAATCGAATCCCCGACCGCCGCGCCTGAAAAGATTCAGTATTCGAGCATGACGATATCTCCATGAATTCCTGCGAAGACGGCAGCCACACCTCGATGTCGTACGTCTTCGACGACGCGAATCCCATGTCGCCCGTGCACAGCAGCACGACGCGATAGTGCAGCCCCAGCTTCTGCAGCACCAGCTCGGCGCTGCGCACCAGCGACTCCAGCTCGTCGTAGCTCTGCTCCGGCCGCGTGAACTTGAAAAGCTCCACCTTCTGGAACTGGTGCTGCCGCTTGATCCCGCGCGTATCCTTCCCCGCCGCGCCCGCCTCGCTGCGGAAGCACGCCGTCCACGCGCACATTTTCACGGGCAGCGTGTCCGCGTCGAGCGTTTCCTCGCGGTGATAGCTCGTCAATTCCACTTCTGAGGTCGGCGTGAGCCACAGGTCCGTGCCTTCGAGGTGAAACATGTCCGCCGCGAATTTCGGCAGCTGCCCCACGCCCGTCAACGATTGCGTGTTCACCAAAAACGGCGGCAGAATTTCCGTGAATCCGCTTTCGCGCGTGTGGACGTCCAGAAAGAAATTCGCGATCGCGCGCTCCAGCCGCGCTCCCAGCGCCTTGTACACAACGAACCGCGATCCCGCGATCTTGATCGCCGCCTCGAAATCGAGGATCCCCGCGCCCTCGCCCACCTCCCAGTGCGGCCGCGGCGTGAAATCGAATTTCGGCGGCGCGCCCCACCGCCGCACCTCTACATTCTCCGCCGCCCCGTGCCCCACCGGCACGCTCGCGTGCGGAATGTTCGGCACCGTCAGCATGAATTGCTTCAGCTGCTCGTCCAACTCCGCAATCCGCTCGTCGTTCCGCTTCAATTCCTCCGAGAGCGTCTTCATCTGCGCAAGAATCGCGTCAAGCGCAGCCGCAGCCGTCGTAGCGCCGGCGTCCCGCCGGCCCTCGTCCGTTTCGGCCGTCGTAGCGCCGGCGTCCCGCCGGCCCGGCCCCTCCTGCTTCTCGGCCTTCTTCAAACGAGCAATCTCTTCGCTGGCCTTGTTGCGCTCCGCCTTCTTCGTCTCGGTCGCATGAATGATTTTCCGCCGCTCGCCGTCAATCGCGCGAAACGCCTCCAGATCGATCGTCACGCCGCGGTCCCGCGCCATCTTCTCAATCACATCCAGGTGCTCTCGCACATATCCAAGATCAAGCATAGGGACACAAGAATAGCGGAAACCCGTGATTCGTGAATAGTGACTTGTGATTCATGCAGCGTGAATGTGAACCAACGCGGGTCAGTCGCGGCACGCTAACCACGCGCCCGTCATTCTGAGGCCCGTCTGTGGCCGCAGAATCTCTCTTCTACTTCTGTTTGCCACTCGCCACTGCTTTTCCCGGCCCACGCTTTCGATTGCCTGCGCACGGGTGTAGAATCGGCCCATGGCGAAGAACGTGGTCCGCATCTCCGAAAAAGAAGCCGCCGCTACCGATTTGGCGACCCTTCTGGCTCACGTTCGCGCGGGCGGGGAAGTGGTCATCGAGAGCGACTCTCGGCCCGTGGCCGTGCTTCGCTCGGCAGAAACTAATCCGGGCCGCCTGCTTTCGGAATCGATTGCACTGGCGGAGGCCCACGGTTCGACCACCACCCTCGACGGAAACTTTGCCCGCGACCTCGAAGCCGTCGTCAAAAGCCATCGCGAACCTCTCAACTCGCCTGCATGGGATTAGTTCTGGACTCCAGCGTTGTCATCGCCGCCGAGCGCGGCGACTACACCGTTGCGCAAATGCTCGAACAGATCGTCGCCACCACCGGCGACCAGCGCTCCGTGCTCTCCTCAATCGGTCTTACCGAACTCATCCACGGGGTTTATCGCGCGCAATCGCCGCAAGTCCGCACGCGCCGCGATTCCTTCGTTCGTGAACTGCTGAATAACGTGGAAGTCTATCCCTATGCCAAGGACACTGCCATCCTCGCGGGTCAAATCGACGGTGAGCAGCAGAGCCGAGGAATTATTATCCCCTTCGCAGATCTTTTGATCGGCGCGACCGCGCTTGAAATCGACTATTCGCTCTTGACGGTTAACGTTCGCCACTTCCGCCTGATTCCCGGCCTCACCGTTCTGCAGCTCTGATCCTCGCCTCTGTGAATGCCTCGGGATCGATCGTCACGCCGCGGTTCCGCGCCATCTTCTCAATCACATCCAGGCGTTCCCGTACCTCGCGCAGGAACCTTGACAACATACTCGGAGTCTGATATATCGGATTCCGAGTATGGCATTGGCGCCCAAAGACGAACTGAAATCGCTGCTGCCGCTTTCGCCCGCGACGCTCCACATCCTGCTGGCGCTCGCGGCCGAGGACCGCCACGGCTACGGCATCATGCTGGAGGTGGCGCGCCAATCGCAGGGGCAATACGAGCTCGGCCCCGGCACGCTCTACGATAACCTCGAAAAATTGATGCGGCGCGGGCTGGTGAACGAAGCACCGAGGCGATCGTCGAACGAAGACCCGCGGCGGCGCTACTACCGGCTGAGCGTGTTTGGACGGCGCGTGCTCTCGGCCGATTTGGTGCGGCTTCGAGGCGTCCTGAAGGAAGCGAAAGCCGCGCTGCCCGAAATGAAATCGAGCGAATCGACATGAGGCGATTTCTATATCGCACGCTGATCGCGCTGCATCCGCCGCGCTTCCGGGAACGCTTCGGCGACGAGATGATGTCCGTTTTCGACGAGTCCGGGCGCGAGGGCACGGCGCGGCTCTTCGCCGATGGCGTCCTTTCGCTGCTCCGCCAATGGGTGCTGCGTTCTGACCTCTGGAAAATGGCGGCCGGCGCCGTGATCAGCAGTTCGCTGCTCCTCTTATGCGGATACTCGGTGGCGAGCGCCGTGGACAGGTGGTTGGTCCGGGGACGCGACTGGCACGATCGGCTGATGATGAGCCCATGGCTCGGTGAACCCGCGAATCCATTCGACCAGGTCGAATTCTCGCGCGAGGCCGCGCAGGCCGTCACGATTCTCTCCGGAATCCGCAGGACCGAAGCACGAAAGCAGCGCTCGCAGCGGCGAGGCGCTCCCAATGCCGAACACATTCCCTCCGGCAATCCCCTCCCGAACAAAGGCCTCTGATGGAGGCCGCGCTCGAGGCGAGAGGCCTCAGGAAATGCTACACGGCGGTGCCCGCTGTGAGCGACGTCACGTTCGGCTTGCACTCGGGCGAAGTGCTCGGCTGCCTCGGCGCCAACGGCGCGGGAAAAAGCACGATCGTGAAAATGCTCACGGGATTATCCGAACCGACGCGCGGGCAGGTGCTCTCGTTCGGCGCGAGCATTCACAAGGATCTTGTTGGGTACAGGCGGCGGCTCGGATACGTGCCGGAAGAGCCGGAGCTCTACGCCTACCTTTCTGGCTGGGAGTATCTCGAAATGGTGGGCACGCTACGCGGCATGGAACGCGCGCAGATGACGAAGAAAATCGACGCGCTGCTCGGGCTTTTTTCGCTCGCGCCGCACAGGCATTCGTCGATCGGATCGTATTCGAAGGGCATGCGCCAACGCATCCTGCTGATCGCGGCGCTGCTGCACGATCCGGACATTCTGATTCTCGATGAGCCGCTCTCGGGGCTCGATGTGGTGTCCGCGATGATCGTCAAGAGCCTGATGAAGACGCTCGGCGAACGTGGCAAGGCGATTTTTTATTGCTCGCACGTGCTGGAGGTGGTGGAGAAAGTGTGCTCGCACGTGATGATCCTGAGCAAGGGCAGGGTGATAGCGCATGCGCCCACGGCCGAACTACACCGAATGGTCGGGAAGAATTCGCTCGAGCAGGCATTTGTCCATCTGGTGGCGGATCGGGACGCGGAGCAGACGGCGAGCGAGATTGTGGAAGTGATGGCCGCCGGCACGGCGTGAGCGTGTCTTCTCTTGGGGTTTTCAATCGCGATGGAATCGGCTAAACAGCGTTGGGAAAAGCTTTCGCGCGGACCGTTCGCGCGGCTCGTGCGCCACTGCGTGGACCGCATTTTTTCAGGAAGCGAGGGTGTGGAACCCGGCGAACTGGATCTCAGCATCGCGACGGTTCTGGCGCTTTTCGCGACCCCGAGCGCTTTCGTCGCGCTGTTCTGCATGGACCACTATGGGTCGCTGCTGCTGTTCCTCCGAGGCCAACAGATCCGATTTGATCCGTACGCGGAGTCGGTAGGTGACGAATACTTTTTCATCGTGCTCGCGATGGTGGTCGCCGGCGCCGTCGCGGTTTGGAAGTGGAACCGGCTCGTACCGGATCGCCGCGACTATTCGAACTTGGCGCCCCTGCCCGTTTCCAGCAGCCGCATTTTTCTGGCTAATTTGGCGGCGCTCTCGCTGCTGGCCGTGGTGCCTTCTCTCGACGTGAACGCTGTATCGTCGTTCTTATTTCCCCTCATCGTCTGTGCGCAGCAGACATCTCACGTGTTCGGAGTATTCCTGCTCACTCACACGCTGACCGTCGTCACCGCGAGCGCGTTTGGATTTCTGGCCGTTTTTGCGCTGCTTGGTATTCTCATGGCGCTGCTTCCCTACCGAATCTTCCGAAAGGCGTCTGTTTATGCACGTTGCGCCATCGTCTTCATGCTGATGGCGCTGCTTACGACGAGCTTTTCCGTGCCGCGCAAGATGCAGCACCTCCGGCGATCTTCGCATGCATGGGAACGACTGCCGCCACCGGCGTGGTTTCTGGGTTTCTGCCAGACCCTGCGCGGACAGAAGAGTACGGCTCTGACCTCGCTCAGCGATGCTGCGATTGTGGGTTTGTTCTGCGTTCTGCTGTTTTCTTTCGTCGCATATTCGTTCAGCTACGCGCGATGTTTCGCGCAGAGCGGGGAAACCATGGCGAATCTGCCCGCCGGGCGCGCCCCGCGCACATCCGCGGTTTTTCGGCTGCTCGACCCGGTTTTGTTACGGAGTTCTTTTCAGCGCGCATGCTACCGATTTGCTTTTCGGACGATCTTTCGCAGCGAGGAGCAGGCGTTTGCGCTCGGCGGATTTCTAAGCCTCGGGATCGTAATCGCCGCGCAGACACTTTTGCCAGCTGTGAATACGAAGCGATCGATCAGCATGACCAGCGCAGTTCCGTCGGCGGCAGTTCTGAGCGTTCCTCTGATTGTGGGGTTTTTCTTGATCCTTGGTTTGTGGTCGGTTTGCGCGATCCCGGCGCCATTGCGGGCAAATTGGGTGTTTAGATTTCATGTGAATTCTCGCTCGCGCGAATGCGTGCCGCTGGCTAGAAAGGTCATCCTCACTTTTATCGTGCCCGCTCTGGCCGCGGTTTGTTTGCCCGTCTACTCGCATTTCTGGGGGTGGCGGGTTGGCGTGATTCACACGACCATAGTCGCGATCTGGTCCGTCCTGCTGATGGAAGGTCTGCTCGTTCGGTTCCGCAAAATCCCGTTCACATGCTCGCTTCCGAAATTCAAGAGCGATGCGATCGTGACCGGATTGCTTGTCGCACTCGGATATTTTGCTTTTACGTCGGTGACGGCGACCGTGGAGAGATGGGCCCTCGTGGAGCCACTGTGGTTTGTCCTCTTCACCCCCCTGGTGCTGGGCGTGTCGGTAGCGCTCTACCATTGCCGGAAAACAATGATTGAGAGCGATAGATGGATCCTGTTCGAGGAGCGACCGCTGACGGTGGTTGAAGTGCTGAATCTGGGGAGCTAGGCGTATCGACGGAGCCGCTTGATTTCCCGTTCCGTGCGTGACCTGACCCGGTAACAACAGAAACGGCACTGCATGGCAGCATTTCCTCCGACGCCCCGCCAACTCACGACTCTCAACTTTTTAGTCCTCGGGCTCCTCATGCGTGATCTCGTGCACAAACTTCATCACGTTGCCCACGCGCAGCTTGCGGCAAATCCGAAACAGCGAATCCTGCTCCTTCGCGTTGAGGACGCGCATCAGCGATTTCACCAGCTTCGAATGGTTCGGCAGCAGATTTCTCATGAACTTCTTCCCCGGCCGCGTCAGTCCCACCATAATCACGCGCCGCCCGCGCCGTTCCACATCGCGCATCGACTTCGCCAAGTGGGCCCGCTCGAATTCCACCGGCGGCAGCGTCACCACCCCTCGACGCACCCAGCCGCGCCTCTCCATACGCCCGATCATCACCACGGAATTGTTCCACTGGCACTTGCGCCGCCGGGCGACTTCCGCCACGGGCAGCGCCCCCTCACAGTGCAGCAGGTACAGCACGCGAAGCTCGGCCAGGGTTAAGTCAAACGATGCCAAGGGGATGCGCAGCTCGCCCTTCAGCCAGTCGGCCGTGTCGAGCAGCTCCATGTACCCTCGAAATGCCCGGTCGGTCTTGTCCTGGTGGGTCGGATATTCGGGCATGGTGGCAAAAACCTCCAAAATTGGCTTTTCTTGGCCATTTAAGGCGGTTTTAACCGCCCGGCGAATATCTTCTTCATACACTTGCCGGAGCCGGAATTTCGTCCGTTGAAATACCTACGCAGAATATTTCGGTAATCGCGGCCGCCGCGCGGGAAGGCATCCGCCTAATAACGATCCGGCCGCTACAAATGCAAAATCGAAGCTGCCGCATGCTCGGCCTTAGGAGGTCGGAGCTTCAGCTCCGACAAAAACGGTGGAAGGGCGGGGTTTCAACCCCGCCAAAAAAACGCCGCGCGGGTTCACCTGCAGCATGTACTGTCCTCCGACTACAAATTCAAATGGCGCCTCGAGATTTCGGCGACTGTGCGGGCGCCGGCGAGGCGCATCGTCATCTCGAGCTCGGCGTCGAGGTGCTGAAAGACGGCTTGCACGCCCATCCATCCGCCGAGCGCCAGCCCGTACAGCAGCGGGCGGCCGAGCGCGACCGCGTTCGCGCCGAGGGCGAGCGCCTTGAAGACGTCCTGGCCGCGGCGCACGCCTCCATCGATCAGGATCACCCCTCGGCCGCGCACCGCTTCGACGATGCGCGGCAGCGCGGCGATCGATGCGGAGACGTCGTCGAGCTGGCGCCCGCCGTGATTCGACACCTGCACGCCCGCGCAGCCGTGGTCGATGGCCGCGGCCGCGAGCTCGGGCGTCAACACGCCTTTCAGCAGCACGGGCAGCCCGGTGGTTTTCTGGATGAATGCGACATCGTCCCAGCCGAGATCGCTCTTGAATGCCAGGCGGCCGTAGCCGGCGTCCTGAACGGCGAAATTTCCGGCGGGCAGCGGCGAACGAAAATGATTGCGGCGGTCGGTTTCGCGGTTGCTCGCCACCACCGTATCGATCGTGAAGACGATCGCGCGGTACTTCGCGGCTTTCGCGCGCTGCAGGAGTTCGGTGGCGACGCCGCGATCGGCCGGCATGTAGAGCTGAAACCATTTCGGGCCGGGCGAGGCCTGCGCTATCTGCTCGAGCGAGAGATTCGAGGGCGTGGCGGCGATATAGAGGGTGCCGGCGGCGTCGGTGCCTTTTGCGGAGCCGGCCTCGGCGGTGGCGTGCGCCATGCCGTGGCCCGCCATGGGGCTGATGACGATAGGCATCGAAATCTTCGTGCCGAGCAGCGTGATCGAGCGGTCGGCCTCGCCATAGCCCGAGAGGTAGTGCGGCGCGATGGTGAGGCGCTTGTAGGCGGCTTCGTTTTCGCCCTTCGTCCATTCGTCGCCGGCGCCGCTCGAGATAAAGCCGAAGCCGCCCGGCGGAATCACTTTTTGCGCCGCGGCCTCGAGCTCGCGGAGATTGATGAACTCAATCGCCTTGATTTCCGTGGGCGCGGCGTAGCCCGGCGCGGTGGAGGTTTGCGGCGGCGCGGCCTCCGGATGCGGACGCGGCTCTTCGGCCGCAAGGGCCGCGGGCAGCGCGGCGGAGAAAGTGACTGCGGCGGCGGTGGCGGAAAGAAAATCGCGGCGATTGCGATTCATGGCATGTCCTCCGGGCGAGTGATGGTCACGGCGAGTAGCCGTGAACGATGAACCGCGCGGATCATAGCACGGGAGAAGCGGGCGAGTGGTTAGTGGCGAGTGGCTAGGGGCAGGGACTCGGTTTCGACAGTAGCAAGATCCAGAATCTCGGAGGCATGCTGAATATCGATGCCGACGATCTGGCCTTTTTCGTCGAGATCGATGACCACTCCGTCCTGCACCTCGCGCGAATCGACGCTCGGTCGCGCGTTCAGGTCAATGTAGAGCGAGTCGGTCTCGCGATCGTAGTGGAGCTTCATGGTCACTCCATTATGAAGCCGGAACCTTGAAATTTCTATCGGGAAACGCGTTGTGTACCGTTTCACCATCTGCCAGCGTGACGACCCTGAGGACGCGCCCGCCCAGCTCCGGGACAATTCCCCACAGCCGGATTCTTCCGTCGGCCTGAACCACCTTCGCCAGAGGCTGCGCAAGTATCCTCTCGCACCACTCCACCTGAATGTAGGGGCGTTTGCGGAGCACTTGCTCGCGGAAGTAACGTGTCGTCTTCACGCCGCGCTCAATCTACCCCAATTCGGTCGCATGAAACGAAACTCAGATGGCAATCGCGATTTTGCCGAAGAAATTGCCGGCGGCCTGGAGGCGAAAGGCGTCGATGGCCTGATCGAATGGGAAAACTTTGTCGACGACGGGCTTGATGCGATTCACCTCGAGGGCGCGAATCAGTTGCTCGAGCGTGGCGCGCGTGCCGACGCCGATGCCGTGCAGGCTGCCGCGCTTGAACATCAGGTCGTGCGGGTCGGCGTGGCCTTCATTGCCCGCGAGGACGCCGATCAGCGAAACCTTGCCTTCCCAGGCGAGGCACTGAAACGACCGCTGCAGCGTATTCACGCCGCCATTTTCGATCACGCAATCGACGCCGCGCCCGCCGGTGAGCCCGAGCACTTCCTTTTCCCAATCGGGATGCGATTTGTAATTCACGCCGTCGGATGCGCCGAGGCTTTTGGCGCGCTCGATTTTCGCGTCGCTCGATGAAGTAACGATCACGCGCGCGCCGGCCGCACGCGCGAATTGCAGCGCGAACATCGAGACGCCGCCCGTGCCGAGGCAGAGCACGGTGTCGCCCGGCTTCACGCGCTTGCCGGCGTTCATCAGCGCGTTCCAGGCGGTGGGGCCGGCGCAGGGCAGCGTCGCGGCCTCTTCGAAGGAAAGGCTCGGCGGCATCGCGACGAGACCGTCTTCATGCAGCACGATGAATTCAGCGAGCGTGCCATCGAGCGGGGCGCCGAGCGCGCCGCGATTTTTCGGGGGCGCGCCGTCGATCCAGACCTGGAAAAATGTGGGCACCACGCGGTCGCCCACCTTAAATCGCGTGACGCTGGGGCCGACGGCGGCAACTTCGCCCGCGCCGTCCGAGCACGGAATCGTCGGCCGAGTAAGATTGGTGTGATACGCGCCCGTGACGATGGCATGATCCCGATAGTTCAGCGCTGCCGCCCTGACTCGCACGAGAACTTCGAGCGCGCCGGGCGTGGGATCGGGGCGGTCGACGCGGCGGATGCCGTCGATGGACGTGGGGTTGGGGGAGATTTCGTAAGCCTTCATTCGATCGGCTCCGAAGTGCGTGTGTGCGCGCGAATGCGAGCGAAAATCAGAAAAGCCGGATGTGGCCGATGATGATAACCAGCGCGACGAGCACGATCACGAAAACGAACGAGCCTACGATGGTGATCCCGGCAACCCACATGTCGTGCGCGGCCTTGCGCGCGGCTTCGGCTTCTTTCTTTTGAAATTCGGCGCGCGCCTCGACGCTCATCGAATTCGGGTTCATTCCTGGATTCGAATTCATCCTTCGTAGCTTACTTTGCAGAGCGCGGATGTCAATGCCGGCGTGGCAATTCGCGGGGCGAGAAAGGCGGCCCGGCCGGCAGGCCGCCTGCGATCGCGGGTGGATTCTCCGGCCCGTGGCGGCGAGCCGGAGAGTGAATGCGCGCGCTAGAACGTAAGGTGTAGAGCAAACTGGATGAAGCGGTTGCTGCCGATCGTGTTTGAGATCACGCCGAAACCCTTCGTATTGGGCGGATTCGGCGTGAGGTTGTAACACGGCACGGGGTTATAGCAGGAATTCAACTCGAAGTCGGTGTCGGGTGTGTCCAGGCTCGGGTGATTGAAGAGGTTGAACGCATCCGCCTCGAACTTCAGGTTGAATTGCTCGGTCAATTTGAAGTTCTTGAAGATGGAGAAATCGAAGCGAGTCTGGAACGGCGATCGGAAGAGGTTCCGGCCATTATTGCCAAACCCGGTTTCTTGGGTGTCGCAGACGAGATAGCCGCTGACCGTCTGGCAGGGCGGTATGCCGTTTGAGCCATCGGTCTCCGCAACATACGGCACCGCGAACGAATTCGGATTCACAAAGGGTTGGCCGTTCACGAGATTGCCTCCGCCGCCGGCTGCCGAGCTGGCTTCCTTTGGCGTGATTCCCGGCGCGAGCGGCAGAATGGGGTTGGTGATGAAATCGTCCGCGCTGTAGTAAAGGCTGCCCGCGACGCCTGAGAAATCGATGATGCTGAAAGGCTCGCCGCTTTCAAGCGTCGTGATTCCGGTCACGCCCCAGCCGTTTGCCGCCACGTTGAGCAAGCCGTGGGCATCCTTGATTGTGGGCAGATTGTATAGATAGCTCACGATGAAGACGTGCGTGCGGTCGAAGTCGGAGGACGCATACGAACTACGCGGATGGAGGGGGTCGTTGCCGTTGTAAAAGAGACCGGCTCCGATGCCGCTTCCTTCATCCAGGGAATGCGAATAGGTGTAAGAAGCGTTGACCTGGAGACCGTGGCTCATCCTCTTCGTGACGCTCAATTCCAAGGCGTCGTAATTGGAGATGCCTTCGGCGGTCCACAAATCCGCGTTTGGGTTGATGCCGATATAGGGCGAGCGGAGAGCGGTGTTGCCGTCGGACGCTGGATAATTGCCGAGCGTCGTCTGGACCTCCTCGGTCGGAAGCTGGAAACACTCGGGCCCGGCGTCGTTGTACTCGTCGCAGCCGCCTTCGGGACCATTGGCTGCCAAATAGCCATAGGAGTAGATCTGATTGTTGATGGGATTGGTGGGAGTGGCGATTCCGGGCTGATTGAACGGAATCGGCAAGAGTTCATGAACGCCGTGATTTCCCAAATAGCCCAAGGTAAGGACGAGATCGTTTTCCGGTTGCCACTGCAGGTCCAAGCTCCAGTTTTCGGAGTACGGAAGCTTGTTGGTGGGTGCATATCCGCCGAAGAGGAATGGTCGGGGAGGCGGGTACGTATTCACATTGCAATAGGGCTGACCGGGCTGCTGCATTCCGGGGGCGGTGTCCTGATCACAACCAGCCAACTGCCGCATGTCCGGGACGAGGGCGGCCACTTGAGCCAAAGACGTCGGCGGAGGCGGAACCGACGTGCCGAAAGGGCCGCTTGGGTTAGACAGGCAGTTCAACGAAGAGGAGCAACCGGCCGTAAGGGGAATTGTGAAAGGCTCTTGGGTCGTCACGCTGAAGGGACCGCTGATGCCCAAGCCGGCGCTGGTCGATAGCTCGGTAAAGTACTCGCCGCGGTCGTAGAACATTCCGTAGCCGGCGCGAACGACCAGATTCTTGCGAGGACTCCAAGCGATCCCGATACGGGGAGCAAAGCCCCACTGGCGGGCCGTGAGAGTAGAGTCGCTCACTCCCTTCGTCCCGAAGGTCTTGTTGTTTCCGGCAACGACGATGCCGATGCCAGGGGTGCCGTTGACCGGATCGAACGTGTCGCTGGCGAGATCGTATCCAAAGTCCTGGGGATAGAAATTCGTCATCAGGCCGTTTGTTTCATACAGGGGCCCGTCCCAATCCCAACGGAGGCCATAGGTGACGGTGATGGTGGGTGCGACTTTGAAATCATCCTGGGCATACAGGCCGACCTGCTTGGAGCGGAAATGGCGGTTCGTTTCGCCGTCGAGAAGCGTTCCGCTGCTTTTGTCCGTATTCAGCTTGCCGGTGAGAAAATCGCCGAAGTTGCGGAAGGTGAAGAGGGCGACGTCGTTTTCGCGATTCTGGACGTTTAGTTGGGCATAATCGAAGGTCCCGCCAAAGGAAAGCGGGTGCTTTCCAAGAACCCAATCATATTTCGACGACCCTTCAAATTGATTTTGAAAGACGCCGGCGTTGGCGAAATTGGTGGACGGACCAATGTGCAGGACGTTGCTTGTGGATTGATTGACCGGCACCTTCGTAATGGGGGATGAGGGAGTTTCCTGAAACGCGGCTCCTTCATCGGCGTTGTCAATGCTGATGCCGGGAAAGAATGCTGCATTCGGCAGGGTGATGCCGACCGACCCCGGGGTGAACGGCTGTGCGGTGGAAGCGTTGGCGATCTGGCGAATAAAGCCGAATCGCTGCTCCCAAGTTGCGTTGGGGCTTACGATCGTCGTGTTGTCGAGCGAGAAGACCTGGCTGCCGGCGTCAAGCGTCTGCGGAAATCCTGGAACCTCGCTGACGGCGAACGGAACTGCGGAAGGATTGCGCTGGAAGTAGTACTTGCCCGCGATTCGATCGCTGGAACTAAAGTTGTAATCAATGTTGCCGTTCACCTGGTTCGCCGTAAACCGGCTCGGGGGACCGAGGGAAGCAGCGTTGTATCTTTGAATCGGAGTCTCGTTGCCGACGATGCTGCCGATGCTTTCGGAGGGAATGTAATACTGTCCGGTTTTCGTCTTGAGCTGTATCAGCTGGAGCGCCGCGGGATCCAATTGGCCCGTCGTGATGCATTTGCTGCTCGTGCAAGGGTCGCCCAGATTCGTCACAAGCCCGGCATCGTAGTTGACAAGGTTCACGAGGTCCTGCGGATCGCGGTTGGAATCGGTGAGGCCAGCCATCGTGGGTGTGCCGACAAACGCTCCGTTGAGCGCGTCGCTCACGTCCTGGCGCTGGTACGAAGCGAAGAAGAACAGCTTGTCCTTCTTGATGGGCCCTCCGATGGTGCCGCCGAATACATTTCTGTGGAGGGGCGGCGCGCCACTAAAGAAAGAATTGGGGACCAGGAACGTGGGCGCGGCGTCGAGAGCGTTATTTTGGAAATACTCATAGCCCTGCCCGTGGAAATCGTTGGTGCCGGACATGGTGGTCAATTCGACGTGGGCGCCGCTCTTGGATCCCATGGAAGCGTCGTACATCGAGGTGGTGACTTGAAGTTCCTGGATGGTTTCGACGGGTGGAGTCGGGAGACCCTCGCCGATCGAGTCGAAGACCGAAGTGTTCGTTTGGACCTGGCCGCCGGCGCCAAATATCTCACCGGTATTCAGCGTGAACCTGCTGTCCGCCATGTTGCTGGTGGAGTTGCCGTTGAAAAGGTTGTCGGCATTCACCGAATTGAAAGTGAAGCTGTTGCTGGTATCGCGCTGCCCATTTGAATAAATTCCCTGATTGCCCAAACCTTCGTTGCTACCCGAACCGGAAAGAAAATCCGCGTTGGTGCCCGGTGCAAGAACGGCGAGCTGGGTGAAGCTGCCCGTGCCGAGCGGAGTAGATTGAATTACGTCGGTTCCGAGCGTGTAGCCATTCGACGTGTCCGTTTGGTTGAGCAGGGGCGTGGCATTCACGGTCACCGACGTGGTGATCTCTCCGGGCTGAAGCGATGCTTTGACGGTCGTCGTCAAATTGCCTTGTACGAGAATTTGCGGATAGACGGCCTTCTCGAACCCCTGCTTGGTGATGGTGACTTCATAGGTGCCGATGGGCAGGGCGGCCACGCTGAAGGAGCCATCGCCCTTCGTTTGGGCCGTGACCGTCAAGTTTGTGGCGACGTTGCGAACGCTGATGCCTGCCTGCGGAACAACCGCGCCGGTGGAATCCGTAACAACGCCGTCGATGGTGCCGAGCGTCTGCTGAGCATAAAGAGCGGAAGGAACGAAGGCGAGAACTGCGAGAAGAAGAAACGCGGCACACCCAAAGCACACCCGTAACGTTCGTGTCATCGCGCACCCCTTATGAATTGTCTGCGGGCTGCCAGTCGCGGCCGTCCCACACCCCACTGCCCTTTGCGATGTGCCCTCAGCCCAAGCTCGCCATAACTATGATAATGCGTCCGTATTTCTCCACGAAAAAACGGAGATAAATAGACGGTGAATGAGCGGAAAACAGGGTCTCCCTCGCAAGAAGCGGGGATTATCGTTTCGGGAGCGCATGCAGTCAAGTAGAAAAAATCTATACAACGAACGGCACTTCGCTGATAAGACCGGTGCGAAACGCAATCGACGGATGCGCCCCGGCCGTTTTATCATCGGCCGTCGTCGGACATGTTGTGAAGTGGCGAGAACCGCTCAATACGCCGGGAAGGCTGATACAGCGTGATGAAAACTTTGCGAAAGATAATCGGCGCCGCATGGATTTGCTGCGCCATGTTTGCGGCGACGCAGGCGCAGGCTCCGGCGCTGCCCACCGTGATCGCCGTGGATCACGGGCCGAATGCGGCGGCGCAGCGCTCGAAGCACTACGTGATTCTGGTTTCGCTCGACGGGTTTCGCTACGACTACGCCGCGAAATTCGGCGCGCCGAATCTGGAGCGGCTTGCGGCGGAAGGGGCGAGCGCGCCGGACGGAATGATCCCGTCGTTCCCGTCGGTCACATTCCCGAATCATTACACGATCGCCACCGGCTTGTATCCCGAGGACCACGGCATCATCGCAAACAATTTTTACGATCCCGCGCGGAAGCAAACATACCAATCGAGGAACCCGGATACGGTCCGCGACGGAAGCTGGTATGGCGGCGTGCCGCTGTGGTCGCTCGCGGAAAAACAGGGGATGCGCAGCGCCTGTTTTTTCTGGCCGGGCTCCGAGGCGGAAATCGACGGCGAGCGTCCATCGTATTATCTGCATTTCGACTCCGCGTATCCCGATGAGAAGCGCATCGACCAGGTGATCGGCTGGCTGAACACGCCTGCTGCGCGGCGGCCGCACTTCATCACCCTGTATTATTACGAACCGGATCACACGGGGCACGGTGCCGGCCCCGACAGCCCGCGGACCGGAGACGCGGTACATCGTGTGGATGCCTTGATCGGCACGCTGATGGCGGACTTGAAGACGGTCCATCTGCCGGTCGATGTGATCGTGGTGTCGGATCACGGAATGGCTACGGTGGAGGGAGATTGGATCAATCTCGATCGCTACGCCGATCTTTCGAAATTCGTGACGGTTGGTTCGCTGCTCTACGCGCCCGACGAGCAGGCCGCGGAACGCGCATACCGGCAATTGCGCGGGGCCAGCGACAAGTTCGTCGTATACCGGCGCCGCGATGTGCCGGCCTATCTGCATTACGACAACAACGCGAGGATCGGCGATCCAGTGGTGATTCCCACGGGTCCGTATCTGATCCGCGTGCGTGCTCCCGAAAAACCGGAAGCGCCGCCGAAGGGCGAGCACGGCTACGATCCCTCGAAGATGAAGTCGATGCGCGGGATTTTCTATGCCGATGGGCCGGACATTCGCGCGGGATACAAGCTGCGGCCGTTTGAGAATGTGGACGTATATCCGCTGATCGCGCACATTTTGGGACTCCGCATCGGGAAGATCGATGGGTCGATCGAGCCGCTGCGCGGAATGCTGCGGAAAGCCGGCGGCGAGTGAAGCAACAAAGCGGCGATCAGCCAGAGCTACGCGGCGAGTGCGAGACCGATCGGCGCTGCATGAAACACAGAGAGCGAAGACTATCTGCGCAAGGAAGCGGCGAGGACCACGTTTGCGGCCGGTGGGGCGCCGAACAAATGGCGCGTGCGAGGCAGCTCACGGCAACCCGGCGCTGCGCGGCTATTGGCGAGGCGAGGCGGGGGCGCGCCAGCGCTGCTCGAGCGCGGGGATGATGGCGCCGCCGACATTGGCGATGTTGGCGTCGGGGAGCGGCGGGCGCTCGGCGCGCGGGTCGATCGAGCGGATCAGCGAGCCGAGCAAGCTGAATGCGACGCTCACCTTTGTCGCGAACGGCACGCGCGGCCTTTTGCCGTTGGCGCGCACCATGAGGACGGTCACGTCGTCGTCGGTGAGATTTTCGGGATGGCGATCGGCGATTTCGGCGAGGAGCGTATCGATCATTTTGCTGGGTGGAACGTCGCCGAGCAGCCGCGTGACGCGCAGCAAGCCTTCCTCGCCGAACATTTCGCCATCGGCATCGCGCGATTCGATCAGCGCGTCGGTGTAGGCGAGCAGACAATCGCCGTCGCCAAGCTCGACATCGGAATTCTGGTACTCGGTGATGGCGATAATGCCGAGCGGCAGATTGCGCGGTCCCGCCGCGGCATCCGGATCCTGGGCGCCGAGGAAATTCCATTGCTTGTCGGCGGCGCGGTAGAGCAGCGGGCGCGGGTGCCCGGCGTTGGAAAGGATCAGGCGGCCAGTGGGCGCAAAAAAGGTGCCCACGATCGCCGTGGCAAACGAACCTGCTCGCGACAACGCGGCGAACTCCTGATTGAGCTGGCGGACGAATTCAGTCTGATCGAGGCGGTTGACGAAGCGGCGCATCAGCGTGCGCAGATCGGCGGCCGTGGCGGCGACGGTATTGCCGTGGCCCGAAACGTCCGCGAGAAGAAGCCGCGTGATGCGGCCCGTGGCGCAACTCGAGGCGTAATAAACATCGCCGCCGCGCTGCGCCTGCTGGTAGGGCTTGCTGTAGACCCAGGCGTCCAAGCCGCCCAGCTCGACGGTGCGCGCGGTCAGCTGGCTGCCGCCCCACACTTCCATGCACTGCATCTGCTGTGACGGAGGATTGCTCACGCGACCGATTATACCGGAATTGGGGGCGGAGCTTGGAGCGCGAGGGGCGCTCGAGAGCAGAGAGAGAGCCTTCGCTTCGCTCAGGGTCACGTCAAGAGCGAGTGCGATGCAGCTAGAAGAAAAGCGCGCTCGCGGTTCGTGCGAATCGCGAGCGCGGCTCTCCGAAGGTTCGGGTTCGGCGAAATTTAGAAGCTGTACTTCAGCGCGAATTGCATGATCCGCGGATCGTTGGTCGTCTGAGACAATGCTCCCAGACCCGTGATGCTGGTTGCCGTGGGCTGGCCGAAAGTGGGCAAGAGTCCTGCTCCCAACCCGCTCGACGGATACAGATTCACGTGATTCGGCAGATTGAAGACTTCCCACCGAAACTCCACTTGCTGCCCCTCTGTGATCTGGAAGAGCCTCGACAAGCCCGTATTGACGATGATCGCTCCCGGCCCGAATAGGCTGTTGTTACCCAGATTGCCGAAGGGCGCCGCCGAACCCAGAGTGGCAGGAGTAAGGTAATACGAGGGATCGCCGGACGGCGGAGCGAAAGATGCAGAGTTAAGCCAGCAGGTTCGCCCGCGGGGATGACAATAGGGATCTCCCACCAAGTTGGGACGCTGCTGGAGCCCGTTTCCATCTCCTGCCCAATCAAGGAGAAGGTCCGGGCCGATTCCAAATCCAGACAAATCCGTGCCGGACTGGATGATCGCGGAGACGGACGCCCTCCAGTGGCCGAGAAGAATCTCGGTGAGGTGGCCGGAAAAGTGCGGGGTCTCGGCGACGAGCGACTGGTTGAAGACGTTATGCGTGTCGGTGCTCGGGCAATTGCCGCGGTCCGCGCGGCGATTGTAGGGAACCTCGTCCGTCACCAGGAACAAGCCCAGTGCCGTTGTCGAGTTATCCGAGATGCAGTGCGACCAAGTGAAATTTGTCGTCGAGGTAAAGTGGTTGGCGAACTGGTGCTGGGCCGAGAGGAGCAGGCCGTTGTAGTTTCCGGTTCCTCCCTCATCCAGAAGGATCGTTTCGCCGTAGCAGGAGCCGGAGCCGCATTGCGACCCGTATGCGTTGAGGTAACGGCGCGAATTCGTGGGCGAGCACAGAAACCCAGGAAGGCCCGGAGGGCAGCCGTCCTGCAACCCGGGATTTGCTTCGTTGTTGACCCATAGATGGCGTTGCTGATTGCCAAGGTACGAGATCGAAAGCAACCAGTTCGCGCCCACTTGCCTCTCGACGCTCAGGTTGTACTGCATCACATAGGTCGGCTTGATCGTCTGCGGATAGCTGAAGACCAGGGCGCCCGGCAGGTAGGCGGCATTCTTTGGGCCCGTCCCAACATACTGGGGGAAAGGATCGAAGTCACTGTGCCTTACCCCCTGCTGGTCCACGAAAGAGAAATCTGCCCATGGATCGGCAATGTCCGTGGTGCATGGATAAGGCGGGCAGCCAGGATCGGGTGACGGTACAGTAACGGACCCGCCATACGGTTCTTCAAATCCGAATTGATCGTAAGAGAAATTCGGGAAGTCCCAAAAGATTCCGAATCCCGCGCGAATCGACATCTTACCGTTACCTTCGGGATCCCACGCGACGCCGATCCGCGGGCTCCATTTGTTCATGGAGTTTTCCGTGTACTTGCTGTTCTTCGGAGCGCCGGGCAGCGGATCGTTGTTAAACAGGTAGCCGGCTGGAGCGGTGGGGTACAGCGAGCTATGTGTGTCGCTCATGATATCCGGAAGCGAGATGCCTACGACGCGTCCTTTCGGATCGCTGTGACCGAAGAACGGGTCCCAGCGAAGTCCCAGTGTGACCGTGAGCCGCCGGTTCACCTTCCACGCATCTTGCGCATAAAGCGCAAAGACGTTCTGGTGCTGGTCAGATGGGACCGGAGCGGCCTGCGTAAAGCCGTTGCTGACGGATGTTTCGCCTAGCAGGTAGTCCGCGAGCCCCAAGCCGGTGTGCGTGCCGTCAAAGTTGAACGCGCCTTGGCTGTTGAGGTAATTGGTCGCAAAAGCTCTCAAGTTAATGAAGTCGGCGCCAAACGAAAACTGATGAGCACCATGAATCAGGGATACGTCGTCGGAAGCCTCGATCGTGTCATAAGGCTGAAGCGAGGGAGTGGATGCCAGGAACCCGCCGAGCTGCGAATTGATTCCCCAGGTGATCATGTAATTCGGGAAATTAGGCGCGCCCAATTGATAAATGTTGGGCGGCGTCGCGACTCCCGCTTCCGTAAACAAATCACCAAGGTCGAGCGTCTGGTTCTGCACGGTGATATTTACGGTTCGATTTCCCGTGAGGTGAATGTTGTTCACCATATTCGAGCTGATGATATACGTGTCGCCGAGAGTGAGATTTTGAACGCGGTCTGCCTGGCCGTCGATGGCCGCGATCAGAAGACCACCCTCGCTGGCAGGCAGGTTGTCGGCGCCGGGCGGCTCATTCAAGTTGGTTATGAAGTAGCGCCCGAAGAGAGAATTCTTGTCATTCACGTGATAGTCGATTCTCACCAGTCCCTGATTCTCCGTGAAATTGGCCGGCGCCTGGTAGTTATATGTGCCGCACACATTCGTGGGCACCGGCAAGTGGCTCTCCAGCGCGAGAACAACGGGATTGTAGTTCGTGGGATCGGTCATATTCCCCGTAAACGGCCCTGTAAGGGTAACCGGCGCCCCGCAACCATTCGCCGGAGTGTACTGTGTGAAATCTCCGGCCAGCATCGCTGCAGTCGGCAGAGACGTTTCCGCAGGATTTTCGGAGCGCTGGATCGTATCCTGCCAGCCCAGGAAGAAAAACAGCTTGTCTTTCTTGATCGGCCCGCCGATCGTGCCGCCAAATTGATTGCGCTTCAAATCGTCCCTTGGCGAAGCAGCGAGGGCCTCGGCGTCCGCCACATTCGCCGGCACGCCTAGATAATCCTGCGGCGAGGCGGCGGCGAAGGCCGTATTTCGAGAGTCGAAGATGTAATTACGGACGTACTCGAAGGCATCGCCGTGGAAGGCATTCGTGCCGGACTTGGTGACCACGTTGACAGCGCCCGCGGGATGAGTTCCGTATTGCGCGGGCAGTGAGCTGGTTTCTACCTTGAACTCCTCAATCGTGTCCGGAAATGGGAGGGGAAGGTTCTGGTTGCTGAGGGGATCGTTGTGAGTTCCTCCATCGAGCCAATAGGCCACACTGCCGGCTCCGCCGCCCGCGATCGAAGGCGCTGCTGAGGAAGGATACGAGCCCCGGAACGCCCGGCCCGGGCTGACGGCTCCAGACAGATACAGTAGATCGGTTAGCTCGCGTCCGTTAAGCGGCAGGTCCTGTACTTCCTGCGGAGCGGTGACCTCGCCAACGCCCGTGTTCTGTGTCTCCACGGTCACGGTCTGCGCCTGCACGGTTACTTCCTGCGTCATGGCGCCGAGCTTCAGCGAGACGTCGATCGTCGGATTCACGCCGACCTGGAGCACGATGCCGTTTTGCACGTACTTGCTGAAGCCTGTCTTCGTCACCGTGAGCTGATACGGCCCCACGGGCAGCTCCGGCAAGGTGTAGTCGCCGGCCGAGCCGCTAGTGGCGGTGCGCACGGCGCCGGTGGCCGTCTGCGTCAAAGTGATCTGAGCGCCGGGCACGGGCGCGCCGGTGGCATCGACAATCGTGCCGCGTATTTGAGATGTAGAAATAGTTTGCGCCGAGAGAATTGCGCAGCAAAAGAAAAGGCAGAGCCCGAGGACGAACTTGGATCTCATATCCCACTCCCCCCAAAAGAGATCGTTCCCCAAACGTACTTGGCCCAGGTTATTGCGCGACCCTATAGCAGAATGCGCTTCGCGGTGTCAATCAGGAGTTTGATAAGCGTGGGCGGACGCCCCGCGTGCAGACTGGGCGCGTTTGGTTGCGGCCGGGCGGCGCTATCTTTTCGGCGTGATGCGCGAGAGGCGGCCATCGTCGGTGAGAATGTAGAGGGCGCCATCGGGGCCCTGCACAACGCTGCGGACGCGCTGATTCAGATCGGTGAGCAATCGCTCCTCGCCGACCACGCGATCGTTTTCGATCACCAGGCGGATCAGGGCTTTTGCCGCCATGCCTCCCACGAAAAGATTCCCCTTCCATTCAGGAAACATGTCGCCGGTATAAAAGATCGCTGAGCCGGGAGCGATATCGGGATACCAGAAATAGATGGGCTGCTCCGTGCCCGGCTTTGAAGTGGCGCCGGTGCCCGCGATCGGGTCGCCATTATACCGGCGACCGTAGCTGACGTTGGGCCAGCCGTAATTGGCGCCAGGCTTGATGATGTTGACCTCGTCGCCGCCGAGCGGTCCGTGCTCGACCACCCAAAGCTGCCCCGTGGCTGGATTGATGGCCGCGCCTTCCGGATCGCGGTGTCCGTAGGAATATGTTTCGGGGAGCACGGTCGGATCGCTGAGGAAGGGATTGTCCTTGGGAATCGAGCCGTCCGTATTGATGCGAATCACGCGGCCGGTGAAATTGCGAAGGATGTCGGGATCGGTAGTTTCGTGATTGGAGCTGTCGTACGACGCGTCGTAGAAGCGGAAGCGATCGGCGCCCGTGACGAACATCGTGCCGTCGGGCGCGAAGACGATGCGGCGGTTCACGCCATCGATCAGGACCTGCACGTCTTCGAGATGCTTTTCGTCTTCGCTGAGGCGGGCGCGCGCAACGCGCTCTTCGCCGACGCGCATGGTGCGGCGTTGCGCGACGGTGGCGTCCCAAACGTTCTTATAGAAATCATCGATCGGATAGGCGCCGGGGGCTTCACCGGGTGGCGGCGCGAAATAGGTGAAATAGATCAGGCGATTGTGCGCGAAATCGGGGTCGATGGCGATGTCGTGAAGCGATTCGGCGGCAACGATTTTCGTATCCGGCACGCCGGTGATCGGCGCGGAGTAGAAGCCGTTCATCTGCGCGACGCGGATGAAGCCGTAGCGCTCGGTGACCAGCATGTGGCCGTTGGGCAGAAACGCGAGAGCCCATGGCGCCATGAAACGCGGGATCACGGTGTCGACCTGCAGCGGCGGCGATTTCTTCGCGGGGGGAGGCGCATTCGTCTGCCCGGGAAAAGCCGGCTTCGGCGGCGGGTAATCGGAGGCTTTGGCCATTTGCGCGTGGGCGGAGCTGCACGTCGCGGCGAGGAACACGAGCACGAGCGCGAGATGAAGTGCTGAGCGGTACAAGATTGACGCTGCCGCGAATCGTCTCATTATTGTGTGGCTCCTCGTTCGATCAAATGTGCCGGATGTTACGCCGAAGATGCCGCGCTTAAGGCCGCGGCGCTACATCTAAATCTTTAAAATCTTGGCGGCGTGAATCTTACTTGGAGCGGCGGTAGTTGGCAATCGGCGGGCAGCGCCGGCGCGGGAGCCGAAAAGGCTGTGCTAACATCCAATCCTTCATGGCAAACAACACCAGCGTTTACATCGTCAGCGCGGTGCGCACGCCCATCGGGAAATTCGGCGGGATGCTGGCGGATTTCACGCATCCCGATCTCGGAACGATTGCGGCGCGCGCAGCGCTCGAGCGCGCGTTTGGGCTGCCGCTGCCGCCCGAGCGCACGCCGGGCGAATTCGATTACAAGCCGCTCGACGGCGGCACGGCGAGTGCCGCCCTGGCTGCCGGCCATGGCGCAATTCGTCGCGGCCAGAGCGATTTGCCGTGGCATGTGGACGAAGTGATTTTCGGCAATGCGCGGCCGGCGGGCGTTGGACCGAATCCGGCGCGGCAGATCGCATGGCGATCGGGGCTTGGCGACGACGTGCCCGGGTTCACGGTGAATATGGCGTGTGCATCGGGACTGCGGACGGTCGTCCTCGGCTGGCAGGAAATTCTTACCGGCGGCGCGCAGATCATCGTGGCGGGCGGCGCGGAATCGATGAGCCGCGTGCCGTATCTCGTCGAGGGGCGCTGGGGATTTCGCCTCGGCAATCAACAACTGATCGACGGAATGTATCGCGACGGATTTCTTTGTCCCATCTCGAAAATGATCATGGGCGAAACCGCGGAAGTGCTCGCCGGGCAATACAAGATTCCGCGCGCGGAGCAGGATGCCTTCGCTCTCGAAAGCCATCAGCGCGCTGCGCGGGCCGCCGCCGCGTGCCATTTCAAGGAAGAGATTGTGCCGATCACGATCGTCGACAAGAAAAGTAATACGACCGTTCTGCTGAAAGATGAGCACGTGCGTCCCGACGTGACCATGGAGGCGCTGGCGAAGCTTCCGCCCGTTTTCAGCAAGACGGGCACGATCACGGCCGGCAATTCAAGCGGCATCACGGATGGCGCCGCCGCCGTCGTGCTGGCGAGCGAGGCGAAGGTGCGCGAGCTGAATCTGAAGCCGATCGCGCGGATTGTGGATGCCGCGGTCGCCGCCGTCGATCCGCGTGTGATGGGCATCGGGCCGGTGCCCGCTATTCGCAAGCTCACCGAACGCACGGGCACGAAGCTCGCCGATTACGATGCCGTGGAATTGAACGAAGCCTTCGCCGCACAGGTGCTGGCCTGCGACCGAGACCTGCACTTCGATCGCGCGCGCCTGAATCCCAATGGCGGCGCCATCGCGCTCGGCCATCCCATCGCGTGCACGGGCAGCCGCATCCTCACCACCTTGATCCACGAAATCCGCAGGCCGTCCGGCCTGGAGGGCGCGCCGCGAACCGGCCGCAGGGGTCTTGCCACATTGTGTGTGTCCGGCGGATTGGGCGTGGCGGTCGAAATCGAAACGGTCTAATCTTCTCTAGGATGCTTTCGGGGGTACGGCGGGCGTTATTCCTGGCCCGCCTTCCAGGATCCGCATCACCGGAGCGATTTCATGTCCCCAGAGGGACGCGGAGTAGAAGTTCTCGGCACGCTGGCGCTGACTGCGCCGAAGCTCGATGAGTTCCAGTTCGTGAAGGTGCGCGTCGAAGGGCCCGTGGCGCGGCTCACGCTCGACCGCCCCGAACACAACCTCCTGAACGAGCGCATGATCAGCGAGCTAACCGCCGGGATCAACACGCTCGGCGAGCGCAGCGAGATCAAGCTGATCGTGCTCGATTCGGCGGGCAAGACTTTCTGCGGCGGCATCGAGCTGGGCGAATACACGCAACGGCGCGTCTTTCAGCTGCTCGACGCGTTTCACGGCGCGTTTGCGGCGATGCTCGATACGTCGAAGCCGCTGCTCGTGGTGGTCAATGGCCCGGCATTTGGCGGCGGCGCGGAGCTGGCGGCGCTCGGCGACCTCGTGATTGCGACTCCCAAGGCGAAATTCGCGCAACCGGAAATCAAGCTGGGAGTTTTTCCGCCCCTGGCCGCGGCGGTCCTTCCCTACATTCTCGGGCCGAAGCAGGCGCTCGAGCTTGTGCTTACCGGCGAAACCATTACCGCCGAGCGAGCGCGCGATATCGGGCTCGTGAACTGGCTCGTCACCGAAGAAGAGCTGGAAAAGAAAGTCGAAGATGTGATCGCGAAGGTGACGGCGCAGTCCGGTCCCGTGCTGACCATGGCGAAGAAGGCCATTCTCGGCAGCCTCGGCGTCACGCTGCGCGAAGGCGTTCGCAACTCGATGAAGGTTTTCCTCAACGAACTCGCCGAACTCGAAGACTCGCAAGAAGGCTTGCGCGCGCTGGTTGAAAAGCGCGCCCCGAAGTGGAAGAACCGCTGAAAGCCGCGCGGCCGGTCGGGATTTGACACCCACTCGGGCACAGCATACACTCACGAACGACAATTGAACTGGCACGGGGATTCCCTTCGAATTCGCCACTGGCGAATTCTTTGGGTAGATGGAAGGCCGTGAAAATCGGCCACGGTCCCGCCACTGTGATCGGTTCGCCGCGCATCGCGTGCAGAACCGAGAGTCAGGAACGCCCCCGAGCCAGCCGAAGCCAGCACTCTTCGCGAGAAAGAGAGCGGCCAGCAGCCTCGCTATCCTCGCGAGGCTTTTTTATTGGAGACGAGAGTGTGGGATTGAGCGGAAAAAAGAGAGATTCTTCGGGCCAAACGGCGGCCCTCAGAATGACGGCGCGTTTTTGGCGGCGCCCTGCCCAATTTGAACGATTCGTCGCGCGATCCAAGTTTTCGTCTTCCGCGCAGCAAACCCCACTCATGACCAGCGCGATAAAATCAAATGCCGTCACTCTGCCTGCCCCGAGCATAGTCGAAGGGAGGGCCGTTTCCTGGCCCGAAGAATCTCTCCTTGGGCGCGCGGGCTTGGCAATTGTGCTGATCGCGGCGATGGTGATGTGCGCCTTCCCGGCGCCACGGGCGGACGCCGCGCGATTCCAGGCGAGCGATGGCGCGCAGGCGACCAGCACGCGCGTGGTGACCGATGACGTGGGCCGCCGCGTGGTGATGCCGGCCGAGGTGAATCGCATCGTGACGCTCGCGCCGAACCTCACGGAAACAGTCTACGCGCTCGGCCTTGGCGATAAACTCGTTGGCGACACCGACCTCTGCGACACGCCGCCCGCCGCGAAGGAAAAACCTCACGTAGGCAATCCGCAGGATCCGAGCCTCGAGGCGATCGTGGCGCTGCGGCCCGATTTGGTGCTGGCGACCACATCGATCAACGTCACGGATACGGCCGACGCGCTCGCGAGGATCGGCATCGCCGTCTATACCACCGCCGGCGACACGCAGACCATGTCTGAAATGCTTGATTCAATGGCGAAGATGGGCGACCTGATGGGCGCAGGGCCGCAAGGCGCAGCCCTCGTGGCGCGGCTGCGATCGCGGCTCGATGCGCTGCACGCGCGGCTCGCCGGCAAGCCGATGGTGCCTGTGCTCTTTGTGGTGTGGCAGGACCCGCTGATCACGATCGGGCGGAAAACGTTCATTGCGGATGCGCTGCGCTGGGCCGGCGCCGAATCGATTGTGCTGACCGATCAGAATTGGCCGCAGCTGAGCATGGAAGAGGTGGTGCGGCTCCAGCCGGATTACATCATTTTCGCCGGTGGCCACGGCGATACGGAGGCTTCCGAGCTGGCCGGCCTGCGGGCGCGGCCGGTGTGGCGCGATCTCGACGCGGTGAAGCAGGGACACGTGGTGAATCTCAGCGAGGAGTCCATTCGGCCTTCTCCGGGGCTGATCGATGCGGTCGAACAACTCGCGCATGAAATTCATCCGCAAGCGTTTTCGGAGAAAAGCGAAATCCGGAATACGAAGCTCGAAACGCGGCGGCTCTCGTTCAGTCTCGCCGGCGAAGCCGGATCGGAGTGCGATTCGTGCGCCCGCTGACCTCGCGTCGCGTGGCGATGATCTGCCTCGGCCTGGGCTTGGTGTTGTTTGCGGCTGTGGTGATCTCGCTGCGCATGGGGGCGTATCCGATCGGCGTCCGAGATATTGTCATCACGCTGGCTCAAGGCGCGCTGGGCCGCTGGAACGAGATTCCCTCTGAATTCAAGCTCGTGGTATTCGGGCTGCGTCTGCCGCGGATCGCGCTGGGCATTTTGGTGGGAGCAGCGCTCGCCACATCCGGCGCCGGTTTTCAGGCGCTGCTGCGGAATCCGCTGGCCGATCCCTACGTGCTGGGAGTTTCGAGCGGGGCCGCGCTGGGCGCGATCATCAGCCTGATCGCGGCGCCGCATACGGCCGGCCTGATTCAAGTGGCGGCATTCGCCGGGGCGCTCGCGACGATTGCGGTCGTCTATTTTCTCGGGCGGCGCGGCGGGCAGCTCGACAGCGCCACGCTGCTGCTCGCGGGAATCATCACTGCGTCGTTTCTTTCGGCCGTGATCATGTTTCTCATGACCACGCTCAGCGGCCGCGATCTGCGCGGCATGGCTTTCTGGCTGATGGGCGATCTGCAGGCGCCGTCGACGGTGAATACGAAATGGCTCTACCTCGTGCTGATCGTCGCGGTCGGCTCGATCTACTCCACCGCGTCGGATTTGAATCTGATTCTCACCGGCGAGCAGGAGGCGCGGCATCTCGGCGTGAATGTGGAGCGCGTGAAAATCGTCGTGTACGTCGCTGCATCGGTGCTGACGGGCCTCGCGGTTTCGGTGAGCGGCGCGATCGGCTACGTGGGGCTACTCGTGCCGCATCTGATGCGCATGCTTTTCGGCAGCGACTACCGGATCCTGATTCCGACTTCCGCGATTGGCGGCGCGATTCTGATCGTAGTGGCGGACACGCTGGCGCGCACGGTGGTGGCGCCGACGGAGCTGCCGGTGGGCGCGATGACGGCGCTGGCGGGCGCGCCCGTCTTCATCTATCTCATGAGGCGGAGGGTGCGATGAGCACGCCAACGCCGACTCCATCGCCATCGCGCGTTTCGCCCACGCCGGTTGTGATTGGCGCGAACGTGCCGCGCGTGAAAGTGGAACAGGCCAGCTACGCCTACGCGGCTACCGACCGCTCCGCGCCGAAATTTGCGCTCGGCCCGGCGAGCTTCGAGGCGCGCCAGCGCGAACTGGTTGCGATTCTCGGCCCCAACGCCAGCGGCAAATCGACGCTGCTGCGCCTGCTCGCGGGCATCGAGAAGCCCCTTTCGGGCCGCATCGAAATCGACGGCACCGAAATCAGCAAGCTCGATCTGCGGACGCGCGCGCAGCGCATCGCGCTGGTGCAGCAGGAAAGCGAGCTGCTGTTTCCGCTCCGCGTGTGGGAATACGTGCTGCAGGGGCGCTATCCGCACGGGCGCCGGCTGCGTTTTGAATCGGATGAGGATTGCCTGCTCGCGGGAAACGCTCTCGCGCAGGTGGGCGCTGACGCGCTGCGCGATCGCTGGATGGACCGCCTCTCGGGCGGCGAAAAGCAGCGCGTGATTCTGGCGCGCGCCCTGGCGCAACAGCCTTCCCTGCTGCTGCTCGACGAGCCGACGCAGCATCTCGATATCGGCGGCAAAGTGGAATTGCTGCGGCGGCTGCGCAAGCTGGCGGATGGAAACCGCTACACGGTGCTCGTCGTGACGCACGAGCTGGATCTTGCGGCTGAATTTTCCGACCGCATCGTCCTGCTGCACAAAGGCAAGTGCCTGCGCGTGGGGACACCGGCGGAGGTGTACGATCCCGCGCTGCTGAGCGAGGTTTTCGACGCGCCGATCGACGTCGAGATGCGCGCCGGCGGGCGGCCGCGCGTGATTCTGCGCGGGAATTCGTAGCGGGTGATTCGTCGACAGCGAGTTAGGGCGGCGAAGCAAGCTTCGCCCTCAAAGGGCGGCGGCGAGCCGCCGCAGTCCACATCGCTTCCGGCGATCGAGGCGCAACCAAGTTTGAAGTTTTTTCTTGAGCTGCGGGGGCGCATGCGCTCTCGCAAACGGCGGCTTCGCAATCGGGGCTGCTGTCGACAATCACACGAGACTCCGCGCACGGGAAGACGGTGCAAATCCGTCGCCGCCGCGCGACTGTAAGGCGGAGTAGTTTCGGCGCGCGCCACTGGCCCGCGTGGTGGATCGAAGCCATTCGATTCGCTGCCGGGATGGGAAGGCCGCGCCGCAGCCTCGATGATTTTATCGGAGCGATCCGCCAAGCCAGGAGACCGGCGGAGTCTCAATCTCGATCGCGCATGCTTGCGTTCGGCGCAGGCGCTCATCGGGACAACCTTCAACTCCCGCGCGAGAGGGAGAGGAGGACACCATGAGACTTCGTCTTTCCTTGCTGCTTTTCTTAGCCGCTCCGCTGCTTTTCCTTTACTCGGCATCCGCCCAAAGATCCGGCTCGCCGCGCGCCGCCACGATTCAGGGAACGGTCTACGATCCGCAGGGACGCGCCGTGCCGGGCGCGAGCATCAGCCTGCTTTCATCGATGGTGTCCATCGGCGAGACGCAGACGAACGCCAAGGGGGCATATCGATTTGACGGGCTGCTTGCGGGGACATTCACGATCGCCGCGAATGCGCCGGGATTTACGGCGCTCGCGCAGCAAATCGCAGTCGCTAACGGCGAAACGCATACCGCTGACCTCCATCTTGCGCTCACCGCGGCGCAAGATCAGGTGGTGGTATCCGCGTCGCTCGGAGGGGCGCTTGCGCCACAGACAGGCTCGTCCGTCACCATCGTCACGCAGCGGGAGCTTCAGGATGAGGGCGTCGACACGCTGGCCGATGCGCTGCGCAATGTTCCCGGCGTCGCGATCAACCGCACGGGGCAGCTTGGCGCGGTGACGAGCGCATTCATCCGCGGCGGAAATTCCAACTACGACCTCGTGATGATCGACGGCATTCCCTTGAACGATTTCGGCGGCGGCTTCGATCTTGCGCCGCTGCCCGTGGATGGCGTGGATCGTGTGGAGGTGATGCGCGGCCCGGAAAGCGCGCTCTACGGCGAAAATGCGGTGGCGGGCGTGATCAACATGATTACCGAGCCCGGCGAAGGCCCGCCGCACTTCAGCTTTCTCGGCGAGGGCGGCAGCTACGACACGTGGCGCATCGCAACGAGCGGCGCGGGGCTCACACATGGCCTGAGCTGGTCATATAGCCTCGCGCGGCTCAGCACCGAGGGGCTCGTGCCGTACGACACGTATCGCAATCAGACATCGTTCGTGAGCCTCGGCTATTCGCGCAGCCCGCGGCGGCAATTCCATATCCACTTTTTCGGCGACGCTCGGCGCGACGTGAATCCTGGGCCGTGGGGCTCCGATCCGGACGAGCTGTATCCGACAACCGCGACGGGCGGCCCGGATTTCGCCGCCGCGGCGACACTTCTGAAGCAGGATCTTTTCGGCTATCAGGCGAATTACACGGAACAATTCTCGAGCCGCTTCCAGCAGGTCACCTCCGTGAGCGCGGCCACCGATCAATACTCGTTCCCGTCGCAATACGGCAATTCGTTCACGAAGAACGTGCGTATCGTCGCCAACACGCGCAGCGAGATCGCGATTTCGGCGAAAGATTCGCTCGTCGCTGGATTCGAATTCGACCACGACACGTACAAAGACACGTACGTGACTGACTCAAGCGAAAATCCCTTTACGCTGCCGCGCGATACCTACGCGTTTTTTGCCGAGAATCGCTGGAACGCCGGGAATCGCTGGTTTCTCAGCACCGGCGTGCGCGTGGACAACATCCGCACCGGCGATTTGCCCGCTGACGAGACGGATGCCGGGCGGCCGTTTATTCCGGCGAGTTCGATCACGCAAGTCGATCCGCGGATTTCAGTTGCATATCTCGCGCGCCAGTCGGGCGACGCATTTTTCGGCGCGACGCGCATCCATGCAAGCTTCGGGACGGGCATCCGTCCGCCGGACGGATTCGAGCTCGGCTTCACGGATAATCCGCAGCTAAAGCCGGAAAAAAACATCAGCTTCGATTCAGGCATCGAGCAGCGATTCTGGGGAGACAAGGCAGCGCTCGACACGACGTTTTTCTACAATCGCTACAAGGATCAGATCGTCACGCTGGGCGGATCGTTCGCGAATCTGAGCACGTTTTCATCGGCCAACATCGCGAACTCGCGCGCCTACGGCCTGGAAAACAGCCTGCGCCTGCATCCGATCCGCTCGCTCGAAATCGCCGCGGAATATACCTGGCTGAATACGGCGATTCTCGCGCTCAACGGGTCCACGAGCGACGTGCAACTGCCGTTTTCCGTGGGCCAGCAGCTGATCCGGCGGCCGCGCAGCTCGGCGGGCTACGACGTCACGTGGACGCACCGGCGGCTGATGCTCAATTCGAATGCCAGCATTCGCGGTGCGGTCCTCGATCTCGAGCCGAATTACGGGAGCTACGCATGCACGCTCGGCTTGCAGTGCCTCTTCTGGGGCCACGGCTACGTCGATGTGAATGCCGGCTTCGCATATCAGCTGCCGCGCGGCGTCGAGATCTACGGGCGGTTGAACAATCTCGCGAACCAGCATTACGAGGAGTCGTTCGGCTATCCGGCGCTGCGCCTGAATTTCGTCTCCGGGATCAAATTCAATTTCCCGGCCGAATCTTCAGATGCAAATCGCTAACGTCGCCGGTCAGGTGCGGGGTGGAGCGGCTTTCAGAGCCGCCCCTACCCCGGGTTTGCTCCGGGCACGCAGTTCAGCTGATGTCTGATTATCCGAACGGGAACTTAACAGTGTGCCTACATGAATCGCTGTATGGCAGGCCATCGCAGCCGTCAGATATGATTTCGGCCCTAACCAGCGCCTGAGACGGCAACCGATGCCAAGGCGGAGTTGCCGTCAGCACTGCGCTTCTTTGCGATCATCGGGACGCTGTATGGACAGCGCCAAAGGGGACTAGATGGCCCTCGACGGTGTTCCGCCGGCCTCACTGGATCAGATTCTCTGCACGGAGCAACTGAACCTCCGCCCGTTGCGTCCGCCTGACCATCAAAGAGAAAACTGCGCGCTCGTGTCCCTGATGCAAGCGCTCGCCGACTCGCCGGAAACGATCCTGCAGGCGTTGGCAGACGCAATTCTCGAAACATTGCGATGCGGATCGGCCGGGGTTAGCCTGCTCACGACTCATGATGGCGGAAAAAGATTCTACTGGCCCGCAATTGCCGGAGTCTGGAAGCGGCATATCGGCGGCGGCACCCCGCGCGACTTCGGTCCGTGCGGGACCGTGCTCGACCACAACAAGACGCTGCTCTTCAAGCACGTGGAAAGGGTCTACACGTATTTCGAACCCGTGAAGCCCCTTGTGGAAGAGGCGCTCTTGGCGCCTTTTTACGTGCGAGGACAAGCGGTCGGCACGGTTTGGGCCGTGGCACACGACGAAAGCCGTAAGTTCGATTCCGAAGACAAACGGCAGCTTGAGAGCCTGGCGCGGTTCGCCTCCGCCGCTTATCAGACCGCCGATTTCTTCGATTCGAAAGCTCGGCTTGCGGCGATCGTGGAATCATCCGACGACGCGATCGTTTCCAAGAACCTGAACGGAATTATTTTGAGCTGGAACTCCGGGGCGGAGCGAATTTTCGGATACTCGGCGGCGGAGGCGGTTGGCCAGCCGATCACTTTGATCATCCCAAGGGAGTTGCAACAGGAAGAACGAGAGATTCTGGAGCGCCTGCGGAATGGCGAGCGTCTGGACCACTTCGAAACCGTGCGCTTCCGCAAAGACGGAAGGCGCGTGAATGTTTCTTTGACGATTTCCCCGGTTCGGGACAGCCAGGGCCGGATTGTCGGCGCTTCCAAGATTGCGAGGGACATCAGCGAGCGCAGCCGCTTTGAAGAAGCCCTGAAGGAGAGCGAGTTTTCGGCCCGCCTTCTGAAGGTGCAGGATGAGGACAGGCGAAGCATCGCACGCGAATTGCACGACGGCGTCGGGCAATTGTTGGCAGCGATCAGCATGAATATCGGAGTGGTGGCCGAAGAAAAGAACAAGCTGAGCCCGGATGCGGCCCGGCGCGTTGAAGAGAACAGAGTTTTGCTGCACCAGGCGTCAACGGATATCCGGACGGTTTCCTACCTTCTTCATCCGCCTCTGCTGGACGAAATGGGGTTGCGATCCGCTTTGCAGTGGTACATCGAAGGATTCTCCGAGCGCAGCAAAATCGCCACGCGACTCGAGGTCCCGGCCGATCTGGTAAGACTCCCGCGCGATTACGAGCTGGTGATATTCCGCGTTGCCCAGGAATGCCTGACGAACATTCACAGGCACGCCAAGGGTTCGTCCGCCATCGTCAGGCTGTCGAACGCCGATGGAAAGCTCACAATGCAAATCAAGGACAACGGTGAAGGGATCGACCCGGAGATTCAAACCAGAATCGCTTCGGGCAAGACGTCGGGCGTCGGCCTTCGCGGGATGCGCGAACGATTGGCAGCCATCGGAGGCGCGCTCCGAATTGAGTCCAACGTGAATGGAACCTCGGTTTTTGTGAGCCTGCCCCTCGAAAAAGCCGCGGAAGCAGCGCAGGGCACCTAGAGAGCCCGGAGGTGCCCGTGGATTCACGTGCGGTCATTTCATGTAGAGGGAATCCTGCGCCGGTCTACGCCACGTGCAGCGAGGTGGGCGGCGGTCGAATAATCTCACGGAGCGGGTTAAGAACCCGCCCCCCGCTTACCTCTTGGGGTATGCCGTGAAAATATAGTCATTTGCTTTTACGATTGTGTGGCAGGTGTACCCGCATTCGTGTCCCTTTGCGGAGAGGGTGTCAGGCTTGAACGTGCCGGACGCGGGATCGTAGTCCCACTTGGCATATGCCCACCCGTGCGTGTCCGGGAATCTCTTGGAATCTTTCTCGATGAACGAAAGAGATTTCAGAGTGTCCGGCACCTCAACGAAATAAGGCGACACTGGATTTTTCTTCTTGGCCCACTCGATCTTTACGATCTTCGAGCCGTCCGGAAAAGTTTTGCCATTGCCCGGAATGCCCTCCTTGTAGGCGCTTATCATCGTCGGATTCGCCAGAATGGACTTGACGGCGCCTGCCGTCGCGCTCGGTGCGACATCCTGCCAGGTGTCATAACCCCGAAATTCGGAGAACGTGAGCCCGTCCGGAATTTTCAGTGTGTATCTGTCCTCCTGCGCGAGGGCTATTCCGCTCAGGACAAACAGGGACATTGCGAAAATCACAAGCGTAAGGGTCCGTTTGGTACGCATTTCCACCGCCTCCTTTTTCCTAGCTGTCACTGATCGCTTGTTGGGATGAATCCACAGCGGGCTGTGGTGGATGGTAGTTAACGAAGGAGGCGAGGTGCCATTCGCCATGTCGCCTTTGGGGGCCATGAGAGTAATGCCGCGCCCTCGAAAGGCTCTTTTCGATCGAAGTTTACAGTCTGTCTGGTAAATACGGCAAGAAACTTAGTTCACTAGCGGCTAGTGGGCAGGCGGCTGAGCTGGCGTCGCAGGAGCCGGCTTTACGACGGTCGTATATTTGCCATCGACGATCGGATTGCGGTCGGTCGAAGGGTCGTCGCAATCATCGGCGTTTTGCTCCATGCGGTCGATATCTTTCACGCGGTTCCAGATGAAGGTCACGTTGACTGGCTTGGCCAGCGCGATCGGATCGTCGATCGCGAACTGAATCTGCATCTGATCGTGGTTCAACATGCGAATCCGCTCGACCGTATGAAGCTCGTTGCTCATCGGGATGAAAGGAACTCCTATTCCTCTCGCGAGTCCCGGAAGGTATACCGGAGAGCGGATCGAAACTGTGTCGACCACCAGCGTGTCGCCTTCCCAGTGACCGATGGAATCACCCTGGCTCATGGGCCACAGTTCATCCTTTGGCGGATGCGAGCGTCCATCGGTATAGATGTGGCGCACCGAACCGAGAAGGCTGATGAGAGTGGTTTCTTCAGGGGTCACGCGCCACTCGTATGTACCTGGCAGCATGGTGGCCGGAAAGCCGGGCGTCCAGCCGCATCCGCCGAAGCGCCCGAAATCCTGAAAGGCGGGCGGTTCGGCGCCATCGGCCTTTTCGGCGGCGTTTGCCACTTTTTTCAGCTCGGCCAGCTTTGCCTGCCATGCGGGGGTGAAGGTCGCTTTCATCTCGGCGGCGTACACTTTCGCCCGCTCCATTCCCTTGGGGCCCATTTGCTGGCCATCGAGTTCGTCGGTCCAGATATCGAATTCCCACAGGCCCGACCAATCCGGCAGCTTGGCGAAAGCCGCGATGCGCGCCTTCGAAGATTGCTGAGCATGAGCGGAAGGGAGGCAGCCTGCCGCGAGCAGCGCCAGCGCCATTACAATCACCCGCCGAATCATGGTCGCTCCTCCCGCAAATTTATTCACTGGCTCGCTACTTGCTGTTTGCTTCCGGCACCGCGCCGATCGGCTTGCCGTCTGGGCCGATCGCGGAAACGATCTGGCCGCCGGGCCGGCCGTCGCGCAGTGGATTGATCACCACCGTGATCTTGTCTCCCGGCTTGAGGCTGTCCGGCTTCCAGCCGTGACGAATCAGCTGGATCGGCGCGCCCATCTCAACGCCCCATTCGACGGGAGCGGCGTTTGCGTCCTTCGGATCCGGCACGAGCACCTGAATCCAGCAATGCGGATTATTCCACTGAAATTCCTTCACGGTGCCGACCAGCGTCACTTGCTTGTCCGTATCGAACATCGCGTGCGAGTGATGAGCGGACGCCGCGCTCGCCAGCAGCATTGCAGCGACGGCGATCGCCGCCGCAATGAGGCCATAATTCGTCACCCTGCTCATCTGTTCCTTCGCAGCCCTCAAATCCGTGTCTTCCTCTCGGAAAGCGGCATACAACGCGGGATTCTACACCAAAAACGCGGAGTCGACGCAACTGCCCGATTTGTGGAAGAGCCTGGTCACATCGTATCCCCCTGGCTGGATTGAAATGTTTGAGCCCGAAGCGGCGCGGGGAGATGGTTTTGCTGTTGGGCCGGAGGGGAAAATGATCGCCGCCGTGGCTGTGGGAAAG